>WBZP01005459.1_pt1 | contig 12924 bp, 9 predicted proteins | sample 5204301 | NCBI WGS metagenome assembly WBZP01 (sample SAMN12412401, study PRJNA552823) | activated sludge metagenome | isolation source: activated sludge from nitrification reactor of wastewater treatment plant... | place: USA: Pennsylvania | collected 2017
GCCGGCAGGGAAGTTCAACTACACCTGGCAGGGCTTCACGTGGGACAACTGGGCGCATCCGTTCAAGTACCCGGCGCTGACCGACGCCCTCAAGCTCAGCCTGAACGTGGCCGCGGTGTCGACGGCCATCGCGCTGGTGCTCGGCACCCTCGTCGCCATCGCCCTTGTGCGCCAACGCTTCCGAGGTAGCCAGGCCGTCGACACCTTCCTGGTGCTGCCGCTGACCTCGCCGGAGGTCGTGATGGGCGCATCGTTGCTGACGCTGTTCCTGGACCTGGGCTGGGCCACCGGCTACACCACGGTCGTCATCGCCCACATCGCCTTCCAGATCAGCTTCATCGCGATGACCGTGCGGGCCCGGATCCGCGGGTTCGATTGGACATTGGAGGATGCGTCCCTCGACCTGGGTGCCGGCCCGACCCGGACCTTCTTCAAGGTGACGCTGCCGCTGATCGTTCCGGGCATCGTGGCGGCGGCGATGCTGTCTTTCGCGCTCTCCCTCGACGACTTCATCATCACCTATTTCGTCAGCGGTTCGACGGTGACCTATCCGCTGTATGTGAACGCGGCGGTGAAGGCCGCCGTGCCTCCGCAGATCAACGTGCTGGCCACCGCGATCCTGATGATCAGCCTGGTCCTGCTCGGCGTCGGCACGCTGTACCGCCGCAAGCGGGAAAGCTGAGTCCCGTCGGGGTGACCCCGGGGGTTCGCGCCGGTGGCCGACGGCGATACGGCATCCTTGCCCGATGAACGTCGAGGCGATCCTGGAGACCATCCCGCCGCTCGCGGTGTACCTGATGGTCGGCGTGGTCATCGGCCTGGAGAGCCTGGGCATCCCGCTGCCGGGCGAGATCGTGCTCGTCAGCGCCGCGCTGCTGTCCTCACGGCACACGCTCGACATCAGCCCGGTGTGGGTCGGGGTGTCGGCCACCATCGGCGCCATCATCGGGGACACCATCGGATACACGATCGGCCGCCGGTTCGGGATGTCGCTGTTCGAGCGGCTCGGTAAACGCTTCCCCAAGCACTTCGGCACCGGGCACGTCGCGCTGGCCAAGCAACTGTTCACCCGCTGGGGGGTATGGGCGGTGTTCTTCGGCCGCTTCATCGCGCTGTTGCGGATCCTGGCCGGCCCGCTGGCAGGGGCGCTGCGGATGCGCTACCCCTACTTCCTGGCCGCCAATGCCACCGGCGCAGTGTGCTGGGCCGGAGGCACCACCGCGGTGGTGTACTACCTCGGCCTGGCGGCCGAGAAGTGGCTGTCCCGATTCTCTTGGGTCGCGCTGGTTTTGGCGATCATCATCGGTACCGGGATGACGTTGCTGCTGCGAGAACGCACCCGGAGCCTCATCGATCAGTTGGAAGCCGAACACGACTGGGAGAAGTTGCGCAACGCCAGATGACGGTCCGGCTAGAGCGGGCCCACCCAGCCCTCGCGTAGCGATCGCGGCGGCCCGGTCAGCCGGTAGAGCCGGTACCGTTCCTCGCCCCGGGCCCCGTAGACCGTGTATACCAGCCGCGATATGCCTGCCCCGTCGTCCCACAACGTCGGGTAGCGCACATTGAGGGCGTCGGCGTCACCGACCGCCGGGCTGCTCACCAGAAGATACTGGACATCGTGCTCCCACGGCCGGTTGAGTGCGGCCTTGAAATCGTAGTCGCTAGTGATGACGAACTGATTCGGACGTGCCGAGGTCAGCCACACCCCCCAGGTGTTGAAGGTGTCCATCAACACCGAGCCGGCGGGAAGGCGCTGCCGGTCAAGATAATCGGCCAACACCCGGTCATCGACCATCAGTCGGCGGTACCACTGATTCTGCGGCCGTTCCGGTGTGAACCGAGCGGGGAACAGCAGCGAGGTGAAGCCGAACTGCAGTGGTTGGTTGCCGATCCGCTCGTTCAGCGACGCCATGATGGTGACCGGGTAGCCGACCACGATCGAGAGGCTCACCAGCACGGCAGCGAACCGTCGCGTTTTCGGCGGTCGATCGCCCCCCGACCAGAGGGTCAGTGCCACACACACCACCAGGGGGATGGCCAGCAGGTAGTAGCGGAACCATCCGAAGGTCATGGAGGTGAGCTGCCCCCATGCGGCGAAGGCCAGAATCGGCCCGAACGTGACGATGGGCGCAAGCGCGGCGGACCGACGGGTCAACGTCGCCTGCACGATCGCCGCGCCGGCAGCGATGCCGACGAACGGCTGCATACCGAACAATCGCGCCGCGACCGACACCCAGTCGCCGGATCCGGCCGAGCCGGCCAGTCCGTCGCGACGAAGGGCTGCCTCAACGATGCTGTCGTTGCTGTAGCGCGATGACAACGTGGCGAACAACTCCTGGTTGACCACCCAGCCGCTGAGCGCCCACAGCGTCGAGGCGATCACGATCGGGAACATGACTATGGCCACATTGGCCAGGGCGCTGGCTGTGCGTGAATACTGCGCGCCCGATATCGTGACCACGCTGACGAACACAGCCGCGCCGATGGCGGCGGGCACGACTTCGTAACGAGACAGGTAACCGATCCCGAGTGCCATTCCAGCCCAGGCCAACTCACGGGGATGCCGAGTGCCGGTCCACAGCATCAGGTGCCGCACGCACCAGAGTATGGCGAACGTCTCAGCAGCCTCACTCATTCCCGATCCGCCGTAGACGAGGACCATCGGCTGCAAGGCGAAACAAGCCACCGCCAGCCGTCGCCAGCCGGTACCCACGGCCCGGTCCAGCGCGATACGCCGAACCATCAGAGCCGCCGCTGCCATGAACGCGGCACTCTGCACGACACCCGCCAGGCCGTGCGTCCGGAGCGGAGGCCACCACCGTGCCAGCTGAAGAACGGGAAGCTCCACCAGGCTTGGCAGCGGGTTCCAGACGAATCCGATCGCAGACAGGTGCGGGTCACGGCTACTGATGACGTAGTCGGCGTTGGCCACTCGGCTCGTAGCATCGGGATCGAACAGGTTGTAACGCATCACGAGCAGGTAGCCGATTGCGAAGTACAGCATTGCCAGCACCGAGAACAGCAGAGTTCCGGATCGGCGGCGGCGTGGCGCCTCGACGGTGACCTGAGGCGCCACGCGCTCCGGCCGATGTTGCAGAGCGGTCATCGTTCTGCCGCAGATCGACGGAACAACCTGTGCCGCAGCAGGACTACGGCGCCGCCGACACAACCGGCGGCAACCGAAGCCACCGTCACCCACGTCCACCATTTCCATCCGTCGCCCGGGTACTCGTCGAACAGCGCACCACCTTCGCGCACTGTGAGGTTGACGCTTTGGCCCGCCGACCCCGTGGCGACCACGTCACCGGTCAGCGACCCCCATCGCGATGGAAGCGCCCGGATGTAGTCGAACGACCGGTCGGCCAACGACCAGTCGTCGGTCCCGTCGATCGCGAGAACCGTTCTTCCACGGTCCGAGAACGCCTGGATGACTCCGGTGGGACCGTCGAGGTCCACATCGGTGACCGGCGCACCGTTGATGTCGAGGGAGTCGGTACCGCGCGACAGCATCGGCGGGTTGAATCCGGCACGGGCCAGATCGTCGCTGCTCGCCACAACGAGGGCGCCGAGCCGGGACTGGGCCACCTGCGGCAGCGAGGCGAGGTGGGGTTGCAGCAGGATCCCAGTCTGCTGGCCCAGCAGGTTGATGGCCTGCCCCGCAAGGCGTAGATGGTCCGGCCGGTCGATGGCGACATCGAACTCGGGCGTGAACGCCATCGGCAATACCGGGAATCCGCCCCGGTTGCGGTTACCCGGCATGACGGTCACGGTCGAGGCCGGATCGAGGGTGAACTGCATCCGGTCGTTCAGCGGAGCACATCGCTGGCTCGGCAGATAACGCAGCTGCACCGCGATGCCCACATTCGACTGGATCGCCTCGGGCGGGATGGTTCCGCTGATGTCCAGCGTCCCGGAGTCGTCGAGTCGGCGGGTGGCGATCACGGTGTTTCCAGACCGCACCACCGCGGAAGCCTCACCACGTGCCACCGGGGTGTAGTGCGCGATGAGATGAAGTGTCCCCTGCTGGATCGGTCCGACCGCGAACGCGGCGGTGTCGAAGCCGAGGTAGAGCGTGGCACTGCCGAGCACCGATACATCACCGGTGACGCCGAGCTGGGCAAACGTCTTGACGGTGCTGCCTTTCGGGACATCTGGTGCAGCGCTTTTGACGGTGGCCGATGTGGCCTGGGCCAGTTCGACCCGCCGGTCGGCGAACAGTTGCACCTGCTGGCTGAGATCGCTCCCGCTGCCGGCGATCACTAGCACTGCGGCCGGCTCACCCGGGTTCTGTACCGTCATGCCGGGCCGGTCGGCCTCGCGTACCTCGATCACCCGGCGCGTCGGGGGTCCGGGTGGCACCGCGTCCGCCGACGTGTCGATGTCGACTCGCACCGGCATCGGCCGGTAGTAGCGGGTCAGTGCAGCGACGAGTTCCAGCGCGGCCTGCTGCTGGGATGTGGTGGGCGCCGGGCCGGTCCTGATCAGCACGGTGTCGAGATAGCCGGGTTTGAAGTCGGCCACCCTGGCCGGATAGGGCGCATCGCCGAAATAGCTCGAACCCAGCTTGGCCAACGTCACCTCGGGCGGTCTGCTGCAGCTGTCTCCGGACGGGTTGTGGTCACGCAGAACGAAACTCACTTTCGCCAGGCTGTCGACGATCTGCGCGCCCGAGATGTCGACCGTGAACGGCACTGATGTCTGGTCAGACGGCGCGACGATACTGCCCAGGAGCACGCCCCGCCCGTCGAGCACGTCGACCCGACCGTCGACGACGTTGGCGGCCGACCCGGTCTGACCGGTGAGCAGACCGGGCGTAACCCCCTGCGGCACCGGGATATCGGTGTCGACCGCCTGGTCCGACCCGCGGATGTCGATCCGGTCGGAGCGGCCGAGTTGCGACCACGCGATCGTCGGTGGGGGCTCGGCGGGCGGGGCGGCCACGCCTCCCGCGCCCGGATCGGCCGCGGCCTGCGGGTGTGGGGCACAGAGAACACCACTCGATCCCACCCACATCGCGAGGACGACGGCCGATGCTCGCCGGCGGGCGGTCATCACGCCCCCTTGGCGGCGCCGACCCCTCTCGGCGCCGCCAAGCCGTGGACGGTTTTCTCCCAATAGAACGGACGGAAGAACAACTGGTAGAGCGCCTTGAACGCCGCGATCGACTGCAGCACCCAATACCCCGGCACCAGCACCGCGGCCCACCACAGGTGAGGCTTGCCCAACGCGACGGTGACCACCAGTCCCACGTAGATCGACAGTGGCGCGGCGAGCAGAAACAGCGTGAGGCAGACGTAATAGGTGATCGGCGGGAACAACATCGACACCGCCTGCGGGTGGCCGACGAGCCACACCAGCATGATCGACCAGAGGATGATGTTGACGGCATTGCTCAGCGGGATGGCCCCGGTCATGTTGACCAGTCGCAGCGTGGCCTTCAGCCCGATCTGTCGGACCAGCAGCTGAGGTTTGCGCATGTGCACGATCTGGGTCTGCAGGTAGCCCTTGTACCAGCGGGACCGCTGCCGGATCCAGTTGATCACGTCGGAGTTGGCCTCCTCCAACGTGATCGAGTCGATGATCACGGTCCGATAGCCGTACCTGGCCAGCCGCACGCCGAGGTCTGCGTCCTCGGTGACGTTGTGTTCGTCCCAGCCGCCGACCTCGCGCCACACCCGAACCCGCATGTGGTTCGACGTGCCGCCGAGGGGTACGACGCAGCCCGAGTCCTGGACAGCTGGAAGCACTGCGCCGAACCACTGGTCGTACTCCATCGAGAACCACCGGGTCAACAGGTTCTGCCGCTCGTTGAAGTACCCCAGCCGGGCCTGCAAACAGCCCACGTCGGCGGGCACCCGCCGGAACGCGACGACGGCGCGACGCAGCTGCAGTGGGTCCGGAACATCCTCGGCGTCGTACAGCGTGATCATCTCGCCGTCCACATCGGATATCGACATGGCGTAGTTGCACGCCTTCGGCTTCGTCTTCGGCAGGCTATGGGGCACAACAACGACCCGGATGCCGTTGAGCGACAACGCCTCCACGGCCTTCCGCGTGGCGGAATCGTCCTCCTCGACGAGCAACATCACGTCGAGCTTGCCCGGGGGGTAGTCGAGGTGGCCCACGCCGTTGAGCACGTTGCGCACGATTGCCGGCTCGTCGTAGACGGGCAACAGCACGGTATAGCGGGGTAGCTGCCAATCGGGCACCGCGCGTGCGTCGGACTCACTGACCCGGATCATCGACGACGAGTTCAATCCGCGCAGCATGAGCAGGTTACGATCGACCGTGGACGCCAGGTACAGCCAAGCGCTGAGCATCGCGACCAGCGGAGGCACTCGGGTCGGATACGCGACGCTCAGCGCCACCAACAACACCGCAGCCGCCCCGAGCACCACGAGTGCGCGCGAACCGAGTGCGGTTCGAGCGGAGAACTGTGGCTCGAGTAGTTCACCCATGCCCTGGACCCCCCGCCGACAGCACGCGGCGCACGACCTGCTGCGCCCGCGCTGTCACCGCCGGATCGACCTTGGTGCCGGGATCCGCCTGTTGACGCACCAACCACAGCGCCGGACCGATGACGGTGGCGCGAATCGACAACGGCACGGGCACCGGGGGCGCGGCCTTCGACGTCCACGTCTGATTGACCACCACGAAGATCTGCTGGTAGGCGGCGTCCGTTCGCCAGAGCCAGGTGACGACATACCAGTCGGGTACGTGCGGATCGGTGGCGAGTGACGAGTCCGTGGCGGCCGCCCGGCCTTCGACCACCGCCGGGTCACCCAGTTCGAGCGGCTGGTAGTTCGGTGGCACGGTAGCCGGGTACCAGAGCGCGTCGCGATAGGTTCTCAGTGCGGCGAGGTTGTTGGTGGTGATGACGTCCACCGCCGCCTCGGGAAGTCCCGGTATCGAAGGAACGGCATGCCGGGCAAACGTCGCGTGCGGACCCAGATACCGCTGGATGAAGGAAAACTGTTCGCCCGCAGGCAGACCCAGCCGGGCGGCCCAGTTGGCCTGGGCGCTCGCGGGTTGACCGTCGAAGGCGGTGTAGGGCTGATTCAGCAACAGAACGATGCCCGCGCCGAGACCCAGTACGGCCAGCGAACCCCACGACCGTCGGGGCAGAACGGCCTTGCCGGCGGATTGACTTGCACGGGAGCCAATCCCATGTAGGAGGAGGAATCCGAATACCGGGAATACACCGCCACACAAAACGACAAGCAACAACGACGACCGGGTACCGTCGAGGCCGCCGCCAACCGCGATCACCGCTGCACCGACACCGACGAGCGAGGTCGTCGCGGCAACACCCAGGCGCCACACCGGCGGACGATCGGGGGCCGCAAGGAACACAGCGACTCCGCCGATGACCCCGGTCACCGCCGCCGCAGCGACGGCGCCTCCCCCAGCGGCGGCGGTGACCAAGAGGTAGGGCAACGGAGTGACCGTGGCGACCGCGAACACCCACAACGGCCAGGTCTGCATGACCCGGCGTACCCCGAACAGCACCGCCGCGGCACAAGCCGCCCACAGCACGGCTCCGACCAGGGGCAGCTGCCACAAGCCCGACAACGTCGGGAAGCGATTGGACATCAGGTGGCGCAGAAACAGGCCGAGGCCACCGAAGAACCCGGCCAGAATCCAGTCGGCTTCGGCATCGCCCACGCCATTCGGTGGCCTGCGGTGACCGAGTCCGATCATCGCGATGAGCAAGGGAACGACGGTCAGGTACGCAATCGGGGCGCCAGCCGCAATGGAGAGAACAACGCCGCGGAAGATCCCCCAGAACGGAATCAAGATCAGCGCCAACAGCACCGCTACTCGCACCACAAAATCACGTGGGTTGTTGTGGCGTCCAGAGCGCGGCCCTGGGCGCGTCGGCAAATCCCATCCGCGGCGGCCGCTGGCGTCGACTCGATCGTTCGCGAAATTCGCCGTGCTGCGCTCGTACAACCCGACGAATGTTCGGAACTTGATCGCGAGCAAGGCGCCAACCCCCTCTGGCCTGCGATTTCAGCTGGCGATATGTGGTTTATACCCGACGATCGCCTTGGTTGTCGGTTCTCTCCCAAAAGTTGCCAAATCTCGATACGCCGGTCAAAGCCGCCGACCGAGGTGGCCACGAAGCGGACTTTAAGTATGAATTTGAAATTGCAATTAACGCGTTTTGTTGACCTCAATAGACAGCCGTAATTCGGATTATGGTGAGGCATATTCAAGATCGAAAATCACGCCATTGGGGTAATTGCGAGACAAATTATTTTCGCTCCCGCAATTTACGGCTGGCCGGTTTGTGACAACTCACCGGGGACGATTGGCGACCTGGCCGCCGACCGGTTTGCGCGCGGCTGATCCCGGGAAGACCGGCTGACATGGTCGACAATAAGATCCACGGTGCGGTGGACCGCGCCACCGACAGCAACGGCTTCGAGTACGCCGCCCGCATCGGCTACGGCACCAGCGGTGTGCTGCACCTGATCATCGCCTACATCGTGCTGCGACTGGCGTTCGGTTCCGGCGGCAACGCCGATCAGTCCGGGGCGCTGGCCACCCTGGCGGCGCAACCCGGCGGTGCGGTGGCGCTGTGGATCACCGCGGTCGGCCTGTTCGCCCTGGCGTTGTGGCGGCTCGCCGAGGCCGTCGTCGGATCGCACCCCAACGAGCCCGGCCGGGGCGACGACGGCGCCAAGAAGGCCTTCAAGCGGCTCAAGTCGGTCAGCCTCGCCGTGGTGTACTTCGGTATCGCGATGACGGCCGTGCGGTTCGCCTCCGGCGGCGGCAAGTCCAACAGCGCGCAGAATGCCGGCCTCACCGCCCGCATGCTGCAATCCGGTTGGGGCAAGGCGGTTTTGCTGATCGCCGGTGTCGGGATCATCGCGGCGGGTGGCTACCACATCTACAAGGGCCTGTCGAAGAGGTTCGAGAAGGACCTCAAGGTCTCCGGCGGGCAGGCCGTGACGGCACTCGGGGTCGCCGGCTACACAGCCAAGGGATCGGTCCTCGGTGGCGCCGGCCTGCTGCTGATCGTCGCGACGCTGACCGCCGATCCGAGCAAGGGCGCCGGATTGGATGCCGCGGTGAAGACACTGGGCCACGCGCCGTTCGGCAAGGTTCTGTTGATCATCGCCGCGGCCGGGCTCGCCGCCTACGGCGCCTACTGCTTCGTGCTGGCACGCTTCGCACGTATGTAGCCCCGATGTAGGGGTAGTGGCCGACCGGAGTTTGAGGCAACCGCCCCATGACCGGCCGGCGCCGCCGACGCCAACATCGGTGCATGAACACAATCGTCACACCCCAGGCCGCGGTGGCCGCCGCCACCGACTCCCCCACCCTGCCGTCCGGCGCCGACGAACGCGTCGCCGGCTTCGGGGTCATGGGCCTCCCGTTCAGCAGCGGCCACTATCTGGCGTTCCGGCACTTCCCGGCGTCGTCCTTCGCCCCCGCGTATCGCTCGGTGTGGCACCGCACTCCATCCGGGGAGTGGACCTTCTACGCGACCACACCGGCCGAGCAGAGCTGTTCGCGTTACTTCAGTTCCGCCACAACGGTTCCCGCTGTCCAGTGCGAGATCGCGATGACGTGGACGACTCCGTGGTCGGTCGCGATCACGATCCCGGGACTTCTCGACTGGACCGTCGAGATGAGCGAAACGGCGGCGACCCACACCATGAGCCGAGTCGGACGGGCGGTGCCGGAGGCGGTCTGGGCCCGCGAGTCGGCACTGGCAGTGATGAGCAGGCTCGCGGGCCCGTTGCTCGGGGTGGGTCGGTTACGGCTCACAGGCAAGGTGCCGAACGGTCAGCACTATCGCGTGGCACCGCGACAGATGTGGGTGGTGAGCGACTCGACCGCCACCATCGCCGGCGTCGAACTCGGCCGGCCGGCGCCCTTGAGCGAACCGGACCGGCTTGCCGACTTCCGGCTGCCGCAGCGCGGGATCTGTGTCATCGGTTCGGCGCGCTTCGACACCTTCGATCCCGCCCGCCACCTTCCGGGGACCCGCACAGCGCCAACACAGCCCCGCACATCGTGCTAGGGAGGACAATCAAGCGCGTGTCCCCGCCGACCGCCCGGGACGGTCCCCGGCCCAGCACCCCGAGCCGGGCCGAAGTGCTGGCCGCGCTGTCGGTGGCGATCGATCTCGGCCTGGGGCAGCCCGCCGAACACATGCTGCGTGCGGCGCTGATCGGTACCCGCATCGCCGACCGGCTCGGGCTGAACAGTGAACAACGTGACTGCGTGTACTACGCGACGCTGGTCATGTGGATCGGATGCCACGCCGACTCCCACGAGTTCGCCCAGTGGTTCGGTGACGACATCGCGGTGCGCCGGGACTCCTACCAGGTCGACTGGTCCGGACTGCCCTACTACCGCTTCCTGGCGAGCAACATCGGCCGCGGTGAGCCGCTGCTGCAGCGACTGCAGTCCATCGCCACCCTGTTCGTGGACGCCCGCGGCAACATGTCCCGGCTCATCCACTCGCACTGCACCTCCGCCGCGCTGCTGGCCGAGCGGATGGGGCTGGGCGCCGGCGTGCAGCACGCGATCGGCTTCAGCTTCGAGCGCTACGACGGCAGTGGCCTGCCCGCGGGTGCCCGCGGCGACGAGATCCCCATCGAGATGAGGGTCGCGCACCTGGCCGACATGGCCGAGGTTCATCACCGCGCCGGCGGCGTGGCGGCCGCGGTGGAGATGGTGAAAGACCGCAGCGGCAAGCATTTCGACCCCACGGTGGTCGGGGCGTTCGTCGCGGACGCTACGGCCATCCTCGACGGGCCCCGGCCCGGCGACGCCTGGGACGTGGCGTTGCGCGGAGCCCCCGACCATGACCTCCCGCTGGCGGCGGCCGAACTCGACGAGTTGCTGGTGGCCCTCGGTGACTTCGTCGACCTCAAATGCCCTTTCACCCTGGGCCACTCCCGCGCGGTGGCCCGGCTCGCCGGGGATGCCGCCCACGCGGTCGGGCTGAGTTCCGATGCCGTTACGCTGACCCGGCGGGCCGGTCATGTGCACGATCTCGGCCGAATCGGCATCTCCAACCAGATCTGGTCCAAGCCGGAATCCCTCTCGGCCGCCGAGTTCGAGCGGATGCGCCTGCACCCGTACCTGACGGTGCGAATCCTCAACCGGGTCAACGGACTCGAGGACGTGGCGCAGATCGCCGGCAACCACCACGAGTGCATGAACGCCACCGGCTACCCCCGCAACCTGCCGGGAGCCGCGCTGGGTATGCCGGACCGGTTGCTGGCCGCCGCGGTGAGCTATCAGTCCGCCCTGGAACCACGGCCCTACCGTGCCGCATACGACGCGGGGCAGGCCGCACAACGCATCCGCGAACGGGCCCGCGGCGGCGAACTCGACCCGGTCGCAGTCGACGCCGTCCTGCACGCCGCCGGCCATCGGGGCAGGCGCTCCGCGTCACGGCCGGACGGGCTGACCCCGCGGGAGATCGAGGTGCTGCAAATGGTCGCGCGCGGCGCCTCCAACAAACAGATCGCGGCGGCGCTGGTGATCAGCGAGAAGACGGCCCGCAACCACGTCGAGCGCAGCTACGCCAAGATCGGGGTCACCAACCGCATCGGGGCGAGCATGTACGCCCTGCGAAACGGGCTCACCGAACCCCTGGTCTGAAGTTGAGGCACATGCCTCATGATCGGGCCGTCCGGGGAGCCGACCATTGACTCATGACCAAACGATTTCTCGTCCTCGCCTACGGCGTCGGCGCCTATCTGCTCTTCCTCGTGAGCTTCTGCTACGCAATCGCTTTCGTCGGCGGATTCGTCGTACCCCGCACCGTCGACCATGGCATCGGTGACGGCCGTCCCCTGCCCGCCGCCATCGCGATCAACACGCTGCTGCTGGGAATCTTCGCCGTTCAACACAGCGTGATGGCCCGGCCCTGGTTCAAACGCTGGTGGACACGGTTCGTACCGCAGTCCCTCGAACGCAGCACCTTCGTGGTGCTGGCCAGCCTCGCTCTGCTGCTGTTGTACTGGCAGTGGCGCACGATGCCCGCGGTCGTCTGGCACGTCGAGGCACCCGCGATCCGGGCGCTGCTGTGGGTGGTGTTCTGGCTCGGCTGGGCAACCGTCCTGGCGGCCACATTCATGATCGACCATTTCGAATTGTTCGGCCTGTCGCAGGTGATCACCGCCTGGCGCGGAACCGTCCGGCCGGAAAGGGGCTTCCGCGCCACGATGTTCTATCGCCTGGTACGCCACCCGCTGATGCTCGGGTTCCTGGTCGCCTTCTGGGCCGCCCCCACCATGACCGCCGGTCACCTGCTGTTCACGGTCGCCACCACCGGATACGTCCTGATCGCCATCCGACTCGAGGAACGCGACCTGGTGGCATCGCTTGGGGACGGGTATCGGGTCTACCGGCGATCGGTGCCGATGCTGGTGCCCGGTCTGCGGCCCCGGTCGTCCTGCCCGGTAGCCCACCACAGCATGCCGGCCGGTCGGACCACGATGGGCGCGATCACTCCGCGAAGTAGCCGAGCCGGCTGATCGCCGTTCCGCCGCCGGCGAGTTCGGCGATCAGCACCCGCGGCGCCGGCCCCGGCAGCGATGCGGTGACGAAGGTTCCGGCCGCGATCAGCTTCGTCGGGGTCACGCCGCCGAGTTCGGCACCGAACATGCTGAACTTCAACGGGGTTCGGTCGCCGCGGGTGATCTCCGCACCGGGCGCAAGCGAACGCCACGCCCGCAGCTCGTCGCCGGCCGCGATGGCGTCGAGGAACCCGCGCACGGTGCGCTTGCCGCGGTATCGGGCGCCGCGGAAGCCCGCCGCGAACCCGGCCGAACCACGCAGCCCCTGGTTCCGGAGCAACGCGCGGGTCAGCTGTAGCGCCTGCGGCACGGCCGGGGCCCCGTTGCCCAGGAACTGCAGCATCATCGCCGGCAGTTCCCAGTACGCCCGCAA
>WBZP01005460.1_pt1 | contig 12923 bp, 8 predicted proteins | sample 5204301 | NCBI WGS metagenome assembly WBZP01 (sample SAMN12412401, study PRJNA552823) | activated sludge metagenome | isolation source: activated sludge from nitrification reactor of wastewater treatment plant... | place: USA: Pennsylvania | collected 2017
TAGCGGCCCTCTTCATCCGTCTGCACCCGGCTGATCACCCGGTTGCTGTTTATATCCGTCAGCTCTACAGAACTGGGTAATCCCATGCGTGTACGCGCGTCCGTTACCTGTCCTTTTACCCAGAGGGTGCGGGGTGGACGGATGTCTTCGCGCAGTTCAAAACTGTAAAGGTCCAATGCGCCGCGGCTGTCTGTCCCTTCGCCCGCGTAATAAGCGGTTTTGCCATCAGCTGCCACCACCAGGGAGCCTTCGTCGTCGATGGTATTCACCGGGTAGCCCAGGTTAACGGGGGTATCCCAGGTGCTGTCGCCCTGTTTACGGCTGAAATACAGATCCGTGGAGCCGTAGCCGGGATGGCCGTTGCTGTTGAAGAATAAGGTCTGGTTATCGGTGTACATAAAAGGACAGCTCTCATCGCCTGAAGTATTCACTGCCGGGCCCAGGTTTTCAGGGCGGCTCCAGCGTCCTTGCGGTGACCGGTGGCTTACCCAGATATCTTTACCTCCATATCCTCCCGACTGACTGCTGCTGAAATAGAGATCGCGTTTATCGGGCGAAAGGGAAGGAGCTGATTCCCAGAAATCTGTATTCAGGATGGGGCCCAGGTTTTCCGCTTCGCTCCAGCCTGTTTTGGTTTTGTAGGAAATGTAGAGATCGCAGCTGCCTTGTCCCTCGGGGTAATTACAACCGGTGAAGATGATCCATTCACCATCCTGGGAAATATTCTGCGCCCCTTCATTGAAGTTGGTATTCACCCTTCCACTCAATGGTTTTGCCTTGCTCCAGGCACCGTTGATCCAGTCGCTTTCATAAAAATCCTCATCCTGTTTTACCCGGCGGGTGAACACCAGCTTTTTTCCATCGATGGTAAGGGAGGGATAATATTCGGGATAAGGTGAGTTGATGCTGTCTCCCAGGTTCCGGGGTGTGAATATATACGTGCCGGCCGGGTGTTCTTTCTTATAGGCTAACGCGAAGCTGTAACTGCTTTTCCGGTATTCAGCCGCCTGCCTGCTGCGATCGTTCAGGGTGGGGTTTTCAAGAAAGCGGTTCACCGCATCCAGGGCCTTTTCAAACTGACCGGTGCCGGCCAATGAGATGGAATAAGGCAACAGGAAAACGGAGGCATATTGGGAATCGAGTGATAGGCTTTTATCGAATTCAGTCACCGATGAATCGTATTTCCGGAGGTTGGCATAAATGCCCGCGCGGGAAAGATACCCGTCCACAAACCGCGGATCCATACTGATGGCTTCGCTGAGCAGGCTGAGTGCCTGCGGATACCGTCCTTCTTCCGCGGCGGCATAGGCGCTTTCATTCAGGGCGGCTACTTTCGGAGAAAGTTTAGACGGATCGTACCATTGGGCATGGGCATCGGTGGGCTGAAAACTCAGCCAGCACAGGCTTAGGGTACCCAGCAAACATGCAAATCTTTTCATCCCGGCAATTGTGGAGTGAAGGTAATCAGAAAGGATGGAAAGAAATGCTAAAAACCAGCTGGGGAATAAAGGTTCCAAAGGTTTAAAAGGTTCAAGAAGTTCCAAAGGTTCGCTTCGTAGCAGTTCCTCCAAACCTCCCTAAACTTCCCTAAACCTTCCTAAACCTCCCTAAACCCTAAACTCTCAACCCTACACCAATCAAGGCACATGAATATACTTATGCACCTGCAGCGACAGCTGCCATTGCGGATGTTTTTGAATATAGTCAACGATCAGCGTGGTGATGGTGGCGGCTTTGTCCCATTCCGGTTGCAGGTATAATTTACAGCCGGGTGATACCTGTGCGGCAAACTGTTCGGCCCATTGGAAATCGGATGGGTGAAATATCACCACTTTCAGTTCGTGGGCCTTTGGCAGAATTGCGGGCAGGGGTGCCTTGAATTTTTTGGGGGAAAGACAGATCCAGTCCCAGTTGCCGCTGAGCGGATGAGCGCCGGAGGTTTCCAGGTGTGTTTTGAAACCCTTTTCCTGCAGGGCGCTGGTGAGTTCGTTCAGGGGGTGCATCAGGGGCTCGCCTCCGGTGATCACCACGATGCCGGGAAAACCTGCGGGGAAATGCGCTGCCACCGCTGCTGAAAGGGATTCGACCGACTGAAGCGGATGCCGGCCCGCATCCCAGCTCTCTTTCACATCACACCAAACACAACCCACATCACAACCACCGAGCCGGATAAAATAGGCGGCCTTGCCCTGGTGAAAACCCTCTCCCTGCAGGGTATAAAACTGTTCCATTACGGGCAGGGGCGAAATGGTATCAATTGAACTGTTCAAGTGTTTGAAATATTATCGTGTATTCGTTCAGGTTATAGTGCGCGCTGCAGGCAGGCCTGGTAGGTATTCTGCAGGAGGGCGGCAATGGTCATCAGTCCTACGCCGCCGGGTACCGGGGTGATATAGCTGCATGCCGGGGCTACGGCATCAAAATCCACATCGCCCGCAATGGAGAATCCGCTTTTTTTGCTGGAGTCAGGCACGCGGGTAATACCCACATCAATTACCACCGCCCCTTCTTTCACCATGTCTGCTTTCAGGAAACGGGGTTTGCCCAAGGCGGCCACAATGATATCTGCCTGCCGGCAGAGTTCAGCCAGGTTAGGGGTATGGCTGTGGCAAACGGTTACCGTGCAGTTTCCGGGATAGGCGTTCCTGTTAAGCAGTATGCTGATGGGGCGGCCAACAATATTGCTGCGCCCGATCACTACTGCATGTTTACCGGCGGTGGGTACCTGGTAATGTTCCAGCATCAGCAGAATGCCCAGCGGGGTGGCCGGAATGAAGGACGGAAGACCCTGTACCATTTTGCCCACGTTCATGGGGTGAAAACCATCCACATCCTTATCCGGATCAATCAGGTGAATCACCTGTTCTTCGCGCATGTGCCGGGGCAGTGGCAGTTGCACGAGAATGCCATCTACTGCTGAATCCTTGTTCAGCCGTTCAATCAGATCCAGTAAGGCAGATTCTGAAGCGTCTGCCTCCAACCGGTGCAGGCTGCTTTCGAAACCTGCCTCAGCGCACCCTTTCACTTTGCTGGCTACATAGGTTTCACTGGCGCCGTTGTTGCCTACCAGCACGGCCGCCAGGTGCGGAATTTTCCTGCCTTCGCGGCGGAGCTGATCTGTTTTTTCCCGCAGCGCAGCTTTTACTGCCTGCGATACGGTTTTTCCATCCAGTAATTGCATGGGGCAAAAGTACTGGATTACGTGCACTCCTGCCTTGTTTGGCCATCTTCCAGCATCCGTCATCAATCGTTTATATCCGTTTAGATGCGGCTGCTGTTTGCTGGGTTCTGTGCTGGCGTGTAGGTTGCGCTCCTATGTACACACGCACGTTCATAGGATGGGTGCTCTTATTGCCGGTTACCGCCTGTACGCAGGTATGGCGCCAGCCGGCCGCAACACAGTATACCAGTCTCTGTGCCCTCAGCCGGCACCAGGCAGATGTATTTTCCAGGTTGCATAACCAGGCAGCATTAGCAGATGCCCGCTCTATCCAGGCAGGTGTTCATGGTGAAAGACGTTACCAGCTCACGGAGTTAGGTAATTATGCGGCGGCGCTGGTGCTGCCCACCACCCGGGGGAATGTGGGGGTGCAGCTCCGGTATGCAGGATTCAGTTTTTACAACGAAACCCAGCTGGGACTTGCCTATGCCCGGCCGCTGGGGAAAGCAGTTTCAGTAGGCATACAGGTGAATCATTTTGCATACCGGGCCGGCGGCTATGGTCGTGCAGGCACCCTGAATGCGGAGGTCGGTGCCCTGCTGCGTCTCAGTCCAGCCCTGAGCCTGGGTATGCATGTATTTAATCCGGTTGGCGGCCGGTTTACTAAAACCGGTGAAAAGCTGACGCAGGTCTTCACCCTGGCACTGGGGTATGACGCCTCTGAATCGGTGTTTGTAGGTGCTGAACTGAAGAAGGAGGCCTGGGAACAGGTTCAGTTTCACGCAGGTTTTCAGTACCGTTTTGCACATCGTTTTTTCGTGAGAGGGGGCGTGAATACCTCCACCGGATCCGGGATGGCAGGGGCTGGCATCGCCTGGAACAGTTTCCGGCTCGATATCACCGGCAGTCATCACCCGCAACTGGGATGGTCGCCTGGAATCCTGCTGCTGTTTGGATTGAATCCGCCTTCCGGGCATCCTTAAATGTCAGTGCTAATGAAAATATGGTTGATCATAGTCATTCTTTTCTTCTCAGGTATATCCATAACAGTACCCGTTCCTGCCCAGGAGCCTGCAGCCTTGCGGGAGCAGTCGATGGAAGCCAACGCAGAAAATGCAGGTACTGAAGGGCTGGATGATGACCTGCTGCAATTGCTGGAACATTACCGGCGTGCTCCTTTAAACCTCAACACCGCTACCGAAGGTGACCTGCAGGAGCTGATGCTGCTCACAGCTTTACAGATCAAACAGCTGGTTCAGTATCGCAGGATGCTGGGCCCTTTACGCAGCCGCTATGAATTACAGGCCATCCCTGGCTGGGACCTTGCCGTGATAGAACAATTGCTGCCATATATAACGGTGTCGGATACCCCGGGATTCGGCGAGTCTGTTCTGCAGCGGCTGAAAGGCGGACAACATTCCCTCCTCCTGAGAGTTGCGCAGTCTTTCAGGCAGCAAGCACCTGCCGAACCGGTTTACCCGGGTTCTCCCCAGCGTGTGCTGCTGCGGTACCGCTACCAGTTTAAGAACACCCTCCAGTACGGGGTGCTCGCGGAGAAAGATCCGGGTGAAAGCTGGGGGATCGGTGCGCGTGGCCGGGGAGGTGGTTTTTTTTCAGCCCACCTGTTTACCAGGAATGCAGGATTGTTGCGGGTACTGGCCCTGGGTGATTTTACCGTAAACATGGGGCAGGGGCTGCTCATCTGGCAAAGCCTCGCATTCCGGAAAGGAGCGGAGGTGATGCAGATACGCCGCCAATCAGCAGTACTCAGGCCTTATCATGCTGCCGGTGAGTATAACTTTCACCGGGGGCTGGGATGCACGATCGGAACCGGCCGCTGGCAGTTTACGGGATTTGCTTCCCTCCGGAACCTGGATGGGAACCGGGAGGCAGACAGTGTTTCCGGTGATTATTTTATTACCTCTCTTCAGCAATCAGGTTTACACCGCACCCGTTCTGAAGTTTCGGACCGTGGCGCCCAGCGCCAATTCACCCTGGGAGGCGCGCTGGCGTGGAACCGGCCCGGATGGCATCTTGGACTGAATGCCCTGCATTACCGTTTCGGTCTGCCGTTCAGAAAACAGGCCTTACCATATAATAAGTATGCGATGGCCGGCACTGTTGCCAGTTTTGGCAGCCTGGACTTCAATCTTACCTACCGCAACCTCCACTTGTTTGGAGAGCTGGCTGCTTCTCCGGGTAAACCCGCGGCCATTCTCATGGGAGGGTTGATCAGCCTGGCACCAGTGCTCGATCTCAGTATCGTATATCGATACCTGCCACCCGGTCATCAACCCCTGCAGGCCAATGCTTTCTCCGAAAATACCCTTCCTTCCAATGAAACCGGCTTTTTTACCGGCATCAGTATTCGTCCGGCTGCTGCCTGGCGGTTGGATGCTTATACCGACCTGTTTCGTTTTCCCTGGCTCCGGTTCCGGGCGGATGCACCGGGTTCCGGAATGGATTGCCTGGTACAGTTGCTCTACAGGCCGGGTAAACAGCTGGAAACCTCGATCCGGTTCCGTTCCGAAACGAAAGAACAGCAGGTGACCGGCGATCTGCAGGAACAGTGGGCACCGGCGCTGCCTTATAACCGAAAACAGTTGCGCTGGCAATTGCAGTACCATCTTTCCCCGGAGCTTTTTCTCCGTTGCCGGGCGGATCTCAGCTGGTACCGGGCTGAAAAACAGGAGCGGGAGGAGGGCATCCTGCTGTATGCCGACCTGCAATACAAACGACCTTTTGCCAGGTGGTCGCTGGCCGGACGCCTCCAGTACTTTGAAACAGCCGGTTTCAACAGCCGACTGTATGCCTATGAGCAGGATGTATTATACAGCTTTTCCATTCCGGCTTTCCAGGGGCAGGGTTTCCGGTATTATTTGCTGGTAAAATACAGGCTGAGCACCTCCCTGGGACTATGGGCCCGGGTTGCCCGTACCATACAGGGTAACGTATTCAACGGGGAGGCAGCTTCCGGAGGCGGAAATCCCACCGATTGTACCCTGCAGCTGCAGTTCCGCTTTTAGTAAAATCTTTTTGATGAATGGGCGCTTTTCTAAGCAGCGGGCAGGCCTCATAAACTGTCATCTGTAAAATTGGAGTTAATCTCCAGCGGCTTAACGAAATTTTTGCATTTCGGATAAATCCCTATTTTTACAGATACAAAAACCAATTAATTAACTCATGAGAAGATTTTTAGCTCTCTTCACCATGCTCATGCTTTGTGGGATACTGGCATCTGCACAGACCCGGGTGGTGTCCGGAAAGGTTACTGACAAAGACGGAGCGCCCGTACCTTTTGCCTCAATCAGAGTTAAAGGAACCAAAGTGGGTACCCAGGCTGACGCTTTGGGTGCATACATTGTGAAAGTGAAAGATGGTGATGTGCTGGAAATTTCTGCTGCAAACTTCAAGGCAGTAGAGGTTTCTGTTGGCTCGCAGCCTTCCATTACCACAGCTATTGAGAAAACCGGCACCATGACGGAAGTGGTGGTGACAAGCGCGTTTGGTATTAAAAGAACCGCCCGAAGCACCTCCTCCAATGCACAGGTTGTGACCGGCGATCAGTTAAACACGGTTCGTCAGACAAATATAAACAACGCCCTGGCCGGTAAGGTTTCCGGTATCCAGGTAAGAAGCCAGTCGGCCGCTGCCCTGGGTTCTGAAACAGCCATCCGTATCCGTGGAGAGTCTAATGCTGGAGGTACAGCCTCAGGTCCGCTTTATGTCGTTGATGGAACCATCATCGCCAGCAATAACGATATCAACCCCGATGATATTGATGATATCACCGTACTGCAGGGCCCCCAGGCTGCTGCCTTGTTTGGTCCTGATGGCGCCAACGGTGCGATTGTGGTAACCACTAAGAAAGCCCGCAAAGGAACCCGCGGAATTGGTATTGATATCAACACTGGTGTACAGTTCGATAAAATTTATATTCTCCCCAATTACCAGAACAGCTACGCTGGTGGTGGCCGCAGCAACCTGACCCGGTTCAACTGGCAGCCCGGTATGCCGGAGTTCTGGAAAAATCTGGACGGCAAATACTATCACGATTACGGTGATGACGCCAGCTGGGGTCCCCGCATGGTAGGCCAGGAATACATTCCCTGGTACGCCTGGTATCCCGGTACCGAATATTCAGGTAAAACTGCTGCCCTGAACCCGCAGCCCAACAACGCCCGCGAATTCTTCAACACGGGTGTTACCGTGCTGAATAACATCAGCCTGAGCAAGGTGTCTGAAGCTTCCAATATTCGTGTTTCTTACACCAACCTCGATCAGAAAGGCCTGATTCCCCAATCATGGCTGAAGCGCCACAACCTCAACCTGGCCGCTTCTTTTGATCTCAACTCTCACTGGTTGCTGAGCACCAATATCACTTACCTCAACCAGAAATCAAACGCGGAAAATGATGCCGGTTACTCCAATAACTCTACCGGTAGCTTTAACTCCTGGTTCCACCGGAACCTGGATATGGGCAAGATGCGGGAACTGCAAAACCTCACCTCTCCCGATGGTACCGCGGGAAGCTGGAACAAAGCCAACCCGGATGGTGGCTTTGATCCCAATAACCCCAATGCTTTTTATAAAGGTAACTACTGGTATAACCCCTATACCTACTTCAATAACATCGGCGTAAACACCAACCGCGACCGTATTTTTGGTGATATCTCGCTGACTTATAAATTCAACAACGACTTCAGCATCCGGGGTACTTACCGGAAGCAGCAGCTGACAACCAATCAGGAGGTTTTCATTAAAGATATTCTCCAGTACAGCGCTGCACAGGCTTCTATCAACAATTCCTATTCCGGCGCCGCTGCCAACACAGGACGCGCTTATTTTGGCACCGCCCAGACTTTCAGCAACCGGAATACGTATGAAATCGTTGCTTCTTACCGCAAAAAGATTAAAGATTTCCAACTCAATACCAACGGTGGTCTTGAAATTGTACAGATTGAAGGTAAATCACTGGCTGCAGGAACCAACGGTGGTTTCAACGTTCCCGGTCTTTTTGCCCTCACCAACTCCAAGAACCCGATTGATTATGCACAGAGCCGTTCTTTACAAAAGCGCCGCGCTCTGTTTGCAAGAGGTGATATCGGCTGGAAAAACATGCTGTTCGGTGAATTCGTGGTTCGGCAGGATTACGCCTCTGTACTGCAATCCGGAAAAGGCCTCTTTACGCACTCTTATGGTACCAGCTTTGTTTTCAGTGAACTCACCAAGGATAAACTTCCCTGGCTTACTTTCGGTAAAGTGCGCGCATCTTACGGTACCGTTACCCGTTTCCTCGGCACCTATGCACTCTCGCTCACCTATGCCCTGGCTACTCAAAGCTGGAATGGCAATGGCCTGATGGGTACGCCCAATTCAAGCCCAGATCCCGGTCTTACCGGTACTATTGCCGACACCCGTGAGGTGGGTCTGGAAATGCGTTTCCTGAAAAACAGGGTAGGTCTTACCGTTACTTACTATGATGCCCGCGACCGCGAAGCGCCCATTACCGCGCAGATTTCCGGTACTACCGGCTTCAGCGCTATTCTCGGTAATTTCGGAAGTATCAAGCGCCGCGGGGTGGACATACAGCTGAATCTGAAACCCATTGTGGCCCGCAACTTCAGCTGGGATATCAACGGTACTTTCAGCAAGCTGATTGAAAATACGGTTACTGCCATTGCTCCGGGTGTTGACCAGCTGGCTTTCTCCGGCGGTGCAGCCTTCTCCGGCATCAACCCGCCTGTAACAGTGAACGCCGTAGGCAAACAATGGGGTTTGATGTATGGTGGTGGTGCTCAGCGCATCAACGGACAGAAAGTGATCGATACCGATCCTACTTCCAATACGTATGGTCAGTATAAGAAAAACGAAGAGCTGGTGTTCTTCGGATCTGTACTGCCTGATTATACCGGTGGTGTTCAGAATACGTTCACCCTTTTCCGCAACTTCCTCCTGAATGTAAATATCGATTACCAGATCGGGGGTAAATTCTTCTCCCTCTCTGATATGTGGGGCTCTTACTCCGGCCTGCTGGCACGTACCGCTGTGCTGAATGATAAAGGTGTTCCGGTTCGTGACCCGGTAGCTGATGGTGGTGGTATTAAAACTGAAGGGGTGGATGAGAATGGTAAGCCGGTAAGCTTCTATGTGGAAGCTCAAAGCTATTTCCGCGGCCTGGTAGAGAACAATATCTTCGACGACTACATTTACGACCTTACTTTCGTGAAAATGCGTGAACTGAGCTTCGGTTACCGTATCCCCGTAGGTAAACTTAAAGTTGGCAAATTCCTGCAGAATGCCACATTCTCAATCGTTGCCCGGAACCCCTGGCTGATCTACGCCAAAACAAGGGATTTCGATCCTGCTGAAATCAACAGCGTGTATGGTGAAGATGGTCAGTTACCCGGTACCCGTTCACTCGGTATTAACCTGAAACTGGGCTTCTGATATTGCTAACTATTAAAGTAAAGAAAATGAAACTGATAAAAAATATAACACTTTCACTGGTTGGCGCAGGGATGCTGATGACCACCGGATGCGACAAATTAAAGGATTTCGGGGACACCAATATTGATCCCAACCGTACCGTATTTCCTAATACAGCTGCCTTGCTGACCAACGTGCTGGCGGGTGTTTCTGCCAGGGCAACCCAGCAGAATCCCGGCTATTACTGTCAGTATTTCTCTGAGACACAATACCCGGGTGTTTCCCTGTACACGCTGCCCCAGTTTGATTTCGACGGTATTTATGCAGGCGCCATGTTCGATCTTCAAAATATCATCAACACCTGCAACGATCCGGTGGCAGCTGCCGCCGGCGCGGCGGGCAATGGCTCTTACAATAACCAGAAAGCCATCGCCAATATCCTGAAGGCTTATTATTTCTGGACGATTACCGATGCCTGGGGAGATGCGCCTTATACAGAAGCACTCACCGGTGGTATCATTAAATCTCCCCGGTATAACACCCAGGAGGAAATTTATACAGGCATTCTGAATGATCTCAAAAATGCCAACGCCCAGTTTGATGCGGGTCTTCCGGTGAAAGGCGATATCGCTTATGCGGGCGAAAATACTAAATGGAAAAAACTGGCCAATTCTCTCCGGCTGCTGATTTCATTGCGTATGAGCAAGCGTTATCCGAACAATGGCCAGCTGGCTGCCAACGAATTCAAAGCTGCCCTGGCTGATCCCAACGGAGTGATCGAATCCAATGCTGATAATTTCTCCATTGCATTCCCCGGTGGTAATTACCGTAATCCCTGGTTCGCCACCTACGATAACCGGAAAGATCTTGGCCAGGCTGCTCCCTTTATTACCTTGCTCACCAGCCTGAATGACAAGCGTCAGCTCAACAACATCTTTGGTTCTTCACAAATCGGAGTTCCCTATGGCCGCGATCGTGAGTACATGAACAATACCTGGGGTGCTACTTTCTCTGCAGACCAATGGTCAAGGGTACTGGGAGCAACTTACCGCGCTGACAACTCCCGGGTTGATATAGTACATGCCGCTGAAATCTGGCTCGCCCGTGCGGAAGCCCGGGAACGTGGCTGGACGAACGAATCACTTTCTGCGTCTGCAATGTATGCCAATGGGGTGAAAGCTTCCTTTACCCAGTGGGGCCTCACAGAAGCCGATGCAACTGCTTACCTGGACGGTACACTCGTTGCCTATGGCACCGATGCCGCTGAAAACCTGAAGAAAATTGCCACCCAGCGCTATATCGCAGAATATCCCAACGGACTGCAGGGATGGTGCGAATGGAGAAGAACCGGTGTTCCTGAGTTGACACCCGCTCCGGATGCTGCCAATTCCAGCCGCCAGATTCCCCGCCGCTTCACCTATGGCGTGAATGATTATGCCACGAACCGCAACAATGTGCTGGAAGCTGCCGGCCGTTTGAGCGGTGGTGATAACCAGGACTCTAAAGTTTGGTGGGATCAGTAATGATATTTAATAAAAATAAAAATCAACAAGATATGCGTTGCATCAACTTATTTAAAAGCTCCCTGCTCATTGCCTGCGGTACCTTGCTGGCCGTAAGCTGTAAGAAAGTGGCTTCACCTGAACCCATGGGCGACAAGGGGCAGACCCGTGTTAAATTCATTGATGGCCTGGCGGATACCGCCAATGGCTATTCTTCCGGCTACCGCGTTATCAACATCGACCTGGTGAATACTCCCCAGGTGCTGGAACTGGCTGATATCCGCCGGGATGCGCCCAACAATGCAGAACTCAATAAAACCATGAAAGTGGTGGTGCAGGAAGACCCCGGTGCCGCTACCGCCTATAATCCGGAATTCCTTCCCCTGCCTCCCGGCTCTTATACACTGGATCCTTCCATCACCCAGGTAGGCAGCGATTATGAGTTCACTTTTGCGCCCGGAGAGTTTTCTAAAAACATTAAAATCACCCTGCTGAACGCACTGGACCTTGACCTCAATAAAAAATATGCAGTAGCATTCCGTATCGTTAGTGCTGACCAGGGCGGAAAACTGGCAACACTGGAAAGTTCCCTGGTAGTTGAAATTGGTGTAAAAAATCAGTGGGATGGTATCTATAAAGTATCCGGTAATTTCTTCCACCCTACCAATGCTGCACTGGTAGGTCCTTTTGGTACCTCTACCAGTGGCGGCGATCTCTTCTGCCAGATGGTAACTACAGGTAAATTCACCCTGCGCCGGGATTATGGTGGTGCAGTGGGTGAGAGCGTAATTGTATATAATTCCACCGCTGCCGGGTTCACCTATTTCACCGGGGTGAAAATGCGTTTCGCAGTGGATCCTGCTACCAACCAGGTGAATGTTACCGAAGTGCCCACATTCGCAGTACGGGATGCATCCCCCTATAACTGCACATACAATCCATCCACCAAGACCTTCAATTTGAATTATGGATGGACAGCTGCCGGTGGTCAGCGTTTGATCACTGAAGTGCTCCAGTATGTACGTCCGAGATAATTCCATCTTTGATATTAATCTGAAAGGGTTCCAGTTGGAGCCCTTTCTTTTTATCTTTGCATCCTAAAAATGAAACAATGAGCAATCAACCCGAACAACCCAATCAACTCAACATCGAAATATCTGAAGAGATTTCTGAAGGGGTATATGCCAACCTGGCCATCATCACGCACAGCCACGCGGAGTTTGTGGTGGATTTTGTGAATGTAATGCCCGGCACGCCCAAGAGTAAAGTAAAAAGCAGAATTATCCTCACCCCTTTTCATGCCAAGCGCTTTATGAAAGCCATGATTGATAATGTGAAAAAATTTGAAGCGGTGAATGGCGTCATCCAGGATATGGAGCAGGTGGAAATTCCGTTTACATTTGGCGGGCCGGCAGCGCAGGCGTAGAAAGGTTCAAAACGTTTCAAAGGTTCAAAAGTTCAAAAGGTTTCGCTTCGTGGGGTAGTAATGTTCCAACCTTTAGCCCTTGGGGTTAGGAATTGAAAATTGAGCATTGAAAATTGAATATTGAAAATTTCCTTATCCTCCCGGAGTGCAGGCGTAGAAAGGTTCAAAATGTTTCAAAGGTTCAAAGGTTCAAAAGGTTTCGCTTCGTGGGGTAGTAATGTTCCAACCTTTAGCCCTTGGGGTTAGGAATTGAAAATTGAGCATTGAAAATTGAAAATTTTCTTGTCCTCCCGGAGTGCAGGCGTAGAAAGGTTCAAAATGTTTCAAAGGTTCAAAAGTTCAAAAGGTTTGGCTTCGTGGGACGCGAACGTTCCAACGTTTAACCCTTGGGGTTAGGAATTGAAAA
>WBZP01005461.1_pt1 | contig 12923 bp, 13 predicted proteins | sample 5204301 | NCBI WGS metagenome assembly WBZP01 (sample SAMN12412401, study PRJNA552823) | activated sludge metagenome | isolation source: activated sludge from nitrification reactor of wastewater treatment plant... | place: USA: Pennsylvania | collected 2017
AACGAGCTTCCGACGTCCGCTGAGTGCCGCGAACCGCCCTTGCCGAACGATGCGAAGTTCTACGTTCGAACGCAAAGGCGCATGACGCGCAAGCGGCGCGCTACTCGGGTTTGGGCGGAGGCAGCGGCTTGCCCAGCGCGGCGAAGGCGCTGTCGTCGATGATGTCGACGAAGCCCGAGGGCGCGAACGGTTCCAGCGGCGCGGGCGCGGTCTGCTGCTCGCGGTATTCCTGGCGCGCGAACAGCTTGGCCTGCGCGGCCGGCGGCAGATCGGTGATGCGCAGCAGGCCCTTGGCGGCGAGCACGCCCACCAGATCCTCCAGCACGCGCACCACGTCGGCGTCGAGCCGCGCGTAGGCATCGGCGTGGGCCTCGCGGCCGAGGAAGCGCTGCACCTCGTCGGCGCTCTGCGGCAGGTACTCGGTGGCGTCGAGCGTCGCCGAGCGATGCAGGCTCTCGATCTCGCCTTGGGCGTTGCGGTGGACGTAGGGCATGCGGCTTCTCCAGCGCGCACGGTGTGCGTGCGAGCCATGTTACGGCGCAGCGCGACGCTTGTGGCGAGAGGAATTGCACGGCGCGCCGCGAGCGCGTCACTTGCGGGCGCGTTGTGATCGTGCCGCGGCGAGAAGTGGCGTGTGCGTGTCACCTGCGCTGCGCCCGACCTCCCGCACGATCTGCGCTAGCGGTGCCGCAAGGCGCCTGCGGATGGCCCGCAGCACGGCGCCGAGTATCGGCAGTTGTTCGTAGACCTGACGTGACGGATCCCAGAAGTCGAGATGGTCGTCGACGCGGCCGTCCGCATCGAAGTGGATCCGGCTCGCGCCATCGACCCGGCGACGCTGCTCTCCCTTCGAGCCGCTGCCGAACGAGAAGTCCCAGCGCAACCAGGCCGTGTCGCCTTCGCAGCTGGATTCGGTGACGAGGAATCGAGGCTCGCGCACCTGCGTGTGCATGTGCTCGAAGATGCTGCGGATCTGCCGGCGCCCCTGCACGGCGTTGAACGGGTCGGCGAATCGGGCATGCGCCGCATACAGGGCCAGCAGGTCGTCCAGGCGAGCGGCGCTGTCGTCGAGCGCCTCGTAGGCTGCCACGAGGCGCCGCACACGGAGATCGGCCGACAGGGGGGGTGGCAGGGTCATGGTTGCGTGACACGACCGACGGTCGCGAAGTAGGCCCGTGGCCCGAGGTGGCGCAACGCCTTCATCGCCAGGGTGAACCGACGGGGGAAGTGAATCTCGAAGCGGCCTTCGGCCCAACCGCCGAGCATCGCACGCGCGGCCTCGTCGGGCTGAAGCAGCGCCGGCATCCGGAATCGATTGACGGCGGTCATGGGCGTGGCGACGAAGCCTGGGTTGATCACCGACACGCCCACTCCGCGCTCGTGAAGATCCAGCCACAGCACCTCGGCCAGGTTGTTCAGCGCCGCCTTCGTGGGTCCGTAGGCCAGGGCCTTGGGAAGCCCGCGATAGCCGGCCACGCTGGCCACCAGGCTCAGGTGCCCGCGCCCCGCGGCGAGCATGCCGGGCAGCACCGCTTCGAGCACGTGCGCGGCTCCGACGTAGTTCACGGCCATGTGCTCGCGCAGCAGCTCGGCAGACAAGGTGTCGGCATGGTGCGCCTCGTAGCGGCCGGCGCAGTACAGCACGAACGCGGGCTCGCCGAAGGCGTGCCGCAGTCGTTGGTGGGCTTCCCGGACCGAGGCCGGGTCGGTCACGTCCAGCGGCAGAGGCAACGCGCCCGGCAGGGTGTTGCACGCGGCCGCCAGGCTGGTTTCGCTGCGAGCCGACAGCGCGACGCGCGCACCTTGTGCGTGCAGGGCACGGGCCGTGGCCAGTCCGATGCCGCTGGAGGCGCCGACGATCCAGACGACCTGCGCCCTCCAGTCGTGAATCGGCGGGTTGAGTGGCTTGCGGCCGAAGAGCATGGGGAACCTGCCTCGCTGCCGTTCAGGGGCGCTGGAAGGCGATCTGCACTTCGCCGACGTCGATGCCGAACTTCGAGAAGCGCGCGCGGTTGAGCACGTGGCGCTCGTCGATGCGATGCATCCAGTCATCCACGTCCAGGACCCAGACGCGACCTTGAATCGGCAGCTCCAGGCGGTACTGCCAGCGCACGGCGGAGCCTGCGCCTTCGCCGATCGCTTCGCCCACGACGTCGCCGGCGCGGCCGCGCCAGCGCCCCGGTGCCACCGTGCTCACCTGCCAGACGCGGCGCGAGCGCTCGCCGTCGTCGTAGACGAAGTCCTCGGCGAGCGTGCCTTCGCTGCCCTGCCACTCGGCCTGCATCTTCACGGCGAAGCGCCGCCGCACCGCGCCGAAACGGTCGACGAACATGCCTTGTGCCGTCAGCGCGCCGCGGAAGTACTCCGCGAGGTCCAGAGCCGGCTGCTGGCCACGATAGGCATCGATCGCCGGTGTGCTGCAGCCGCTCAGCGCGGAGACCGAGCCGGCTGCGCAGCCGGCCAGGAAGAGACGGCGGGAGACGGCGGACGAGGTGTCGGTCATGGGCGAACTCTCCCGGGAAGGGTGCGGGCCCGCCAGCGCTGCGGCCAGCACAGCATTGCCACGGCGAGCAGCTTGAAGGCGACGGGCAGGCCGACATAGACGGCAAGCAGCTCCGACGCTCGGCCGGAAGCCTGGCCCGGCTGGCTGGCCTGATAGCCCAGGGCCTGCACCAGCGGAAGCGCCAGGCCGGCGGCCAGCGCGAGCGTCGACTTGTTGACCAGTGCCCACCAACCGAAGCCGCGCGCACGCTGGCCCGGGCCGGCCGCCTCGAGGCGCGAGATCCACACGGTCTGCCCGGCCAGCGTTTCCAGAGTGAGCGCCGCACCGGTGAGTGCGCAGACGGCCAGGAACACCGGCGTCGTCGGCATCAGCGCGAACGGCAGGAAGCCAAGGGCGGCCAGCAACATGCCGCACGCCCAGCTGGCGTGCGCCCCCCAGCGCGCGACGGCACGCACAGCCAGGGGCACCGCCGCCGTCGCCGCGCCGAAGTACGTCAGCAGCGCCGTGGCCTCGAGCGCCGGACCGCCCCCGAGCACGTCGCGCACGACCAGCAGCACCAGCGTGGCCGGCACGGCCGCCGCGATGCCGTTGACGAGCTGGACGAGCAAGGGGCGGGTCCAGGCGGCGGGCCATGCGGCCGCCCGGCTTGCTTCCGCGTGCGCGCCGGAAGCGACCGCGGGGGTGAGCGGGCGTTGGCTGCCCACCAGCGTGCCGAGCGCCAAAGCACCGAGCAGTGCGAGGAGCCACCAGAGCGACACCGTGAGCGGCCAGCCGGCCACTGCCGGGACGGCGCTCGCGACGATGACCCCGGCGAGCGCGCCCGCCTCGCGTGCGCCGACCCAGCGCGCCTGGGCCCCCTCGATCGCCTGGCCGGCGCGCGATGCGTCGCTGCCGGCCAGCGCGACGCCCCAGGCCTGGTGCGCGATCTGCGCGACGCTGTAGCCGATGGAGGTGAGCAACAGCGCCAGCGCGAGCAGTGCCGCGCCTTGCGGCCCGGCCGGCCAGCGCAGCAGGAAGAGCACCGACCATCCGCTGCCGAGCAAGGCCGCACCCGCGAGGCCGATCCACAGCAGCCGCAGCCCCTGCCCTCCACCGAGTCGATCGATCCGACGCCCCAGCCAGGGGTCGAGTGCCGCATCGGCGGCGCGCACGGCGAGCAGCACGGTGCCGATCGCGGCGAGGCTCCAGCCGGGCTGCGTCACCATGTGCGCCGGCAGGTGCACGTACAGCGGCAGCGCGGCGAACGCGAGCGGGGCGGCCCAGCCGCCGTAGCGTGCCAGGCGCCAGGCATCTGCGGTGACGGCGACCGGGCTCGGGAACGTGCGTTGCATGGCTCGCGACCCTCAGCGCGGGAGCTTCAGCAGCTCTGCGCGCAAGGCGGGCTGCGACGTGTGCGGTGCCAGCCAGATGCCGAAGAAGCGCGGGCCGAACGCCGCGTCGATCAGCTCCACCGGCGCGCCGCTGTTGTGCACGAAGCGGGAGACGCCGCCGCGCGGCTGCCAGCTCCCGACGATCACGTCGCCGCGGGCCACGTCGGGAAACGCGCGTGCCATGAAGGCGCGCCAGCGCGATTCGTCGGCCGAGGCGATCTCGCCGCCGCGTCGCATCTCGACCAGCGAACGATCGACGATGTCGGCACCGTCGAGCTTGCGGTGGTAGCTCAGGCTCAGGCGCAGCGCGCTGGCCTCGGGGCGCACGGGGTCGAAGCCCGACGCGACGAACAGCGCCGCGTCGTAGATCGGCAGGCCCATGAAGCGCAGCGTGCCGCGGCCCAGCGGCGTCAGGGCCGCTTCGGGCGCGGTGTCGGACGCGGCTTGCGCGTGGGCACGTCGGGTGGGAGTCATGGTCAGGATCGAAGGAACGCCCGCTGCGAGCAGCGACGCCGACACCGCGTGGAACTGGCGTCTCGTCTGCATGGCTCAGCTCGCATGGAGCGTGAACTGGATGACATCGGTCTGCCCGGTGGCGAACGCAGCTTCACAGTAGGCCAGATAGAAACGCCACAGGCGAACGAAGCGCTCGCCGTGGCCGAGCGCGCGCACCTGCGGGAGCTGCGCCTCGAACGCCTGCGACCACAGCGCGAGCGTTCGGGCGTAGTCGCGCCCGAAGGCCAGTTCGTTGGAGACCTCCAGCCCCGCACGGCGCGCCTGCGCGAGGAAGGCGGACCGGCTGGGCAGCATGCCCCCGGGAAACACATGCCGCTGGATGAAGTCGCTGCCGCGCCGATACTCGGCGAACAGGGGGTCGGCGATCACGATGGTCTGCACGCAGGCGCGTGCGCCGGGGGCCAGGCAGGCACGCAGCGTGTCGAAGTACGCGGGCCACCAGGCTTCGCCGACCGCCTCGAGCATCTCGATCGAGACGATGCCGTCGTAGCGCTGGCCGCTGGCCGCCTGCGCGGCCAGGTCCCGGTAGTCCTGCAGCCGCAGGTCGACACGCTCCTCCAGTCGTGCCGAACGCAGCCGCGCCTGCGCGAAAGCGAGCTGCTCGGTGGAGAGCGTCACGCCCGTGAGGTGAGCCCCGTGCCGGGCGGCGCGTTCGGCCACCGCGCCCCAGCCGCAGCCGATCTCCAGCAGGCGCATGCCGCTCGCCGACGCGGGTGTCAGCCCCGCCTCCGCCAGCGCACGGTCCATCTTGCGCTGCTGTGCCTGCTCGAGGCCGAGCTGCGGCTCGTCGCCCCACCAGGCGCTGGAGTAGTTCCAGCTCGGGTCGAGCCAGAGTGCGTAGAAGTCGTTGCCGAGATCGTAGTGGGCGCGGATGTTGCGGCGGCTGCCGGCGCGGCTGTTGCGGTGGAGCGCGTGCCAGGCGCGCTGCAGCAGGCGCGCCCAGGCGCGGCCGTAGACCGCGTCGCGCAGCACCTCGCGCTGGCGCATCAGCAGCCGCAGCGTGCCGGCGAGATCGGGAGAGTCCCACTGTCCGTCGAGATAGGCCTCCGCGAAGCCGATGTCCCCGTCGCGCAGCGTGCGGCGGTAGACCGCGTCGTCGAGCACCTGCAAGGCAGCACCCGGGACGATCGGGCCGTCGCCCAGCACGTGGCGGCCGCGCGGATCGTCCAGCACCAGGGCCTCGCCGTGGAGCCGGTTGAGCATCGCGTGCACCGTTCGAGCCGGCCAGGGCGCGGCGCCTGCGGACGGGAGCGAGATCGTGGTGGCGTCGGTGGGAGATGTCATGGCTCGATCGACAGGGCAACGGTGGGAGCGGCAGGCAGCTCGGTGCGTGCGGGCAGCGCGCCGCCGCGCGTCAGCGCCGGCGCCGTCGGGCCGGGATGCGAATGCCAGGGCACCCGCTTGGCCCAGAGCCGCAGGGCTTGCGTGTGGATGCGCGCGGTGACGGCCCACGCGGCCGCGGGTGCGCGCCAGAGCAGCCCGCGAACCGCCGCGGCGGTCAACGGCGTGGCCGTGCCCGACAGGCTCGTGACGATGCGCGGGCTGCCGTCGGGCGCGACGAGTTCGACGCGCGACACCAGGCGCACGGCGTCGCCGTCGTGCCCATGCACCTCCTGCCGCATGAAGCGGAAGCGGTACTCACCCTGCACCTCGAAGAAGGGCGACACGTGAAAGCGCTTGGGAGCCGCCAAGGTGCGGCCCCAGCCGAGCCCCGGGCCCTCCAGGAGGTAGGCGTGGCGCTCGCCGAAGGTGTTGTGCACCTCGGCCACGATGGCACGCAGGCTGCCGTCGCGACGATGGGCGAACCAGAAGCTCACCGGCTTGAAGGCATGGCCGAGCAGGCGCGGCAGAGTCTGCAGCCAGACCTCGCCGTCGGCATCGCCGATGCCGGCTTCGGCGAGCAGGCCGTCCAGCCAGGCCAGCGCGTCCGGCCCGCCGAGGCCGTGGTCCGCGTCGTGGAAGCTGAATGCGGCGCGGCGGTTGCGGGCCAGTGGCGCGCACTCCTGGGCCGCCAAGGCGCGCATCGGCAGCAGCAGGAACGGAGTACGGTAGGCAAAGGCGTGCTCGCGCGTGGCCGACCTCGCATGGCGCACGAGGCCCCAGGCCAGCATCGGGCGGGCCGGGCTCGTGGTCATGCCGCCTGCTCCCACGGCGCGCTCTCGACCGGGCGCAGCCGACCGGCGTGCCACGCCTGCAGCAGGCCCTGCGCAGCGGCCTGGCCGGCGCGCAGGCCGTCTTCGTGGAAGCCGTGGCCGCACCATGCGCCCGCGAACCAGACCGCGCCGCGGCCCTGCACGGCCTGCAGGGCTGCGCGTGCCTCGAACGACGCGGCGTCGAAGACAGGGTGCTCGACCTCGCCTTCCCACAGCACGCTCGCGCGCGCCGGCTCGCGCAGCGGGTTCAGCGAGACGATCACGTCGGTGGCGAAGGGCAGCGGTTGCAGACGGTTGATCCAGTAGTGCAGACACACCGGCGCCGAGCCGGCGTCACGCGAGTGGCCGCGCTCGAAGTTCCATGCTGCCCACGCCTTGCGGCGCTGCGGTAGCAGCGTCGTGTCGGTGTGCAGCACGGCGCGGTTGGCCTGCGTCCGCAGCGTTCGCAGGGCCGACAGCGCCGGCTGCAGCGCGTCCCCCGGCGCCAGGCTGGCCAGCAGTCGCGCCGACTGCGGGGCGTGGCAGGCGAGCACGACGGCGTCGAACGCCTGAGCGCCGTGCGCGGACAGCACGCGGAGTTCGCCCGCGGGGCCGCGCGCCAGCGATTGAACCGGACGGCTGAGGTGCACCGCCGGCAGCGTCGCTGCGATCGCGTCCACGTAGTGACGCGAGCCGCCCGCGACGGTGTACCAGGCAGGACGCCCGTCCACCTGCAGCAGCCCGTGGTTGTCGCAGAACTCCGCCAGCGAGCGCATCGGATAGCGCAGCATCTGCTCCAGCGGGCACGACCAGATGCACGCGACCATCGGCAGCAGGTAGCCCTCGCGGAAGGCGCTCGAGAAGCGGTGCCGCTCGAGGAAGCGGGCCACGGTCTCGAGGGGCTCGGTCGGCGCGCTGGCCGCGCCGCGCGCGAGCGCGGTGGCAAGGCGGTTGAAGCGGAGGATGTCGGCAAGCATTCGCCAGAACGCCGGCGACAGCAGGTTGCGGCGCTGCGCGAACACTGCATCGAGATTCGCGCCATTCCACTCCAATCGCGGGCCGCGTCCGCTCAGGCCGCCGCTCGCCTGCACCGAGAACGACATGTCGGAACGTGCGCTCTTCACGCCCAGTGCGTCGAGCAGGGCGATGAAACCCGGATAGGTGCGCTCGTTGAACACGAGGAAGCCCACGTCGACGCCGTGCGTCACGGGTCGGCCGTCGTTGCGCGGGAGTGTCACGTCGACGGTGTGGGCATGCCCGCCCAGTCGCGGCGCCGCTTCGAAGAGCACGGGGGCGATCCCGCCTTCGACGAGCCGATGTGCGGCGGCCAGCCCCGCGATGCCACCGCCGACGACGGCGACGCGTGGCCCGGGCGTCGCAGCGGAGCGAGCCGGCGGATGGCGAGGAGGTGTGACAGTCATGTAAAGCGAATATACACACTAGTCCATCGTGCTTGCAATGCCGTCATCCTGGCAGGGGAATTCCGGCATGCGGCGGCCGCGCAGGGCGCGGGGCGCCTCGCGGGAGGTCTGGCGGGGTCGGAGGGTCAGCGCCGGCCGGAACGGGCGGCGCTCCTGGGTGCCGGCGGTGCGGCCAGCCCCTGGAACATCAGCTTCACGGCCCAGTCGGCGATCTGCTCGTCGTCATGGCCGAAGCGCCTGAGCATCGGCGGCACGGGGTCGCAGGCGCGGGCAAAGACCACCATCAGCAGCAGATCGGCGGGCAGGTCCGGGTCGATCGCGCCTTCCGCCTGCGCGGCGGTGAGCCAGGCCACGATGCGGCTGCCGACCTGGTCGAGCAGCGTCATGTACTGCTCGTCGGCCGTCAGGACCTCGGTCAGCACGGAGTCCTGGGAGGGCAGGTTCGGCATGCGCCCGCGCAGTTGCAGCGCGACCGCCCAGCGCAGCAGGCCCTCGAGCCGTTCGCGTGCGCTGAGCCCGTGCTGGGCATCGAGCCGGTCCAGCTCCTCGAGCGTTCGTTGCTGGAGCCAGCGCATGGTCGCCGCCGCCAGTTCTTCCTTCGAGGCGAAGTAGCGGTACAGGCCCATGCGGGAGATCGCGGCCCGCTGGGCCACGTCCTCGAAACGCATGGCCTCGTAGCCCTTCTCCGCCAGGAGCTGGATCGCCACGTCGACGATGGCCTCGTGTCGCAGCCGCCGCACGTGGTCGTGGAACGTCTCCGCGGCGGTGGCGGGTGCGGACGCAGAACGCTTCGCGGCGGCTGGGCGACGTGACATGGCGTCAGTATAGGTTTGCACGCCTATCCAGCCGTGCGTCATCCGTGTCAACCCGCGTGCGAATCCAGCACCCCGAGCACCCGCTCCAGCTGCAGCGGCTTGGTGAGGTACTCGTCGAAGCCCGCGGCGCGGCCGCGCGCCAGGTCGGCGGGCATCGCGTGGGCGCTCACCGCCACCACCGGGATGTCGCGCGTGGCGGCGTCCTCGCGCAGCACGCGCATCACCGCCCAGCCGTCCATCTCGGGCAGGTGGATGTCGAGCAGGATCAGCTTCGGCCGCTGCGTGCGCGCCAGCTCCAGGCCCTGCGTGGGCGTGGCGGCACGCAGCAGGCGCCACTGCGGGCGCAGCGCCACGATGTGCTCCATCAGCGCCATGTTCACCGGGTTGTCTTCGATGCACAGCAACTCGTGCCGCGGGCCTTCGGCCGCGGCCGGCGCAGCGTCTGCGGTCGGCGTCGGCAAGGCAGGTGCGGGCGGTTTGTCGGCGGCCTTCGGCAGCTCCACCCAGAAGCTGCTGCCGCGCCCCGGCTCGCTGCGCACGCCGATGCGGCCGTGCATCAGGTCCATCAGGCGGCGCGAGAGCGCCAGCCCGATGCCGGTGCCCTCGATCGCGCTGCGGCTCGCGTCCAGGCGCTCGAAGGGCACGAACAGGCGTGACTGCTGGTCGGCGTCCAGCCCGGGGCCGCTGTCGTCCACGCACACGCGCCAGCACTCGCCCTGGTCTTCGATGCGCACCGAGACGCTGCCGCCGTCGCGGTTGTACTTGACCGCGTTGGAGAGCAGGTTCAGCAACACCTGCTTGAGCCGGGTGCGGTCGGCGCGCACCTGGCGATGGTCGTCGGCCGTGGGTGCGGACAGGCTGATGCGGCGCGCCAGCGCCTGCGGGCGCAGCAGCGTCAGGCAGTCGGCCACGAGCGGCTGCAGCGCCACGACTTCGGTGCTCACCGCCAGGTGGCCGGCCTCGATGCGCGCCAGGTCGAGCACGTCGTTGATCAGTGTCAGCAGGTGGCGGCCCGCGGCGAGGATCTGCTGCACCTTGGCCTGCTGGCCGTTGGCATGCACCTCGATCTCGAGCAGCTGGCCGAAGCCGAGGATGGCGTTCAGCGGCGTGCGCAGTTCGTGGCTCATGCGCGAGAGGAACTCGCTCTTCGCCTGGTTGGCGCGCTCGGCTTCGTCGCGCGCGCGCTCGAGCTCGACGGTGCGCTCCTGCACGCGCCGCTCCAGGTCGGCGGCCAGCTGCTCGAGCGCCCGCGCGGAGCGGCGGCGCTCGGTGATGTCGCGCACGATCAGCTGGTTGGCTCCCCCCTGTGCGTCCACGTAAGGCGCGCCGCTCACCTCCACCTCCACCTCGCTGCCGTCCAGCCGCAGGTAGCGTTCCTCCAGCGCAGGCACGGGGCGCTGTTCGCGCAGCATCAGCTCGCGCCGCGCCCGGACCCGGTCGTGGAAGTCGGGGTGGATGCGATCGAGCACGCGCTGGCCGACGAGCTGCGCGGCCTCGGTGGCGCCGAACAGGCTCAGCGCGGCCGGGTTGACGTAGATGAAGCGGCCGTCGCGCGCCAGGCAGATCGCGTCCGGCGAGCTGTCGATGAGCGAGCGGTAGCGGCGCTCGCTGCGTTCCAGCGCGAGCTGCCGCCGCGCCGCCTGCCACTGCAGCCAGCCCACGGCGCTGCCGGCCACCAGCACCAGCGCCAGCAGCACCGCGAACACCAGGCGTTCGCGCTCGCGGCCGGCCGAGAGCGGCTCCAGCGCTTCGGCTTCGGCCAGGCCGACGGAGACGATGATTCCCAGCTCCGGCAGGCGCGTCCAGGCGTACAGCCGTGCCACGCCGTCCACGTCGCCGGCCGCGTGGAACAGGCCCTGCAGCGCCGTGCGGTCGCGCAGGAAGGGGCGCTCGGGCGGCAGCTCGCGCCCCATCGCCTTGTCATGGTCGCGGCTGCGCGTGATGAACGAACCGTCGGCGTGGATCACCCCGACGATGGACCGTTCGCCCAGCGGCAGCGCGGCCAGCTGCCGGGCGAAATAGCTGGTGGGCACGGCCACGTTCATGGTGCCGGCAAAGCGCCCGTCCTTCAGCAGTGGCCGGTTCACGATCACCGTCCAGGTGTCGTGCGCCAGGCGCGAGCGCACCGCCCGCCCCACGTGCAGCCGGTCGATGCCGCTCTCCTTGTGCACGCGGAAGTGCGCCCGGTCGGCCACGCTCACGCGCTCCGCCGGCACCAGGCTGTTGTAGACCGTGTAGCCGTTGGCGTCGACCACCGTCACGTGGCTCACCGACCCGTGGGGCAGCGCCGGCAGCAGGCTGTGCGCCACCGCGTCGAACGCCACCGGGTCGCCGCGCCACTCGCGCCGCAGCTGCAGCAGCGCCACGTCGATGCTGCCCATCTGCGCCTGCACCTGGGCCGCCAGCACCGAGGCGAGCTGCTGTGCGCGCTGCTCGGCGCGCAGCACGGTCTGGCGCTGCAGCTCCTGCTGCGCGCGCTCGGCCTGCCACCACATCAGCCCGGCGCCGCCGGCGAGCACCAGCACGAGCAGCGAGGTGAGGGCGATGGCGCGCCGGCCGGGTGCCGCGTCGAGGCGGCGGGCGTCGGGCAGTCGCGCGGCGGCAGGAGACGGCATGCGTGCCAGTGTAGGGGTAGCTACCGCGCCCCGGGAGGCCGCCGCCTTGCTGCCTTCGCTCGCGCCCTGCACCGATTCGAGCTCGGCTTCGAGGATCCGGCCTGCTTCTGCCGCTTCTTCAAGCGCCACGTGGGCGAGAGTCCGCGCGAGTACCGCGATCACAGGCGCGAACGCAGCACCTCAGCCGGCTAGCGCCTCCTCGGCAATGGCCTGCACCGCCTCGCGCAGCCAGCGATGCGCCGGGTCGTGCTGGCGACGCAGGTGCCACACCATGTACATCGGCATCGCGGGCGTGGCGATCGGCACCGGCGCGCTGGCCAGGTCGCGCAGCACGCCGCGTGCGAGCAGCGAAGGGCCGGTGGCCAGCCAGGCGCTGCCGCGCAGCAGCGCGGCGACGCCGGCATATCCCGGCACGGTGGCGAGCAGCTCGCGCGTGATGCCACGCTCGGCCAGCCAGACGTCCACGTCGAGGCTGCGGCCGTCCTCGTAGCGCACGCTGACGTGGCGCGCCGCGAGATAGTCGGCGCGTGTCTTCGGCGCCTTGCGCGCGCTCGGGTCGAAGAAGACGACGTAGCGATCCTCGAACAGGCGCTTCTGCATCAGGTCGGCGGCCTCGGGCGGACGCGGCGTGATCACGAGGTCGCAGCCCTGCTCGCGCAGCAGCGGCGGTTGCGGCGCGCCCGAGGGCCAGACGCGCAGGCGCGCGCCGGGGCATTCGCGCTGCAGCCGCGCCAGCAGCGGCGGCACCAGCAGGTCGCGCTGCAGGTCGTTGGCGGCGAGCGTGATCGTGCCCTGCCAGCGTGCCGGGTCGAAGCCGGCGGCATGGCTGAAGGCGCGCAGGTCGTCGAGCAATGCGCGCGCCCGCTGCGCCAGCGCCTCGGCCTGCGCGGTGGCGACGATGCCGCGGCCGGAGCGCACGAACAGCGCATCGCCGGTGATGGCGCGCAGCTTGTCCAGCGCATGGCTGACGGCCGACTGCGTCAGCCCGAGGCGCTGCGCGGCGCGTGTCACCGAACCCTCCTCGTGCACGGCGAGCAGCAGTTGCAGCGTGTGGCCGTCCAGATCCAGGTGATCCATCGATCGATTCAATTCATGCATCTGATGAAGAACGATCTCTTTATCGCATGCGTGGTCTTTCCCATACTGACCTGCATCAACCCGGCCCAGGAGACAGGCATGAGCTACGACATCCCCGGCACCACGCTGTTCGACGGCGCGCAGGCGCGCAAGGGCTACGCGCTGAACAAGATGTGCTTCTCCTTCAATGACGCGGACAACCGCAAGGCCTTCGTCGCCGACGAGGAGGGCTACTGCACGAAGTTCGGCCTGAATGCGCAGCAGCGCGAGGCCATCCGCGAGCGCAACGTGCTCAAGCTGATCGCCGCCGGCGGCAACGTCTACTACCTCGCCAAGTTCGCCGGCATCTTCGGCCTGGACGTGCAGGACATCGGCGCGCAGCAGACCGGCATGAGCAAGGACGCATTCAAGGCCAAGCTGGCCGCCTACGCCCAGCAGTAAGGGAGACACACCATGGCCAACATCGTCGGCGCC
>WBZP01005462.1_pt1 | contig 12923 bp, 14 predicted proteins | sample 5204301 | NCBI WGS metagenome assembly WBZP01 (sample SAMN12412401, study PRJNA552823) | activated sludge metagenome | isolation source: activated sludge from nitrification reactor of wastewater treatment plant... | place: USA: Pennsylvania | collected 2017
GCGCCGGCGCCCACGTCGAGACCGAGTGCCAGCGCCGGGACGAGCAGGACGGTCATCACGGCGAGCCGTTTCGGCGGGTAGAGGTACCCGGCGGACGCGACCACCGGGGTCAGGGCGATCGCCGACAGCCGCAGCGGGTGACCGGGGGCGAGCGCCTGCTGGTGGACGCACCACAGCAGCAACCCACCCGGCAGCACCCAGGCCGACAGCGGCCGGGCGTCCCGCGCGGCCACCAGCCCGAGCCCGGCCAGGGCGAGACAGGTCACCACGCCGGCCGAGAGCAGGCGCCCGATCGGCCCGTCGAACAGGACCGGGTCGAGCTGGAGGAGGCCGACCAGGAAGGCGGCGCTCAGACAGACGGTGGCGATCAGCCGGTTCGGGGCGAGCGGGTCCGGATCGTGCCGCAGCACCGGGTGGTCGTGGCGTGGCGTCGGGCACCCGATCACCCCGTCGGGGACCTGCGCCGGCAACCCGCGGGGGCCCGCGGTCCGGGGGTCGGGGGTCGTCAGCTCGCACGGGCCGGAGTGGGTGACCACCTGGTCGCGGCCCCGGGTCTTGGCGACGTACATGGCCGTGTCGGCACAGCTGATCAGCTGCCAGACCGCGGACACCGGCGGCACGCCCGGCGGAAGCTGTCGCGTCGCCACCCCGACCGAACACGTCAGCCCCGGGGAGCTCACCGCGTCGTGGATGTGATAGGCCAGCCGCTCGCCGTCCGCGGCCCCGGCGACCGGGGCGAGGACGACGAACTCCTCCCCACCGAGCCGGACGGCGATGTCGTGCTCGCCCAGCACGGAGGTGAGGCGGGTGGCGGCCTCCCGCAGGACGCGGTCCCCGGCGGCGTGACCGCGGTCGTCGTTCACCCGCTTGAAGTGATCGAGATCGACCACCACGGCGGTGAGTCCGCGGCCGGCGGCCTGCGCATCGGCGACCAGCAGGTCCGCCTGCCGGTCGAGCAGCCGCCGGTTCCCGAGGCCGGTCAGCGGGTCCTGGGCGGAGAGCCTTTCGAGCTCCTGGAGCATCTCCATCCCCCGCCGCCGCGCGCTGTAGGCCGCATAGCTGATCAGGTTCACCACGAACGTCGTGACCAGCGCCGTCGCGATCAGCTTGTCCGGCGCCACCGTCGGGCGCAGCGCGAGCACCACCAGCGGGCCGAGGACGAGCATCTTCAGCGCGAGCCAGCGGGCCGGGAGGACGGCGCCGGCCACCACGGCCCCCGGGAGCAGCCAGATCGTGCTGGAGAACAGGTCGGGGTCGGCGTACGCGGCCCGCTGACTCACCCACACCACGTCCACGCAGACCACGAGCCCGACCGGAAGCGAGGCCTGCCACTTGCGCAGGCCCAGGGCGGTGAGGAGCAGCAGGGCGGTGGTGAGCACCTTGACCAGGACCCCGTGCCGAGGCTCGAGGACGGCCGGGAACGCCAGCGGGTAGCCGCAGAGGGCCGCCCCGACCAGGGCGACCACGGCCAGCCGGCCGGAGCTCAGCGGCGGGAGCGGTCCCGGTTCACCGGACAGTGCCGTCACGCCCCACCACCTCCCCGCTGACCACGTCACCACACCGGCCACCGCACACCGGCCTGTCCGGATCCTACGAGCCAGGTCGGGAGGTGGCGCCGGATTGCCCCGATCGGTCCAGATCCCGGGGGGTGGACGGATGGGGAGTCCCCCGACGCGACGACATACGATGCCGGACATGGTTGCCACCGCAGAGGTCTCCCCCGACGCCGTCCGCGCCGCGCTCGCGCAGGTGCACGACCCCGAGATCCACCGCCCGATCACCGAGCTCGAGATGGTGCGTTCGGTCGAGGTGGACGGCGGACGGGTCGCCGTCGAGATCCTGCTCACCGTTCCCGGCTGCCCGATGAAGGACCGGATCACCCGGGAGGTGACCGCCGCCGTCCAGGCCGTGCCGGGAGTGACGGACGTCGAGGTGCGGCTCGACGTGATGAGCGACGAGCAGCGGCAGGCCCTGCGCGACCGGCTGCGCGGCGGCCCCGGCGCGGCGCGGGAGATCCCGTTCAACAAGCCGGGTTCGGGCACCCGGGTGTACGCGATCGCCTCGGGCAAGGGCGGCGTCGGGAAGTCGAGCGTCACGGTCAACCTGGCCGCGGCGCTGGCCGCCCAGGGCCTGAAGGTCGGCGTGCTCGACGCCGACGTCTACGGCTTCTCGGTCCCGCGGATGCTCGGCGTCACCGGCCGCCCGACCAAGGTCGACGACATGATCATGCCGCCCGAGGCGCACGGGGTGAAGGTCATCTCGATCGGCATGTTCGTGCCGGGGAACCAGCCGGTGGTCTGGCGCGGCCCGATGCTGCACCGGGCCCTGGAACAGTTCCTCGCCGACGTCTACTGGGGTGACCTCGACGTGCTGCTGCTCGACCTGCCCCCGGGCACCGGCGACGTCGCGATCTCGACGGCGCAGCTGCTGCCGAACGCCGAGCTGATCGTGGTCACCACCCCGCAGGCGGCCGCGGCCGAGGTGGCCGAGCGGGCCGGTGCGATCGCCATGCAGACCAAGCAACCGCTGGTCGGGGTGATCGAGAACATGGCCGGGATGACCCTCCCGGACGGCACCGTGCTCGACGTCTTCGGCGCCGGCGGCGGTCAGCGGGTGGCCGATTCGCTGAGCACGACGGTCGGGGCGCCGGTGCCGCTGCTGGGCTCGGTGCCCATCGACGTGGCCCTGCGCAGCGGCGGCGACGACGGTGTGCCCGTGGTGGTCTCCGCGCCCGAGTCCGCCGCCGGGGCGGCGCTGAACGCCATCGCGGCCACCATCGGTGCCCGCGGCCGCAGCCTGGTCGGCCGTTCGCTCGGCCTCACCCCGGCCGGGCGCTGACCCGGGCCCGCGCGGGGGCGCGGGCGGGCACGACCGGTCAGGTGGCGTCCGGATCGAGGTGCGGGGCGTCGTCCGGCGCCGGCGGCCGGGCCGGACGCTCGGGCTGGGGCCGCGGCCTGCTCAGCCCGAGCGGGTCGTTCGGGTCGATCGTCTCGGCCAGGGCCTCGCGGACGATCCGCCGGGGGTCGTACTGGCGCGGGTCGAGCTTGCGCCAGTCGATGTCGTCGAACTCGGGGCCCAGTTCGGCGCGCACCTGCTCGGTCGCGCCCTGGGCCATCCGGCGCAGCTCCTTGACCAGCCGGGCGAGCTGCTGGGTGTACTGCGGCAGGCGATCGGGCCCCAGCACGAAGGCGGCCACGCCCAGCAGCACGAGGAACTCCGGGCCGCTGATACCGAGCATTGGGTCAGCCTAGTTCGTCGGGACCGGTTCAGCCCTCGGCCGCCACCAACGTGACGGTGAGGGGCACATCCTTGCCCGCGCGGCGCACGGTCAGCGTGATCGTGTCCCCGACCGCGTGGGCCCGGACGGCGACCACCACCTCCACCGGCGACGTCACCGGTCGACCGTCGACGCCGACGATCAGCTCGCCCGGCTTGACCCCCGCCTTGTCGGCCGGGCCACCGGGGGTGACCGCCGGCTTGCCCTGCACCGCCGTGGAGCGCACCTTGACCCCCTCGCCGGTGTAGGTCTCGTCGAGCATCACCCCGATCATCGGGTGCTGGGCGTGACCGGTCGCGATGAGCTGCTGGGCGGTGCGCTTGGCCTGGTTCGCCGGGATCGCGAACCCGAGGCCGATGTTGCCCGCGGACCCGCCGCTGCCGGGGGCGCGGGCGATCGCCGAGTTGACCCCGACCACGGCCCCGCTGGCGTCGACCAGCGGGCCGCCGGAGTTGCCGGGGTTGATCGCCGCGTCGGTCTGGATGGCGTTGAGGTAGGACGTCGTGGTGTCGGAGCCGCCTGCCCCGCCGGCGCTGACCGGGCGGTTCTTGGCGCTGACGATGCCGGTGGTCACCGTGCTCTGCAGCCCGAGCGGGGCCCCGATGGCGATCACCGGGTCGCCCACCGCGACGGCGTCGGAGTCACCGAGCTGCAGCGCGGGGCGGCGCCCGGTGTCGGCCTTCAGCACGGCCAGGTCGTAGGAGGCGTCGGCGCCGACCACGGTGGCCCGGCGGTGGCTGCCGTCGTCGAACACGACGGTGACCTTGGCTCCGGTCCCGCCGCTCACCACGTGGTTGTTGGTCAGGATGTGCCCCGACCCGTCGATGACGAAGCCCGACCCGGAGCTCTCCCCCGAGCTGTCCTCCACCTCGATCTGGACGATGCTCGGCAGCACCCGGGCCGCCACCTCCGCCACGCTGCCGACCGGCCGGGTCACCGCCACGGTGGGGACCACCGCGCCGGCGGTCCGGCCGGGGGCGGACGCCGAGGGGACGGTCGTCGGGGCGGCCGCCGGTGATGCGTCACGGGTGACCAGCCACCCGCCGAGCCCGCCGCCGAGGAGACCGGTCAGCAGCGAGACGCTCGCGGCGGTGGCGATGACGGCCCCGGTGCCGCGGGAGCGGCCCGGGGGCGGCCCCGCCGGGGCCGGGGCGACCACCACGCCCCCGTCACCGGGCAGCGGCCCGGTCGGGGACGGCGGCAACGTCGGGGACAGCGGCAACGTCGGGGACAGCGGCACGGGCGGGGACAGCGGAATGGTCGGGTACAGCGGCCCGGGAGGCGGCCCGGGGACGCCGGGGGGCTCGTCGGGACGCGTGCCCGAGGCACCCGTCCTGGGCGGGCCGAGCGGGTGGCCGATGGGCAGCGCCCAGCCGGGGGGCGGCGTCCGGGGGACGCCCGGGCCCCCACCCGGGAGGGGGGGCGGGAGGTACTGCTCTCCCGGCGGCTGCGTCATGCGCCGTTGCCTCGCTTCGTGGGGACCGTCCGGCGGGAAAGGCTACCGGCCGGAGCCCTGCCGGTTCGCCAGCCACCCCGGCAGCGCGGTGACGACCGGGAACCCGACCATGGTGACCACGTGCCGCGCGGCCACCAGATTGGCGCTCGGGGTCATCGCCGCGTTGGCGCTCGGCGAGACCACGCTGAGCGAGAAGACGCCCGCGCCCAGCACCGCCAGCGAGCCCGCCAGCCCGGCACCGAACCGCACCCGGCGACGCCGCGACGACGAGGCCGGGGGCCGACTGACGGCCGGCGCCGACGCCACCCGCGAGCGCTCGCCCGGACGGCGTGACCCGCCGGGCACGTCCACCGGCGGCCGCGCAGCCGTGACGGTCGCGCCCCCGGCGTGAGCGACCTCGCCGCCCGAGGGCAGCCCGGGGACGGCGAGCAGCCGCGCCAGCAGCGCGTCGTCCGGTGCGGGGGCGGCCAGGGCGACCAGGCGCGCCTTGGTGAGCCGCTCGGCCTCCACCACGTCGCGGCAGGCGCGGCAGCCCGCCAGGTGCCGCTCCGCCTGCTCGAGCCCGGCCGCGTCGAGGCGACCGTCGACCAGATCGCTGACCTGCTCGTCCAGGTGGCTCACGACCGCACCTCCCCGACCCGGCCGACGCTGAGCGAGCCGCCCCGGGACTGCGGGCGGCGGTGGGCCAGGGCGACGCGCAACTGGGCGCGGCCCCGGTGGATCCGGGAACGAACGGTCCCGAGCTTGATGTCCAGCACCTCGGCGATCTCCTCGTAGGACAGGCCTTCGATGTCACAGAGCACGACGGCGGCCCGGAACTCCGGGGGCAGCGTGTCCAGCGCCGCCTGCACGTCGCGGTCCAGGTTGTTGAACTCCCACATCCGCTCGGGGCCGGCCTCGGTGCCGGCGAGCCGGTCGCCGGCGTCACCGGGCAGGGCGTCGAACCGGATCCGCTGCCGACGCCGGACCTGGTCGAGGAAGAGGTTGGTGGTGATCCGGTGGAGCCAGCCCTCGAAGGTGCCCGGGGTGTAGGAGCCGAGCGAGCGGAAGACGCGGACGAAGACCTCCTGGGTCAGGTCCTCCGCGTCGTGCCGGTTGCCGGTGAGCCGGTAGGCCAGGCGGAACACCCGGGCCGAGTGCTCGGTGACCACCTGCTCCCAGGTGGGTGGCACCCAGGCCTGTTCCGCCTCGGCCCCCCCGGCGGCGGCGTCGTGCGTCGCCCCGGCGACGCCTTCCTCCGAACTCACGTGGGTCCTCTCCCGGGTCCGCTCCGGTCGCGCGGCCGCGCTCGCGGCCCGCACCGCCCGGTCTCCGGGGCGGTGAAGCCCGCCCAGGCCGACCGGCCAGCTGATCGGCATCGCCAAAGCCGACACCGGTGCCCTCCTATCCTTGCCCACGGGGTGAGTCCCTGCCCAGCCAACGCGACGGGCACGGCCTCGGTTCCCGTCCCGGACAGCCGGGTCGTCGGGCAACTACGCTGGGGCCGCCAGCGCGTCGACCGATCCACGCCGCACTCCGTTCCCTGCCCCGCCGGGAGGCCGCCATCAACGCCCCCAGCCCAGCCGCCTGGGCCTACACCGAGAGCTTCCGCGCCGAGGACGAGGCGCTCGAGCGGGCGCGGGCGCGCGCCCGCGAACTCGGCTGCGGGGCGATCGGATCGTCGGCGGGGGCGCTGCTCGGGGTGCTGGCGGCGTCCGCCCAGGCCCGCGCCGTGGTGGAGATCGGCACGGGGGCCGGGGTGTCGGGCACCTACCTGCTGCGCGGCATGCCCGCCGACGGGCTGCTGACCACCATCGACGCCGAGGTCGAGCACCAGCGCGCGGCCCGCGAGGCGTACGCCGAGGCGGGGGTGCGGGCCGGGCGGGTCCGGGTGATCGCGGGCCGGGCCCTCGACGTGCTGCCCCGCCTCACCGACGCCGCCTACGACCTCGTCTTCGTCGACGCCGAGCCGCAGCTCGCCGCCGACTACTGCGAGCAGGGGCTGCGGCTGCTCCGCCCCGGGGGCGTGCTCGTCGTCAACGAGGCCCTCGCCCGCGGTGCGGTGGCCGACCCGGCCCGCCGCGACCCGGTGACCACCGGGGTCCGCGAGGCGGGGCGGATGCTGCGCGACGACGTCCGGTTGCAGGTGGCGCTGCTGCCGATCGGCACGGGGCTGCTCGTCGCCGCCCGCGAGGGCCGCGCCACCGGCCCGACCGGTGGGGACCACGCGCAGGGGGCCAGGGGGGTCGCGAGGTGAGCACCCCCTGACCTCGCCCGAGAACCCCCTGGGACCATCGGCCGGCCTGCCCACGCCGGTCCGCACCGGCACCCCGACCCCGCCCCGGCGCCTGCTCCGCGGCGCCGAGCAGCTCGGCCACCTCGTCGGGGCCCGCCTGCTGGTCGGCATCACCGTGCGCAACGCCGACGGCTCGGTGCGCAGCGCCGAGCAGTTCTGCGGCCGGGTGCTCGAGGTCGGCGACGGGGTGGTCGTCGTCGACCGCGGCGGTCAGCCGGCGGTGCTCCCCGCGGACCCGCCCGCCTACGAGGTGGCCCGGCCCGGCCGCTACGTGCTCGCCGCCACCGGCGAGAACGTGCTCGACCCCGACTACGTCACCGTGTGGGACGTGCTGGCGCAGGAGTGACCCTCAGCGCAGGGTCCGCAGCCAGTGCAGCAGCAGCCGGGCACCGTAGCCGGTCGCCCCCTTGGGCACCTCGTGCCGGTCGGCCTCCGACCGGGCGACCCCGGCGATGTCCAGGTGCGCCCAGCGCCGGCGCCCGGCGAACGTCCGCAGGAACATCGCGGCGGTCACCGCCCCGGCGCCGATCGCACCGTCCCGGGGCACGTGCCGGATGTCGGCGATCGTCGAGTCGAGCGCGGTCGCGTACTCCTCGACCAGCGGCATCCGCCACACGCCCTCGCCGGTCTCCCGGGCGGCGTCCTCGAACGCGGCCGCCAGCGCGTCGTCCGGGGTGAACAGCGCCGCGTGCCGCCGGCCCAGCCCCAGCGTCGCCGCACCGGTCAGGGTGGCGAGGTCGACCAGGACGTCGGGCTCCAGTTCGGCGTCGGCGTAGGCGAGGGCGTCGGCCAGCACGAGCCGCCCCTCGGCGTCCGTGTTGGCGATCTCGATCGTGCGGCCGCCGAAGCCGCGCAGCACGTCGTCCGGGCGGTAGGCCCGTTCGCCCACCGTGTTCTCGGCCAGCGGCAGCAGCGCCGTGACCGGACGGCGCACCCCCGCCTCCGCACAGGCCAGCACCGCCGCGAGCACCGCCGCGGCACCGGACATGTCGGTCTTCATCGGCACCATCGCCTCGCGCGGCTTGAGCGAGAGGCCCCCCGTGTCGAAGGTGATCCCCTTGCCGACCAGCACGACCCGCCGGCCGCGGGCACCGGCGGGCCAGTGGTCGATCCGGACCAGCCGCGGCGGGGACGCCGACGCGGCACCGACCGCGAGGATCGCCCCGAACCCGTCCGCCGCCAGGTCGCGCTCGTCCCAGACCCGGACGGCGAGCCCCGCCCGGGCGGCCAGCTCCCCCGCCCGGTCGGCGAGCCAGGCGGGGGTCTTGGTCGACGACGGCGTCACCGCCAGGTCGCGGGCGGTCAGCGTGGCCCGCGCCGCGGCGAGCCCCCGGGCCACGGCACGCTCGGCGGCCTGCTGCCCGGCGCGGCGGGGTGGCCGCAGGATCGCCACGGTGGGCACGGCGGCCGCGTCGGAGCGGTCCTTGCGGCCGGTGGCGGGCGGCGTCCAGGCGCCGAGCACGACCCCCTCGACCAGGGCGCCCAGGTCGTCGGGGGCGTCGGCCACGGCGAGCAGCAGCCGGGCGTGGCCCCGGCCGGCCCGGCCCAGGGCGGCGCCGGCGCGGCGCAGTGCCTGGGTGCCCCCCGCTGCGCTCCCCCCGTCGGTGCCGACCAGCAGCCAGCGGTCGGGCAGGCCCGAGCCCGGCGGCGCCACCACCGGCACCCGGACCACCTCGCCGGCCCGGCCGGTGAACCGCTCGGCGCTGCGCACCGCGTCCAGGTCGACCCCGTACGCGCGGGCGGCCCGCCCGGCGACGGGGTGGTCGGCGGTGGTGGCCAGCACGGTCCGCCCGGCCGCGGGCGCGTCGTCCGATGCCGGTGGGGTGGCGTCGAGCCCCGGCAACCGGTCCAGCCAGAGGACCTCACGCACCCATCGCACGTCGAACACGCCGGTCAGCCTAGCCAGCGCCCGCACCCGCGCCGCACGTCGACCCGGCGACGCGACGGAGCCCCGGACACACGGTGGTGTCCGGGGCTCCGGAAGTCGTTCGCAACGACGGTTCAACCGATCACGGGTCAGCTGATCACGGACTTGAGCTTGTCGCCGAGATCGTCCGCCTCCGCTGGGGTCAGCTCGACGACCAAGCGACCGCCGCCTTGCAGCGGCACCCGCATCACGATGCCCCGCCCTTCCTTGGTGACTTCGAGCGGGCCGTCGCCGGTCCTCGGCTTCATGGCCGCCATGCGGCATCCCCTTTCTGGTGGCGCGCCGTCCGGGGCCCAGGCCCGGACGGTCCGCGAGGAGGTACAGACGTTCGGACCCCAGTATCCCTGGTCGGGCACGCAGACGCGAAACGAACTCCGTGGTTGTCGCCCCCTCGTGACCCCCGCCGATCGCGACGTGATCGTCCACGCTGCGGTCACGGCGGGTTGAGGATCAGCCGCCAGAGCGAGACGATCCACACCACCTGACCGGCCAGACCGGTGACCAGGAGGGCCCACGGCACGGCCCGGCGCCACCCCCGGTACGGGTCGGTGACCGCCACCGCCCACGCCGCGAGCGGGAACAGCAGCAGCCCGTACCGCACCACGCTGGTCGACGGGTCGAGCACCGCCAGCAGGTAGCCGACGTAGGCGATGCACCACACCCGCAGTTCCACCGGCAGCCGCCCGGCCCGCGCGACGAGCACCGCGAACACCCCCGCCGCCGCGATCAGCGCGAGGGTGCCCCACGGCGCACCGAGGTGGTGGTCGGCGAAGCTGCGCCAGGGCGTGAACAGCGCCACCCGCCGTCCCCCGCGCCAGGCGCTCATCGACGCCGGGTACGCGTCGATCCGCCCCGTGACCGCCGCCGCGATCACCGGCCAGGCGAGGACGGCGACCGGGCAGGCGGCCAGCAGCAGCAGCTGACCGGCGTCCGGACGGCGCCGCGCCCCCGGGCGGGTCAGGTCGACCGCCAGGTGCAGGACGACGACCACGGCCAGCGGCGCCGCGATCGGCCGCGCGACGCCGATCAGCAGCAGCAGCCCGGCCGCGGTGACGTGCCGGTGCGCGAACAGGGCCAGCAGCGTGCCGAGCGCGAGCAGCAGCCCGAGCGACTCGCTGTAGGGCTGCTGCAGCACCGACGCGGCCGGGGCCGCGGCGAGCAGCGCCACGGTCCAGGTCGCCGCCGCAGGGGCGATCTGGCGCTCGACCAGGCGGTGCAGGGCGATCGCGGCGCCGACCGTGGCCGCCTCGGCGACCAGCCAGCCGCCGAGCGGCCAGCCGACGAACGCGCCGGCGGCCCGGGCGAGCAGCGGGAACAGCGGGTAGAACGCCCAGGTGTTCTGCACGACGGTGCCGGCGGCGTCCACCGGGAGCTCGCCCGGGTAGCCGTCCGCGACGATCCGCGCGTACCACGCGGCGTCCCAGCGGGCGCCGAAGTCGAGGTAGGACAGCGAGACGAGGTCACCCTGCAGGGTCGCCATCGTCGACCGGGCGGCCAGCGTCATCACCACGGCGGTCACCGCCTGGACGCCGAGCAGCACGCCCACCGCCCGCAGCCAGCTCGGGGCCGACCTCTGGGCCGATCTCGGGGCCATGCTCAGGGCCGGCGGCGGGCGTGGCAGCCCGCCAGGTGGTCGTCGACCAGACCGCACGCCTGCATCGCGGCGTAGGCGGTGGTCGGCCCGACGAAACGGAACCCGCGACGCTTCAGCTCGCGGGCCAGGGCGGCCGATTCCGCGGTGGTCGCGGCGAGGTCGGCGGTGCTCCGCGGGGCCGGTGAGCCGGTCGGCGGGGCGAACGACCAGAAGAGCGCGTCGAGACCGCCGTCCGCGCGCAGGGCCAGGGTGGCCGCCGCGTTGGCGATCGCCGCGTCGATCTTGGCGCGGTTGCGGACGATGCCGGGGTCGGCGAGCAGCCGCGCCCGGTCCGCGTCGTCGAACCGGGCCACCAGCTCGGGGTCGAAGCCGGCGAACGCCCGCCGGAAGCCCTCGCGCTTGCGCAGGATGGTCAGCCACGACAACCCGGACTGGAACGCCTCGAGGGTGATCCGTTCGAACAGGGCCGTCTCGCCGTGCACCGGCCGGCCCCACTCGGTGTCGTGGTAGGCGCGGTACTCCGGCGGGTCGGCCCCCCAGGGGCAGCGGGCCACGCCGTCCGGGCCGAGCACCGTCCCCGCGGTCACCGGCTGCCCCCGCCGACGTCCTCGGCGAGCCGGCCCAGCACGCGCACCAGCCCGCCCCGCATCACCGGGTCGAGCAGCCGCTGCACGCGCCGGCCGAGCGGGAGCGCCAGGGTGACGTCCTCGGCCCAGCGGACCAGCGTCGTCGACCCGCCCCGGGGGACGACCTCGAACCAGGCCCGCCCGCGCAGCACCCGGCCGAGCTTGACCACCTCGCAGCGGCCGACGCCCTCACCCACCGGCGGCTGCCAGGCGGTCACCTCCATCACGTCGTCGCACCCCACCGGGCCGAGCGCCGTCCGGCCGACGAACCGGGTGCCGACCCCGCCCTGCCCGCCCGACACGACCCGGACGACGGTCAGCGGCACCCAGCGGCCGTGCCGCGGCCAGTCGACCAGGGCCGCCCAGACCTCCTGGACCCCCGCCGGCACCTCGACCGACGCGTGGACCTCGGCCACCGGACTCAGCCCTGGTGGTCGGGATGGACGCCGGGGTCGGCGTCGGGCTCCGCCCGCTCCTCGAGCAGTGCGGCGAGCCGGGCCAGCTCGGCGTCGCGCCGGTCGAGCTCGCGGCCGACCCGGTCGAGCACCTCGTCCACCTGGTCCATCCGGTAGCCGCGCAGCGCGGGCGAGATCCGCACCCGGTCGAGATCGCGGCCCTCGATCCGCCCGTCGGGCAGCCCGAGCGGCGGCAGCGTCGTCCCGGCGGGGCCGAGCCCGCCGCCGAGGCGGCCCAGGGCCACCGCGACCACCACCCCGATCACGGTCAGGGTGAGCAGGACGAAGACCAGCGTCACGGCGGTGATCCTGCCACAGCGGCGGCCCCGGCACCGCGGCGACGACGGGTCAGCCGGCCGCCTCGCGGCGGTTCACGGCGTCGATGTCGACCACGGCCTCGGTCAGCGCGCGCATCACGGCGGGCAGGTCCTCACCGGCCAGCCGGAGGGTGGCCAGGCAGGTGTCGTCCTGCCAGATGCTGAGCACCACCCGGTTCTGCTCGGGGTGGCTGCCGATCCGCAGCACCCGGCCGCGCGCATCCCGGCCGACGACCACGTCGCCGCGGCGGGGCACCGATGTCACGCGCACGATCCCAGTGTCGACCTGCCCCGAGGGACCGTCCAGGGTGTGGGCTGTGTGTTCGGTATCAGCCGGCGCCGACGAAACGGCGGATCACGGTGACCGCCTCCTCCACGTCGTCGGTGACCGTGATCAGGTCGAGGTCCGCGGGCGAGACCGTCCCGGCAGGCAGCACCGTGGTGCGCAGCCAGTCGATCAGACCGCCCCAGTAGCCGGTGTCGAGCAGCACGATCGGGAACGAGGTGACCTTGCCGGTCTGCACCAGGGTGAGCGCCTCGAACAGCTCGTCGAAGGTGCCGAAGCCACCCGGCAGCACGATGAACCCGGCGGCGTACTTGACGAACATGGTCTTGCGGGCGAAGAAGTAGCGGAAGTGGACGCCCAGGTCGACCCACTCGTTCATGCCCTGCTCGTGCGGCAGCTCGATGCCCAGACCGACCGAGATGCCACCCGCCTCGCAGGCGCCCTTGTTGGCCGCCTCCATCGCCCCCGGGCCGCCGCCGGTGATCACCGCGAACCCGCTCTCGGCCAGCCGCCGGCCGACCTGCTCCGCCAGGGCGTAGGTGGGGTGATCACGCGGGGTGCGCGCCGACCCGAAGACGCTGATGGCCGGGCCGAGCTCGGCCAGGAGCGTGGCGAGGTTGCCCATCATCCACTGGGCGGCCAGGTTCGGCGGTTCCACGGCCAGGTCCACCTGGACCATGCCGGTGTCGGCGATCAGGGCGGCGGCCTCG
>WBZP01000578.1_pt1 | contig 12919 bp, 4 predicted proteins | sample 5204301 | NCBI WGS metagenome assembly WBZP01 (sample SAMN12412401, study PRJNA552823) | activated sludge metagenome | isolation source: activated sludge from nitrification reactor of wastewater treatment plant... | place: USA: Pennsylvania | collected 2017
CGGCGCGGGCCTGTTACGTGACCTCGAGGGATCGGTCACCGAGGACCAGTCGATGAGCGACCTGGCCTTCCACGCACTGCGTGACTACCAGCCGGGTGACGACCGGCGGTTCATCCATTGGCGCTCCTCGGCCAAGGCGGGGCGGCTGTTGGTGCGTCAGTTCCTGGACACCCGCCGCTCGCATGTGACGATCCTGCTCGACCCGGACGAGGCCGCCTACCGCGGCGCCCACCGTGACATCGCCAGCGGCCTCGCCGGCGACCTGGACGAGCGCGGCAGCAACCGCCCCGTCGCGTCGGGACCGGCCGCTGCCGGCAGCGACACCGACACCGGGGGTTTCGGGCGCACCGGCGGCCGCGGCCGCAGCGGGCGCACCTTGCCGGTGCCGGCCCAGCTCGACCCCGCGATCCCCGACCTGGAGACGGCCGTGAGCGTGGCCGGGTCGATCGCGCTGCGCTGCCACCGTGACGAGACCGCGGCGACCCTGGTGGCCGGGCGCCACACCGCGGCCAAGGCCGGCCCGCAACGCACTCTCGACACCCTGGCCCGACTCGAGCCGGTCGTGACCGCGCCGACGTCCGGGTCGGCCGGCCCATCCACCCCCGACCCGCAGGGGCTGCATGCGGCGGCGGCGACCGCTGCCGCGCTGGCACCCGACACCTCCGAGCTCTTCGTCATCACCGGCCCTCGCCGCCCGTTCGTCGAACTCCAGCGTGCGGCAAGTCAATTCGGCCCAGAGGTGCGCACCGTGGTGATCGTCGTCGACGGTGCGGCCGAGCGCGGCATCCGCCCGGCCGGCGGTCTCACCGTGCTCACGGTCGACACCCTCGACCGGTTGCGTCAGGTCCTCGCCGCGGGGGTGCGCGCGTGAGGCTGTTCCGCGCGGGGCTACTGCGCCCGAGCCGCCATCACGTCGTCGATCTCGTCGGCTGCGGGCTGCTCGTCGCGCTCGCGCTCGTCGGTTTCCGCACCACGTATGCCGGGTCGTCCTGGGCGGTGGCGGGCCTGGTCGGCATCCTCGTCGGGCTCGCGGCGGCGCACGTCGGCGCGAGCCTGCGGCTGCCCGGTCTGGTCACCACGGCCCTGGCCGCCGTCGGCTATCTCGCGCTCGGCGGCCCGGTCGCCACCCGCGACGGGCTCATCGGCGGGGTGCTGCCGAGCCCGGCGACGATCTCGGGCCTGGCCCGCACCGCCGTCGACGGCTGGAAACAGCTACTCACCACCTACCCACCGGTCGATCCGCAGGGCCCGCTCATGGCGCTGCCCTTCCTCTTCGGGCTGACCGGGGCGGGCGCGGCATACGGGATCGCGCGGCGCTGGATCGGGGCGTTGCGGGCGCTCGTCGTGCCGACCGCCCTGCTGCTGCTCGCGATCCTGCTCGGCACGCTCGAGCCGGCCGGGGTGCTCGCCCAGGGGCTCGCCTTCGCGCTTGTCGCCATCGGGTATGCCGCGGCCCGCGCCGCCCGCACCCGCCCCACGCTGCCCCGCTCGGCGCTGTCGGCCACCGCCCCAGGGCTGGTCGGCGCCGCGCGGGCCCGCACCACCCGGGCGGTCACGACCCTTGTGCTGTTGGTGCTGGCCGGTGCGGCGGCGGTGCTGCTCGGGCCGCGACTGCCGGGCGCCGGGGAGGCGCCGCGCACCGTGTGGCGCACGGCGATGGAGCCGCCGTTCGACGTCGCGGCCTTCCCGAGCCCGTTGGCCGGTTTCCGCCGGTACACCGAGCCCAACCCGGCCCAGCTCTACGACCGCACCCTCTTCACCGTCGCCGGACTGCCGGCCGGCACGCCGGTGCGGATCGCCACCCTGGACAGCTATGACGGGGCGGTGTGGGGCGCCGGCGCCGGTCACGCCGAGGCGTTCCGGCGGGTCGGTACCCAGGTCGGGGTGACCCCGCCGGCCGAGGCTACCCCCGCGATCGTCTCGATCCAGGTGCCCGAGGGCGGTTGGGGCGATGTCTGGCTGCCGACCGCGGGGGTCGTCTCGGGCATCGGTTTCGCCGGCCCCCGCGCCGACGCGCTGCATGCCGACCTGCGGTTCAACACCGAGACCGCCACGGGCATCGTGCCGCTGCGCCTCGTGGCCGGCGACTCCTACCAGCTCCACACCCACCTGCTGCCCGTGGCGAACCCCCCCGATGTGGCTCTCGCGGCCGAGCCCGCTGCCGGTCCGGGTGTCGGTCAGGCCGGCGCCGCCGCGGCCGGCGCCGGCTCGGGACTGTCGGTGCTCGACGCGAAGATCGACGCCTGGACCAGTCGGGAGAGCACCCCCTGGCGCAAGCTCATGGCCACCGCCGCCGTCTTCAAGGGCAGCGGCGCCTACACCGACGGCGGGGTGGCCGGCGACTATCAGAACGTCTTCCTGCCCGGTCATTCGCTGGCCCGGGTCACCCGCTTCGTCAGGGCACCGCAACTGGCCGGCGACGACGAGCAGTATGCCGCGGTGCTCGCCCTCGTCGCGGCCCGCCTCGGTGTGCCGGCCCGGGTCGTGCTCGGTGCGCTGCCGGGTGACGGTGGCGTCGTGAAAGGGCGCGACGTGCACGCCTGGGTCGAGGTGCGCCGCGCCGACGGCGGCTGGCAGCCGATCCTGCCGGGGCAGTTCCTGCCGGACCGCAACAAGAAGCCCGAGCAGACCAACGACAGCTCCGACGAGAAGAAGGCCGGCGCCCTCGTGCCGCCCCCGGCCGCGAACAACCCGCCGAGCATCCTGCAGGGCCCCGACCAGGCCCAGAACACCGTGCCCAACAGGTCGCAGGGCGCCAAGAAGTCGTTCTTCGACCCGAGCGACTGGCCGCGCTGGGTGCAACTGCTGCTCCTGTATGCCGGTCCGGTCCTGCTGCTCGGGTTGCTCGCCGTCGCTGTGGTGCTCGTGGCCAAGCGGCGCCGCCGGGTGCGGCGGCGCACCCGGGGTAGCCCGGCCGACCGGGTCGAGGGTGCCTGGGCCGAGCTGCTGGATACCGCCACCGACTTTCGGCTGCCGGTGCCCCGCTACGGCACCCGCCTGGAGCAGGCGCATGCCCTGGAGCGGGCTTCGCTGAGTCCGCCGGTGTCCGATCCCGCGGTCCGACCGGGAGCCGGCCCGGCGGGGGTGCCCGGGGTGGTGCTGCTCGCGGCGGCCAGCGACGCGCACGTCTTCGGACCGGTGCCGCCGACCGATGCCGACGCGGCCGGGCACTGGAGCGGCGCGCACACCGCGATCCGCGGCCTGCGGGCCGGGCAGCCACGGCGGCGTCGGCTGCGGGCTGCGGTGAGCATCCGGTCGTTGCGGGCTCGGCCCGCCCCGGCCGTCGCGACCCGGCACCGCGCCGGCCCGGTGCGCACCCCCGCACACCTCGTCGCGGCCGCCCACCGCCGCGCCCTCGCGCTGGCCGCCCGGGTGCCCGGTGGTTCCGAGTTGCGCAGCCGGATGACCGGCCGAGGCGGGGGGCGGCCATGAGCCGCACGCCCTCGGGCGGGCCGTCGCCCCGCCGCTCGACCCCGCGCTCGGTGCGGCTGACCTTGCCGTCGACCCCCCGGTCCACCCCGCGCGCGCCGCGCTCGGCGGGGATGGTGTCGCTGCTGCGGTCCCGCCGAGCGGGGGTGGCCTCGACGCTCGTGCTGGCCCTGCTCGCGGGGGTGCTCGTGTGGTTCGCGACGAAGGCCGAGGGCGAGACCGTGCGGCGGGCGGAGCTCAACGACGGCGGCGTCTGGGTGAGCCACGGCACGCTGAGCCGGTTCGGGCGGGTCAACAAACCGGCCGGGCAGCTCGACGCCGCGGTCGCCGCGCCGACCCCCCCGCAGACCGGCCTGGACATCCTCCAGGACGGCGCCGCGGTCCTCGGCTTCGCGAAGGCGACCAACCAGGTCTTCCCGATCAACGTGCGCACCGCCACGCTCGCCGAGTCGGCCGCGCTGACCCTGCCGGCCCCCATGCCCGGCGGCTCCGCAGGTAACTCCGGCCCGGGGCTGCCGGCCGCCCGTCCCATCGATCTGCGCGGCGGCAGCGTCGCGGTCATCGAACCGATCACCGGCAAGCTGCGGGTGCAGCGCGTCGACCCCGCGGTCGGCATCACGGTTCTGGATCGATTGCTCGCCTCGGCCGAGCCGGTGGCCACCATCGGCGGCGGCGCAGTCGTCGCCGTCGGGGTCGACGGCACCGTGTATGCCGCCTCGGCCGCCTCCGGGCAGTTGGCCGTCGTGCGCCCGCTGCCTGCCGGAGGGTTCGCCGAACCCGAGCTCGGCTCGTTGGGCTTCACCTCGGCCTCGGCGACCGGCCTGCAACTCACCGCGGTCGGCACCCGGTGGGTGGTCCTCGATCTGCCTTCGGGGCAGCTGTATGCCGACGGGCTGGGCGCGCCGGTCGACGTCCGCGCCCGGCTCGCCGACTCGGCGGCCGTCGCCGGCGCCGGCAGCCAGGGCCCTGGCAACCCCAGCGGTGGCAGTCCCGGCGCCAGCCCGGGGGGCACGGCAGGCACGGGGGGCCTGGCAGGCACGGGCGCGGACGCGGCATACGCGATGCTGCAACAACCGGGCCCGGAGGCCGACTCGGTCGTGCTGGCCGGCGCGCGGGGCACGGTGGCCGTGCCGCTGGTCGGTGACACCCCGTCGACGGGGGCGGTGCTGCTGCCGCCGGAGGTCACCGCGGCGACCCCCCGGCCGGGGCTCACGGCACCGGTGCGGCTGGGCACCGGCAGCGGCTCCTGCGTGCACGCGGCGTGGACCGCGGGCGAGCTGGCCCACTACGGGCGGGTCTGCGGCGGCGGGGCGGGGCAGCCGGTGGCGCAGACCGTGGCGATCACCGGGCGCGGCACCGCGAAGGCGCCGACCGGGCAGCCCGAGACACCGGTCGCCGGGCGCACCGACGGCATCGCGCTGCGGGTCAACCGCGGCCTCGTGCTGCTCAACGACCTCGACACCGGCGACCTGTGGGATCTCGACTCGACCCGCCCGACGAAGATCGACGACTGGGCCTCGGTCATCCCACCGCCCAAGCAGGGCGACAAGAACACCAAGGCCACCCCCGACAAGGTCGACGACCAGGCGGTGCGCCGCCCGCCGGAGGCCAATCCCGACGTGCTGAGCGTGCGGCCGGGCCGCACCTCGACGCTGCACGTGCTCGACAACGACACCGACACCCAGGGCGCGGTGCTGGCCATCGCGCCCGGCGACGTCAGCGCTCCTGATGTGCCGGGCATCCTGGTGAGCCCGTCCGTCGACGGGCAGACCATCTCGGTGTCGGTGCCGGACCAGCCGGCCGGCCGCACGGTGCACTTCACTTACGGCGTCAACAACGGCACCGCCGGGCCGGACGGTCGAGCCGTCGGGCAGGTCACCCTGAGCATCGTCGGCGACGAGGTCAACACCGCCCCGCACGTGCGGCCCGGGCAGGCCCGGCTCAGCGCCACCCGCACCCCGGTCAACCGCGGGGGGTATGCCGCGGTCGCCGTCCTGGCCGACTGGCGTGACGAGGAGAACGACCCGCTCGTCGTCGAGGCCCTCGACCCGGGCAGTTCCGTCGACGCCGCCGGCGCCCTCGGCATCACCGCAGGTCAGACACCCGGCGCCCAGGAGCGCCGCTACCGGGTCGACGACGGCCGCGGCGGCTCCACGGAGGCCAAGGCGGCGATCCAGGTGCTCGGCCCGGCCGACCGGGCGGTGCCGCCGGTGGCCCAGGCCGATGTCGTGCGGGCCGTCGTCGGCAAGCCCGTGCAGGTGCAGCCGCTGGGCAACGACCTGCCCGGCGCCGACCCGATCGAGCCGGGTGCGCGGCTGCGGCTGGCCGCCGAGATCCGCGGGCCGGCCGCGCTGCACCTGGACTCCAACCTGGAGACCGGGGTGGTCACCGTCACCGGCACCACCCCCGGCTCCTACCTGCTCACGTATGCCGCGCAGATCGGCTCGGCCGTCGGTGCCGGGCGGTTCCGCGTCGACGTGCTCGCGGCCCCCACCGACGACGCCCCGCCGGTCGCCGCCCCCGACGCGGCGACCCTGCGGGAGCAGGCGCCGGCGATCACCGACGTCCTGGCCAACGACTACAGCCCCCGCTCCGACGTGCTCGTCATCACCGCCGTGGCCACCCGGGAGAGTTGGCTGCGGGCCTGGGTCGTGCAGGGTCGATGGCTGCGGGTGCAGGCCACCGCACCGCTGCCGACCGGGCGCGCCGAGCGTCGTGGCGTGCTCGCCTACACGATCAGCGACGGCACCCGCACCGCGACCGGTGAGCTGTCCGTCGTGCAGAAGCCGCCCCCACCGGCCGCGGTGCTGCCGACCGTCGTCGACGACCAGGGGCTGGTGCGTTGGGGTGATGTGGTGACCCTGCCGGTGCTCGACAACGACTCGATGGCCGACGGGGTGCCGTTGAAGATCGCCCCGGCGTCGGTCAAGGTGATCTCCGGCGGTGGCCGGGTTTTCGTGAGCAACTCCGGTGGGGTGGCCGGTGGCGTGCTGCGTTACCTGCCCGAGGCCGTGCCCGGCAGCCCGATCACCGCCGACAAGACGGTCCTGCTGGAGTACGCGGCATACCCCGAAGGGATGCCGGAGCGGGCGGTGACCGCGCGGGTGCAGGTGACCGTCAAGCCACCCCCCGGCCCCTCGACCCCCGACCTCGCCCCGGCCGCGCGCAGCTTCACGGCCAGCGTCGTCGCCGGAGACGCGTTGACGATCACCGTGCCGACCAGCGGGGTCGACCCCGACGGTGACCTCGTCTTCGTCCAGGGCATCGTCGGGGAGAGCGGTGGCCCGGTCAATCTGCGATTGGGGCGGGTGACTGGATTCGGGGCCTCGTCGATCCGCTACGAGGCGTATCCGCTCGCGGCCGGCACCGAGGTGATCCGCTATGTCGTCGCCGACCGCTACGGCAAGACCGGCGAGGGGCTGATCCGGGTGGGTGTCGTCGCCCCCGGGGTGCCGCAGCCGCCGGTCGCCGTGCCCGACGACGTGCTCGCCGCGCCCGGGCGGGTGCTGCACATCGACGTGCTCGCCAACGACCTCGTGCCACGGGGCACCGACATCGCGCTCGAGGACCCGACGATCGTCAACTCCGGCCCGGTGCTCGGGCAGTTCGTCCGCGAGGCCGACCAGACCTTCACGGTGACCGCCCCCGACGAGGCCACCCCCAGGACCCTCGTCTACGGCATCACCAGCGGCCTGTTCGACCCGTCCCGCACGACACTCACGGTGCGCGGGCGGGCCGGGCACAACAACGCCCCCGTCGCCCTCGACGACACCGCCCGGGTCACCCCCGCGACGCCGGCCGCCGGGGCCGAGCCGACGGTCGGGCCAGGTCCGGGCGGGCCGGGTTCTGGCCAACCTGCCACGCCGACCGCCACCTCGGTGCTCGTCGACGTGCTCGCCAACGACCGCGACATCGACGGCGAGCGCTCGGCGCTGACCGTCGTCGAGGTCGGCGAGGGGGCGACCATCACGCCCGAGGGCGTGCGGGTCAGCTTCACCGACCACCCGCGCGCCATCCCCTACCTCGTCGCCGACGCCGATGGGGCGACCGCGATGGCGGTCATCTACGTGCCGGCCAACGGCAGCGACGCCCCGTATGCCGTGCCCGGCAAGTCGATCACGATGCCCACCGACTCGACGGTCCCGGTGCGGCTGGCCGACTATGTCGCCGACCCCCGCAGCCGGGTGGTCAAGGTGACCACTCCCGACACGGTGAGCACCTCCCCGGCCCAGCTGGTGACGGCCACCGTCGTCGGCCCCGGCGAGCTCACCCTCACCGCGTCCGGCGGGTACGTCGGGCCCGCCGCGCTCATGCTCGAGGTGACCGACAGCACGGGGCCGGACGATCAGGCGCCCCGGGCGGCATACCTCGTCCTGCCGGTGTACGTGGGCCCGCTCGAGCCGCTGTTGCGCTGCCCGGCCTGGGAGGTCGTCCTCGTCGCGGACGGGCCCGACCGGGTCGTCGACATCCCCCGGTTGTGCGCGGCCTGGTTCCCCGAGGGGTTGGACCCGACGAGCGTCGGGTATGCCGCGGCCTGGACCACCCCGGTCGAGCAGGTGCAGCTGAACGTCGGCGGCGCGGGTGATCGGTTGGTCACGCTCGCCGCCGGGGCCGACGCCGTGCACGCGGCGCGCGGCGAGTTCTCGGTGGGGTTGCGTGGGTCGGCGCAGCGCTACCCGGTGCGGGTGCGGGTGGTGAGCTTCAAGCAGGCCCCGGTGGCGAACACCCCGCCCGGGTCGGTGCCCGTCGAGCTGCCGCCCCCGCCGCCGCCGGCAGTCGTGCGCCCGGTGCGGGTCGACGGACTCAAGGCGGGCCAGGAGACCCTCGTCAACCTCGCGCAGTATCTCGACAGCCCGTTCGGCACGCTGCACTGCAGCGTGCCCGGGGTGCGCGTCACCAGCGGCACGGGAGTCACCGGCGCAGCGGCCGCCGGCTGCATGCTCACCGTGACGGCGAGCCTGCAGGCGACCGGGGTCAGCGTGCTGGCCGTCGACGTCTCGGACGGACCGGATCGGATCGCCACCGGCACGGTGACGGTGTCGGTGCTGGCCCGCCCGACGCCGCCGCAGGAGGTCATGGCGGCCGCCGACCGGGTGCAGGGCGGGGCGGTGACCGTGTCGTGGCGGCCACCCGCCTATGACGGTGGGCTCCCGGTGCTCGAATACCGGGTGACCGTCGTGGGCGGTGGCAGTCAGCTGTGCGGGCTGGCGTTGTCCTGCACGATCACCGGCCTCACCAAAGGTCAGCCCTATGCCTTCACCGTGGCCGCCCGCAATGGCGTCGGCTGGTCCGATGACGGCGGTCCGTCCGGCTCGGCCACTCCCGACACGACGCCGGGGCCGCCGAGCATCGGCGGGATCACCCCGGGTGACACCACCCTTGAGGTCACCTGGGCGGCGCCGGACAACCGCGGGTCGGCGATCCAGGGCTACCGGATCACCGTGACCAACATCTACGGGGGTGCCGGCTCGACGGAACTCAGCGCGGGTGCCGACTCCCGAGCCGTCACGGTCACCGGGTTGGACAACCGCTCCCGCTACCAGATCCGGGTCACCGCCCGCAACGACCTCGACTGGGGCCCGCCGAGCGCCCCCGTCGTGGGCCAACCTGTGGGGTATCCGTATCCGGTCACCGGGATCGCGGTGACCCCGACGACCCCGACGCCCCAGGACGACAGCGGCTTCGTGCGCGTCTCCTGGCCGGCGACCGACGCCAACGGTCCGGAACCGGTGTCCTACCAGGTCTACCGATCGGTGTCCGGCGGTCCATGGGAGGCGGTGCCGACCCCGAGCGGGCAACTGTGGACGAACGACACGGTGGCCTATCACGGGCAGGTCATCGGCTACTCGGTGCTCGCGACGAACGGCGGCGGCAAGGAGTCGCGCCGCGACGCCGTCGCCACGTACACCGCGATCGGGGTGCCCGAGACCCCGGCACCCCCGAGCGTCACGACCCCCGCGGCGGACAAACGGATGACCGTGCACGCCACCCTCGGCAACCCGCGCGCCAGCGCCTGGCAACACCTGGAGTATCGGACCTCGACCGGCATCAGCGGCAGCGTGCCGTGCGCGTCGGCAAGTGGCTGCACCGTCGACGTGGGCGCGGCGAACGGCTCGATCGCCGTGCAGACCCTCACCGTGCGCGGCTGCGTCGTCGGCGGGGCGTGCTCGGACTGGTCCGGGCCGAGCCCCGCCTTCCAACCCTTCGGGCCCACCCTGCCGGTCGTGGCCCTCGACCCGCAGCTGGTCGGCAGCCGAGGGGACTACACGGTGACCTTCCGCTGGCAGGTCGTCGACAACGGCCGCCCGGTCACCGTGGACATCAGGTCGGTGAGCGGCGGCACCTGCCGACGCCTGTCGGACACCTCCTGCGAGATGACCGGGCTGGGCTACAGCACGACGGCCGAGATCCAGGTGCGCACCAGCTCTGCGGCCGGCAACGTCGAGTCGGTGTCGATGAGTCGCACCACGCCGGTCGACCTGCCCCCCGAGCTGAGCATCGCGCCAGGAGATGTCTGCAGCGGCACCGCCTGCGGCGGCGCCAACGCCACCTGGTGCCCGGCCGGCACGAACTGTCGGTGGATCGTCGTGACGAGCGCGCAGTGGGAGGCCGTGTCGATGAACTGCACCATCACCGCCGGTGCGACGACCCTGGACACTCTTTCGCTCGCCACGAACGTCACCGTCACCACGACCGTCGCCTACGGCAAGGCGGTCGACGTGACGGTCAACTGCCGCAACCCACGCAGCGGCGAGGCGGTCACCGCCACCCGCACCTGGGTCGACCCGCCGGAGTAGCAGTATCCGACGAGGGATGATGCAACCCGGTCAGCGATTCTCCTTCGAGAGGTAGAGTCATACAGTGACGTTGGGTTCCATATTGTCGGGATTCAGCGCGCGCGTAGGCGGCGAGACCGCCTCAACGACGTCCGTGGACGTCCGTTGCTCAGACGATTCGGGGATGGATACGGCGTCGCCCGAGCGACGCTCCCTGACGCCAGTGGGGGCCGCAACAATTGCAGCTGAGGAGGGTGAGGGGCCGCCTTGAGAAATGGCGGCCACCGTCCCGACGGGCAGCATAGGAGGTGCAATGAACGAACGTCCCAACAGGACTCGGTAGGAGCAGGGGGCAAGGAGAACGGCGACCTTCGGCAACCGTACCGCAGGCATTGAGAAGAGACCGGGAAAGGTGCGAAGTGAGTCGAAGAATCCGCAAAACCGAGAAGCGTCTTCCCATTGAGAGAGTCTTGAAGAATCTCAGGATTCACAGTCTGCCTGATATGACGGGGCCCGTCGATGCGGATTTTGTCTACCTGCTCATCAAGTATCGCGATGCCGATGGGTTGGAGACATGGTCTTTCCGCACTTCATCGCCGCCCAACAGCTATGAACTCCTAGGAGCACTTTCGATGCAGGTGGAGGCACTGCGTCAGGACCTAGCATCTGAGTGGGACTTAGGCAGCTAGAGCCTAGATGATTCATGAGCCCAGAAGGGGGACCAGGTTGAAGCGAGCGTAAAAGTGGCCGATGTCACAGTGCTTGCATCGTTGCGAATGTTCGGTCTGTGTGGATCAGCGGCTACTACGCCTTCGTCTCCGGATTTAGGCACAAGAGGCCTCAGCTGTTGCCGGGCACTACTACTGAGTTCATCCTGCATGCGATGGCTGTGATCGAATGGAGACTTCCATCATGATTTTCAGAATTCAATGAGAAAGCCTCATCTGGAGGCGGTGCCCGACCCTGGTTGGGGCGACAGGTGCTCGATGGCAGTGTTTTACTGCGCCTTCGGTTTGCTGTTCTCACTGGCATCTGGGAACTGGCTCCTAGCGATGATATCAATCATTCTTCCTTGGATAGTCGCCACACTCATCCTCAAACTTGAGTGGGTCTGGCTCGACGGGGACCATCTAGTCTCGCAAACAAAAGAACATAGACAACAAGTAGACTTGAAGACCGTTGCGGTCGTGACATACGTTGGCCAGTGGGGGCAGCCAATGATAATCTTCAACGATGCACGAGGGAAGTCGATGGGGGCAATAGGCGTGACGCCAAAGACCCAGCGGCTCATCGCCGCTGTGCAAACAATGCTTCCACCACAGGCCAAGATTGATCGCGGATCCCGCAAGGCCTTCGACAAGGCACTCGCTCTCAGTTCGCGAAAACCCTTCCTGAGGCGCGGTCGACACGGCGTTCCGGATGAAGGGTGAAGCCCAAAGCACCTGTCGCGCGACAGATAGTTTGGTTGTGAAGGCCGGTAGCGGGGAGGGCGCAATGCAGCGCCGCGAGGCGTTCTCGGGTCGAGTCTGGCCTGGTTGAAGTCTGTGTCGTACGCTCACACTGTGCCTGGTGCGAGTGTCACGAGTGTGTTGGCGACGATGACGACGACCAGCAGCGACGACAGTGGCACTGATTGGGTGAGCCTCGGGTTGGACCCAGATCGTCAAGAACGACACGGGCGCCTAGGTGGGGCACGGTTCACCGTCAGGGCTCGGACGTTCACCGACACGCAGTCCCAGGCCGTGTTGGCTGCCGCTGGCACACGCCCGGCGTTGTCATTGGGGTCCTATCGAAATTCTGACGACAGGGGCGTGATGCTATTGGTGCGGTGGTGTGGTGGGCGGTAACCCTCGCCGTTACGACGGCAGTAGGCTCCCCTAGCAAGAACGGCCCACCAACTGCCGCTTTCGGAGTGGCATGGCGATTGGCGGAACCTACCCTAAGGAAGACATGTTCCAGCGATGCATAGCCTGGAAGAAAAAATTGAGTACGACCCGCTTCAGGATTCCGACTTATGGACTCGGGAATAGGGGGGAAGATGCGGATAGTCAGATCTAAGCTCTTCCTGATGTCATTCGCCCGAGTTGGGATTTTGGTCCTGGCTGGTTCCATCGTCATAGACCTGCTTCGCGGCGAGGTCCACGAAGAGATGTGGCTGCGCGCATTCGTATTCGCTCTATTGCTCGGGTTTGCCGGAGCTTTCGGCATTTCGATGCGAGAGGAAAGAGACCGTAGGAGAAAGAAATTTGGGGTAAGGTGAACACAGTAGAAGCGGTGGCGGCTGAGACTGATCGATCTGCCTTCAAGTGGTCAAAGCCGAGGAGGCAGTTGCAGGGCATGACTGCGTCAAACCAACCAGTTCGTCCCCGGCTGAGCGTAGCAACCCACACGACGATTGAGGTCATACGCCGACACCAGGATCTCGCTGTGCCCGCCGGCATTGACCCCGCTCGCTACCAATGCGTACGCGCCCACCACTTGAGTAAATGATCCCGATTGGCGGCCTAGAGAATGAAGCGAATTGACGAGTGGGACGAGAAGCACCCGCGACGACTTTACTTCGGGGTATTCGTCTTCTCCTTCGTGTTTGTTGTGGGATACACTAAACTCAGGGTGGGTGCTTGGGACGAGAGTTTGTGGAACGGCTTTTTCAGCGCAATCTCAATTTTGGTAGGCACGCTAGGTAGCCGTTGGTGGCGTAGGAAGGCACGGGA
>WBZP01005466.1_pt1 | contig 12919 bp, 11 predicted proteins | sample 5204301 | NCBI WGS metagenome assembly WBZP01 (sample SAMN12412401, study PRJNA552823) | activated sludge metagenome | isolation source: activated sludge from nitrification reactor of wastewater treatment plant... | place: USA: Pennsylvania | collected 2017
ACTTTCAGGTCGAAGGTGCGCTTGCCGCGGGTGATGCGCAGCGTCGCGCTCTTCCCCACCCCGGCGAGGCTCGCGACCCAGCGCAATTTCTCGGGACCCGGAATCGGGTCGCCGTCGAAAGCCGTGCGGAAGTTGCGGCGAAAGCGTGTTCGCCCCGCATCGTCGAGCGGAAACTCACGAGCCGGCAGCAAGCGGACCTCGGCGACCGGATAGAGAGTGCGCTGGCTGTCGGCATCGAAAGCCTTGATCGTCTCGATCTCCTCGTCGAACAGATCGAGCCGATACGGCAGTGGCGACCCCATTGGAAACAGGTCAACCAAACCACCGCGGATCGAGTATTCGCCCGGTGCGACGACCTGCGTCACATGCGCGTAGCCGGCCAGCGTCATTTGCGCCCGGAAGCGCTCCGCGTCGAGCCTTTCGCCCCGCTTGAGGAAGAACGTATAGGCCGCCAGATAAGCCGGCGGCGCGAAACGGCAGACAGCCGTACCGGCCGGGACGAGCAGAACGTCGCAATCGCCCTGGGTAACGGCATAAAGCGTCGCCAGGCGCTCGGAAATCAGGTCGTGATGCGGGGAAAAGACATCGTAGGGCAGGGTCTCCCAATCTGGCAGCAAACGCACGCGCAGACCGGCGGAGAACCAGGGAATCTCGTGCAACAGCCGTTGCGCATCGCCAGCCGCGGCCGTGAGCACGGCCAGCAGGCGCGGCGCGCGGCTCCTCTTCGCCTCGGCCGCCAGTTCGGCAATCATCAACGCGTCGGCCGAGCCGGCGAAGGGCGGCACTTGTCGCCTTTCGCCGGGGTCAGGCAAGGGCAAACGGAAAAGCGGTGACGACAAGAAGGGCGACTCGCTGGCGTGGCTGAGAAGGGAAGTGCCTGCCGCAAGTGGGCGCGGTTGGGCACAGCGAAAGGCGCGCATTATAGCTCAGCCGATGACCGTCACCGGTTTCCTGGACGCACCGGCACGACCTGCTCAGTTGTCCGGGGCGTCGGGCGTGAGCGTACGGCAGAGTGCAGAAAAGAACTGTGATGCGCCTTCCCGAATCGAGTAGTCGGCAACATCCGAGAGCGACGTTCGGTGCGGGTTGATTTCGACCACCGCGGCGCCGGATGCTTTCGCCCAGACCGGCAGGTGCGCGGCCGGCTGGACGGTGAAGGATGTCCCGACGCAGAAAAACACGTCCGCCCTGGCGCTGCGCTGCCCCGCGGCAGAAAACACCCCGTGGTCGAGCGCTTCGCCGAAGAGCACCAGGTCGGGGCGCGCTGGCGCGCCGCACTGCGGGCAGGGAAACGGCTCGCGCAGACTCTCGCCCCATTCCGCGGCGAAACCGCAGCGCTCGTGGCAGCGTAGTCGGTGGATCGTGCCATGGACCTCAAGAACGTCGCCGTTGCCGGCGCGCGAGTGGTAGCCGTCGATATTCTGCGTCACCACGGTCAAGCGCTTGCCGCCGGCCAGCCTTTCGAGCTGAGCGATGGCCCGATGGCCGGGATTGGGCTGCCGTTCGTCGACCAGGTTCTTCAGTTGTCGCAGCCAGTTCCAGACGAGCCGGGGATTGCGCATGAAGCCCTCGATGCTGGCGACTTCATCGGGGTCGACATTGTTCCACAAGCCGGTTGCGCCATCGCGGAAGGTCGGGATGCCACTGTCGGCCGACAGGCCGGCGCCGGAAAAAACGACAATTTCCGCTGCCGCCCGCACGAGCGAAGCGATCTCTTCGTGCGCCATGGCCGGTTCCTTCAGCATTCAGCGTCGCTCCTAGTCTTCGGGTTTCACACCTTCGTCCGTCTGCGGCTCCGGTTCGAGTTCATCTGGCGCGTTTTCTTCATAGAACAGTTCCTCCGCCGGACCTTTCCTGCGGCCAGGCGAAGCACGCGCGACGAGACCTTCGGGAGTCGGCAGGAAAGACTCGGGAACATCCTTGAGCACCCTGGCCATATAGCCGATCCAGGTCGGCAGCGCGGCCGTACCGCCGGTTTCGCCGCTGCCCAGGTTGCGCGGCTGATCAAAACCGATCCACGAACAGCCAACGACGGTCTGCTGGTAGCCACAAAACCAGGCATCCACGTGCTCGTTCGTCGTGCCGGTCTTTCCTGCCAGGTCCTTGCGCCTGAGCGTCGCGGAGGCGCGCGCTGCCGTGCCGTAGATGGTCACGTCGCGCAGCATGCTGTCCATCAGGTAAGCGTTGCGCGCATCGATCGCCCGCAGGCTGTCATCACCGGCGGTGATCGGCTCGACGCGTGCCAGCACCTGCTTCTTGTCATCCTGTATTTCGCTGACGATGTAGGGCCGGATGCGATAGCCGCCGTTGGCAAAAACGGCATAGCCGGTCACCATCTGCCAGGGCGTCACCGAACCGGCGCCAAGCGCCATCGTAAGGTAGGGCGGATGCCTGTCGGCGTCGAAGCCGAAACGCGTCACATAATCCTGCACGAAGCGCACACCGCTCGCCTGCAAGAGACGTATCGATACCATGTTTTTCGACTTGGCCAAAGCGGTGCGCATGCGCATGGGCCCCTCGTACCTGCCGTCGTAGTTCTTCGGCTCCCACGACTGGCTGCCGGTAACCGAAGCCGGGAAGCTGATCGGTTCGTCATTGATCACGGAAGCCGGCGTGAAGCCCTTTTCCAGCGCCCCCGAATAGATGAAAGGCTTGAAGCTCGAACCCGGTTGGCGCCAGGCCTGCGTGGCATGATTGAACTGCGATCGGTTGAAATCGAAACCGCCGACCAGGGCGCGGATGGCTCCGTCACGCGGGTCGGCGGCCAGGAAAGCGGCTTCCGCGTCAGGCATCTGGACGATCCGCCAGTTGTTCTTCTCGTCGGTCTGCACACGGATGACCGCACCACGCCGCAGCCGCTTGGTCGGCGGTGCCTTCTCGTCGAGCATGCGGGCGGCGAACTTGAGTCCGTCGCCGCTGATCGTTACCACCTCGCCGCCGCGACGATAGGCACGGATCTTCCGGGCATCGATCTGCAGAATGATCGCCGGGTGGAGGTCTTCCGCATCCTGAAACTCCTGCACCAGTTCATCAAGCGCCTCGTCCTGTTCCGACTTGATTTCACCCAGGTCTACGTAGGCTTCCGCGCCACGATAGCCGTGCCGTCGGTCATACTCCAGGACGCCACGCCGCAGGCTGTTGTAGGCCGCTTCCTGATCGTTCTTCAGGATGGTCGTGTAGACCCGCAAACCGCGGGTGTAGACGTCATCCGGAAAGCGTTCAGCGGCGATTTGCCGCGCCATCTCGGTAACATATTCGGCGTGGACGGGGGCCTCGCTCACCTCGCGCTTGATCACCAGGGCCTGCGCCAGGGCGGCTTCCTGCTGCGCGTCGGAAATGAATCCCAGTTCGTTCATGCGACGCAGAACATACTGCTGGCGGAGGCGCGCGCGCGCCGGATTGACCACCGGGTTGTAGGCCGAAGGCGCTTTCGGCAGGCCGGCGAGCATGGCGGCTTCGGCGATGGTCAGATCAGCCAGCGCCTTGCCGAAATAGGTCTGGGCCGCGGTGGCGAACCCGTAAGCCCTTTGACCAAGGAAAATCTGATTGATATAGAGCTCGAGGATCTGGTCCTTGCTCAGATTATGTTCAATCTTGAAGGAAAGCAGCGCCTCGTACAGTTTTCGGGTATAGGTCTTCTCGGACGACAGGAAGAAGTTCTTGGCAACCTGCTGCGTTATCGTCGACGCGCCTTGGCGCTTGCCACCACCGACCAGGTTGGCGTGCAGCGCACGCAGGACACCCAGCGTGTCGATCCCCCCGTGCTGGTAGAAGCGTTCGTCCTCGGCGGCCAGGATCGCCTGCTTCATGATCTCCGGAACATCCTGAATCCTCACCACGGCACGCCGCTCCTCGCCGAATTCGCCGATCAGGTAGCCGTCCGCCGTGTAGACGCGCAACGGCATTTTCGGATGGTAGTCAGTAAGGATTTCGAGCGACGGCAGGTTGGGGTAGGTCAGGCTGAGGACAACCGCGGCCAGAGCAAGCACGATACCTGCCGAGCCGAGCACGAAAACAATCGGGTAAAGCAACCAGCGCAGAAGAGTAGGCAAGACGGTGTCCGACAGGGAGGGCAGATCTGCAATATTATATAGCGCTGCACCAAAAATGACTTTACACTCTCTGAGCTTGTTGCTAGCATCTAAAGTCGAATATTTATAATGGCGCTAACTGCAAATTATTGAAGGGTTTTTTTTGCAAGGGGTAGCAATTTGCAGCTTGATCTTTCGATCTTCAATCCCAAGGCTCGCTCACTGATCGGTCTCGATATCAGCTCATCATCAGTGAAGATGGTCGAACTGGGAAGTGACGGCAAGGGGGGCTATCGTGTTGAACGCTATGCCATCGAGGTCCTTCCGCGGGATGTCGTTTCGGACGGCAACATCGTCAACCTCGAAACGGCGGCAGAGTCTGTTCGCAGAACATGGAAAAGGCTCGGCACGCCGACGCGCCACGTCGCGATCGCCCTCCCGGCATCACACGTCATCACCAAGAAGATCATTGTCGCCGGTGGACAGAGGGAGGAGGAGCTGGAGGTCGTCGTCGAATCCGAGGCCAACCAGTACATCCCGTTTCCACTCGATGAAGTCAACCTGGATTTCCAGGTCATCGGCCCGGCTCCGTCGTCGCCGGACGAGATCGAGGTTCTGATTGCCGCTTCGCGCAAGGAGAAGGTCGAGGACAGGGTGGCCGTTGCCGAGTCGGCCGGACTCAAACCGGTGATTCTCGACGTCGAGTCGTACGCCGTGCTTTCTGCCTTCGACCGGATCGAGAAACGCCTCCCGAATGGCGGAAAGGGCAATATCGTCGCGTTGATCGATGTCGGCGCCAACGTGATGAACCTGACCGTTCTCCGCAACGGGCAGCAGATCTACGCGCGCGAACAGGCCTTCGGCGGAAACCAGTTGACCCAGGACATTGCGCGTTCACTCGGCGTCAGCTTCGAGGAGGCGGAAGCCGAGAAGCGCCGCAACAATCTGCCCGAGCGGTGCGAGACCGAGCTGATTCAACCGTTTCTCGAGGCCATGGCGCTCGAGATTTCGCGTGCGCTGCAGTTCTTCTTCACTTCGACCCAGTTCAGCCGGATCCATCATATCGTCCTGGCGGGCGGCTGCGCGATCATTCCGCGGGTCGACGAAGTTGTCGCCTCGCGCACGCAGATCGATACGATCGTCGCCAACCCGTTCGTAGACATGGTCCTTTCCGACCGCATCCGCAGCAAGAGCCTACTGACGGACGCTTCGTCATTGATGGTCGCCTGCGGTCTAGCGCTGCGGAGATTCGATACATGATTCGCATCAACCTTCTCCCCCACCGCGAAGAGAAGCGCCGGGCACGACGCCAGCAATTCTGGGCCTTCTTCGGTTTGGTGACCATCGTCTCGGGGCTGATCGTTTTCCTGGTCTATCTACTGATTGCGCGCCAGATCGCTGCACAGGAGGCCAAGAACGATTTTCTCAAGAAGGAAATCGCCGTCCTCGACAAGCAGATTGATCAGATCAAGCGGCTGAAGGAACAAAGCGACGCGTTGATGGAGCGGAAGAAGATTATCGAATCGCTGCAGCGCGACCGGGCGGAGGCGGTTCGCCTGCTCAGCGAGTTGGCCAAGCAGATGCCCGAAGGCGTCTACATCCGGTCGCTCAAGCAGGAGGGACAGAAGATCAGTCTGAGCGGGTTGGCGCAGTCGAGCGCGCGTGTTTCGACGCTTATGCGCAACATCGAGGCGTCGCCCTGGCTGGAAAAGCCGCAACTGATCGAGATCAAGGCGGTGACGGTCGACAAGCGCCGTCTCAACGAGTTCAGCATGAACGCCTCGCTCAAGAGAACTGCCGTGGCTGGCCGCAGGGAGCAGAAATGAAAGCGCCCACACTTCCGCCGATCGACTACAAGGCATTCCTGAACGACTTCCGGAACCTCAACCCGAAGGATGTCGGGGCATGGCCGCTCGCACCGCGCGTCACCGTCCTGCTTGGCTTGCTGACCGCCATTCTGATCGGCGGCTGGTGGTTCGTCTGGCTGGATCAGATGGCGACCCTGGAAGCCAGCCAGCAGACCGAGCTGAAACTGCGCGACGAGTTTGTGAACAAGAAAAAGCAGGCCGTCAACCTCGACCTGCACGTGCAGCAGTTGAACGAAATCGATCGCTCATTCGGCGCCTTGCTCAAACAGCTGCCCAACAAGTCGGAAGTCGAGGCGTTGCTGGTTGAAATCAACCAGGCCGGGATGGGACGGGGTCTGCAATTCGAGCTCTTCAAACCCGGTGTCGAACAGGTCAAGGACTTCTACGCCGAATTGCCGATCAACGTCCGCCTGACCGGTACCTACCACGATTTCGGTGCGTTCGCGGGGGATATCGGCAAGCTGTCGAGAATCGTCACCTTGAACAACATCTCGATTGTTGCCGGCGCGCAAAGCAAGGACGGTACCCTGTCGCTTGATGCAGTAACCAAGACTTTCCGCTACCTCGATGAGGAAGAACTGGCGGCCAAGAGAAGAGCTGCGCAAGCGGCCAAAGGGGCGAAGAAATGAGGCGACTGCCGGTTCTTTTCTCTGCCCTCCTCCTCGCGGCCTGCTCGACGGACCATCACGAAGACCTGCAGGAGTGGATGAATTCCGTTGCCCTGGATGCCAAAGGAAAGATACAGCCACTTCCCGTGGTTGAACCTTACGAGCCGGTCCCCTATGACGCCAGCAACCTCATAGATCCGTTCAGACCGAGCAAGATGGCTCCCGAGGAGAAGAGGGGCGGCGGCGGCGCTTTCCGGCCCGATCCGGATCGTCCAAAAGAACCCCTGGAGGCTTACCCGCTGGAATCGTTGCGCTATGTCGGCGTAATGACCCGGAACAAGGCTTCGCACGCGCTCATCCTGGTCGACGGATCCTTGTATCAGGTCCGGATTGGCAACTACATGGGGCAGAACTTCGGCGTCATCGTTGGCGTCTCCGAATCGGAGGTAACCCTGCGCGAGCTCATCCAGGATTCCGCAGGCGACTGGGTAGAAAGAACGAGCAGCTTGCTGCTGCAGGAGAAGGGAGCGAAGTAAATGAAACAGATCAGGCAATACGTGCTCCGTGTTGTTGGCGTCATGCTGCTGGCACTCGGCCTGGCGAATGCACAGCAAGTCGGCGCGAACAGCATTGAAGCGATGACTGTCGCGCAGCAGGGCTCGGCCGTAAACGTCAGGATCACCTTCAAGGAGCCGCTCAGCGCACTTCCGCCCGCGTTCAGCGTGGCGACGCCACCGCGTATTGCTTTCGACTTCGCCAACACAAGCAATGGCCTCGGCAAATCGAGCGAAATCTACAACGAGGGCGATCTGCGCAGCGCCAACATCGTCCAGGCTGAGGACCGGACGCGCGTCGTCCTCAATCTGCTGCGGGCGATGAATTACGAAGCGACCATCGACGGCAACAACCTTCTCCTGGCGCTCGTGCCGAGGGCTACGGCAGAAACGGCGGGACCGGTTGAGCATTTCGCCAAAGGTCGTCAATCGGACGTTCCGAACACCATACGGGACATTACTTTCCGGCGCGGCAAGGACGGCGAGGGGCGTATCACCGTTGAGTTGAATGACGCCAACGCGGGAATCGACATTCGCCAGCAGGGCGCCAGTCTGGTCGTCGATTTTGTCAAGGTGTCGCTGCCCGAAACCTTGCGCAGGCGCCTCGACGTGACCGATTTCGCGACGCCGGTGGTCACGGTGAACACCGTCAGCAAAGGATCTGGCGCTCGCATGACGATCACCCCACGCGGACTTTGGGAGCACAACGCTTATCAGACCGACACCCAATTCGTCATCGAGGTCAAGCCGGTCATCGAGAACCCGAACAAACTGGTGCAGGGGACGCGCGGCGGCTACCAGGGCGAGAAGTTGTCGCTCAATTTCCAGAATGTCGATGTCCGCCGGCTGCTGCAGGTGATCGGCGAATTCACCGGCATGAACATGGTTGTCAGCGACTCTGTGAGCGGATCTATCACCCTGATTCTCAAAGATGTTCCATGGGACCAGGCGCTTGATATCATCATGCAGCAGAAGGGTCTGGACATGCGCAAGAACGGTAACGTGATCCTTATCGCACCGCGCGAAGAACTTGCCACGAAAGAAAAGCTGGAGTTCGAGGCGAAGGCGCAGATCAGCGACCTCGAGCCCCTGCTGACCGAGAGCTTTCAGATGAACTACATTCGGGCTGAAGCGGTGCAGAAGCTGCTCGTCGATCCAAAACAGACGCTGCTTTCAAAACGCGGCAGCGCGCTGCTTGACGACCGGTCGAACATGATGTTCGTCAAGGACACCCCGAGCCGTCTGGACGATGTGCGGGCAATGATCGCCAAGGTCGACGTTCCGGCCAGACAGGTGATGATCGAAGCTCGCATCGTTGAAGCGGGTGACAGTTTCGCCAAGAACCTGGGTATTCGCTTGGGCTGGAACCAGAGCAACCGCCTGGACACGGCGCGAATCGGCAGCGACGGGACGGTGTTCAGCGGCAACCTCAATACGACAGGGTCGGTCAATCTACCTGCAACGCCACGCTCGGGAAGCGCCGGCCTGCTCTCGTTTACCCTATACAATCAACGATTCACGCAGTTTCTGTCGGCCGAGATTTCGGCCCTCGAGGCCGATGGCCGCGGCAAGGTGGTATCGAGTCCGCGCGTGATGACGGCCAATCAGGTTGAAGCGCTGATTGAGCAGGGATTCGAGCTTCCCTACCAGGTGGCAACCTCTTCCGGAGCGACATCGATTGCGTTCCGTAAAGCGAATCTGTCGCTCAAGGTGAAGCCTCAGATCACGCCAGACGGCAAGATCGCCATGGCGCTCGACATCAACAAGGACACTCCGAGCACAAGCTTCACGACTGGCGCGGGGATTGCGATCGACACCAGACACGTAAAGACCGAGGTTCTGGTCGACAATGGTGGCACGGTGGTCATCGGTGGGATCTATACGCAAACCACACGCAACAGCACGCAGCGGATTCCATTTTTTGGCGATCTACCGTATATTGGCTGGCTTTTCAAGAACCGCGAAGTCATCGACGACAAGACAGAGCTGCTCGTTTTCGTCACCCCACGGATCGTTGCCGAGAATCTGTCGGTGCGCTGAGCGTTCCGGGCGGGCAGGAAAAGCCGGCGATGAGCCGGCTTTTTGCTGCCTGAGCGGACACCCCGGGGCGAGGCCATAGGGTATGGCGGCAAGCGTGAATACGATCAACGATAAACACAACATCTACCTGGTTGGACTGATGGGAGCCGGCAAGACGACCATCGGACGGGCGTTGGCTGAGCGCCTGGCCTATCAGTTCGTGGACTCGGATCAGGAAATCGAGGCGCGAACCGGCGTCCGCCTGGCAACGATCTTCGAGATCGAAGGCGAGGAGGGCTTCCGCAAGCGCGAGGAGCAGGTCATCGCAGAACTTGCCACGCTTCAACGACGGGTCGTCGCAACCGGCGGCGGCACCGTTCTCCGACGAGAGAATCGCCAGCGCCTGACCAGCAGCGGTTTCGTTATCTACCTTGATGTTCCGCTGCCGACGCTCTGGGAACGCACGCGGCGCGACCGGAGCCGGCCGCTGTTGCAGGTTGCCGACCCGCTGCTCAGACTCCAGGAACTGCACCGGGAGCGTGATGCGCTCTACCGTGAAGTCGCGCATGCAGTGCTCAGCGGCAGCCGGATTACCCTTCAGTCGGTCTGCAGCGTACTCGAGAAGGAGACGGGAGAGTGATGGAAACCTTGACTGTCGAGCTGGGGGAGCGATCCTATCCGATTCATGTCGGCCATGCCTTGCTCGGTACGGCCGGGCTGCTCATGCCGCACCTGCGGCGAGCGAAAGCGGCAATCGTGACCAATACGACGGTGGCTGCCATCTACCTGCAGCGTGTGGCGGAACCTCTCCGGAGAGCGGGGGTTGAGGTGATCGAGATCATTCTGCCGGATGGGGAGCAATTCAAGGACTGGCCAACGCTCAACCTGATCTTCGATGCGCTGCTGCACCACCGCTGCGAGCGCTCAACGACGCTAATCGCGCTCGGCGGCGGCGTGATCGGCGACATCACTGGTTTTGCCGCTGCCTGCTATCAGCGTGGCGTTCCATTTCTTCAGCTGCCAACGACCTTGCTCGCCCAGGTTGATTCGTCCGTCGGCGGCAAGACGGCAATCAATCACCCCCTTGGCAAGAACATGGTCGTCGCCTTCTACCAGCCACAGATGGTGCTCGCCGATACGGATACACTCACTACGCTGCCCGATCGCGAGTTGTCGGCTGGCCTGGCGGAAGTCATCAAGTACGGGCTGATCCGCGACCTGCCATTCCTCGAATGGCTTGAGCTGAACCTTGAGCGTCTGTTGGCGCGCGAGCCGCAAGCGTTGGCGGAGGCGATCTGCCGTTCGTGCGCCAACAAGGCGCAGGTGGTCGCCGCCGACGAACGGGAGAGCGGCGAGCGGGCTCTGCTCAACCTCGGCCATACCTTTGGCCACGCGATCGAAACCGGTGTCGGCTACGGTGAGTGGCTGCACGGGGAAGCCGTTGCCGCCGGAATGATGATGGCTGCAGATCTGTCCGCGCTGCTCGGATGGCTCCGGGCAGAGGATGTCAAACGCGTCGAGCGGCTTCTGCTGCGTGCTGCGCTGCCGGTATACGGGGCGCCCATGACCGTCGAACGCTACCTCGAGCTGATGCAGCACGACAAGAAGGTCGAGGACGGGAAGCTTCGTCTGGTCCTTCTGAAAAAACTTGGCGCTGCGCTGCTCACCGACCGCGCCCCGTTAGCCGAAGTTGAACGAGCCATCATGCTTCGCCGTGCATAGGTCTGATCTCGCCCCTTACGCCGTTACAGCGGCCAATTCGCGCGGGCGGCAGCACCCGGACGGCGAACCAGCCCATCGTGGCGAGTTTCAGCGCGACCGGGATCGCATCGTACATTCGACCGCTTTCCGCCGCCTGGAGTACAAGACGCAGGTCTTTGTCAACCACGAAGGAGACTTGTTTCGCACGCGTTTGACGCATAGCCTCGAGGTGGCTCAGATCGCACGGGCGATTGCCCGCGCGCTGCGGGTCAACGAAGACCTGGCCGAAGCAGTTTCGCTGGCACACGACTTGGGCCACACCCCCTTCGGACATGCCGGCCAGGAAGCGCTCAACGCGTGCATGCGTCACCACGGGGGCTTCGAGCATAACCTGCAGAGTTTGCGCACGGTCGACCTCCTCGAAGCGCGTTACGCTGCGTTCCCCGGACTCAATCTGTGTTTCGAGACGCGCGAAGGAATCATCAAGCACTGCTCGCCGGATAACGCCCGCCAACTCGGAGATCTCGGCGAACGCTTCCTGACGCGTCGCCAGCCTTCGCTGGAAGCCCAGATCTGCAACCTGGCTGACGAGGTTGCCTACAACAACCACGACATCGATGACGGGCTGCGCGCCGGACTGATCAGCCTGGAGCAACTGGAAGAAGTCGCCCTGTTCGCCCGGCAGGTCGGCGAAGTGCGCCGGCTTTATCCGGGTCTGGCCGGACGCCGCTTGATCCACGAGACAATCAGGCGAGTGATCAACACCTTGGTCTGTGATCTGATCGAAACGACCAGCGCCAACATCGTTCGCCACGCGCCGCGGGAGCTTGCCGATGTACGCCTTGCGCCGCCGCTGGTCGGCTTTTCGGAGCATCTGTCGGCGGCGCAACAGGACATGAAGCGGTTTCTGCGCACGCATCTCTACCATCATCACCATGTGCTGAGGATGGCGAACAAAGCAAGCCGCATCGTCGCTGATCTCTTTTCCGCCTTTATCGCCGATCATCGCCTGCTGCCGCCGCAGTATCAGCCAGCAGCCGACGTCGCGCCGCCGCGCCGGGTCGCCGACTATATCGCCGGGATGACCGATCGCTATGCGATCAAAGAGCATCGACGGCTGTTCGCCGTCGACGAGGTGGAGCGCTAGGCCGCAGCAGCGGCCAGCAGATCTGTTCCCTTTACGGGGCCGGCCAATCCTTGATGTACGCTTTGAGCAGCTTGTTTTCCATGTTGCGCTCTTCGAGCACTGCTTTGGCGACATCGTGGAAAGAGACAATACCGACGACCGCGTCATCTTCCATTACCGGGACATAGCGCGTGTGCGAGTCCACCATCATGCGACGCAGCTCGTCTACGTCCATATCCGGGGTGGCGGTCGGCGGATCGCGGTCCATCGCTTCGAGAACCAGGATCTCGGCAATCGGCGGCGTTGGACCGACCCGGCGCTCGGTTTGCCGCTTGGCCAGGATGACCAGAACTTCGCGGAAGGTCAGCATTCCCGCCAGTCTGTCGTCCTCCATGACGACTGCCGAACCGATGTCGTTGTCGGCCATCATGATGACCGCTTCCGAGAGCGGCGTTTCGGGACGTACCGTGAAGAGCCTGGATTCCTTGACCTGCAGAACTTCTTTGACCTCCATGTCACCCCCTAGAGATTGGATTGCTCGCCGACGAGCTGTCTGACGCCGATCGACGAGATTCTATCAGATGTCGCTTGCCGGCCGACAATCCCACCATTGATGGGCAATGTCGGCCGATCTCGGCGAAAACTCCGTGCGTCTTCTCAGGCTTTCAGCGCGACGAGCACCTCGTCGAGCATCTTCTTCGCATCACCGAAGAGCATGCGGTTGTTGTCCTTGTAGAACAGCGGGTTGTCCACACCCGCATAGCCGGACGCCATGCTGCGTTTCATGACGATCGATGTCTTGGCCTTCCAGACCTCGAGCACCGGCATACCGGCGATCGGGCTCGTCGGGTCGTCCTGCGCCCCCGGGTTCACGATGTCGTTGGCGCCGATGACCATGGCGACGTCCGTCTGCGGGAAATCGTCGTTCAGCTCATCCATCTCCTGCACGATATCGTAGGGCACCTTGGCTTCCGCCAGCAAGACATTCATGTGGCCAGGCATCCGCCCGGCC
>WBZP01002443.1_pt2 | contig 12917 bp, 8 predicted proteins | sample 5204301 | NCBI WGS metagenome assembly WBZP01 (sample SAMN12412401, study PRJNA552823) | activated sludge metagenome | isolation source: activated sludge from nitrification reactor of wastewater treatment plant... | place: USA: Pennsylvania | collected 2017
GAGCTGCTGCGCCTGGCCCAGCCGCGTCGAGTCTTCACGATGTCGCAGGTGAAGTACACCGTCGACCGGCTGCACTGGCTGTACGACAACCGCCACCTCATCGGCGGCCTCAAGTGGGTCGAGGAGCCGGCCGTGCTGCGGTTCTTCTTCGGCCGTCTCGAGCCGACCTCCGACTGGCAGCAGAAGCTCGTCGCGAAGTTCCGCGCGGACTTCGGCGACAGCCTCTGAGTTCGGTGGGGTGACCGCCCGCAACCGTCACCCGGCACGAGCAGAACCGGTCACCCCCGCCCGTCGGCGGGGGTGACCGCTGCTGTGTGCACCGGGAATGCGCCTGCGGCGCAATCGTCGACGTAGTGGTGCAGGGTGCGCGCCACGGTGCGGAAGGCCAGCTCACCCCACGGAATGTCCTCGAGTGCGAAGAGCCGGTTCTCGGTCGTCTCCGGACCCGGGCGCAGCTGCAGGTCGACCAGCCGAGCCAGGAAGAACAGGTGCACTTGGCCGACGTGTGCGACGTCGAGCACGGTGTAGAGCGGTCCGAGCTCGATCCGGGCACCGGCCTCTTCGTGGGTCTCGCGGACGGCACCCTCGGCGATCGCCTCGCCGTATTCGAGGAAGCCGGCCGGCAAGGTCCACAACCCCTGGCGCGGCTCGATGGCCCGTCGGCACAGCAGGACGTGTTCGCCCGCCCAGCGAACGTCGGCCCCGGCCGGGCCCTCGCCGGCCGGGCCCCATACGGGCACGGTGCCCACGACGTTGATCGGGTTGACGTAGTCGATGTAGCCGCAGCTCGGGCACATGGCGCGCACCCGGTCCTCCAACGGCGGCACCTGCTGCTGGGTCGCGGTGCCGCAGCGGCGACAGAAGCGGATGTCGGGGTGGGGCGGCATACCGACGAGCGTAGGGCCCGGAGCAGTGCCGGCGACGAACGTCGGTCGACACATCACCCGAACGGCCGGGTGTCCGTCGGGCCGTGCCGGCGTAGCCTCGAAGGGCGGGGGAGCGCCGCCTCGGGCGGCGACCGGATGCCTGATCCACCTGCGGCGGCGAGCTGCGGCGGATCTGCTGGGAGGATGTGTACAGACCCATGGATTCGACGACTCGCGTCGGTATGCCGCAACCGGACCCCGTTGCTCTGCCCCCGCTGAATGCCTGGCTCGTCTATGCGAACAGCGCCTGCGCGCCTGCGCCGGGCGTCGGCATCGAGTGGTCCGTGGCCCGCCAGACCCAACCTGGGGATCTCGTCTACGGCTACTTCGTCGAGCCGCACTGCGCCGTCCGCTTCGTCGCCCGCGCAGCGTCCCACGCGTGGTACGAGCAGCGGTCCGAGGGCGAACGCCCGGTGCGCTCCACCAGCTGGTGGGCGCTGTTGACGCCGCCGCTGTGGATCCCACCAGTGCCGGTCACGGTGCTGCGTGACGCGGTCGGCGGGTCGCTGCCGATGCGGGGGCGCTCGGGGCGCTACCTGCCCCCGGCCGCTGTGCAGCGGTTGAACGCGAGGATCCGTCGCGCCGGCGAGCCCAGCGCCGCGCTGGAGGCGATCCTGCGCCCGACGACGGCCGGCGCGTTGCCCGAGTTGCGCGGCCCCGGAGCGCTCGACATGCCGTCCTGGCGCGCGCTGGCCGGCGGCCTGCTGCGGTGCGAGTCGCACGTGCGCAGCCATGTCGTCGAGCCCCTGCTGGGGTGGGCGCTGGCCGGTGAGCCGACGCTGCGCCTGGCCCAGGGTCATCCCATCGGAGCGACGAAGGAGGCCGACTACGTCGTGCTGCGCGACGGAGTCCCCAGGTGTGTTGTGCAGGTCAAACTGCGCCTGCGCCGCGGTCGCGACGGCCGATGGCCGCACTCGCTGGACGTCACCGAGGCCACGGGGTATGCCGCGACCCTCGGCACCGGCGCGGTGCTCGTCGACGCCTTCGACGTGCATCTCATCGCCGCCGGCGCCCAGGACCCATTCCACAGCTTCACCCGGGCCCGGGCGAGCGCTCGTGACATCGACGTGCTCCGCGGCCAGCTCGCGGGGCGTGCCCCGGCCCTTGCCCTGGCCCGAGTGCCGGGCGCACCGGCGCTCGTCTCCGCCTGAGGCCCAGCGACCCCCGGCTCGGTACGACGGCGATGCAACGACCGCGGTGGCCGTTCGGCCGCCGGAGGCGCCGGCGAGGGCTGTGATAACGGTTACATCCGTTCGGACGATGTCCGTTATGTATGCCAATGCATACCCTAGGGGGTAACGCGATATCTCGTGCGCGGGAGATATCAGGGGCCGCGCAGTACCGCGCGTGACACTGCGGGGTGTCACCACACACCAGGACGACAGACCGTCGGCGCTTGCGTCGCAGGGCGGTTCGGCGCGGCGCGCGCCGGGAGGACGACGAGCATGGTTTCACCCGACCCGGTCCGGGTCGTGGGTCGGCGTGCCCACGTGCCCCGGGCCCGCGTGCGAGGCATTCGGGCCTGGGTGGTAGGCGCCGGGCCGGCGGCCGGGCCGCGCCCCGCCGCGATCCGGTCGGCGGTCGTCGTCCTACCCACGCTGCTGCTGAGCCTGCTGCTGAGCCTGCTGCTGGCCGCGCTGCCCACCGTCGCCCCGGCTTCGGCGGCCACCCCGGCGGCCGCGCCGGTCCCGGCCGCCGGGGTGTCGGCCGGCACCTCGAGCGACGGCCGGATCTCCGTGACCAAGACGGCCTCGACGACGACCCTGCCGGCCGGTGGTGGCTCGGTCACCTACACCTTCGTCGTCACCAACACCTCGGGCCGCACGATGTGGTACGAGGGGGTGTCCGACGACCGGTGCGGCAACCCGACCTACGTCTCGGGAATGAGCTACTACGACGACTGGGGCACCCCGGTCTACTACCTCGACCCGGGCCAGTCGGCCTCGTGGCGGTGCACCCAGGTGCTCACCCAGACGACGACGAACATCGTCACCGCCGACTTCTCCGACGTCAACTATGTGCACTCGATCGCCACGGCGACGGCCACGGTGACGGTCGGCGCCACCGGCGGCGGTGGTGGCGGCGGGGCGACCTCGTGTAACACGCTGTGGTACGCCTCGGACTACAACAGCAGCGGGAACACCGCGACCGGCGGGTATGGCTCGGTCGGGACGGTGACCTCCGGCGGCGTGACGGCCCCCCGCTACACGATCAACAACCCGACAATCGGCCTCTACGGCTCGGCGGCGGTCGGGGTCAGCCCGGTCAACCCCAACCTCGTCTACTTCATCCCGCGCAATGGCTCGGCGTCCTCGACCTATGGCGGGTTGATCGTCTTCGACGGGGCGACGAACACGGCCACCGAAGTCGCGACAGCGGCCGCCACCCCCGATGCCGTCAAGCTCACCGTCGCCCCGGACGGCTCGGTGTGGGTCATCGCCCCGACCGGCTATGTCTGGCAGTGGACTTCGGCCGGCGGCTGGGTGAATCGTGGTGCGGTCGTCACCACGAACAACTACGACTTCGGCACGGGCGCCGCCAGCAACGGCACCCTCGGCTCCGGTGACATCGTCTTCGACGGTCTGCAGACGATGTGGGTCATCGGGTCGACGACCAACGGGACCGCCTTCCTCTACACGATGGCCTGGACCGACCTGCTCGACGGCGGCACCGCGACGGCCCGGCTCGTCGGCTCCATGGGCAGCGGTGAGTACAACGGACTGGCCTTCACCGAGGACGGCACACTGTGGGCGACGACGATCAGCGGGACAGGTGGCGCCCTCTTCACGGTGAACAAGGAGACCGGCTCGGCCTCACCGATCGCGAGCATCCCCGGCCAGTTCACCACCGACCTCGGTTCTTGCGGGCTGCCCAAGCCGCAGCTGACGATCACCAAGGAGGTCTCACCGAGCGGGACAGTCCGTGCCGGTGATGTGCTGACCTACACCATCAAGGTCACCAACCTCGGCACCCTCTCGGCAGTGGGCACCACGCTCACCGACACGCTGCCCACAGATGTCACGTACGTCGCCGGGTCCGCCCAGCTCAACGGCGCTCAGGTCACGACCGGGTCCACCTTCCCGTATGCCGCGGCTCGGGAGATCCATACGCCAGGGGAGAACACCGGCATCGTCGCACCGGCGGAGACGGCGACCGTGACCTTCCGGGCGACGGTCGGGTCCACGACCACCCGGGTCTGCAACCAGGGCTCCACGGTCTTCGTCGGCTCGGCCGTCGGCGGGGTGTTGTCGGACGACCCGAACCTGCCCGGTGCGTCGGATGCCACGTGTTCGACAGTGGTCGTGCCGATCATCGCCGTCGACAAGACCGCGCCGGTCACCGTGCTCAGCACCAGCCCCCAACTGGTCACCTACAGCTACGCGGTGACGAACGTGGGGACCGAACCGCTGCGCTCCGTGGCACTCGTCGACAACAAGTGTGCCGGCGCGGCATACGTCTCCGGCGACGCCAACCTCGACGCGATCCTGCAGACCACCGAGACGTGGGTCTATACATGCACCGCGAGCCTCACCGGCACGACGACGAACACCGCCACCGCCACCGGCGTCGGCGCCGGGTCGGGTGCCACGACGACCGCCACCGACACCTGGACGGTGACGAAGCCGACCACGACGTTGTCGATCGTCAAGTCCAACGGCGGGCTGCTCGACCTCGACGGCAATGGCGCCGATGCGGGTGACCAGATCGACTACAGCTACCTGGTGACCAACACCGGGCAGGTCACGCTCACCTCGATCACGGTGACGGACAGCAAGATTGCCTCCGCTGCCATCGTTTGTCCAGCGACCACCCTGGCCCCTGGCGCATCGACGACGTGCCGGTCCAGCTACGTGGTCACCCCTGCGGACATCACGTCCGGATCGGTGACGAACACCGCCTCGGCCGGCGGGCAGAGCGCCTTCGGGACCACCACCAGCGCGACCGTGTCGAACACCGTTGCGTTGCCGCCGCTGCAGACGAGCGGTGGGATCGATGTCATCAAGACCGCCGCCCCGACGACGCTGCCGGTGGGCGGTGGCTCCGTGACCTACACGTACACCGTGTCCAACACGAGCAATGTTCGGCTGTACTACGACTCGTCATCGGACGACAAGTGCTCGCCGGTCACCCGGGTCGGCGGGTCGTCCACGTACCTGTGGGGCCTTGGCACCTTCTACTACATCGACCCCACGAGATCGATGACCTTCACGTGCACCACTACTCTTGCGCGTTCGACGACCAACACCGCGACCTTCGACTTCTTCTCCGCGTATTCGTCCAGGGGCTACTACTACCGCGACACGACCTACACCGAACAGGACACGGCGACGGTCACGGTGGCACGTCCGGCACCTATCATCGCGCTGACGAAAGCTGCGGGTGCGGTGACCGACGTGGGCGGCAACGGTCAGGACGCAGGAGACCAGCTCGCCTACACCTTCACGGTGACCAACCCCGGCAACGTGCCGCTATCTCCGGTCACCATCACCGACGCCAAGTGCGACGCCAACACATTGACCCGCACCGGGGGTGACACGCTCAGCGACAACATCCTGCAGACCACCGAGACCTGGACCTACACCTGCCGCTACACCCTGCTCGCCGCCGACCTTGTGGCGGGCACGGTGCACAACACCGCCACCGTGACGGGCAACTACGGCAGCATCGTCGCGTCCTCGTCGGCATCAGCCGACAAGACCCTCGCGAAGCCGCTGCTCGACCTCACCAAGAGCGCCGGCACGCTCACGGTCGCCGCCGACCACGACACCGTCACCTACACCGTGACCGTAAGCAATTCCGGTGGGGCCGTGGGCTACTACGGCCCAATTACGGACACCCCCGCGTTCGACCCGTCCCTCACCCCGACGACGGCCCGGTGGTCCGGCCCTAACGGGTCCACTCCGACGGGGAACACCACGCTGTCGGCCACCGTGACGTCGTTCTTGATCGGCTCGGTCACCCCGATCGCCGCGGGCGCCACCCACACCTATCAGGTGAGCATCGACTTCACCGCCGGCACGGTCGCGGCCAGCACCTGCGCCGGACCGGGCACCGGCTTGGCCAACCGGGTGGCCCTGCCGAGCGGGCAGGAGGGCGGCCCGGTCGAAGACAACACCGCGTGCGTCGCCCCGCCTACGACCTTCGCGCTCGCCAAGTCGGCCGCCGGGGGCTCGGCCGGTGGCACCGGGTCGGCCGTCAACGCCGGCCTCGACGGCACCGTCACCGCCACCTACCAGATCACCGTGACCAACACGGGTCACACCGCCGGGCAGCACCCGAGCATCACCGACCAGGTCACGCTGCCGGCCGGGTTCAGCCTCACCAGCGTGGCTGTCAACGGCGCGAGCGCCACGGTCACCAACGGCTCCTTCGTCATCACCGGCAGCACGCTGGCGGTCGGCGCCACGCGCACGTACATGGTGGTCGTCGTGGCCCATGTCGCCGACCTCCGCGCGACCGATTGGGTTGCGGCGGGCCGATGCTCGACCTCAGGTGCCGGCACCCCCACGGAGGGTGGCGCCTTCAACATTGCCTCACTCCCGGGTGACAGCGACGGCGTGGACAACAACGACGCCTGCGTGCCGGAGCTCGCCCCGCTGGCCACTGTCACCGTCACGAAGTACGGCACGTCGTGCGATGTCGGCATTGACCAATGCCCACTCACCGGAGCGCAATTCGTCCTGTATGCCGCGAACCCCGCCACCGGCGCGACCGCACTCGCCGACACCTTCACGCCCGACGCCACCGGGACCACCCATACGTCGACGCCGCTGCCGACCGAGCACGACTACTGGCTCGTGGAGACCGTTGCGCCGCAGGGCTACAACCTGCTGGCCCAGCCGGTTCGGTTCACGCTCACCGCGGCCGGGGTCCGGCTCGGGGGCGATCCCGCCGGCACCTCGACGACCATCACCACCCCGGTCGACTCACCGTTCACCATTTCGGTCGTCGACACCACCATCGGCAACCTCCCAGAAGCCGGCGGCACCGGACCGTGGCCGTTCCTCGTCGTCGGGCTGCTGCTCGTCCTGGCAGGGGGGTGGAATCACCGAAGAGCGATCGGCCCGGCGGCCTCGGGATAGCCGCTGACACGCGAACGACGCGGAGGTCACCCTCCGCAACCGCAGGTCACTCGGGGACGCGCAGGACCGCACCACCACACATCACCACCACACACCTCACGACCACACACGAATCGATCCAAGGAACACACATGAGCACGTCCCGTATCCGAGCGGCTGCCGTCGCCCTGTCCGCCTGCGCGCTGTTGAGCTTCGGCGCCTCCGCCCCGGCCTTCGCCGAGGGCGGTCCGGTCGACCCCTACAACGTCGCGCTGATCAACACCATGGCCACGGCCGAGTTGCACGTCACGAAGTACGCCGGCACCCCCGTCAGCACCACCGCGCCGGACGGGACACTGCAGACCGTCACCGGTCGGACAGCCCTGGCCGGGGTCACGTTCAAGGTCACGATGGTCTCCGGTGTCGACCTCGCGACCAATGCCGGGTGGGCGGCCGCCAAGACCTATTACCAGAGCACCGGCGTCCCCCCGCTGAGCGCAACGACCTTCACGGGGGTCACCGACACGTCCGGACAGGTCACCTTCGCCGCGCTGCCATTGGGTCTCTACTACGTGCAGGAGGTGTCGGCGCCGGCCGGCTACACAATGGCCGCGCCCTTCCTGGTCACCCTGCCGATGACCAGCCCGACGAAGGACTCCTGGATGTACAACGTCTACGTCTACCCGAAGAACGCCCAGGACACCATCACCAAGACGGTGCAGGACCTGGGCACCCAGACCGCGCTCAGCGCAACCGGCCCGGCGGCGGGCCACGCCGTCGACTACACGGTGCAGAGCTCCATCACCGACGGCACGAGCGCGCTGGGTATGCACGTCGTCAACGACAACCTCGACGCGTCCGTCGACTACACCGGCATCTCGGTGACGTTGACCAACGGGACCACGCTCACCCGGTGCGACACGGTCACCGCGACCACCTGTGACTACCAGGTCTATGTCGGCGCCGACGGCACGATGCTCACCTTCCAGGGGACCGACGCCACGGTTTCCGGCGGACCTACTGTGAGCGTCGTCTTCACCGCAGCCGGCCTGGCCAAGCTCGAGGCCGATCGCGCGGCGGAGGTCAAGACGGTCATCCACAGCACTCTCAACAATGCTGCCACGGGCGACGGGATCGTCTCCAACACCGCGACGCTCATCCCCAACGAGTCGTGGTGGATGCAGAACAAGGGCACGACGACCTACGACCCGGCGCACCCGGACACGACGGCCATGACGACGACGACCCCGGGTATCGCATCGACCCCCGTGGAGTCGCAGTATGGCGACGTCAAGGTGGTCAAGCACGACGCGGTGACCCCGACGACGATGCTCGCCGGCACCGAGTTCACCCTCTACCGGGACGCGAACGACGACGACCTGTGCACCTCCGCGGACGCCGTCGCCGCGAACGTCCTCGCCGGCCCGATCGCCACGGACGCCAGTGGCGTCGCCCTCTTCAGCGGGCTGCAGGTCTCCCGGTTCTACAACGGCTCGATCCCAGCCGACCCGATCAACCCGATCACCTACTGCCTCGTCGAGACCAAGGCGCCGGCCGGCTACAACCTCAACGCCGAAGCGATCGCTTTCGAGGTGACCGCCGCCGGGTCCACCGACCCCAAGACGATCACCGTGGCCGACGAGCCGACCAACATCGGTAACAGCCTGCCGCTCACCGGTGGCGCCGGTGTCGCCGCCGTGAGCGGCCTCGGTGTGATCTTCGTCGGCGGCGGCCTGGCCTACTACCTGGCCGGCGCCCGGCGTCGTCGTGAGGACGAGGTCTGACCTTGATCGGCTGACCCGACCGACCCGACCAACCAGACCCGACCACCACGGTGGTGGGACGGCCCATCGGCCGTCCCACCACCAGAGGCGCAGGACATGACCCAGACCATCCAGGACACCGAGGGCCCGGGCGGGCGAGCCACCACCGTGGCTCGCCGCCCGGCTCGGCGTGCCCGGCGGGAGTGGCCGCATCGGCTCGTGCCGGTGCTGCTCATCCTGGCCGGCGCTCTGGTGGTCGTCTACCCAGTCGGTGCGACCTACTACAACAACTACAAACAGAGCGAATTCGCCCGCAGCTACGCCACCGACATCCAGGGCACCGAGCCAACGTCGCTACGCGAACAGCTGGAGCGGGCCGCTCGCTACAACGCCGCGTTGAGCCCGACCCTGCTGCGTGACCCGTGGGCCGGGCGGGTGGCCGGGAGTGCCCCCGGAACAGCTCGCCCGGTCGAGGCGCTGCCGGAATACCACGAATACCGCACGCAGCTCGCGCTCTTCGATTCGATGGCCCGGCTGCGGCTACCGCGGATCAAGGTCGACCTGCCGGTCTTCCACGGCACCGACGACGCGGTGCTCAACCGCGGGGTCGGCCACTTCTTCGGCTCGTCACTGCCGGTCGGCGGCGCCGGCACCCACGCCGTCCTCACCGCGCACAGCTCACTGCCCGAGGCCACCCTCTTCGACCATCTGCCCGATCTGCGGGTCGGTGATCTCATCTACCTCGATGTCTACGGCCGCACGCTGGCCTACCGGGTCGATCAGACCACGGTCGTGTTGCCCGACGACCTCTCCGGCCTCACCGCGGTGCCGGGCCGCGACGACATCACCCTGGTCACCTGCACCCCGTATGCCGTGAACAGTCACCGCCTGCTCGTGCGGGCCGCCCGGGTACCGCTGGAGCAGGCACCGCCCCCCACCCAGACCCGGTTGGGCTTCGACTGGACGATTCAGTCGTGGATGGTGCCCCGACTCGTCGGCGCCTCTCTCGCCGTCCTGCTCGTTCTGGCGATGATCGTCGGCTGGGTGCGCGCCGACCGGCGCAGGAGGCGGCGATGAGCCACGCCCGCCGATCAGAGCACCGGCCCACTCCCGCCGTGACCCGGGTGCGCACAGCGCTGCTGCTGGTCGGCGCCCTGGTCATGGGGGTTGGTGGCGCGAGCACCGCCGAAGCGGCCAGCGCGAATGCGGCGAGTCGCAGCGCGGTAGGGACGCCTGCCACGCCCAGAGAGGATGTGCGCCATGGGCTGCCTCAGGACGGCAATCCGGCACTGATCCAGCCCGACGCGGTGGGCCGGTTGACGATCCACGCCCACCTCGCCGCGACCTCGACGACCTCGCCCAGCTATCCGATCGACGGCTCGGCAACCCCGAGCACCCCGCCCCAACCCGGCGTCGTCTTCACGGTCACCCGGGTCGAGGGCGTGGACCTGTTGACGGCGAGCGGGTGGGCGCTGGCCAACGACTATGCACGGGACCTCGCCTCGACCCTGGGGCATCTCGGGGCTCAGGTGACGACCCCGCCCACCGACGCAGCGGGATCGACCACCCTGACCCGGTTGCCCGTGGGGCTCTACCTCGTGCGGCAGTCCGCCGCGCTGCACCCCGACGGTACCGTCGACCCGTCGGTCAGCCGAGCCGGCGATTTCCTCGTGACGCTGCCGATGACCGACCCCGTCACCCGCACGAACTGGGTCTACGACCTGGACGTCTACCCGAAGTTCTCGCGAGTGGGTATCGCATTGCGCGTCGCAGACGGCAACCGCGGGGTCCCCTCGCAGGACGCGCCCCACCACGACGCCGAGCTCAGCTACACCATCACGGCCGACATCCCCAGTGACGGGTTGCGGGCCTTCGGCGGCGAGTGTCGCGTCGGGGCGAGCGCCGCCACCGGGCCCGGTCTGGACGAGCACGGCTTCACCCAGGGCGGGATGTGCCCGACCGGGTCGGCCTATGTCGGCGGGGCCGCCGGTGCGGCATACCAAGTGACCGACGACCTCACGTGGAGCATCGTCCCCGGCACGACCCGGCGCACCAGCGATTACCTCACGCTGCAGACCCCCGACTGGACCAGTCCCGTGACCGTCTCGCTGTCCGGAGGCGTGGAGCAACCGCTACGGGCCTGCGCCACGGCGCTGGGGCCCGAGGACTGCCATTACGTCCTCGTGCAGGACGGCACCCGGGTGCAGGTCAGCATGACCGACCTCGGGTTGCAGGTATTGGCGGCGGCCAAGGCCGCCGCGCCCGGGACCGGTGTGCAGGTGAGCTTCGCGGCATACGTGCTGCCCGCCGTCGGCGAATCCGCCGACCCGGCCTACCTCGGCGGCGCGCGAACCCTCACGTTGCCCAACCAGGCGACCCTGACCCTCGGCTCGCGGGGAACGGTCGCGCTGGCCTCCAACGTCGTGCAGACCGTCTACGCGACGCTCGCCCTGCACAAGGTGGATGCCCGGACCGGGGCCGGCCTGGCCGGGGCGGTCTTCACGCTCTACCGGACCCGCTCGGACGCGCTGGTGAGCCGCGCGGCGATCGCGGTGACCGACCCGACGGACCGCGCCGGACTCGCCCACCTCGCGGGCTTGCACGCGAGCGACTTCCAGAACAACGACGGTGCCACGGACAGCTACTGGGTCCGTGAGACGGTGGCCCCCACGGGTTATCTCGCGATCACCGAACCCGTCGAGGTGCGAGTGCTGCGTGACGGCCGCACCGATCTCGCCGACTCCACCGGGGGCCTGCCGGTGCCGAACACCCGGGCTGGCGACCCGACCACGGGCACCGGTCGCAGCGGTCCGTTGGCCCGCACCGGCCTGGAAGCGACCGCCGAGGTCGCGCTCGCCCTAGCCCTCGTCGCCGGTGGGGTGCTGCTGCTCGTCGTCCGCCGACGACGCGACGAGGGTGAGCCGGCATGACCAGCTTCCCGCTCCTGCCGCCCCGAGCGGCGCGACGCGGCGCCCGCCCGGGGCGACGCGGCCCGCGCTACCGCGCACGCCACGCGGCAAGACCGGTGATCCGGCGCCGCGCGGGTCGACCGGCCCGCTCGGGCGGACGGGGCCGGCAGCGGCCGCTCGTCTCGGCGTTGCTCGTCCTTCTGGGCGTGGCGGTCATGGTCTACCCGGTCGCGGCAACCCAGTACAACAACGCCAAACAGCGCGACTTCGCGCAGAGCTACCAGGCCCAGATCGCCGCGGCCGCCCCCGACCAGCTGGCCCAGGAGATCGCCGCGGCCGAGGCCTACAACGGCCGACTGACCGGCATCCCCATCCTCGACCCGCAGCTGAACAAGGCCGCCCGACCGCCCGAGTCCGACGCCTACCGCAGCTACGTCGGGCTGCTCGCCAGCCACGGGATGATGGGGCGGCTACGCGTGCCCGGCATCGGCGTCGACCTGCCCGTGTATCACGGAACGAGCGACGACGTGCTGGCCAAGGGCATCGGGCACCTGTACGGAACGGCCCTGCCCGTCGGGGGAGCCGGGCGCCACACCGTGTTGACCAGTCATACCGGGCTGCCCAACGCGACCCTGCTGGACCGCCTCGTGGACCTGCAGGTCGGCGACCGCTTCTACATCGACGTGGCCGGGCGAACCCTCGCCTACGAGGTGGACCAGATCAAGGCGGTGCTGCCCAGCGAGATCAGCGACCTCAAGCCGGTCGCCGGTGCCGACCTCGCCACCCTCTTCACGTGCACTCCGTATGCCGTGAACACGCACCGGTTGCTGGTCCGCGGCCATCGAGTGCCCTACGACCCTGCGGTGGTCGACGTGGCCCGCGCTCCCGGCGCCGTCGTCGGGACGGCGCTGGAGCCATGGATGATCTGGCTGCTGGCCGGTGCCGCGGTCAGCGTCGGTGGCTTCCTGCTGCTGATCGTCCTGGGGCGACGACGGGGTCGCCGCCTTCGCCGTGCTCGTCGCGATGCTCATCACGATGCAGGTCCCGAGGCTGATCGCTCGGCTGCGCCCCCCGGATGACGGATGCCGCGCCCCGCAGGGTGCGGGACGCGGCATACCGGATGCAGCTCGGACGTCGTCAGATGTCGAAGTACATCTCGAACTCGTGCGGGTGCGGGCGGAAGCGGATCGGGTCGACCTCGTTCTTGCGCTTCCACTCGATCCAGGTCTCGATGAGGTCCTGGGTGAAGACGCCGCC
>WBZP01005467.1_pt1 | contig 12917 bp, 15 predicted proteins | sample 5204301 | NCBI WGS metagenome assembly WBZP01 (sample SAMN12412401, study PRJNA552823) | activated sludge metagenome | isolation source: activated sludge from nitrification reactor of wastewater treatment plant... | place: USA: Pennsylvania | collected 2017
TTCTATTTTTTATCTCTTGCTCCACTGTGGGGCCTTCCTTGCCTTCTTTAAACCGAACTTTCTACGTTCTTTCGAGCGAGGATCACGTTTTAGAAAACCTGCTTTTTTCAATTTCTTTCTCAATTCTGGATCATCCAAAAGCAACGCTCTTGAAATACCATGTCTCACAGCTTCTGACTGGGCCACTATACCTCCACCCTTAACCGTAGCCACAACCTTAAAAATCCCACTAACTTTTGATTTCAAAAAAGGTTCGGCGACGACCCGACGCAATTCTTCAGTCTTAAAATACGCCTCCAAGGTTTTTCCGTTTATAGAAAAATCAGATTTGACTGCATTGTACAACCTGACGTTGGCTACGGCGCTTTTTCTTCGGCCGACGGCATTTTTGTAATCCTTTTCTGTTGATTCAACTTGCTTTGTCATATTTATGCTTTAATTTTCAAAAGTTTTATCCTTCGACTTTGCAAACGATTCTTAGGCAACATTTTATAAACTGCACGCTTTACAACTTCCCCAACTCCGTATTTTTCAATCATCATATTTATATCCATAATTTTTTGTCCTCCCGGGTAGCCAGAATAAGAAGTGTATTTTTTATTTGAAGCCTTCTTTTCGGTAATTTTTATTTTTTCTACATTCAAAACTTCCACTGACACATCAGCGACTTTATTTTTTTGGAAAGTTGGCGACAATTTGCCGAGAATCATTCTCGCAGCTTCTGATGCCACCCTACCCAATGTCTTATTTGTTGCGTCTATTGTGTATTTCATAATATATCTCAACTAATTAAACAAATTCTATCACGGACATTCTGGCACCATCACTTTTTCTGATAGCCACTTTTATTATTCTTGTATATCCTCCTTTTCTATCTTTATACTTTGGCGCCAAATCTTTAAAAAGTTTAGCTACGGCGACTTGTGGCAATTTGGCAGAAAGAATTCTTCTAGATCCCAAAGTGCCCTTCTTTGCTTCAGAAACAAACTTCTCGACTACAGGCCTAATTTCTTTGGCCTTGGCTTCAGTAGTCTTAATTTTCCCCTTTTCTATCAAACTAAAAGCCAGGGAACGAAGGAGGGCGTTTCTTACTTTTCTCACTCTATGAAATTTTCTTGCATTAGTTCTTCTCATTTTGGCTTTTGGTTAACAATTGGTTTCTTGATAAACTACTTCAGTGTAATGCCGAAATCTGACAAAATCTTTTTAATTTCTTGGACACCTTTAGTGCCTAAACCATCGATGTCCAAAATATCCTCCTCAGTCTTTCTCGCCAAACCACCGACTGTTCTGATATTTGCGTTGGTCAAAGCATTCAAAGTTCTTTGAGAAAGTTCCACAGCTTCAATTCTAGTTTTCAAAATTTCTGGATCAATTTCTTTTCTCGGGGCTGTCTCCTTCTCCTCCCTGTCATCGGTCTTGATTTCTTTTTCCTCAATTTCTACTAATGGTTCTTCGAAACCAACTACCGCTTTCAATTGATCAATCATTATGCGAATAGATCTTTCCAAAGCTTCATTCGGAGTCAAAGTGCCATTCGTTTCGATAAAGACTTTGAGTCGATTAAAATCAGTTCTATTGCCAACACGCATATTTTCAACTTCGTAATTAACTCTGCGAATAGGTGTAAAGCTGGCATCAAGAGCAATTTCACCAATTGCCACTCTATCTTTCTTTAAAGACTCTTTCGGGATATAACCAAGTCCGCTTTCAACAAAAATCTCCATATCCAAAGAGGCATTTTTGTCGGTCAAATCTGCAATGTGTTGATCTCCATTAAGAATAGTTATTTGTCCAGGAGTTTCGATGTCACTTGCTTTAACTTCTTTTATTCCCTTTGCCTTCAAACGCAAAACCAATGGCTCTTCTGTTGTGGTCTTCATTATCACCTTCTTTATATTCAAAATTATCGAGATGACATCTTCCTTAACTCCTGGGACTGCCGAAAACTCATGACCAACTCCCTCTATCTTTACTCCAACCGGAGCAACTCCCGGCAAAGAAGATAAAATAATCCTTCGCAATGAATTTCCAAGAGTATGACCATAACCAGGATACAAGCCATCTATTTCATAAGAACCGGAATTCTCTTCCTCTTTCACTATCCTGGGCTTTGAAGGCAATACAATTTTTGTTTCTGGCATAGGAATAAAATTATTTTTAATTATCGCTTATAAAAATCCAAAATCACGCCAATATCGAAACTTGATTCCGAAGCAATAAACTTAGGCAAAGCGACTACCTTGCCTTCCATTTTTGCCGGATCAAAAGATAACCATTTAGGAACAATATGCTCTTTAGCTTTTTCAACGACATCTTTAAACAATACAGACTTTTGGCTCCTTGGCATCACAGAAACTGTGTCGCCAATTTTAAGATGAGCCGATGGAATATTTAACCTTTTACCGTTAACAGCAATATGACCATGAGAAACAGCCTGTTTAGCTCCAAGCCTAGTGGATATCAAGCCCAAACGCGCAACGACATTATCAAGCCTGGTCTCAAGTAACTGAAACAAACTATCTTCAGGTTTTTTTGTTTTTTCGGCTATAGCAACCTTGGCATAATTTTTAAACTGACGTTCATTCATTATGTAAGTAAAACGGGCTTTCTGCTTTTCAAGAAGAGCTTTACCAAAATCAGTCGCACCTCTACCTCCTCCCTTTTCGAATTTGGAACCAGATCTAGCAAAAAACTTCTGAGTTTGAGTTTTCTCAAAAACAGCCGGGCCGAGACGTCTCGCGATTTTGTATTTTGATTTTATTAACATAATAAATTTTTAAGTAAAAGTAATCACTAAAAACAAAATTTTTAAACTCTTCTTGGTTTAGGTGCCTTGGGACCGTTATGAGGAACCGGTGTGGCATCAGTAATCTTTTTTACAGTAATACCTTTAGAGATAAAGCCACGAATTGCTGACTCCCTGCCAGCGCCCACCCCAGACACTATTATGGAAACCTCTTTCAATCCCAAATCAGCAACTTTCTCAGCGAGTGTCTCTCCCACTTTCGCCGCAGCAAAAGGAGTGCCTTTCTTTGCCCCCTTAAAACCGAGCGTTCCGCTTGAAGACCATGCAACTGTATTTCCTTTTTCATCAGCCACCGCAAGTGTCGTATTGTTATAAGTAGAACGCACGTAAAGGTTACCAACAGTCAATGTTCTGCGTCTAGAAGACCTAGAAGAGGTCTTTGAGGCCCCCTCTCCATCTTTTCCTTCTGTTGAAACTAATCTTTTTTTACCCATTGTATTTTTTAACCTATTGATGAACCGGTAAATAATTTTAATTACTTCTTATCTAATGCTCTTCTGCCCGTTCCCATTGTCTTTCTTTGGTTGCCTCGTCTAGTTCTAGAATTACTCTTTGTCCTCTGTCCTCTAACAGGTAAACCTCTTAAATGTCTTGTGCCTCTGTAACATTTTATATCTTTTAAACGTTTTACATTAGCTGAGACTTCGCGTTTCAGATCTCCTTCAATTTTGTAACTTTCCACCGCTTTTCTGATAGCATTTTCTTCTTCAGGAGTAATTTCCTTTGGTTTTTTATCTCCAGAAACATTGGCAACTTTCAAAATAGCCGAGGCACGAGAATGGCCGACCCCATGCAATATCTGCAAGGCATAAGTCATTCTTTTTTCTTCTGGAAGTGTGATACCTAATATTCTCATAAAAAAATAAAAATAAACCATCAATTGCCGTTTCTTGGAAAAATATCCTGGAAACTGGCAATCTATAAAAAATTTCAACCTTGTCTTTGTTTGTGACGTGGATTTGATTTACAAACTACATAAAGGGAACGGCCCCGTCGAACCGTCTTGCATTTCGGACAAATTTTTTTTACTGAAGCCTTAACTCTCATACAAATTTATACAAAAAAATGCGCTCGCACACGCCCCAACAACCTATCATGTCTGCATTAAAAAGTCAACCGAACTTATCCAATAATAATTTTATAACACATTAAGGAAACAAAAAATCAAAATCTCCTGGTAATTCTTGCCTTTCCCCCATAGGGGTCTGTTATCAATCTAACCTTGTCACCAACAAGAATTCTTATGTGATTTATTCTCATTTTACCCGATAAATAAGCCAAAACAACCTGTCCTTCGGCCGTTTCCACCCGAAACAAGGTGTCCGGCAAAGCTTCCAAAACCAGGCCAGCTATTTCTTTATTGTTTTTCTTATCGTCAACCATTATAAAAACTGAACAGAAATAGTAACAAAAATCTATATAAAGTCAAAACTATAAACTCTTCCTTATTATCTTTATCTTGTTTAAATCAGTCGGAAATTCCGTTCTCCAAAATGGAGCTAACGCAAACTCTGCCTTTACCACCTCACCAAACTTCTTGAAAATTTCTTGGCTGTTTTGTTTGGTCTGTCCCGCCAAAACTGATTTGATTTTTTGATCATCGATAAGCCAAATAAATTTTGCATTCCCACTTACTCTAAATGAAATCTCGATGGAATCCGTTTTGGGTCTGACTTGCCAAGCAAAATCCAAGTCGTCTCTATTCATTAACTCCAACGTGCTACTACCGACCGCCGTTGAAAAAGAAGAATGGTTAGCCAGAAAATTATCCCAATTTTTTTCAGCAAAAGAGTAAACATCAATTTTAGCTTTTTCTTTTATCAACACTGTGGCCTTATCACCATTTTCGGTGGGCAAAGATTCAAATTCAACTGTATAGGCGTTTTTGGGCACAAAATAACCCTTGCCCAAAGCGGCGCGAGCATCTTTTATTACCTGCTTTTCCAAATCACTTCTAATTTCTGCTCGAACCAATTTTTGTTTTGCATCAGAAACATACTTTGCCTTACCACTAAATCCGTCTATCATCGGCCCCTTAGATCGCGCATAAAACCCGGCGTATCTGCCAGGATCAGATTTAAAACCCGGAATTGAAAAATCGGCAATTGGAATATTATATTTTATCCCGGGTTCATCAGCGTATATTGTGGCCTCAACACTACCTGGCACAATTTTTCCGTCTACAAGAGTTCGGCCAGGAATAACAACTGATCGATCAATCCTATAAATTAATCCATCAGAAGTTTCAAACCTAGTATTTTTGATCAATTTCTGTGTATTGGCAGAATATTTATTGTATATCACAACAGTGCCTGTTGCTTTTCTCTCCAGAACTTTCTCACCATCAGATTCAACATTTTTTGAACCAATTTTTTCGGAAGAAGAAACAGAAAAAAATAGTTCGTTGGGAGCCAAAATACCGCCTCCCGCCCTTTTGGCCTTAAAAATATCATTAAAAGTAACTTCATCCGTTCTTTGAGTAATAGTCACTTCAGCCTTTGCAAAAACATAAAAAGTCGAAGCTACCAGAATTACCACGACTACAAAAGCCAGTAACCAGATTCTCCATCTACCTTTATTGCCGTTATCAACATATTCAGAAATTGGATCATCTGACCTGTAATAAACCACGTCTCCTACAACTTCTTTATTTTTGTTTTTTTCCAACAAAACATCACCTGAATTATCAATTACAGATTTTTTCGGTAACACATCCCTTAGAAAATTTTTTTTGTTTGGTAGAGGCATAAAAACGCAATTTATTTCTATACAATTATAACACAAAAAAATCAGTCTACATCATGCAAATGTGGAAAATAGGCTTTTTCTGAAAAAACCGCCAACGCTGATATAAAAATATCAAAATTATCTCCAGAAGGAAAAATAACGGACGAACTCAAAAAACTTTCATCAAAAGGACAGGCCATGATTTTGGGCGTTTCTGGCCCCCTAACTAATAGTTTGTTTTCATTGATAATGTCCGCAAACGTCTTTGATGAATTATCCCCAGCCAAAACAAAAACTTTGGCGGGAAGAAAAAAATCTTTTGAAAAATCTTGGATCGCTCCAGCAAAAAGTTGAACCCAGTCTGTTTCAGCTTGCTCAAGTGTTGATCTTAATTTTTCTGATAATTTTGCGTTCGTATTGCCTTCGGCGTTAACTTTTAACATAGAAAGTGCTATAGCGGGCGTAACACCTGGAATATCCTCAACCAAACGACGAACAATAAAATTTCTACCCAAAGGAAACGAGGCGATCTCCGTAATAACTCCTTTCTTGATCACGGAAATATCTGTAGTTTCCCCACTTATATGGGCAATAAAAAAACTCTCCTCGCTTGGAAAAATCTTTCTTAGAACTTTTGCATGAACGGCTGCTGACGTATGAAAATCTGGACGAATTGAAGGAAAATTTTTACCACAATGACGTTCAACCGCCTTAATTACATTATTTGGCAAAGCGCTAAAAAAAACTGCCAGCTCAAATTCTTCGGCTTCTTTATTTAAAGGATTTAAAACTGGATAACCGTTGATGAAAATTTTTGATAATTCTTGTTCGGCAATTAAAAACTTTTCATGATTGAATTTCTCATCATCTTTTTCATCCTTAGAAATTGAATCCAAAAAATTCCTTGCTTCATGAGACAAAATATCTTCCAAAAAAGAATGGTGGATCAAAAACTTCTTTTCAAATTTAAAATGAATTGTTCTAGTAGTCGCGACATGCCAAGGAGAAGAAAAATTTAGAACAATTCTTGAGAGCGAAACACTTTTGCCGTCAGAAGAATGAGCTAAACCAACACCCTTTTTCGTTAAATCGTCAATTACATTCTCCAAAGAAGAAACCATGGCAGGCAAAATATGTTTATTCGTTATTCTGGTCTCAATAGGCAATTGACTTTGAGCAGTAAAAACAACTTTTGGCTTTTGACCATGTTCAAAAACAGCCACAGCGCCTCCAACGCTTCCACTTCCAACATCAATCAACATTACTCCGGTTGCTTTTTTATCTCCATTCCCAAAGAAAGAGAAAAATGACATAACAACATTATATCAAATTATTCCAAAATTGCTTTAATTCTCCTGATCCCAGTAGCAACAGCTTCTTCTTTTTTAATTTTAAAGTTCCACTTACCTTCTGGGCCAGCAAGTTCTGAAGTATTGGATACGTGGGGGCCGCCACAGAATTCTTTGGAATATGCTGTCTCTATGTTGTCGCCGATGAAGTAGACGGAAACCTGATCGCCATATTTCTCACCGAAGAAATGCTTGGCGCCTGTCTTCTCTGCTTCAGCAAACGGTAATACAACCTTGTTGACTGGCAATTTGGCGCTGATTTTTTCATTTACTATGTCTTCGACTTTCCTTTTTTGCTCATCTGTCATCTTTGCATCGTGAGCAAAGTCGAAACGCAATCTCTCGCTAGTGATATTCGAACCTTTTTGCATGACCTTTGGGCCGAGAACGTCAAACAATGCTTGATGAAGCAAGTGTGTCGCTGTGTGATATCTCACAACCATGTCATCGTTTGCATTTGCGAGACCGCCTTTGAACTTTTGTTCCGCACCAGCGCGTGATAGGGCTTGGTGTTCCTCGAATTTCTTATTGAATTCTTCTATGTCGATGCTTTTGCCTTTTTCTTTTGCCAATTCGATGGTGAGCTCGAGTGGGAAACCATAACTAGAAAATAGTGTAAAAGCGTCAGTTCCCTTTTCAAACTCTTTCATGCCCTGACTCAGTGTAGTTCTAAACTTTATCTCTTCATTCAAGATCTCTTTCTTTATCGATTCACTGTTTTCATCCAGGTTCTTGTAAAGTCCGTTATAAATAGAACGCACAACATCGACTATTTCTGTTATTTGTCCTTCTTTGTTCAAGCCCAAGAGACTGGCATGTCTTATGGCTCTGCGTATGAGTTTCCTCAATACATATCCCCTATCAGTATTCGAAGGTATTGCCCCATCAGATATGAGAAATGTCGCAGAGCGCATATGGTCCGCCAAAATTCTGGCAGATTTCAATTGTTTTTCATCACACTTGCTTGTGCCGGATAGTTCAGAAATTTTCTCAATCACAGGCTTCAATAGATCCGTATCATAAATATTATCAACCCCCTGCATGACCATGGCCAATCTCTCTAGTCCTGCACCGGTGTCTACTGAAGGTTTTGGCAAATTGCCGATTATTTTTCCATCTTTCTTTTCGAATTGCATGAAGACATCATTCCAAACCTCAACGACACTTCTTTCATTGTCAGCAAAAATAAATTCATCTCTAGTCAAACCTCTGCCACCAAATTTATTTTTGACATCATAGTACATCTCGCTATCAGGCCCGCAGGGCCCATTTTCACCAGCCTCCCACCAGTTCTTTTCTGCTCCCATGAAAAATATTCTTTCTCCTTCCACTCCATTTTCTTTGAAAATTTTTTGCCAAATCTCATGTGCCTCATTGTCCCGCGGAGCATTTTCGTCGCCTTCGAAAACTGTTACGTACAATCTCTGTGGATCCAAACCGAGACCGACTGTCTTGTCTGTCAGAAATTCATAGCTCCAATTGATAGCTTCATTCTTGAAATAATCTCCGAGAGACCAATTGCCTAACATCTCAAAAAAAGTAGCATGGGTATTATCGCCGACATCGTCTATGTCGACTGTTCTCAAACATTTCTGAGAGTTTGTAAGTCTTGAATACTCCTTGCCATCTTTCAAATATGGTTTACCGAGGAGATACGGCACCAAGGGTTGCATGCCAGCTGTATTGAAAAGCGTACTATTTGTCACACCTTTTTCATCTGGTGTAACCAATGATGAACTAGGAATGATCAGATGTTCTTTGCTCTTGAAAAATTCTAGAAATTTTGTTCTTATTGTCTTCGAATCCATACAGACAATATACCAAAAAGTTCAATATATACCAAGAAAAAACCACTTAAAACTTTATTCAGCCTAACGCAGCGAAAAAACAAACCTTAAGATATATCTGACTTTCTCGATTTGCGAGAACGCTCAATTTTTGTGAGATATTTTTTACGAAGGCGAACATTCTTTGGTGTAATTTCCAAATATTCATCACTTTTCATTATTTCAAGACCGCGCTCTATTGAAAGAGGCCATGAAGCCTTCAACATAATCGCCTCATCAGAACCTTTTGATCTCATATTTGACAACTCTTTTGCTTTCATCGGATTAACATCCAAATCATCACCTTTTGTGACACTACCGATAATCATTCCTTCGTAAACATCATCACCCGGTTCAATATATCTAGTGCCTCTCTCCTCAAGATTCCAAAGAGCAAAAGCTACTGCCTTGCCATTTAACATAGAAATCATTGAACCAAAATCATGGCGAGAAATTTCCCCAACATGTGGACGAAAAGCTATAAAACGAGAAGCTAAAATTCCCTCCCCCTTAGTGGAAACGACAAACTCATTTCTATAACCAAGAAGCCCCCGAGTTGGTATTTCAAAAATCAAACGTGTCTGGCCCTGATGCTCGTGCTGACTCATTAAAATTCCTTTTCGGGAAGAAAGAGCGCTAACCACTTCGCCGACACTTTCATTGCTAACATCAGCCACAACTTCTTCAAATGGTTCCAACTTCACTCCATTTTCTTCTTTTATAATAACTTGCGGTTCAGATACTTGAATTTCAAAACCTTCACGACGCATCATCTCAAGCAAGACGGAAATATGTAACTCTCCTCTTCCAAAAACGGTATAAAAATCGCCCGGAGAAAAATCTACTCTCAAACCCACATTTGTTTCTAATTCCCTCTCTAACCTTTCTCTTATCTGTCTTGTAGTAACATATTTCCCATCACGACCGCCAAGTGGAGAATCGTTAACCATAAAATTAAGTGAGATGGTTGGTTCATCAACCGCAATAGCCGGCAAAGGTTCTAAATCTTCACTCTCACAAATCGTCTGACCAATGTAAATTGTTGGTAAACCAGCAATCATAACAATATCCCCTGTTTCGGCTTGTTTAACTTCAACCCTCTTCATGCCTTCAAAGGTATAAATTTTCGTAATTTTTCCTTTTACCACAGATTGACCACCAGTCTTAACAAAAACCTCCTTACCTGATTGTATTTTTCCCTCTTCAACTCTCCCGACAGCCAATCTGCCCAAAAAATTGTCATAGGCCAAATTGAAAGGTTGCATACGAAAAGGTGCCGACTGCTTTTCTGGCCCCACTTTTGGTTTAACCCATTCCAAAATCAAATCGAGAAGAGGAGACAAATCTTTTGATTCATCTTTTAAATCTCTTTTGGCTATTCCCTGGCGACCAATAGCATAAACAACAGGAAAATCTATTTGCTCGCTCGTGGCCCCAAGCTCCATAAATAATTCGAGAACCTCGTCATGCACTCTTAAAGGATCAGCTGCCGGCTTATCAATTTTGTTGATAACCACAATTGGTCTCAGGCCAAGTTCCAAAGATTTTTTCAACACAAATCTCGTCTGGGGCATCGGACCTTCCTGTGCATCAACGAGAAGTAAAACTGTATCGATAGCTTTCAAGACTCTTTCTACTTCAGAACCAAAATCAGCATGCCCAGGAGTGTCCACGATATTAATTTTTGTAGTTTCTCTACCAGAACCTTCTAGTGGGTAAAACAAAGAACCATTTTTTGCGTAAATAGTAATGCCTCGCTCCTGCTCAAGAGCATTTGTATCCATAGTAAAACCTTCTTCAACCATTTTACATTGACGCATCAAAGCGTCAGTAAGGGTTGTCTTGCCGTGGTCAACGTGAGCAATTATAGCTATATTTCGTATTTGCATATTATTAAAAAAACCAATTTCTATTCATAAAATATATATTCGCCAGTCCTTTTTTTATTATAACCATCTTTTCAGAAACGAATCTAAAAATATTTGGAAATAAAATCCCCTTATGGGGATTCGCTTAAATTCAATTATAGCATACAATTAATAATTTGACAAATTCAAGAAAAATCAGATTCTCCGAAAAATATCCCAAAAATCAAAAACTACTATGGACAGGTAAAGCAAAACTGAAAGAATAAGTATCAAAAAATACATTGATGGAAAAACTATACCAATTCCAACACAAACCATAATAAGCAAAACAGCTGTAAGTAAAAGAAAAATGAAAGTGGCAAGGTGGGAAAAAAATCTTAACGAATGGGAATCCAAATCAACACTTTGATATTTAAACTCAAAATTAGCAAAACAAACTGTTACAAGCAAAATGCTAATTATTGTCATCAAATTACCAAAATTATTTCCATCAATGCCTTTAAAAGAGTTGGTGACAAGTGGATAGAAAATAACGCTACATAAAATGACCAGAAAGTGTTTTAAAATATTTTCTTTTATGATCAATTTCATATCGTTATTTCAATACTATTAAAATAGCGCCAAGCGCCATAAGAACCGCGCCTAAACCAATTTTCCAAGTTAAACTTTCGCCTAGAAATACTGCCGCCAACAAAATCACAAATACCAAACTCATTCTATCAATAGCAGAAACGGCTCCGGCGTTTCCGTTTTGCAAAGCAAAAAAATAAAATAACCAAGAAAGAGCCCCCGCAATTCCAGAACCAACAATTAACGCCCATTGTTTACCAGAAAACATGCCAGCTGAGATTTGAGACAACTTCCCAAGAAGAGCACTCGTCACAACAAGAAAACCAGCCATAATTACTGAACGAACAGTGGTCGCGAGAGTTGAATCTAATCCTTTCAATCCCAACTTACCAAGAATCGCTACTCCAGCGGCAAATATCGCTGACAAAAATGCGTAAAAAATGTACATAGCTTTTTAGCTCATTATTTGTTTATTAAAAATTTACAAACTTTTTGCCAAATAACCAAGCGATCACCTATTATCTCCACTTCCGTGAAGTTTTCCTCTATCCATTCGTGAATATAATTTTTCAATGTTCTTTTCTGCAACTTGCTCTAATTCGAGGCCAAGCTCGGTGGCAATTTGAGAAACATACCAAAGAACATCTCCCAATTCTTTTTCAATCTCTAATTTTTTCTCCGGCAAAATTTCGCCACCATCATCACGAATAATTTTTTTTATTTTTTCCGCCACTTCCCCAGCCTCTCCAGCAAGTCCTAAAGTCGGATAAACAAAATTGCTTCCCGCGTCGGGATATTGGGCCGTTTTTCTAGATTTTTTTTGATATTCTTCAAGTGTCATAATAAAATATTATAACATAAATTTGAGGCGGGTACCCGATGTACCCGCCCAAAGCCTATTTTTTTCCGATAATTCCCGAGAAACCGGGAAAAATCAGCCCGAGACCAGCCACCAGCGCTGTGGCATTACCCAACCGAATCGGCAATTCGGCGTCCGGGAGATAGCCACCCCCTTTCTCAGAAGTTCTTGTCTGCCAACACCGGTTTCCCGGCCAACCTCGAGTTAAACGAAACCGTGAGTCTGTTCATAGGCGTCCTTTGGTTAACTGCCGGTTTTTATTATACCACTACAAATTTTTATGCAAACAAAAAACCACCGCAAACCAGTTGTCACCTTTATCGGCACTCGAGAAAAAAATTATTTATTCCACCGAATTTTGCTTTTTTTCTTGTCTCGATTCACCCACCAACTATCCTGTTTATCACCAAACCACCACGCGTTGGAATCAGTTTTAATTATCACTTTAGCAAGCTCCTTCGCAATCGGCGTCTTTAAACGCTTAACAGCAGAAACGATCCAATCATCGGCCCGTTCATTGCCAGCATCAGATTGTTCTTTAAGCGATAAAATCCATTCCAAATTGTCGGCATCTTTCGCCACGATAGATTCCATGGTTTTTTTGTTTTCAAACTCATCTATAATCTTTTCGACATCGTTACCAAAAGACAGGGTTTCCATTGAATCGGAAATGGCTTTCCTTTCTTGTTTTGTCACATACATCTGATGAATGTAATTTAAATCAGAAGTTCTTGCTTCCCCAAGATCATGAAACAAACACATTTTTAACACTTTAAAAACATCAACCTCCATAATCGAAGCCAAAACATAACCAATATAAACAGCACGGGAAGTGTGTTCAGCTACAGATTGCGCTCCGGTTCCAAGAAAATGAAAACCACTTCTGGGAGTTTTGGCTAAAATACCAAC
>WBZP01005469.1_pt1 | contig 12914 bp, 9 predicted proteins | sample 5204301 | NCBI WGS metagenome assembly WBZP01 (sample SAMN12412401, study PRJNA552823) | activated sludge metagenome | isolation source: activated sludge from nitrification reactor of wastewater treatment plant... | place: USA: Pennsylvania | collected 2017
TTCCAGCAGCATTGCCTGCTTGGTCTTTTCAATCGCTGCCGCTCGCGTTTCTGCCTCCGTCCGCTCGACGGTCTCGCGGCTTTCTTTGACCAGTTGACGAACGGCTTCGCTGACCCCCAGCTCGTGGGCATCGGCACCCAGCATGAACTGCTCGGCTTCTCGCGTTTCGACTGCATCGAGCAGGCCGCCGCCGCGACTCGCCAGCCGCAGCCGCTCATCAGCCTGTAGTTCCAGCCGTCGTCGCACCCGTTCGGCCTGCCGCAGCTCGGACAACCAACGTCGTAACCTGGGCCAGGCACGCAGCATCACTTCATGCGACAGATCGACGAGGACCATCTGCGTTCCATCGCTGCGCCCGGGCTTGGCTTCCCCCTTGCTATCGTGATGCTCGTCAAAGCCTGGTTCTTTCCCAACGCTGGTGGTGATAAGCCGTGCCCGAACCAGTCGTTGCAGCAGTGCCTCCGTCTGTTTCGAGTCATCGTCCGCCGCAAACAGGGCGGACCACGGCTGTTGGCGACGGGTATGCGGTCGTCCTTCGCCAAACTGGGTGAGTCGCAGCAGGGTTCTTCGACACAGACGCTGCTCACCAGGGGACAGATCTGCCAGGACTTCCTCGGCATGCAGTGTGAGTGCTGCGCCCAGCCCGCTCACGAGCTGTGGTGCACCCGGCACCGATGGTTCCAGAAGCTGCGCCAGCGCATCATAGGCCCGCAGCGTCAGTCGTCGTCCCTCTCGCCTCTCCCATAGCAGCACCAGCGTCTCTTGCAACAGCGGTAGCGCCCCCGGTTCGTCGGCGACCTCACTACGCAGCCTTTCGAGCAGACTCGACTCGACGTGGAGCCCTTGCTGAGCCGCCGGTTCCACGATCGCCTCGACCAGCCGCTCGCCGGACAGCGGCGCTACTTCCAGCCGTTGCGCCGGATCAATGGGCCACAGTCGACTCGCCATCAGCTCTGGGAAGAAATCGGCACGTAGCACCAACACCACGGACACGGACGGTTGCTCTCCGAGGGCCAGCACCTTGGTCAGAAATTCCTGCTGCTCGGCTCGCTTGCTCGACAAAAAGAGCTCTTCGAGCTGATCAATGATCACCACCAACCGCGATGACGCTGACTCTTGAAGCAGCGTGCCCAGCGATTCCAAAGAAGGCAGCGCGTCTGGGCCAGGCCGCAGCAGTCGGGTTGCGCACACGCTGTGGAGCTGTGGCAAAAGACCCGCTTGGACCAGCGAGGTCTTGCCTGATCCCGAAGCGCCAATGACCAACAGCAGGCGGTATCGACGGATGTTTTCTGCGAGCCAGGCGATCTCGGTGCGGCGACCAAAGAACTGCGGCCCTTGATCGGCGGTGAAGGAAACGATTCCAGGATACGGACACCGTGGCCCAGGTCTGGTGATGCCCTGTTCGGCGAGCTTGGCAAATGTGGCCTCGATGGGACAGGCGAACACGCTGCCCGCCACTGAGTTGCCTTGTTCGTCGAGCGTCGCCCAGCGCAAAAGTCCCGCCACCGCTCCCTCGACCGATACCGGCGCACCTGATAGGCCGGCCAGCGGGGCACCGCGACCAGCCGCCGCTTCGTCCGAAAAGAGCTGAAGGGCGGGGCTCCCAGCAACGTGGCTGAGCGTCGAACGGATCTGGCCACTGACCCACAACCCATCGGGCCGTGCCTCGGGAAAACCCAGCGACAGCCAGGAAACCGCTTCTGCGCCGAGATCTTCCTCGGTCAGCGGTAACAGCGGCAAGGGCGTGATCGGTTTTCCCTCGACACCGTTGGGTCTATCGTCGAGTCGAAGCAGTGCAAAGTCCGCATGGCGATCGTGCGCAACCAGAGTTGCCGTGACGGCACCGGAAGGGAACCACAGCGTGATCAATCCAAGAGGCTCGACGACCGCAGCGCCGCGATCGGCGACCACATGCAGTGCGGTCAGTGCATGCTGCTCGGCAACGAGGAACGCGGTCCCTCTGTGCTCACCTTGCGCAGTCGACACCTCGACGCGTGCCACCGCCGCTGAGAGTGCTCTGCGGTCATGGCGGTCGGGCATTAGAGCCGAGCTCCGCTTTGGTACGTTTCAACCGATGCACTCACAACTTTGTCGTCGAGCAATTCCAACCGCACATAGGTCGGCTTTTGCATGATCAGGCGCTCATAACGACGCTCGGCGATATCATCGACCAGTCGTCTCAGTGCACCGTCGGAGACGCCGGGATCATCAGAAAAAACCGCATCTGGCACACACATCAGATCGGCCCACGTTCCGCTGTTCAGATAGCGTCCCCCATTCGACAGCGGCAGATCTCGGGCCAAGTGGGTGTGGCCCATCACGATGTAGCGAAACGGCCCGAGCTGGCCCAGTTCCTGTGCGGCCCGATACAGCGGCTCTTTGGGCTCCACTTTGCCGAGCGCAAACAGGGTTGGATCGCAGAACGCTCGTAGCGCGATCCGCAGCGCTTTGAGTCGTCCCTCGGGATCGCTACTCGACGACAGGATCAGCCTGGCCCACGACAGACCGCCTGCAAAAAACGAGTCACGGCCACCGGAGCGTTCCTTGTCGCTCGGTCTGGCCGCGATGTCGCCTCGGATCGGACCTCGGGACGTGAGACCTCCATCGCGCATCGCCGGGCCTGCGGTCGGAGCAAGCAGCGAGAGGAACAGACTCGCCTGGTCGCTTCCCAGTGCCTCGCCAAGGAGAGTTCGCAGCTCGCCGTCTCCGTCGGTCCCCACACCGCGAAAGCCGAGATCGCCGCCCGCGAAGGAACTGCGCTCGGTCTGGGGGGCGGCACTGATATCCCCTGATCGAGTTGGTAGCGACGGGGACGTCAGCTTGTGGTCACCCGCTTTTACGGCCAGCTTGGCAAACTGCGCAATCAGCTTGCGCGAGCCCGGCTCGAGCGCCAGGAGTAGTGGCACCGCCGCCGTCGACTCTGGCTTGAGCAGATCGATGAACGGATAGTTGCGCTTGATCGGGTTCATCACCGCAGCGACCAACTGACTGCCCGCCGGAGGTTGCAACCGCAAGTTGGATGGGACCGGCTGGCCGCGAGACTGGAGTGAGCACACCCGTCGTAGCGCGTCGTAGTCGATCGCATTCCAGCCATCGTAGCGGTTGCCGTGCTCAACCAGCGCATCGCCGATCGCATAGGCTTCACCGTCGTAGATGAAGCGCAAACTGACCTGGTCGGACACTCCGAGCTGCCGCTGCAGAAGCTGTCGCACTCGCGGATAGGCCAGCTCGATGTCGTGGTTTCCGAGGAGAACCGTCAGTTTGTGGCCGCGCTCGACGAACCGTCGTAATGCCGCAAAGACCTCCGCGCAGCGAGAGACCACCGTCAGAAGGAGCTGCTCGGCGACCTTGGCGTCGTCACGCAGCGGCGTCCAAATGAGGTCGTTCGAACCGCTCGCCGTATCAGGCTCGGCCAGAAAATCGACGAAGTCGCCGTTGATGCAAAGCTCGATCGGGTGTCCGCTCGGCTGCTCGTGGGCCAGTCGGTCGATCATTTCGGCCAGAGCAGCGGTCTGGGTGCAGATCTGAAAGCCGCGCTCGCCCGTCGCCTGCGGTCCTGCTCCGCCCAAATGGAGATCGGAAACTATGTAGGCTCTCCGCCGCTGTTCTGTCATCGCAGATTCCTTGTCGCGGGCCGATGTGGCGTTCCTTGACGTACCCGCTCATACACCCAGCCACTATAGGCGACCAGGTGCGCGACCCCAAGCTACCGGAGAAACAGGTCAGCGTGGCCATCTATAAACTGATAATATTTTGTAAATTTTCTCACGTATTTTACATCCAATAGCGGGCCTTACGGCCTCATCGAGTGGTCGAACCAGCGTAGTGCAAGCACCTTTGCGAGCAGACGCCGATAACCAGATCGATTCAACTGGGAGTAAGTGCAATGGCCAAAACGGGTCAGCGCAGGGAAGCGTATGGCGTCTACTATTTCGTCGTCGAGATCGAGGGCGAACGATTCGCTCACTTCCGCTCCGCTACCGGCCTCAAGTCCGAGGCAGAAGTGGTGCCGATGTCGGAAGGTGGTTGGAACGCTGCCGAGCATAAGCTCGTCGGACGGACCAAATACCCCAACATCGTCCTGAAGCAGGGAGCGGCGGGACCGGAGATGTGGCGCAAGCGTCAGCGCTACATCAGCGACACCACTGGCGATCTGCGTCGCTTCGATGGGGCGGTCATCCAGATGGGCCCTGGCGGAAAAGCCGTCGCCACCTGGACGTTCACCAATGCGTGGGTTTGCAAGTGGGAAGCGCCCGATTGGGATGCTAGCAAGAACGAGATCGCGATCGAGACGATCGAGATCGTTCATGAAGGGCTTGCGCTCAACGGCTCCGGCCCGACGCCGCCACGATCGAAGCACTCCTCTGGGGCGAAGAGTGCCGCATCGCCGGGCGCTGCCAAGCAAGCCGCTGCGGCTGCCAAGGGTGGTGCCGGGGCTGCTGCGAAGGGCGCGACGGATGCCGCCAAGGGCGCCGCGAAGGGTGCCACCGACGCCGCCAAGAGTGCCGCCAAGAGTGCCACCGACGCCGCGAAGGGTGCCGCCAAGACCGCCGCTGATGCTGCGAAGGATGCCGCCAAGACGGCAGAGAAAGCCGCAGGCAAGGCTGTCGCCGACGCTACCAAAGACGTGGCCAAGGCCGCCAGCAAGGCCGGAGTCGACAACTTCAAGCCTGAAGTCACCGTCGGTAAGGACGGTGTCCATGCGCACGTTGAAGGCGACTTCAAGAAGAACATCGCGGGCGTGCCGGTGAGTGGTCACGTCTCGGCGGATGCGGTCGCCAACAAGAACGGGGTCAAGGCCACTGCCAGCGGCAATGCCAAAGCCGAAGCCGGTCCGGTCAAAGCCGAAGCGAAAGCTGATGCTGGAGTTTCCGTCGGTAAAGATGGCGTCAAAGCGCACGCCCAAGGCGAGGTTGCGGCCAAGGCGGATGTCAAGGCCGGTCCTGTCGACATTCACGCCGATGCAGCAGCCAAGGGTCGCGTCGATGAAAAGGGCGCGACGGGCTCGGTGGATGCCAACGTCAATGCCAAGACCCAAGCCAAGGTCGCAGGGATGGACGTCAAGGCCGAGGCGGGGGCCAAGGTTCACGCCGACGAAAAAGGCAGCCATGCCGAAGCTGGCGTGAAAGCCACTGCCGAGGGCAAGGTCGGTCCGGCCAATGTCAAGGCGGGTGCCGATGCCGGAGTGACGGCCGACAGCAAGGAAGGCGTCAAGGCTCATGCTGGGGCGGAAGCTCACGCCGATGCGAAGGTGGGCAACGCGACGGTGAGTGGAGATGCCAAGGCCGGAGTGACGGCGGACAAGACGGGAGTGCATGGCTCGGCGGATGCGCACGTCGGAGCGAAAGCAGAGCAGAAGATCGGTGGTACGACGGTGACCGAGGAAGTGGGAGCCGGGGTGCATGCCGACGAGAAGGGCACGACGGCCGGGGTCGAGGCCAAGGCGCATGCGGAAGGCAAGAGCGGGCCTGTGGCGTACAATGCCGACGCGGGTGCCGGAGCCTCGGTGGGGCCGGATGGACCGAAAGCGCACGCCGAAGTGGGTGGGCACGCCGATGCGAAGGTGGGCAACACCAACCTGAGTGGAGACGCCAAGGCTGGTGTGACAGCGGACAAGACGGGCGTACAAGCTGGGGTCGATGCCAAGGTCCATGCCGATGGCAAGGCCGGCCCGGTAGCGTACAACGCAGACGCTGGGGCGGGAGCTGCGGTCGGCCCAGGTGGACCTCGTGCCTATGGCGATCTTCGTGCCACTGCGCAAGAGAAGATTGGCCCAGTGACCATTACCGAAGACGTCAACGCGCACGCCACCGTCGACAAAAAGGGCGTGCATGCGCAGGCCAGTGGCGATGTCTCTGGCGAAGCGGGCGGCAAGAAGGTCGGTGCTCACGGCGACGTCAGCAACGAGAGCGCGCCGAAGGGCAACGTCTACAAGAACTTCTAAGCGGCGCTTTGGCTCAAAATCGGCCGATTTTGGCCGAAACAGACGGAAATTGACTCGGATAGCCAGAACCCATCACTCGGTTGTTGCCGACTGGTGGGTTTTTCATTTGGAGGGCGGCGATCAGCCGACGAGAGGGGCACCGATCAGGCGGCGCAACTGAATGATCGACAGCGAGAGATCAAAGCGAGCCTGAGCCAAGCCGACGGCCGACAGGTCCATTTGATCCTGCGAGGTCAGCAGATCGAGCTGGGTGGCGGTCCCTGCCTCGTATTGGAGCCGCACCAAGTTGAGCGTCTCCTGGGCCATCTGGAGGGCGCGCTGCGCCGTGAGCAGGCCTTGTCGCTTGGTCTGGACGTTGCGGCGAGCGTTGATCACCTCATCACTAATGCTCTCGCGGAGCTGTTCCATCCGCAGCTCGGCATCGCGGCGCTGGGCATCGAACTGGTGGCGCTGCGCATCGCGGACAAAACCGTCGAAAAGCTGCCAGTCGATCTGGGCACCGAAGGCGTAGCTGTCATGGCGGCCCGCAAAGCCGGTGGCGTTGGTCAGTCGGATGTTGCCAAACAGCGAGACGTTTGGAGCATAGCGCAGCCACGATGAGGTCACCTGCGACTGGGCGGCTCGCATCGATAGATCAATGCTGAGAAGCTCGGGACGACTCTTGAGCGCCTGGTCGACCAGTTGGTCTTCGGCGGTCAGCTCAGTGCTCGGCTCGGGTGGCGGCGTGACCTTGAAGCTGCCGGCGGGCTGCTTGATCATCGTCGCCAGCATTCGATAGGCCGAGGCGCGGCTGTCTTGAGACTCAAGCAAACGCTGTTTGGCCTGAATCAGCGCGAGCTCGGCGCGAGTGACCTCGACTTTGTTCACGACGCCCGCTTGCAGTCGGACTTTGGCGTTATCGACGGTCTTTTGGGCGACCTCGATGGTATTGGTGCGGGCGGCGACCAGCTCTTCCGAGCCCGCTGCGGCAAAGAACGCCGTTGCCACCGACTGAAGCACTTGCGCCATTGTCACATCGAGCTGTCGTTCCTGGGCGCGATAGGCCAGCTTTGCTCCTTGTAGGGCAGGGTAGGCAGCCGGAACCAGCAGCGGCACGGCGGCGACGATGTTGGCGTCCAGTTGCAAGCGCGGCTGGATCACGATTTGCGGGTTGGCGCTGGTGAGCATCGAATCCAGCTCATCCACCGTCGGTGGTGCTTTGGTAAGCTGCGAGGCCGGGTCGGTGAGCTGCTTGCACAGTGAGTCCACTGCGTCGCGATTTGAGCCACTGGCATTCCGACAGTAGTCGGCCAGCGACTTGGTGAGCGAACCTTGTTGCAGCATGCCGGTCTTGGCCAGCGCAATCGACGCATCCGAGATCGCTCCACCTTGCAGCAGGCTGGAAAACGTCTGGGCCCGCTGATCGAATGGGACTTTGACCTCAGGCTCGTTGACGGTCAGTCGTCCTTGCACGTTCAGCGTTGGTAGCAGCGCCGCCATGGCTCGTTCTACGTCGGCGTGGGCACCCTTTAGGCGAGCTCGTGCAGCGGCGAGATCGCGGTTCTGGGTTTCGCCCAGCTTGATGGCATCCTCGATGGTCAAGCTGCGAGCGGCAGTGGCCGTCGCGGCACGGGGGTTTTGTTGGGCAGCCGAGAGAGCGGGTGACAACGTGGTCACCGAGCACAAGGCGAACGCAAACAGGCGTGCGCACGGGTACATGGTGCTTTCGATCCTTTCTGCTTTGGCGTCGAGCGACTAGGGCACGAGCTTGAGGTGGCTCGGACGAGGCTTCTTTCCAGGTTTCGCTGGCGGTGGTGGCGGCTCAGGCGATGGCTCAGGCGGTGCAGCCTCGACGTCTTTGGGAACGTCCTCTTCCCAGACCATGCCGCGCTTATCTCCATCGTGCATCGCAAATACCGCCGACCAGGGAATCAGCGTCGAGTGCGGACTCCTTTGGAAGGACAGTGTTGCTTTGATGCCTTCGTCGTCAATCGTGAGGTCCGCAATCGGCATCGGCATGTTATAGCCGTACTGCAATACGAGCCGTGGCTCTCTCCGCAGGTGGGGGGGCAAAACAACGCCGTCCCGACGAGGGTCGAGCACAACGTAGACCCACGCATCCTTGAGCAGTTCGAGCATCACCTGTTTCTTTTCCGGGAGCATGAAGAGTCTTTCCGTGACTGGAATCGAACGTACGTTAGCACGGCTCCCAAAATTGGCACCCCCGCTCGTACCGAGCCGATGTGAGACAACCTTTTGCCTGAACTTTTACCCAAACTCCATGCCTGAAAAAGATCCATCTCACTGGCTGTATCGCTTTACCTCTGACGAGTGGCTGCGCGCTTCCGCACACGAGCTGATTCATGCGCGACGAGCATTTTTGCAAAAGGCGCAGCGGGAAGGGGTGGCCCACTCGCGACGAGCGGCGGGGATGGCGGTGAATGCGCTGCTGTGGCATCGGCCAGACGAGAGCTATGGGCGCAGCTTTATGGAGCACTTGGCGACGCTGACGAAGGATGCCAAGGTACCAGAGCCGATTCGGCAGGCGGCAGATGCTCTGGTGGGCATGTCGATGAAAGCCGAGTTGGTGACGCTGGGCAAAAAGGGGGATCCGACGCGGGTTGAGCCAGCCGAGCGGATCTTGGCCTGGGCAAAGCAGATCGTCGCTGAGTATCTGAACGTAAACTAGGAGCCGTGCGGCGAAGCTTGGCTGCGGACGCCGGCTAATTGCCCCGAAAGACCGGTGGTCGCTTTTCCAAAAACGCCGCTACACCTTCCGTGGCGTCCGCAGTCTTGCTGAGCAGGCTTTGGCTGTGGGCTTCCCACTCGAGCATCGTTCCCAGGTCCACGGTCGCGCTGCGATGAAGTGCGCGCTTGGTCATCGCCTGAGCCAGTTTCGGTCCACTCGCCAGTTTTTCGCACCAACCGAGAGCGGTTTTCTCCAACTCGCTCGCCGCAACCACCGAGTGTACTAAACCAGTCGTCTTGGCTTCCTCTGCGCTCAGCACGGCGGCGGTCATCAGCATGTGCATCGCTTTCGACGAGCCAACCGCCTGGGGCAGCAGCCATGACAGTCCAAAGTCTGCGGATAGTCCGACGCGATGAAAGACGGCTCCAAAGGTTGCGGTATCGGCACAAACGCGCAGATCACAGACGAGAGCCAGCGACAGGCCGGCCCCCATACACACCCCTGGAATGGCCGCGACGACCGGCAGGTCTAGCTCGTACAGCGTTTGAATCAGTTTGCTATCGCGGACGAGCTGTTCTCGACGATCAGAGATGGGCAGTGCCAGTCGTTCGGGCATCGTCTTGAGGTCACCACCTGATGAGAATGCACCACCAGTGCCGGTCACCAGGATCGCTCGTACCTGCGGTTGCCGCTGAATTTCGACGAGGTGCGCTGTCAGTTGCTGCCAATCTTCGGGCCGTAGCGCATTTTTGGCCTCGGGACGATGTAGGGTTAGACGGGCCACTCGCCCCGCCAGATCGAAGGACAGCACAACCGACATGGAGAGGTTTATATCGCGATTCCAGTGACGGATCCGGCTATCTATGGCTAAAATTGCCACCTTAGGCGCTGATTCGGCGTCCTGTGATCTTGATGCACAACTTCCTCTTGGACTTCGACTGGGCCGCCAGTGTGGATACGCTGGCACAGGCCGCCTCTCCCGTGGTGACGAAGCTTGGTGCTTTTGAGTCGCTTCGTGACTGGGCCAAAAATGCGGATCGCATCACGCTGCTGACGCTCGGGTCGATGATCCTGTGCTCTGTGGCGGCGGTGACGGTCGCGATTGAGCGTACGCTGACGCTGTGGAATCTTGCGGAGTCGTCGCGTCGACTGGCGGAGCTGGTCCGACGGGCTCTGTATCGGGGAGCGATCGTCGATGCTCGAACCGCTTGTCAGCGCAGCAAGTCGCCTCTTGCCGACGTGATGCTGGTTGGGTTTGAGCGACTCGGGCGTGGGTCGAGCGATGCGCTGCGGGCGGCCGTCGAGCGTGAACGGCAACGAATGGTGATGTCGCTGCGTGGCCCGCTGTGGGTGCTTGGTACAATTGGTGCGACGACGCCGTTTCTCGGTCTGTTTGGCACCGTCATCGGCATCATGGGCGCGTTCCGAAAGATCGGTGAGAGCAACCAGGCCGGTATCCAAGTCGTCGGTCCATTTATCGCCGAAGCGCTGATCGCTACCGCCGTCGGCATTGGCATCGCCGTCGTGGCACTGCTGGTATTTAACTATTTTCAGTCGCGACTGGCGCGGATGAGCATTGAGTTGCGGCTGACGATCGAAGAGTTTCTGGAAGACCTGACCGATGCCGAGGGCAAGGCCGTACCGCCTGAGCCGACCCGCGAGCGCAAGGGACTCGAAAACAAAGAGAAGGCTGCGACGGCGAAAGACGCAAGCGAGGAGGCGGCCTGACATGGCCCTCGGTAAAGTACCCGGCAGCGAAAACGATCTTGATGACGAAGGCATCTTCGCCGAGATCAACATCACGCCGCTCACCGACATCTTCCTGGTGTTGCTGATTATCTTCATGGTGACATCATCGGTGATTGCCGACGCTGGGGCTCGTTCTGGCCTGCGGGTCAATCTGCCCAAAGGCGCCACCAAGGAAGTCAATCCGGGCAGCAAGGATCTGACGGTGGCGATCGGTCCCGACGGCAAGATGATGGTCGACGGTAAGCTTGTTGATGGCACCGAGTTGGCGCGACTTTTTGCCGAGGCCAAAGGCCGGGACAGCTCGACTCAGATCATCGTTCACGCCGATGAGTCCACTGCTCACGGTCGTGTGGTTTCGGTCATGGAGTTGGCCAAGACCGCCGGACTTCAGCGACTCGCGATTTCCACACGCAAGGCTCGCTAGCGATGTCTGCTCCCATTAGTGCGCGACTTACGCAGTCGCTTTCGATTCAGGCCAATGTCAGTTACGACGTCCTGGCTCAGACGCAGCCCGATGGGACCAGCGTCCCGGTTCTGATTGGGAGCGGCAAGTTCGCCAAGGTCTATAAAGCCTGGCAGCGCAGCGCTCGTCGCAATGTCCGACCGGTTGCGGTCAAAATTCTACACGATCACGCAACGCTGGCCGACGAGAGGCTGTTCAAGCAAGAGATCGATCTACTCAAAGAGCTGACGACGGTGCGATCGGTGAACGTGATTCGCACTCTCGACATTGTAAGGGTGCCGCCGTTGGCGATGTGCGGCTGTGGCGTGGTCTATCACCCCTTGTGTCCGCGAGGCTGTGGTCAGCTCCTGCAGCGGGTCGAGCGGCTTGGGCACGACCATCCGCTGCTCTCGTGCTCTCGCTGTGGCTACGAGCTTTCGGCAGAAGACGTCGATCAGCGCGGCATGGAGCTGTTGCGGCCACCGGCGAAGACTTGCTGCCAAGGTCCGAAAGCACAGCGCGGCACACTCCTGAGTTTCGTCGATCGCGAAGTGGTGGTGATGGAGCTAGTCGAGCACGGGCTCACCGATCTTCCGCAGCTAAGTCGCCAAGCCATGGATCGGATTCTATCGCCCAAGTCTGCCGATGGCGGGACGGCCAGTTCGCTGCGGCTGCCGACGGACAAGCACGAAGCACGGTTGGCGCAAAAAGCGCTACTGGCCGAAAAGCTCCATCTGATGGTGCAGTTGGCCGATGCACTCGCGTGGCTCCACGGCGAAAAGAGAATCATTCACAAGGATCTTGCGCCCGACAACGTGATGGTTGTGGCACGCAGTGATACCGATGGCGTAAGTGACTGGCGAGGTGAGTCCAAGGTCAGTCTGCGCGAGCAGCTTTTGCAAGTGGCTGCGTTTCCACGATTTGCGGTCAAGGTCATCGACTTCGGTCTGGCGGACAAAGACGAGTTGTCACGGAGCTGGTACGAGGAGCAAGACGTGGTCGCCGCAGCGTTCAAGCTCCCGTATACCTCACCGGAGGCGAGGCGTCGCAAAGAGCGAGTCTCGGAGCCGATTCAGTTTGTAGCGGGGGGCTCGTCGTTCGTGGTGCCACCTGGGCTGGCGTCTTCGTATCTGTCGCTCTTACCGGGAGACCTTCTTACCGATATGAGCGACAGTAGACACGACCACGATCTGGAAGTCCTCCGCGTCGAGCCGGGGCCAACCGGTCAGATGGCGTACTTTCGAGGCGAACCTCCGCCGAATTCTTCGGGAGCGAAGTTCGAGGTGGTACGTCGGCTCGGTGAACCACACGATGTGTACGCGATGGGCGCGTTATTCTACTTCATCCTGACCGGCAAGCACGAAGAGGTCGATCGGCTCGGGTCGCTGGTGAACCTGCTGCAGGAAGGTGAGAGGCGCGAAATCACCCTCGGTTCACTTGGATCCGACCAGTACTATCGGGCACGTCGCGACGCCATCCCCGAGCCGTTTTTTCGCGATGAACTGCTATTGCTTTGTCTTCGAGCGATGGTTCGTGGTCGTCCGCAGAGCCTGGTGCAGAGCCGCATCGATCGTGGACCTGAAGCGGCTCAGGCGCTGCTTCGAGAAACGAGGCAGCTCTATCGAGCCGTGCTGGAGGATGTGATGTCCGAGCCTCTTGGGCTGCGAGTCCGCCAGGGACTGCTGATTGCGGCACCCGTTGCTATTGGGCTATTGGCACTGGCGCTACGGGGCTGTTAGGACGGGCAGGGTGGCGCGACGGCACTCGTTGAGAGTCGAGGCAGGACTGATGGCGGCTACTGCGATTTGTTGAGGAATACCGAGATCGAGCCGTCGCCAGAGTTGGCGCTGACGATGTCGGTTTTGCCGTCGCCGTTGATATCTGCGGCGGCGACACCTCGTGGGAAGCCGATGGCAGACAGTGTGCTGGTCGTCCCGAAGGCACCGTTGCTGTTGAGCGTGATTCCAACCTTTTGGTCGGCGTAGATGGCGGACACGACATCGAGGCGACCATCGCCGTTCACGTCCGTGAATGGAAGTTATTACGCGGAGTATGAACACACACCGTACCACAAACACCACCAAAACGGCCATCGGATACGTTCGTGTCAG
>WBZP01000543.1_pt2 | contig 12912 bp, 11 predicted proteins | sample 5204301 | NCBI WGS metagenome assembly WBZP01 (sample SAMN12412401, study PRJNA552823) | activated sludge metagenome | isolation source: activated sludge from nitrification reactor of wastewater treatment plant... | place: USA: Pennsylvania | collected 2017
CGGATGCATCGGGCAGTGATAGCGTGCCGCGGCTTTCGCGGTCGGGCCCTTGGTCGTGTCAGCGCCCTTGCGGACGAAGAAGAAGAGGGAACCGCCGACGAGGCCGAGTCCCAGAACCGTGGTGATGATGACGATCCGCCTCATGAGCTTGCTCTCTCCCGGGCCGTCGCTTGCACGCCGGCCGCCAAGTCCGGTCCGTTTCCCCGAGATGTCGGCTGTACGAGGGCCGCGAGCGCCCTCCGGACGCTCCCGGGCCTGGGCACGAACGCTGTCCGACCGAAGGCATAGGCCCGCCACACGCACCCGAGATCCCGCTCGAGGTGCGCCTCCTCCCGGGCGGCGACCCAAACGACGCCGGCGGCCAGCGTGCCGAGCGCGAGCAGGCCCTCCGGCCTCGGCCAGATGAAGAGAAGGCCGAGGGAGGTGACCAACAAGCCGGCGTACTGCGGATGCCGGACGCAACCGTAGGGTCCCCGCACCGCGAGCACTCCGCGACGCCTCGCGAAGGCAAGAGCGCTCCTGCCCCACGCCGTGAGGCCGAGGCCGGCGAGCACGAGCGCCGAGCCGGCGATGGCCAGAGATCGCGGCGTCACGGGCGTGCCCCTTCCGCGAGCGGTGCCTCACCGCTGGCCGCGAGCGCCGGCTTCACCTCCCGGTGCCACTTCCAGATCTCGAAGATGACGGGGTAGATCAGCAGCTCGAGGACGAAGGACGTCACGACGCCGCCGACCATCGGGGCCGCGATCCGCTTCATGGTGTCGGCCCCGGCGCCCTGGCTCCACATGATGGGCAGCAGGCCCATCAGGATGGCCATCACCGTCATCATCTTCGGACGGATCCGCTGAACCGCTCCCTCCTCGATCGCCTCCTGCAGGTCGCTCAGGCTCCTCATCCGGCCCGCCGCCTTCGCCTTGTCGAAGGCGTGGTCGAGGTAGAGCAGCATCACGACACCCGTCTCGGCGTCGACACCGGCGAGCGCGATGATCCCCACCCAGACGGCGACGCTGAGGTTGTAGCCGAGCAGGTAGATGAGCCAGAAGGCTCCGATGAGCGAGAACGGGACCGCGAGCAGGACGATGCCGATCTTCGTGACGTTGCGGGTGTTGAAGTAGAGGAGCACCACGACCAGGAGCAGCGTCACCGGGATCACGATCGCGAGGCGCTCCTTCGCCCGGACCATGTACTCGTACTGGCCGCTCCACTCGAGGTGGTAGCCCTCGGGGAGCTTCACCATCTCGCCCACGACGCGCTTGGCGTCCTCGACGTAGCCACCGATGTCGCGGTCCGCCACGTCCACGTACACGTAGCCGAGGAGCTGCGCCTGCTCGGTGCGGATCACCGTGGGCCCGGTCGTGAGGGTGATGTCCGCGACCTGCTCGATCGGGATCTGCGCTCCCCCCGGTGTCGCGATCAGGGTGCGCTTCAGCGCGTTGACGTCGCTGCGATAGGAGCGCTGGTAACGGACGTTCACCGGGAAGCGCTCTCGGCCTTCGATGGTGGTGGTGATGTTCGTCCCGCCGATCGCGGACTCGATCACCATCTGGACGTCCTGGATCGTCAGGTTGTAGCGGGCGATCTGGTCGCGCCTGATCTTGAAGTCGACGTAGTAGCCGCCAGTGACGCGCTCGGAGAAGACGTTGCGCGTGCCCCGCACGCTGCCGATCGCGCCCTCGATCTGAGCGCCGATGTCGTTGATGACTTCGAGCTTCGGCCCGAAGATCTTGATGCCGACGGGCGTGCGGATGCCGGTCGACAACATGTCGACGCGGGCCTTGATCGGCATCGTCCAGGCGTTCGCGACCCCGGGAACGCGCACGAGGCGGTCGAGCTCGGCCTCGAGCTTGGCCGCGGTCATGCCCGGGCGCCAGTCCTTCTCGGGTTTCAGGTTGATGACCGTCTCGATCATCTCGAGCGGAGCGGGATCCGTCGCCGAGAGGGCGCGGCCCGCCTTCCCGAACACGGAGGCGACCTCCGGTACCTGCTTGATGAGCTTGTCCTGCGCGGCGAGGATCTGCTGGGCGGTCTGGACGGACGCGCCCGGAAGCGTGATCGGCATGTAGAGGAAGGTGCCCTCGTAGAGGGGCGGCATGAACTCGGAGCCGAGACGCAGGAAGATCGGCACCGTCGAGGCCATGAGCAGCACGGCCGCCCCGAGCGTGAGCGCGCGGTGCCGAAGGACGAAGCGGACGAAGGGGTGGTAAGCCCAGATCAGGAACCGGTTGACCGGGTTCTTGCCCTCCGGCGCGATGCGGCCTCGGATGAAGAGCACCATCAGGAAGGGCACGACCAGGACCGACGTGAGCGCGGCGAAGCCCATGGCGAACGTCTTGGTGTACGCGAGCGGCTTGAAGAGCCGTCCCTCCTGGGACTCGAGGGTGAAGATGGGCAGGAACGAGACGGTGATGATCAGCAGCGAGAAGAAGAGCGGCCGGCCGACCTCCTGGGCCGCCTCGATCAGGATCTCGCGCCGCGGCTTGGCGTCCGCCGCGTGTTCGATGTGCTTGTGAGCGTTCTCGATCATGATGATCGAGGCGTCGATCATGGCCCCGATCGCGATCGCGATCCCGCCCAGGCTCATGATGTTGGAGCCGAGGCCGATGTAGCGCATGGCCACGAAGGAGAGCAGGATCGACAGCGGCAGCGTCAGGATCGCGACGAGCGCGCTGCGGAAGTGCCACAGGAACACCACGCACACGAGCGAGACGATGAGCGCCTCCTCGATCAGCTTGTCCCTGAGGTTCTCGATCGACCGCTCGATCAGGTCCGAGCGGTCGTAGGTGGTGACGAACTCGACGCCCTCGGGAAGGGCTGGCTGGATCTTCTCCCTGACCGCCTTCTTGATGTTCTGGATGACGCCGTAGGTATCCACGCCGTAGCGAATAACCGCGATCCCGCCGGCGACGTCTCCCTGGCCGTTGAGCTCCGCGACCCCGCGGCGCATCTCCGGCCCCAGGTGCACACGGGCGACGTCCTTCACGAGGATCGGCGTCCCGTCCGGCTTGGCGCCGAGGCTCACCTGCTCGACGTCGGCCACGTTCTGAATGTAGCCCCGGCCGCGGACCATGTACTCGCGACCGGTCCACTCGACGACGCGCCCACCGACGTCGTTGTTGCTCTTGCGGACGGCGTCGACGACGCGGTCGAGCGGCAGGTTGTAGGAGAGCAGCGCGTTCGGGTCGATCTCGATCTGGTACTGCTTCACGTAGCCGCCCACCGGGGCGACCTCGGCGACGCCGGGGATCGAGCGCAGCCAGTACTGGACGTACCAGTCGTTGAGCGTGCGCAGCCGGGAGAGGTCGTTCCTGCCGGTCTTGTCGACGAGCGCGTACTCGAAGCCCCAACCGACGCCGGTGGCGTCGGGTCCGAGGACCGGCTGCACTCCGGCGGGCAGGCGGCCCTGGAGGCCGTTCAGGTACTCGAGCACGCGGCTTCGGGCCCAGTAGGGATCCGTCCCGTCCTCGAAGATCACGTAGACGAAGCCCACGTCGAAGTACGAGAAGCCGCGCACCACCTTGACCTTCGGAGCCGAGATGAGGGCGGTGACGATCGGGTAGACCACCTGGTCTTCGACGAGGGTGGGGCTGCGGCCCTCCCAGTTGGCAGAGACGATGACCTGCACGTCCGAGAGGTCCGGGATGGCGTCGATCGGAGTCTGGCGGATGGCCCAGAGGCCGCCGCCGACGATGGCGGTCACCAGCAGGACGACGATGAAGGCGTTCCGGGCGCTGAAGGCGATCAGCTTCTCGATCACGATGGGCCTCCCCGCCTACCGCAGGTGCGACGAGTGCTCGCCCTTCGGGGGAGCGGCGGGAGCTGGCATGTCCATGCCTGGCATGGAGCCGTGCTCGCCTTTGGGGGACGGCGAGACAGCGGGCTTGGGTGGCACAGCGTCCTTCGAGCCGCCACCTCCCTTCATGTCCATGCCCGGCATTCCGGCCATGGCCTGCATCGCCGCCTGGAGGTTGGTCTCGGAGTCGACGAGGAACTGCGCGGACGAGACGACCTTGTCGCCTTCGGCGAGCCCGCCGAGGACGGGATAGAAATCGTCGCTGGGCGGACCGACCTGGATCTCCCTCGGGGCGAAGTAGCCGTTGGGGTGGGCAAGGATCGCGTAGCGCTTCTCTCCGTTGTCGATCACGGCTTCCTTCGGGATCGCGAGCCGCCGTCCGCCTTCCGTGCGGATGACGACCGTGACGTAGGTCTCGGGCTTGAGCGTCTGGCCCGGGTTCGGAAACTCGGCGCGGATGCGCACACGACGCGTCTGCGGATCGATCTCGGGCGAGATGAAGGTGATCTTTCCCTTCAGCGGCCGCCGGACCTGACCGTACGGGAACTCGATCTCCGCTTCCTGTCCGAGCTTGATGAGCGGCAGCTCGTACTCGAACACCGCGCCGAAGGCCCAGATGGTCGAGAGGTCGGCGACTTTGAAGGTGGTCATCTCCGGGGTGATGTACTGGCCCGGGAACGCGTTGCGCTCGAGGACGATGCCGCTGAACGGGGAGTGCAGCATCAACGTGCGGCGCACCGTCCCGCTCTGCTCCAGTTCCTTGATGTGTTCCTCGGGGATGTCCCAGAGCTTGAGGCGATCCCTGGCCGCGGCGAGGAGGCTCTCGGCCGCGGCGCGGGTCGCGCCGATCGGGCTCTTCTCGAGCTCGGCCTTGTTCTTGAGGGCCAGCAGGTACTCGGTCTGCGTCGAGACGAGCTCGGGGCTGTAGACGGTGAGTAACGGCTCGTCGCGCCGGACCTGCTTTCCGATGTAGTCGACGAAGACGCGCTCGACCCAGCCCGAGATCTTCGTGTGGATCTGGGCGACGTGGGTCTCGTCGTAGGCGAGCGTGCCGACGGTCCGGACCGTCGTGCCGAGGTCGCGCGGCTCGATCACCGCGGTGCGCACGCCGATGAGCTGCTGCCTCGCGGGCGAGATGTGGACCGTCTGGCCACCGGCCTCGGACGGGTGCTCGCCTTCCATGCCCTTCATCCCGGGCATGCCCGCGTGCTCCGATGACGCCGCCGTGGCTGACGAGGACGCTGGTGTCGACGGCGGAGGGACCGGCCGTGCTCCACGAATGAAGACGGCGGTCACCGTGACGCCGGCGACGAGCGAGACGAGCGAGACGAGAACGAACGGGATCCAGCGCCGCGGCGCGGCGGCCTCCAAGGCAGCCGGTGGTTCGCTTGCTGGGACCGGCGAGCGATCCTGCTCAGTCATCATGTCCCCCCTACTTCCCCATCCCGTCCGATCCGCCGGCGGCGCCGCTACCGGATCCGGCCATGCTGAGGCTGCTGCCGCCCACGACCATCCCACCCCCGCTCGACGACGCCATGCTCGAGGTGGCCTCGAGGCTCGCCTCCTCCAGGCTCGCGAGCACCTGCTCGTGGGTGGCGAGGAGACGGAGGTGCGTCGCGCGGTCGTTGTAGAGCGTCGTGAGCGCTTCGAGAACCGCGATGAAGGGCACCTTGCCGGTCTGGTAGTTGGCGAGGGCCGCCTCGACGGACATGCGGTCCTGGGGCACGATGCCCTCGCCGTAGAGCGTCGCGATCCTCTCCGTCGTCTTGAGCTGGGTGAGCCGCTCCTGCGTCCGGTAGCGCAGTTGCAGCCGGACCGACTCGATCGCGCTCTGGCTGGAGCGGAGCTGGGCGTCCGCCTCGGCCACGCCCGCGGACAGGCGCTTGCGGTAAACCGGGATCGAGATCCCGACGCCCGCCTGCCACATGGGGTCGAGGCCGCCCCGGTTCATGTAGGCCGCCTGCACGCTGAAATCAGGCTTGAACTGCTTCTTCGCCAGTTCCATGGCCAGCGTGGAGCGCTCGATGCCCAGACCCGCCGCCTTCACCTCGGGGCTCACGCCCGTGGCCCAGCCGAAGACCAGGTCGAGGTCTCCCTTCACCGGACGGAACGCGAGACGGGCCGACGTCTCGAGGGGCGCGTCCGGGGCCCGGTTCAGCAGGCGGTTGAGCTCGGCGAGGCGGATCGCTGTCTCCGCCTCCTGTTCGGCTCGGAGCTGCTCGATCCGCGTGACCTCGACCTGGACGCGGAGGACGTCCTGCTGAGCTCCCTGGCCGACACCGTAGCGCGCCCGTGCGACGCCCTCGATCTGCTTCCAAATGTCTTCCTGGTCCCGGATCAGGTCGAGGAGGTTCCGGCCGAGGAGCAGCCCGTAGTAGGCGCGCTTCACCGCGGCGGTGATGCTGCGGCCCGCGCGGTCGGCCTGCTGCTCGACCTGCCCTGCTTCGCGGGTGGCGATGTCGCCGCGCAAAGCACGCTTCCCGGCCCATGGCAGGTCCTGGCTCGCCATGAACCCGAGCGTCGTCATCGGCATCGAGCCCAGGCTCGGTGACCAGCCGTCGTTCGTGTAGCCGATGGAGAACATCGGGTTGGCGAGCGAGCGCGCCTGCGCCGGCCGCTGGCCCGCGGCCGCGGCGGCCTGCCGCGCCGCCGCGAGGTCCGGGTTCTTCGCGAGCGCCTCTTCGATGAGCGAGGCGAGCAGTGGATCGTCCACGGGCACGGGCCACGAGGACTGCGCCCGTGCGGGTATGGAGACGAGCGCCAACTGAACGAGCACGGCAGCGAACACAGTTCTGCGGGCGACGGACACCGAACACCTCCAGATCGAGCCAAGGGTAGGCCCGGGGTGCAAGTCGCTGGCGGAGTAGCCGGAGCGGACTCGGGCCGGGCGGTCGCGGCGCGGGCAGGCCCGCGCGGGGCCGCGATCAGATGCGGAGTACTGTCGGGCGGGGAGGCGAGGCGAGCGGCGAGGGCAGGGTCGGGACACCCCGCGCGACCAACACGGGTTGGCGAAGGGTGACGGAAGCGGGCGCCTCGGCCGGGAGCCGCTCCTGCCCCGAGCCGTCGCGCCTCTCGAGCAGCGCACCCACGGTGACAGCCGAGGGGCTCGTGCAGCACGCTGACAGGGCCGTCTTGATGACGAGTACGCCAGCCCCCCCGTCCGTGCCTGGTTTGCCTCCGTGGCTGCAGCAGGCGTGTGGGTCGGCCGTCTTCGCCGGTTCGGTCGCACACAGGCATGGGCTGACGCCGCTGAGAGTCAGGCCGAGCGCTAGTGCCGCGGCGACGCCTCGCCGCGCGAGGGCCGCCAAGTGTCCGGCCCGCCGCGTCGAGTGAGAAACACGTAGACGCGCGAGCGGGGCACCTGAACCCGCCAACCGCCTGATCGCGTCTCCCATGAAGCGCATCACGGTCACCGGCTTTGGCGAGAAGCAAGGCACGTGCCTAACCCGATGAGGATGGGAAAGGCAGGCGTCCTCGGGCGCGCTTAGGGCGATTCGTCTCTGTTGAGCGCAATGGCGTCGGGCGATGAAGCCCCTGCCGCCAATCCTGCGCGCTCCCGACCTTCTAGGCGTCTCATCAGTGGGCGTGCGTGTCTCGTTCACGAGACAGGGTCCAACCGTGTCCCGATCGAGCGGAATCGGGATTGCAGCCCGATTCTCCGGCGGCTGACAGCGAGGTGCCCGTGGACCAAGCCGAAGATTCGAAGGGCAGGCAGGTGGCGCGAAGCTCCATCCGGGCACGCCTGCGCGTCTGGACGGTGTCCGTCTCGACGTTGACGCTCGCCGCCTTCACCACGGCTGGCATACTCGAAGAGAGGCGGCAACTGCTCGCCACCGAGGCGGGCCATGCCTCGGCCCTGCTCGAACACCTGACGCACATGCCGGAGTTCCAGGGGACCGCCGCGGAAGCGGAGACACGGGTGGCCCTGCTCCGCGGGTCGCTCGGCACGATCGGCGCCCGGCTCGAGATCGCGCCCCCGGGATCCGGCGATGGCCCGCGCCCGTGGGCCATCCTGGCTCGGCGTCGCCTCGCGCTGGCCGACTCGGAGCTCGAGCTGCGGTACCGCGTCGACCCCGCCCGTATCCGCGACCTGACGCGCCGCCCCGCGCTCATCCACTCTCTCCATGGCATCGTCGCCCTGGCGGCGCTGGTCGCCGGGACCGAGTGGATCCTGCGCCGGAAGCTGCTGGTGCCCCTCCAGGCCATGTCGCACCAGGTGGAGCTGATGCGGGAAGGCCACGGCTGGGCGCCGCGGCTGCCGGGCGCGGATGAGGAGCTCCGCGAGCTGTCGGACGCGCTGCTCGGCCTCGGGCCCGGTCTCGAGCGACAGGTACACGAGTGGATCGAGGCCGAACGCCGCGGTGCCGCCGCCCTCGCACTGGCGGGTGTCAGACGACCGTTGCGGCAGGCGCGCGACCGCGCGCGCGAGCTGCTCGCGGACCTCGCGCCTGCGCGCGGCGCTTCACCGAACGGCCCCGAACCTTTGGTGCGTGAGCTCGCGGAGCAGATCGAAGCGATGACCTCGGCCGTCGACGCTGCCGCGCGTGAGCCGTGGAAGTGACACGCATGAGCTCAGACGTGACAAGCCGGTCGACGAAGACCGCTCCCCGTGTCGCGTGCTCGTGACACTCGGCATTCCCGTCTCCTGGCACGGCTCATGCTCGCCGTGAGTGTGATGGGGGCCAGACGCCGCCCAGGAGAGGTCATCATGAGATTGCTCTCGGTTGTCGTCATGGGCTGCTTGGCCTTGCCCGTGCTCGCCGCATCGGAAGAGTCTGGAGCACCGAAGGACACGCGGAAGACGGCCGTCTACCTGCAGACCGGCTACGCCTCGAGCCCGGGACACATGGGCGGGGCGGCACTCGGAGGCACCTTCACTCAAGACCTGACGAGCCGACTCTCCGCCGAGGTGGCGGGGTCGTACCTCGGGGGCGGCATGGGCTCGAGCGGCTTCACGGCGGCCGCCGCCTTGCTGCTCAACCTGAGGCCGGCCCATGAGAAGGCGGTGCCGTATCTGGCGGCCGGCGGCGGCGTCTACCGAGCGTCCTTCGACATGGGGAGCGGCCGCTTCAGCGGGCCGATGGACATGGGCGGCTCGATGATGGGCGGGGTCGGGATGATGGGAGGAATGGGCTCGTGGAACCCGACGGCCCAGTGGGACTACGGCCAGATGCCTCACTTCTACGGCGGTCGGCTCGCCGGTCAGCCCTACGACGGCCAGCGCTCGTTCACGGACCCGGTGGTGAGCCTCGGTGGCGGGATCCGCGTCGACATCGGCTCACGCCTCTACTTGCGGCCTGACCTTCGGGCGCTCGTGGTCCTGTCGGGGGGCGATGCCAGCACGTCCGGCCTCTTCACCCTGAACCTCGGCTACCGCTTCTGACCCGCCGCCGGTGCTGAGCCACCTAGTCCGCAGAGCCATTTTCCTCCCGGCGGGAGCCGTCTTGGCATTCACACCGGCGGCTCGAGCCGCGAGTGCAGACGGCCCATCGAAGTCCGAGAGCCGCGGCGCAACGGCGCTTTACCTGCAGGCTGGGTTCTCGACCGCGACGCCGCACCTGCGCGGAGGAACGGTAGGCGGCGCGGTGCTCATCGCGCTCAGCCAACGACTGGCCCTCGAGGGCTCCGGGGCCTATCTGGATCGCGGCTCGGGCGCATCCGCGGCGAGCCTCTCGGGGAGTCTCGTCCTTAACCTGGGCTCCGGCTACGGGAACGCCGTCCCGTACATAGTCGGAGGCGTGGGCTTCCATCGTGCGGCCTTCGACACGCGTGATCCCCGCTTCTCCGGCCCCGCTCCCGCGGGGGAGATGGGACTTGGCAGGTACAGGCACGTCATGGACGGCTCCCCCGCAGGCTGGGACCTGGGCGCGCTGCCGCCCTTCTACGCCGCGCGCGTGGAGGGAGCGATCGCTAGGGATGGCAGAGACGGCAGCCGCGGCTTCGCCGACCCCGCGCTCGCCGCCGGGGCCGGCGTGCGCATCCGATTCGGCGGAAGTTGGTCCGCTCGAGAGGACGTGCGCGTTCAGGTCCTCATTCGGAGCGGCCAGGCCTACGCGGTCTGGTCGTTCACCATTCAGTTCGGGTGCGGCCTCTGACAGCTTTTCGAGCACATGTGAAGGAGGGACGAATGCGACGTGTCTTCGCGTTGAGCCTGGCGCTGGGAATCCTGTTGTCCGTGCCGTGTCTGCTCGCGGCTCGCGAGTCCGCCGGCGAGCGGCACGGGCACACCACCACGGGTACGGTGGAGAAGATCGAGAAGGGAAGGCTCGACGTGAAGGGCGACGATGACAAGGCCCTCCGGTTCGTCCTCACCGCAAAGACCACGATGCTGCGGGGCGAGGCGACCGCGACGACGGCGAGCGTCAAGCCCGGAGAGCGCGTGAGCGTGGAGTTCGAGGAGGCGTCGGGCGTCCGGACGGCGCTCAAGGTCCGCCTCGGAAGCCAGGCGGCGACGACGCGCTACACCTGCTCCATGCACCCTGACGTGGTGTCAGACAAGCCGGGCAAGTGCCCGAAGTGCGGGATGTACCTGACCCCGGTCGAGTCGTCCAAGAAGTGACCGGCCGGCGAGCGGCGCACCACCCGATCTTCGCCCGCTGGATCTATCCTCGCGTGCTCGCGGCTGCGGATCGGCACGGCGCAACCGACCATCGCAAGGAGCTGCTCGCCGGACTGTCGGGCCGCGTCGTCGAGATCGGCGCCGGCACAGGAGCGAACTTCGACCACTACCCGGCCTCGGTGTCGGAGATCGTTGCCACGGAGCCTGAGAGTCACTTCCGCTCGCAGGCCATGCGCTCGGCGTCCAGGGCCCCCGCGCCCGTGCGCGTCGTCGACGCCTGCGCCGAGAACCTGCCACTTGGGAATGCCTCGGTCGACGCGGCGGTCTCGTCTCTCGTTCTGTGCTCGGTCGCTGACCCCGCCCGCGCCCTGGCGGAGCTGCTCCGCGTGGTTCGTCCCGGGGGACAGCTCCGCTTCTATGAGCACGTCCGGGCATCGAGCCCCGGCCTCGCGAGGCTGCAGCGGATCGTCGACAAGACGTTCTGGCCCCTGTTGGCGGGTGGCTGCCACACGAGCCGCCCCACGGATACGGCGATCGAGGAGGCTGGGTTCGCCGTTGAGCATCGCCGGGAGTTCATGTTCCGCCCGTGCCCGCTGTCGGCTCCGGCCGCGCCGCACGTCATCGGCCACGCCCGTCGGCCGTGACCGTCTGATCTACGCGGTCGTGAAGGTGAAGACCATCCCGTAGCTTCCGTTCGCGTTGCGCCAGCCGTTGCTCATCATGCCCCACCCCATCCCGCCGTGGGTGCTCGTCATCATGCCGCCCATGATCCACTGCCCGCCCATGCCTGGGCCGTACGTCGTGTAGTCGACGGCGGCGCCGCCCGCGCTCATCATGCCTCCGCCCATGTGGATGGCGTACGTCGTGTTCGGCTGGAGAGGAGTGGCCGGCGTGCACGTCAGGACGGTCCGGTCTCCTGACCACGCGCAGCTCATGCCGACCACCGCTCCCGACAGGTCGCCTACGTGGAGGTCGACGTACTGTTCCATACCCGCGCCCATTGCGCCGCTGAAGCGGAACGCCATCGGGGATCCGACCGCCACTCCAGTCGCTCCCGAGATCGGCGACACGGACATGAAGCTCACTCCGGCCGAGCTGCCACCCGACCCGTTCATGCCGGACGCCATCATGTTTGTGCTCCCGCCCCCGCAGCCTGCTGCCAGCGTCGCCGCGAGAAACGCCGATCCGATCATCCAGTTCTTCGTCACGTCACTCCTCCCACGTCCTGAGGTCGCTCAGGAGACCTCCAGGTTCAGCATCATCCCCGCGTCCTCGTGCTCGAGGTTGTGGCAGTGGAGCACGTAGAGGCCCGCGTATTGCTCGAATCGAATGGCGAGAGTCACGGTCTCGCCGGGCCAGGTGAGGACCGTGTCCTTCCATCCCTGCTCGTGCGCCTCGACCGGCCCGCTCGTGCGCGAAACCAACTGGAAGGCGGTGCCGTGGACGTGGAACGGATGCGGTTCCGAGGAGGCGTTCCGTATCTCCCATAGCTCCAGCCGCCCGCGGCGCGCGCGAACGTCCACTCGGCGGCCGTCGAAGCTCCTCCCGTTGATCGTGAACGTGCCGGGGACAGGAGGCATGCCCATCGCGAGAACGAAGGTCTGGCTCCCCTCGGCTCGCGCGGGATCGAGCCGCTCGAATGGCACCAGCACCTCGGGGACGCGAGCGACTGGTCCCGATCGTTCGACGCGCAGGCGTAGGACATCCAACGCAGCGCCCTGGGGCTGGCCCCCACCGCCCATTCCCGGCATCATGCCGCCCATCATCCCGCCCGACACGGAGAAGGCCAGGCTCCTGAAGAGCAGCGACGTGCCGACCTGATCGCGTCCTAGGTCGACGAGCAGCTCGACGCGCTCGCCGGGCCCCAGATCGACGGCGGTCACGGGCGTGGGACGTTCGAGCAACCCCCCGTCGCTCCCGATGACCTGGAACGGGCGGCCATCGGCGAAGGCCAGGCGGTACACACGAGCATTCGACCCGTTGAGGAAGCGAAGCCGATAGAGCGTCGCCGCGACCGACAGCACCGCATCGGGCCTGCCGTTCACCAGCACCGCGTCGCCGAGGACGCCCGCCATGAGGTCCATGGGACCGGGCGCGTAGGTCAGGGACCCGTCCGCCGACGTGCGCCGATCCTGGATCACCAGCGGCACGTCGTACTCTCCTGACGGCAGACCGAGAGACGCCTCGCGGCCATCCTCGACGATCAAGAAGCCGGCCATGCCGCCGTAGACCTGACGAGCGGTCCGCCCGTCGGGGTGCGGGTGATACCAGTACGTCCCCGGCCGGTCGACCACCGTGAAGGCGATGTCGCGCGCTTGGCCCGGGGCGATCAGGTCGCTCGGGTGACCGTCCATATCAGGCGGCGACGCGAGGCCATGCCAGTGGACGTTCGTGGGCTCGGGCAGACGGTTCTCGATGCGCGCGGAGAAGCCAGCGCCACGAGGCAAGCGGATGGTCGGACCAGGAAAGGTCCCTCCGAGCGTCCAGACGTTCGTCGCCGAACCCGGCCAGATCGTCTGGCTGCCGAGCGAGGCGGCGAGAGTCCCGCCGGTGATCTCCGGTGGGC
>WBZP01005473.1_pt1 | contig 12910 bp, 14 predicted proteins | sample 5204301 | NCBI WGS metagenome assembly WBZP01 (sample SAMN12412401, study PRJNA552823) | activated sludge metagenome | isolation source: activated sludge from nitrification reactor of wastewater treatment plant... | place: USA: Pennsylvania | collected 2017
GGCAGCAGCTTCTCCGCCAGTTCGCGGTAGGACAGGAAGCGGCCGCCCTCGCCGCGCATCCACGAGCCCAGGTGCACCTCGTAGGCGCTGAAGGGGGCGTCGTGGCGGTTGTGCTTCCAGCGCCCGGCCATCCAGTCCTGGTCGGTCCAGGCGAACTCCGGCAGGCCGCGGACCAGGGCCGCCGAGCCCGGCGGATGCTCCATGGCGAAGGAGAACGGATCGGCCTTGAGCGGCTGCAGCCGGCCCGCGCCGTCCTCCAGCTCGTACTTGTAGTAGCAGCCGCGCACCGCCCCCGGCACGAAGCCTTCCCAGATGCCGGCCTCCGAGGGCGCCAGCGGGTTGAGCCGCCCGTCCCACTGGTTGAAGTCGCCGACCACGCTGACCCGCCGGGCGTTCGGCGCCCACACCGCGAAGGTGCTGCCCTCGACGCCGTCGCGGGCGCAGGGGTGCGCGCCCATCCGCTCGTACAGCCGCAGGTGGGTGCCCTCGGCGTGCAGGTACCGGTCCAACGGCCCGAGAACCGGGGGCGGTTCGGTGGACCTCAGGGGTTCATCGGGCATGGGACTTCATCATAGGGGCTTTCCGCCGCGGCAGGGGATCCGCAGGTCGGCTGCGCCCCGGGGCCGGACCCTAGCCCGCGCCGAACAGCGGGCCGCGGCTCTTGCGCATGAGGATCTCGCCGTGGCCGCGCACCAGGTAGTCCGGCAGCTCGCCCACCTCGCGGTAGCCGAGCCGCCGGTACAGCCGCTGCGCCCCCGGGTTGAAGCTCGACACGCACAGGAACACGTTCGGGTGGTCGCGGAAGATCCGCGCCTCGGCGAAGGCCACCAGCGCGGTGCCCAGCCCGCGGCCGCGGAACGGCGCGGCCACCGCGACGGTCTGCAGGTAGCCCACGAAGGCGCCGCGCAGGTTCAGCACCAGCAGCCCGGCGCAGGCGCCGCCCCGTTCCGCCAGGTAGCGTTCCGGCCCCGGCGCCCGCAGGCTGGCGAGCAGGTCTTCGCGGCTCCGGCCCAGGGTCCGCCAGGGCTCGGAGGCCGCCATCAGCCCGGCGCAGGCCTCCGCGTCGGCCGCGCCGCGGAAGGGCCGCACCGAGACCCCGTCCCCCAGGTCCGCCGCCGCGGGCGGCGGGCCGCCGGCCGCCTCGACCGCGCCGATCTCCAGCAGCGGCCCGAGCAGGTCGGCGGCGCCGCCGTGCTCGACGATCCGCCCGGCCACCACCCGGTCGACGTTCACCGCGGTCGCCTCCACCGGCAGGCCGGTGGGGCGCATGCCCAGCCATTCGCCGAGATGGGTGCCGCGCATCCGCACCGTGCTGGCCACCCATTCGCCCTCGGCGATCTGCTGCTGCACCTCCAGCCGCAGGTCCGGGTAGGTGCGCCGCACGCCGAGGATGTGCTGCCGCGCCCCTTCCAGCCCGATCGGGTGGCGGCGGCCGCCGTGGACCTCCGCGTAGTCCGCAGCGAGGCAGCGCGGCAGCTCGTCCAGCAGTCCGCCGCTGACCACCTCTTCGTAGTAGCGCCGCAGCAGGGCCTTGTTCGCCTCGCTCATCGCCGGGCCTCCGGCCGGGGTGCCGCGGTCACGGCGCTTCCTGGAGCACCGCGTTGATCTCCTGGACCAGCAGGCCCTGGCCGTAGCCGGACCACCGGCTGGCCAGCTTCCCCTCCCGGTCGATGACCAGGGTGGTGGGGTAGGCGTCGATGTCCGCGCCCAGGTTGGCGTTGATGCCCTGCCGGCCGACCATCGGCCGGTAGTAGACGAAGCCCGGCAGGGCCTTCTGGTTCTGCCGGACGAACTGCATCACGCCCTGCGGCCAGCCGTCGTCGTCGAGGTTGCAGGGGATCACCACCAGGTTCCCCTTCGCCTGCCCCTCCTTCTGCAGGAAGGCGAGTTCCGGCAGGGCCTGGCGGCAGGGGCCGCACCACTTCACCCAGAAATCGACCACCACCACTTTGCCCTTGAGGTCGCCGATCTGGCACTTGCGGCCGTTGCTGTCGACGAAGCCGAGCTGGGTCAGGTCGGCGCGCTTCCCGGGCGGGGTGCGCTCGACCTCGCCGGCCAGCAGGCGCAAGGAGCACAGAAGGGCGCAGAGCAGCCATTTGAACATCGCCGTCTCCTTTCCCGGATGATAGCCAGGGACCGGGCCGGCGGGCGTCACGGCCTGGGCTCCGCCGCTGCGCCGAGCCTGCCCGGATCGCCTGCGGACGCCCCGCCGGTTCACTCCGCCGCGGACGGGCCGGTCCGCAGCACCTGCACCGCCTGCGGCACGCTCACCAGGGCCACGCAGCCGCCCTCGGAAAACACCGCGTGGACGTTGAAGGGCGCGGTGTACAGGTAGTCGCCGGCGCGCAGGTGGTCCTTGCCGAGCCGCAGGTCGCCCTCCAGCACCAGGATCTCCTCGCCGCCCGGATGGACGTGGGCCGGGTAGCTGGCGCCGGGCTCGAACTTCAGCAGGATCGTGGGCGCCCGCCCGCTGGCCTCGTCGAAGCGCAGCACCTTCACCGCGACCCGGCTGACGCCGGGCTCGTCCAGCGGCTGCCAGTCGCGCTCCCGGGAGCGCACCAGCTGGTTCAGGGCAGGCTCGGGCTTGATCCGGATGTCCATGGCGGGGGCGCTCCAGGGGGTTCCCCCATGGAAGCACAAAAGACCCCAAAACGGGCAAATTATGCCCCTTTGGGCCTGAATTCGCCCCGGTTCAGGGCTTGAACGGCGCCGGCAGCAGGGCCGGCAGCACCGCCGCGCGCCGCACCAGGCGCCGGCCCTGCAGGTCGTACTTCAGCAGCCAGGTGGTCTCCAGCCCCGGCTGGCCGCCGCGGACGAAGACCCGGGCGAACAGGTGGCGGCCGCCGCCGTCCAGCCGCAGGTCCTGGGTGCGCGCCTGGGCGCCGAGGTCGAGGCGGTCCGACGCGGCCTCCGGCGCCGAGGCGTGCGCCGCGAAGGCCAGGACGATCGCCCCGGAGCCGCCCTCGGCGCGGATCCGGGCGAAGCCCCCGGCGGCCAGCGGCACCCGCTCGTCCCAGCGCAGCCGCGGCCCCTGGCCGTCGGCCTGCAGCTGCGCCGGCAGCGGCCGCGACTCCAGGAAGCCCTGCGCCAGCAGGTGGTCGGCGATCCGGCCGTAGCCCAGGTACAGGCCGAGGCCCATGAACACCACCACGAACGCCGCAAAGCTGGCCAGGTAGGTGGTCGGGGTGAAGTTCACGCGCGGAGGGGCCATCCTGGGATTAAAGCAGAGCGCGGCTCAGCAGCGGCCGGCTTTGCCCGCCCCGGCGGCCGCGGAGATGAGCTTTTCCAGCACCTTCAGGTCGACCTCGGCGAGGCTGCGCAGGTACAGGCAGCCCTTGCCCGCCTTGTGCCTGCCCAGTTCCGCCAGCAGCGCCTCGTGGCCGGGCGCGGCATTCAGGCCGTAGACGCTGATGTCGCCCTTGCGCGAAGCGAAGCCCACCACGCAGGTGTCGCCCTCGCGGCCGCTCTCGTAGCGGTAGTGGTGGCTGCCGAAGCCGACGATGGCGGTGCCCCACAGCACCGGCGGCTGCCCGGTGGCCTTGGCCATCAGCCTGGCCAGGGTCTCGCAGTCCTTGCGCCGGGCCGGGTCGGCGATGCTGTCGAAGTAGGCCTCGACCGGCGCGGTGGTGGCCTTGGTCTTGTTCTCTGCCATGGGACCCCCGGGGAACCGCCCGAGTCTAGTCGAAGCCGCCCATCGACCCGAACATCCAGATTCCCGGGTTCAGCCCGGTCCGTAGCCCTGCCCCGCCACCGGCACCAGCCGGAGGCGGAACAGCTCGGCGCCGTCCGCCCCGGCGTAGGTGTAGGTCAGCACCACCTGGCGCCGGGCGAACTCCTGGAATAGCGGGGCCCGGTTCAGCTTGGCCGGCAGCTCGCCGCGCAGGGCGGCGGCGTACCGCTGCAGTTCCGGCGTCGGCTTGTCCTTGGCCGAGAAGCGCTCGATCCGGTACTTGAAGGTCAGGCCCAGCCCCGGCCCGGACTGGGTGATCAGCAGCTTGCGCTCCTTCTGCTCGGAGACCGCCTGGGCCATCAGGTTGAAGTCGCTGGCGGCCTTGTCCAGGTACTTCTCGGTGGCGGGATCCAGGGAGGAGGTCCGGCAGCCGGCGATCAGGCCGAGGACCAGCAGCGGGGGGAGGGATTTGAAGGTCATGCGGAGGCCCGGGGAGCGGGCCGGTGCGACGGCCCATGAACGAGCGTACACCCGCCCCGGCCGCGGGCCGGACAGGTCAATGCCCGATCAGTTTCTGCACGATCGGCGGCCAGCCCGGATGGTGGAAGATCACCGACATGAGCAGGTGCGCCGCCATCATGCAGGGCAGGCCGGCCAGGTAGACCGGATGGATGCGCCGGCGGGTGCCGAGATCGTAGAGCATGGCCAGCACGATCAGCAGGTAGCCGCCCGCGAACAGCGCCAGCGGAAAGCCCACCAGGCCTGCGCCCAGCTGCTTCATCAGCACCCGCCCCAGGGAGCGGCCGAAACCGGCGCCCAGCAGCTCCACCGTCGCCAGCAGCATCAGCCGCTTGTGCGCCGCCGGGCGGTTCCGCAGCAGCAGCGCCAGCCCGGCGCACACGGCGAAGATCGCCATGCCCATGATCTGCACGATCAGGAAGGCGATGCGCTCGCCGTGGCCGGCCTCGAAGCGTTCGCGGTGCACCGCCAGGGCGGTGGCGATCCCCAGATACACCATCAGCACCGCCAGCCCGGCGCCGGCCATCCCCAGCCGCCGGTGCAGCGCGACCCGCTGGCGGCCGATCAGCACCGTCTGCGTGGTGAACAGGGCCAGCCAGCCGAAGAAGGCCACCGCATGCACGTGCAGGATGAAGGGCGGCGGCGGCAGCCGCCCGGCCAGGTGGTCGGCCAGCCCGGGGCCGAAGCCGATCGCCACCACCGCCCAGGCGGCCAGGGCGAAGCCCAGGTAGAAGCGCCGGTCGAAGCGGTGGGATTGGGCGAAGGCCGGCGCCGTCATGGATCCTCCCTGCGACCGGAGGAAGGCGGGACGCCCCGGCGGATCCACCAGCGTAGCCGCCGGGCCCGGTTCGCCGCAGCCGCGATTGCACGCGGACCGGAGGGCGGTCGCCGGCCGGTCAGCGCGGCCGCCGCTGGAGCGCGGCCGCGCCGGCGACGGCCAGCGCGGCGACCGCCGCCGCGCCCAAGGCCGCCGCCGTCCGGGCACCGGGGCGGGCCCAGTGGACGGCTGCGAACAGGAGCCCGCCCAGGTAGAGCCCGCCGAAGATCAGCTGGTTGTTCCGGGCCAGCGCTTCGGGCAGGTGGATGTCGAAGTTCGCCCGCCGGTCCTCCGTATGGCGCGCGGCCACCGCGGTCAGCGGGCAGCGCATCCGGTTGCAGGCCAGCACCAGCGCCTCCACCGCGACCACCGCCGCCAGCCCGGCCGCCAGCCGGTGGCGGCCCTGCCAGGAGGCCAGCGGCAGGACCAGGATGCAGGCGGCGAAGCCGGCCCAGACCAGGGTATGGACGAGCTTGATCCGCGCCAGGGCGGCGGCGTCGGTGCGGGCCCGGGGCGGCATGCGACGCAGGCCAGCCGCGGCCCGGCCGGCGCCGCGCCGGGGGGCGCGGAGAGGGGGGGAGGCGGGTTCAGGCATCGCGGTCCTCGCTGCACCTGGGGGCCCTGGCGGGGCCCGCGGAACGCCTGCAGCGGTCAGCCGCCGCCGACCTCCGCCGCCAGCCGGTCCAGGTTCTGCTCGTTGGCGGATTCGAGGAAGCCGCGCATGTTCTCGGCGAATTCCCGGTTCTCGAAGACCCCCACCCAGGTCAGGCGGGTGCCCGCGGCGCTGGGCTCCAACGTGAGGGTCAGCTCGAAGTGCGGCAGGTTGACGTGCCTGATCCGCACCCGGGCGTTGGGGACGATCTCGAGGAATTCCGACTGGTTGGGATAGTCGGTCCCGTCCGGGCCGTGCATGACGAAGATCCACGCCCCGCCCGGGCGGAATTCGAAGGTCTGGAAGCTGTTGCGGAAGCCCTCCGGCCCCCACCAGCGGGCCAGCCGGGCCGGATCCTGGATCGCCGCGAACACCGCCTCCGGCGGGGCCGGGAACTCCCTGGACGTGCGGAAGATCGACATGGGGCCTCCGGTACCCCGATTGGAAAACGCTCCGGGGCCGCCCGTCAACCGCTCCTTCAGCGCGGCGCGTCGACGACCGCACCCGGGCCCGCACCCGCAGGCCGCGCTGCCGGCCGGACGGTCAGGCCCCACCGCAGCAGGAGCCGCCCGGGTTCCCCCGAAGCTGGACGGGCGGACAGGGCACCGAACCGTAGGAGCAGAACACACAGCAGTCGCCGGGTTTCGGGCGAAGGGTCCGGCCGCAGCCGGGACATCGGTAGAACCATCGGCAGGCGTCCGCGGCCATGGTTTCCGGGGTGGAAACCCCGCACAGCGGGCAGGTGAGGGTCGATTCGAAGCGGGTCGATGGGGTCCTGGCGAGGGCGTCGGTCGCGGAAAAGGCCGGGTGGGGGGTGGCCAGCCCGCCCGGACGGTCTCCCTTGAACGCGATCCCTATAAAATACGCCGGCGGAACCTCGGGCATGGAGAGCGACAGGAAGGGCTTGAACCCGAACCGGGCGTAGTAGCCGGGGTCGCCGACCAGCAGGCAGCCGCTAGCCCCGCCCGCGCGGAGGCCCTGCAGCCCCGCCTGGACCAGCGAAGACCCGATGCCCTGGCCCTGGCGGGAGGGGAGCACCGCCACCGGGCCGAGGGTGAACCAGCCCAGGTCCTCGCCATTGATGCGGGCCGGAGAAAAGGCCACATGGCCCACCACTTGTCCCTCCCCTTCCGCGACGAGGGACAGGCTGAGCGCGCCCGAAGCCCGCAGCGCCCGGACGATGCAGTGCTCGGTCTGGCGGCTGTGGGGATGGTCCCGAAACGCTTCCCGGTGGATCCGGTCGATCGCAGGAAGGTCGGTTCCGGTTTCGGGACGGATGATCACAGGCACCCCGCGGGGCAGCCCGTCCCTGGAGCCAGGCCGCTCCGCCGCCGGCCGGACGCGGAACCGCGGCGGAGGGTGGGCGCGGGGAGCTGCGCAGGGGACCGCAGCGGCCGGGTCCGGGTTCCCGCAGGGCCGCGCGGGCGCCCTTCCGGTGAACGCTGGGATGGGCCCGGAAGCAGGTTGAACATGCTGGCGTTGCCTACAGGGCCCCAGGGACAAAAATCAAGGTGAATTCACCGCTGCTGTTTGCGCACGGTGGCGCAGCGTCTGAAATCGCATAGGTTCCAGTGCCGGAATAACCGCCCGCCGGGAAGGTGGCCGAGGCCTGGAAATGCGGACCGGTCTTGGTTGCATCCGGCCACAGGTCCAGCGCCACCTTTCCCGGGGGCAACCCGGAAGCCGACTGGAACAGGAGATAGGGCGCGGATCCATAGCAAGGGGTCGGTTGAGTGAACTGGACCGAATTCCCGCGAAACTGGGTTGGGGTCATCCCGCCGAGCGTGAATCGGAAGCTGAAATGCTGCCCATCCGAGGAGGTGGCGCTGCCGATCCATTCGCCATAGCCCCAGGAAACATGGGTGTCGGGCGGCCGCGCCGATCCGCCGCCGCAACCCACCCAGGCGAGGAGCAGAAGAACCGGCGGAAGGGCCAGGATCCTGTGCCCGGGGCGCGCCGAACGCTGGCGGTGGGCCGGCCCGGCCGCGGGCCGGGCGCGGAACCGGGACCGGAAGGCCTGGGCAGGAAGCAGCATGGGAAGGCGGGAAAGCCCTATTTCAGGGATTCGACATAGGCTGAAAATTTTTCCAACAGCCACTGGGTGCCGGCCTTTCTCGATTCAGCGTTGTATTCGCCGACAAGGAATAGACCCTGTTCGGTATAGGTGAGTTCGGTCGCGTCGGCCTTGCTTGTCAATTCAACACTGGCAAGCGAGACCGAAAACAGCTTGCCAGCGACCTGCATATCGAAGTCGTAGATCAACCGGGCGTTGGGTTCGATGAGGTGGAACCGGGAGGTATAGATCGTTTCGGTTCCGTCTGGGAACCTGCCGTGGGCAACCTCGGACCCGTTCAGTTTCAAGTCCAGGCTTCGGTTGATCTCCTTCCAGCCCGGGCCCGCAAACCAGTGCCTCCGGTGCTCAAGCCGGGTCCACGCTTCGTACACTTTCGACTTTGGTGCGTTGATGATCCGGGTAAGGGACACCGCACCCTGTTTCATTTGCACGATGTCATTGACCTCGGCCTTTTGCTTGGGTTGCGGATTGGAATCCTGGACCGCCCCGTGCGCCGGTTGGCCCGCAATGCAGAAGAGGGCGCCAAGGAGCAGAGCCAACGCTGTGCCTTTGGCATGAAGGGGGATTCGCATGCTGGCTCCTCCGAAGGGTGGTTCAGGGTGTGGGTTCGAGGTGGGCGGTTGACGCTGGCAGTGGACCGGCCCAACCTGCGACCGAAACGCTATACACAGACGAGAAAGCCGGGAACAAGGAAGAGAATAGCGGGCTGGGCTCCGGGTCGGGCGAGGCGCCGGGCTGGCTTCGGGCCAGGCAAGCAACCGGAGGGTGCAGCCAGGCCAACGATTCGGCCGGGCGTGCTTCAACGGCGGCTTCCACCCATGGCAGCGCGCCGACGGATCTTTGCGGGCTCGGACGCGGCCGGATCGGGTTCGATCCGCAAGGCGTCGTGTCCGCCCTTCGCCAGGCGCAGCCCGACGCGCGCCAGGGCCTCGGCAAGCGGCAGCGGTTCGGTGCCGTGGATGTACCGGCGGTGAAAGTCCTTCCACTCGCCCGGCGCGACGCTTTCCAAGGCGGCCTGGATATCCGTCCACGCATAGTGTCGGGCACCCCCATCGGTCGTGCGCAGGAGCGCGCGAAGCATATCGCCAATGCCGCGCTCCCCGTGGGTCGCCTCGCGGATCAGGGTCTCCCAGATGAACGCGACCAGGGCGCCTCCGCTGTAGAGCGGCGGCCCCTTGCGGGTGCCCGGAGCGTCGAGCGGCGTCGTTAGCGTGCGGTACCTGGACAGATGCGTGGCGAGCTTCGCGAAAAACGCGTCAGGGCCGCACAGCCCACCGGAGACCAGCGCGAGATTGGCCGCGTACTCGGTGAATCCCTCCTGGAACCACTGGGAACTCGGGTAGTCCGCGCCCACCAGCCGCCAGCCGTTCCAGTAGTGGAAAACCTCGTGGGCGATGGTGTTGGCCCAGTCGTTCAGGTTGGAGCGCGATGGGGCAGCACTGACCGTGAGCGCGAAGCTCGCGCGGAACGATTCGCCCCCGTGTTCGACGTGGGGCAGCAGGACCACCAGGTAGTCGGCATGACCGTTGAACCCGATCAGCTTGACGAGTTGTTGCAGCGCCGCGCCGAGCACCCGCCGCACCTCCGCGCGCGCCGGTTGCCAGTGCCCGAGCGCGACGACCTTGAGGTTGAAGCCGCCAGCGGTCAAAACATCGGGCGTCCCGCGCAAGAAGACAAGGAGATTCTCGGAAAGATCATCAGTGGAGGCGGCGATGGCGCTCGGGCGCGGTGCGCGGACCGCAGTCCACGGCACAACCCCCTGCCACCCGCGCGGCAGCGCGAAGCGCACTTCGCTCCTGCGCTGCGCCGGGGTTGTTATGAACAGCGAGCGGCCAATGAGCATCAGATGATCGGCATCGGCGAATGCGGCTTCGCGCGGCGCGGGCCAGCCGCGCGCAGCCAGCGGGGCGTAGTCGACCTCGTAGTCGAGGGTGAGCGGGCCGCTGACCGACCGGGCGAGTGTCCAACCCGTGGGACCGGCGCTCGCCACACCGACCGCTTCTCCTGCCGCGTCAGTGACCCTGAGGTGCTGGACGAGCGCCGGCCAGCCCGCATCGGCCAGCTCAGGTATATCGCCGGGGCGCGACTCGGCCATGGTGAGCAGCCCGCCCTCGCTTGGAACCGTCGCGCGCACGGCGATGCGCGTCTGTCCCGTCCGATGCAACTGAAGCAGGTACCTGGCGGTCACCCCCCCCTGCTGCGCAACCGCCTGGCTTGGCGATAGGGTCAGGACCAGCAGCACCAACCGAACCAGAGCCCTCCAGCGCAGCAAGGCACCCAACCGCGGGGCGGCTTCGAGGCCACCGTCGCAAGGGAAACCTGTTACGACACCATTGGCAATGCGGGCCATTGTTGGGGTGCTCCTGCGTATGGATTGTCAACCTACCGGAATGAGTCGAGCGGCCAATGCAAACGGGTCCAGGTTGAATGCTTGGTTGGACCCCATACGGCTTACCCAAGAAACGCATGTGTCATAAACAATTAAAATACGCAAAATAAACTTTAAGTGAACGGTATTAGGGTTAGGCCCAAAAAAGGAATACCTAATTTAATTTATAGGGAAGAGTCAGTTTAAACCGGAAATATGACGGCTTTCCGTTTATCTGGTCTGGAAAGAAACGCCATTGCATGCTATAAATTTCTGAGGTTTTTCTTAATTCACTCGGCCCAGATAATGCGCGTTCTGAAACTGGAATTCCTTCTGGGTCAATGATTAATTCAACAATAACAGTACCTTGAACACCAACTGCTTTGGCTTCTTCAGGATAAGGGGGAGGTGGCGGTTGATGCTTAATTTTTAGTTGTGGAGGGTTAGAAATCGCATTTTTTTGATCAAACGAATCATTGCTGCTCTTGGTCACGACGGCTGTTGTTGAACAAGAGATGGTGCCCAATAAGGTGAGAAATACAAAAAGGGGGCGCATGGATCCTCTTTAGATAATGCCTAACGAGAGAAGCTAACCGGCCCTATTGCTGCGGGAACCAGGGAGCTGAATTGTTTGAGGACACTAGCGCGCAGCGATAGGGTCCGAGTTGAGCGGAGGGTTAGACCCTCTGCCCCGGTGGGTCGCCGCGATGGCTGAAAGCCTTGCGAGCGTCCGTGTGTTGCGGGGCGCTCAGGTTTGAAGGGGCGGGCCAGGCGGCGCAGGATCATGTTTGGGGATGTCCTAGTGGATGCCGCAATGCCTATGGGAGTAGGGACTCCGTGGGTTAGACTGGCCCGCTTGGGTAAGTGGTACCACGAAATGTCGCGGCTTTTAAGAGGCTGCACGAAGGACAGTGTCGAACATCCTGCACCCGAGCCCTGGGCATCCCTCTTTTCCTGGAGGAGGTCCCATGGACCGGGCCGTCACCGATGTCGTTCATCCTGTCGCCTGTGGGCTTGATGTCCACCTGGCGGTGGTCGTGGCCTGCCTGGCGCGTTCCGGGCCAAAGGACGGCCCCGGCTACGACGAGCGCAGCTTCCCGACCACCCAGCGCGGGTTGCGGGAGTTGCGGGAATGGCTGCTCGCGGCCGGCTGCGAGGCGGTGGGGATGGAAGCGACCGGCGTGTACTGGATCCCGGTCTACGCGGCGCTGGAGGGGCACCTGTCGTTGGTGGTGGGGAACCCCAACCACATGCAGAACCTTCGCGGGCACAAGACCGACCGGAAGGACGCGAAGTGGATCGCCGGGCTGATCCGCCACGGCCTGATCCGGCCGAGCTACGTCCCGACCCGGGAATTCCGCGAAGCGCGGGAGCTGACCCGCAGCCGCCGGCAGCTGATCAACGCCCGCACCAGCATCCGCAATGAGGTTTCGCGGCTGCTGGCGCACCAGGGCATCGCGCTGCGCACCGCCGAAGGGCTCAGCAACGTCTTCGGGGCATCGGGGATGGCGATCCTGGAGGCGTTGGCTGAAGGTCGCAGCATCCTGGACGACCTGCCCAAGCTGCTGCACCGCTCGGTCAAGCACAAGGCCGGGATCCTCACCGCCGCGCTGGAAGCGGGCCTGGGCGAGGTTTCGCGGCAACTGCTGGCGATGCACCTGGGCCGGCTGGAGGCGGTGGAGGAGGACATCCTGAAGGTCGAGCACCTCATCGCCGCGCACCTGGCGCCGCACCGGGACAAGCTGGACCTGCTGATGACCATCCCCGGCGTGAGCTACCTGTCGGCCTGCGTGATCCTTGCGGAACTGGGCGTGAACATGGCCCAGTGGCCGACCGAGAAGCACCTGTCAGCCTGGGGCGGGGTCGCGCCGGGCTGCCGCGAGAGCGCCGGCAAGCACCGCCGGGCCGCGACCCGCAAAGGCAACCCGTACCTGTGCACGACCATGGTCGAATGCGCTGGCGCCGCGGTGCTGAAGAAGGGCTGCCACTACCAGAGCAAGTACCGCAGCCTGTGCGCCCGGACCGGAAGCAAAATGAAAGCGCGGATGGCCATCGCCCGGAAACTGCTGGTGGTCGTCTACCACATCCTGACCAACCTCGAACCCTACCGCGAACCCGAAGCCCGGATCCCCACCCCGAGGTCTCGCCAAAGAACCATCCAGCGCCACCTGAAGGAACTCCAGAAACTCGGCCTGGACGTCCAACTCACCGAAAGTCGGGATGCATCCTAGGGCAAATCATTTCAGCGGTTCGGTTGGGCTTTCAGGACAGGCGGCTGGTTAGCTTTAATCATGGCCTATGGTTACTCGCCATGCAAAATAGGAAGCCAATCGATTTGGGATACCTTTAGCGTTTGAAACCACCCACGATTTTATTTCCTCGGTTTCATGAGAAGCGGCGGCACCACCCCATTCAGTAACTGGGGAAGTTTTGAATGGATCTCCTTTGTAAAATAGAAAACGATCATCGTCAATAAATGTGCCTACATGGATGATTGACCAATTATTAAATCTAAAACATTCAACAACGGCCACTTTTTTGAGTTGAAGCTGTTTGGCAATAATCGGGGCGAGTCTAGTTTTCCAATTCGGTGGAAGTTTTTTATCAATGTCTTTCCATTCCCCAGAAATCGAACTGGAGGACACGAGAAAGAGAATTGCTGGAGCGCTCCAAATCATGATGCCGCCTAACGATGGAAGTTAACCGGCCCAGCCGCAGGCCGGACGCGGAACAGAGACGAGGAGAATTCAGCAAGAAATAGCATGGGTGAAGGAAGCGGCTGGGTCCGGGTTGAACGCATGGTTAGGCCA
>WBZP01005474.1_pt1 | contig 12909 bp, 9 predicted proteins | sample 5204301 | NCBI WGS metagenome assembly WBZP01 (sample SAMN12412401, study PRJNA552823) | activated sludge metagenome | isolation source: activated sludge from nitrification reactor of wastewater treatment plant... | place: USA: Pennsylvania | collected 2017
CCATTGCAGATAACATTACAGAAATCCTTCGTGATATTATTGCCTTCCAAACAAATTTCGTGGATGCACAGGTAGAGGAGCTGGATAAAATTGCAGTAGCTGAAGGCAAAGAAGTTGCACTGAGAGAAGGCACTTCGCAAGCTGGCGTAGATAACCAGCCTTATTTCTCCAAAGTGTTCCAGGTAATTAATCAAATGCTTTTTTCTTTAAAGGCAGAAGCAGTCGCTGACCAGGCAATTAAAAGATTAAAAGAGGGCAAAAAACCTGTGATTGCCTTCGCTTCTACAATGGGCAGCTTTATTGAATCAATGGAAAATGAGCAGGGCATTCCAGTTGGTGACGGAGATACCATCAATGCTGATTTTACTGAAGTATTGAAAAGAGGATTGGATGGCATACTTCGTTATTCGGAAAAGGATGTGGACGGCAATGCCATTCACAAAAAGTTTGAATTAAGTGAACTGCCGCCTGAAGCTCAAACCGAATACCACCGCATACTGGAAAAGATAAACAACGTATCTACAGGCATTACGATTTCCCCGATTGATATTATCATCAGGAAAATAAAAGATGCCGGTTACAGCGTTGCAGAAGTCACAGGCCGCAAATATGAGCTGCAACTGAACTGGAAGGGCAGCAAGGCTTTGATGCTGGCAAGAAAAAGAATAAACACCAACGATGCCTTTCGTCAGTTCAACAATAATGAAGTAGATGTGCTGATGATTAACCAGTCAGGCAGTACGGGTGCTTCTGCCCATGCAATACCTACGGCTAAAGCTCCCAAAGAACAGGTAAAGCAAAGGGTAATGATTGTATTGCAGGCCGAACTGGATATTAATACCGAAGTGCAGAAGCGGGGACGTATCCACCGTACCGGGCAAATCTTAAAACCAATTTATGACTATGTAACGTCCGCCATTCCTGCTGAAAAAAGACTGATGATGATGTTACAGAAGAAGCTGAAGTCATTAGACGCAAACACTACCTCCAATCAGAAACAATCTACTAAGATTTTAGATGTGCCGGATTTCTTAAATAAATACGGCGACAAAATCGTGAAGGACTACCTTATGGAGAATAAAGAAGTGAATGAGTTGCTTGATGACCCGTTAAATCTGAAAAGCTCCAAAGCCGATAGTGGCAGCAATGAATCGCAAACATTGGAGGATGCTGCACACAAAGTATCTGGTCGGGTAGCTGTACTATCTACTAAAATGCAGCAGGATTTTTATAATGAAATCGCTGAACGCTATAATGATTATGTGGAGTATCTGAAACAAATTGGTGATTATGATTTGGAAGTGGAAGCCATGAACTTGGAAGCGGAAACAGTTTCTTCCAAAGTGATTAAGATGGGTAAAGGCAGTGACAGCGCCTTTGGCGATGACAGTACATTGGAAACCGTCCGTGCCAATGTGTTGAAAAAACCTTTTTCCAAAACAGAATTGGAAAATCTTGTCAATGAATCATTACAAGGTAAAGACCCCCATAAACTACAGGATAAATTGGTGGAAGATTATGAAGCATCTGTGGCAGAAAAATTAAAAGAGGAGGAAGGCGAAACAGAGGCTAAGTATGATGAACTGATAAAGAACATCCCTAATGAAAAGAAGATTCAAAAGATATTAGATAAACAAGGCGAAGGCGCATGGCGACAGGCCATTGCAGAAAGAGAAAAAGAACTAAATGGGGCAAGGCAACAGCAACTACAAAATCTTCGTAAGACATTTGAAAACCGCAAACAATACCTGGAGAAGGCATTTCGCTTTTTCTTTATCAGCCGAAACATTAAATATCCAATTGAAACGTATAATGGAGGTAACGAGTTAGTACCTGCTGTTTTTCTGGGGTTCGTAATTGACAGCAAAAAGAAAAATCTTTATGCTCCTTCCGCCATAAAGCTGCGGATAGCAATTGCCAACAGCAGTAAGTACCTGGCAATTCCTGCGTCTTACTCTGAAGATATTATGGCCATCATCGGTGCCAGTGTAGATGTACACCAGCCGAGCATGAATGTACTGCTAACGGAATGGGAGAAATACACAAAAGAAAATAATACCGACCGGCGGATCCGCCACATTATCACCGGGAATTTATTACAGGCATTTTCTGATTTTAAAGGTAAGCTGGTAAGTTATACAACCAATAGTGGTGAAACCAAGAAAGGCATCCTGATGCCTGAGAACTGGAATCCTGGTGAACAGGTACAGGATAAAGTAGTAGTGCCGATACTCAAAGCTGCGCCTATTGTAAAATCATTGGTGCAGAACTCTCAAATTGTTACTGGTAATGGCTTATCACTTTTCAGAACAGGTAATCACTTCAAACTGATAATATCAGCGTCCAGGGCAAGGGGCGGCGATATTTATTTAGATAAGAATATCCTTGAGCTGGTGGAGAAAAACAATTTTGAAAAGATATCTGATAAAATGGTAGCCATGTTACCAGAGAAGAATATTGATAGGCTGCTGGAGATTTTGCAAACTACTCATGGATGTTCTATAACAGTTCATTCATCTGATTTGAAAAACATAAAATCAGATGCAGGCAGGTACAGCAAACGGAAAAAAATAAAACTGCCACCTGATGATGAAGAAGAATTACCCGATAATGTAGCTATCCTTGAACTGGAAGCAGAAGCCCTGGCACTTGAACTTGAATTATTAGCAGCATAAAAACAATCCATCCTATGATAACAATAGATAACTACTTTAATAAGACTGGTTCATTTGATTTAAAATCATTTCCTGAAGCCTTAAAGAAAGGACATGAATTTGTTCTAAAGGCAACCAATAATGGCTCAAACTGGGTGTCCTATCATTCCAGTGAGCCGATTAAGAAAACGGTGGATATGTACTTGTCCAAACTCAATGAGTTTGTCAGCAACACTACTAAAGCTGAAAAGAAACAGACAAAGAAAGATTCTGAAAGAAAACAGCATGATGAAGTCATTAAAGAAACCATGCGGAGACAGGGCATTATAAAGCCCGCCAAGCCTAAAAGGAAAGAAGAAGATATGCCTGCTGAAGATGGTCCGCAGTTGGTGGAAAGGATTCCAGAAGAGCTTCGGTTTATACGCCGCTTTGTAAACCTGAATGGCAAAACAAAAACAAAGGATGATTTGCTCCGCTTTATCAACGGTCTTCAAAAAGCAATTTTGGAAAAACGCATCCGTAAAACTTCTGCGTATGCCGTGCAGGTAAAATATATCCAGGACAGTCTTGTAAAGACTTTCAATACCATGAAGGCTAAAATCAAGCTGGAAATAAATGCAAAGACATTAAAGGAGTTTACAGAATTATTGGGTGGAGAAAAAATATATCCTTCTATACAGCTTTTGAAAAAATACATTAACCTGAATGGTAAAGCGGATATGAAAGAAAAAGCCATGAAGCTGGTAAAGCAAATGGAAACGGCTGCTAAAAAGCGGAAAGTAAGAAAGGGTGATGTATATGAAGCTCCCCTGCAGCAGGCTTACAAAAATCTGCGGGAATTTATCAATGATAAAAAGCAAAAGACATTACTCATTGAGCAACGAGAGCTTAATGGTCTTGAAGGGGTATTGGGTTGCGCCTGTAACCAGTTAAACGGTTTTGAAGAAATGCCTTCTATTATGAACAGTATGGATTTTGCCAATATGCAATTTAAAACTATTGGCCTCAAAGGAAAATGGTATGACCTCATCGGCGACCCGTCTTCCAATTTTACAGCAATGGTATTTGGCAAACCCAAAATGGGTAAGTCATATCTCTGCATTGATTTTGCCGGTTACCTGGCAAGGAATCACGGCAAGGTTCTCTATGTGGCAAAAGAAGAAGGGCTGGATATGACGTTGCAAAAGAAGCTGAATGATAAAGATGTGGCTCATCCGAATTTGTATGTTGCTTCGGTACTTCCCGAAAATCTGTCGCCTTATGATTTTATTTTCTTAGACAGTGTGAACCGGCTCAGCTTAACACCCGAAGACTTAAACCGGTTGAAAGCGCTGAACCCATCCAAGTCATTCATATTTATTTTCCAGACAACAAAGCTCGGAGCCTTCCGGGGAGCTAATACATTCCAGCATGATGTGGATGTGGTGATTGAGGTGCCGGAAAGGGGCAAGGCCGTGCAGATGGGAAGATTCAATCAGGGCGGAGAAATAAATATATTTCATTGATAATCAATAATATGTATATTTGAAAACGGAAAAGATGGAAAAGAAACTGGAAGAAAAAGACAAAATATCCCTCGCTGAAATCAAAGCAGATTTTGAGGCTGAAGGCGAAATATTTGATGACAGTGAAATAGAGACAATCCGGGACTTTTTATACCTGCTTGCACAGATAAGTTATGAGCAGTACAACCGGAATAAACAGGTTAGTGAAACATCAACAGGTAAAATAATAAACATAAATAGCAACTCAGATGAATCAACAAAAAGCAATACTCTATATCCGTGTGAGTACGGACGAACAGGCTGAAAAGGGTTACAGCCTGAAACATCAGGAAGAAAGATTAAGACAATACTGCCAGCATCAGCAAATAGAAGTCGTTGCTGTTTACAAGGAAGACCATTCCGCTAAAACTTTTGAAAGGCCAGAGTTTACCAAACTCCTGGCCTTTTTAAAAAAGAATAAGGGATGTGCTGACCTGCTTTTATTTTTAAAATGGGACAGGTTCAGCCGTAATGCAGGTGATGCCTATGCAATGATTAATCAGTTAAACAAATTGGGTGTGGAGCCGCAAGGTATTGAGCAACCGCTTGACCTGAATGTTCCTGAAAACAAAATCATGCTGGCATTCTACCTGGCAGCACCTGAAGTGGAGAACGACAGGCGTTCATTAAATACCATCGCTGGTATGCGCCGGGCAATGAAAGAAGGGCGGCATGTAACATTAGCTCCAAGAGGCTACCGCAATGCAAGAAATGAATTGAATAGACCAATTATTGAACCTAATAAAGATGCTGTGCATGTTGCCTGGGCATTTGAAGAAGTAGCAAAAGGTATTGACACAGTAATGGATTGCTGGAAGGCAGTAACGAAAAGAGGGTTTAAAGTAAGCAAGAATCAGTTCTGGAATATGCTCCGCAATCCCATCTATTGCGGTAAGATATTTATCCCTGCATACAAAGACGAAACTGAAACCACTATCCCGGCAACACATGAGGCTTTAATCAGTGAAGAATTGTTTTATGAAGTGCAGGATGTTTTAAACGGAAGAAAAAGGAAATTTCCTGCCAAGAATAAGCTGAAGGAAGAACTTCCGCTTCGTGGTTTTTTGCAGTGCCGAAAGTGTGGTTCAAGATTAACTGGTAGTGCATCCAAAGGAAACGGAGGCAGGTATTTCTATTATCATTGCTCTAAAGGATGCAATGAACGCTTTAAGGCAGATGAGGCCAATGATCTGTTTGTAAAAGAACTGGAGAGAATATCCTTCAGTAAGGGCGGTATTAAAGTTTTCAGGAAAATACTGACGGATTATTCAAAGAAAACTGGTAAAGACCAATCAGTTTCAAGGCAGCAGCTTGATGCTGAAATTGAAAAGAACCAACAGCGAATTAAAAATGCCCAGCAACTCATGCTGGATGGTCAATTAGAGCCTTCAGATTACCGGGACATAAAGACCCGGTTTGAAAAGACTGTCATGGAACTTGAAAAAAAGAAAAGGGAAATATCCTCCCTGGATTTTAACCTGAACGAGTATATGACCTCCGCTCTTGAAATAGTGGAGAATCTACCAAAATACTTTGCCAGAGCGGATTTGAAGGCAAAACAACAGCTTATTGGTTCGGTATGCCCTGAAAAACTGATTTTTGAAAATAAGACGTATCGAACCAACCGGGTAAATGAGGTGCTTGCCCTGATATGCAGTGCAGATAAGGGTTTCAACGGTTCTAAAAAAGGATTGGCTCCCGTTTTTGGGAGCCAATCCAATCAAGTGCCCAGGACTGGATTCGAACCAGCACATCCTTGCGAACGCTGCGACCTGAACACAGTGCGTCTACCAATTTCGCCACCTGGGCAGGTGTTTGTTTTTTCAGGACTGCAAATGTAATAGCTAAATTGATACAAAAAAAACTAAATATCCCGGTTTCTCCAGCCGGTAAGTAAAACTCCTGCAATAACGAGAATCGTACCTATCACCTGTGGCATGATCAGTTGTTCACCCAATACAAAGTATGCCTGTAATATGGTTGATACAGGTCCAATACTTGATACGATGGCCACATTATTGGAACCTATCCGCTTCAAACCATTTGAAATAAAAAATGTGGGAATAACAGTTGCAACGATTGCGAGTGCAATACCATAACCCAATAATGTACCGTTGAAAGCTGCCGTCCTGTTTCCTGCAATAAAATAATGCAGCAGTACCCCAACCGATGCCGAGGTCATGGTATAGGCGGTGAATTTAGTGGCACCCACTTTTGGAATGAGTCTCCCGCTGCCAACAAGGTATATGGAAAATGTAAGGGCACAAAGGAAGACGAAGAAACTTCCCAGATAAAAATCCGGGTTTGATGCATCAAATTTCAATTCCCCGAAATAGGCAATGGCAATTCCTGCATACGTAAGCAGCAACGCCAGCTGCTGAACCCGGTTGATCTTCTTTTTAAAAATTATTGCATTCAGCAGAATCGCAAATGTTGGATATAAAAACAGGATCAGTCTTTCCAATCCCGCAGAAATATATTGCAGGCCAATAAAATCAAACAGGCTGCTCAGGTAATAACCAATAATGCCGAGAGAAGCTACCCCGATCCATTGCTTTGTTGTGAACCTGACATTGGTTTCCCGGGAACTGTAAAAAAAAGCCACCCCAAGGTAAAACGGAACAGAAAAAAACATCCGCAAAGCCAGCAGTGTAACCGCATCCACCCCGGTATGCCTGAAAGCCAGTTTAACAAAAATCGCTTTGGTGCTGAAAAGCACAGCACCGGTAAAAGTGATGATAAAACCTGTGATATACGCCTTATGTATTGCAGCTGGTTTAGACAATCAGATATTTTTATTACCGTATTACACTGCTACATTAAAATCACGCAATGCATCGTTCAGGCTTGTTTTTAAATCAGTACTTGGCTTTCTTTTTCCAATGATCAAGGCACAGCCAACACCATATTCACCTGCGGGGAATTTTTTTGTATATGATCCCGGTATTACAACACTTCTTTCGGGAACGATGCCTTTCATTTCAACCGGCTCAGCTCCGCTTACGTCAATTATCTTTGTTGATTGAGTAAGTACCACGTTGGCCCCAAGTACTGCTTCCTTCTGCACACGAACACCTTCTACTACAATGCAACGGCTCCCGATAAAGCAGCCATCTTCTATGATCACAGGGCTTGCCTGCAATGGCTCCAACACGCCTCCTATACCAACACCACCGCTCAGGTGTACGTGCTTTCCTATTTGTGCACAGCTACCCACCGTAGCCCAGGTATCCACCATGGTTCCTTCATCTACATAAGCCCCGATATTTACATAAGATGGCATCAGTACTACATTTTTGGCAAGATAAGCACCATACCTTGCCACAGCATGAGGCACTGCCCTTACCCCCAGTTCTTTGTAATTACTTTTCAATTTCATTTTATCATAAAACTCAAATGGAGGCAGCGTAAATGTTTCCATCTGCTGAATTCCGAAGTACATGAGAATCGCCTGCTTTACCCATTCATTAACCTGCCAGCCGCCTGAAACGGGTTCTGCCGTACGCAACCTCCCTTTATCAACTTCCTCTATTACGGTCCTTACTGCGTTGCTGTATATATCATCTTTCAATAATTCCCTGTTTGCCCAGGCTTCCAGAATGAGTTTCTGCAATTCCATGATTTTATTTTCTGCAAATGTAATTTATTAATGCGGTAAGATGAGGCCCTGTAACCAGTTCAAACCACAGCAATGCGATTACCTTACAATACTTAATTTAATACCTTTGCGCATTGATGAAAAAAATCCTGGTTATACAAACAGCATTCATTGGAGATGTAGTGCTTGCCACTGCCCTGGTGGAAAAACTGCATGCCTATTACCCGGAAGCTTCCATCGATTTCCTGGTAAGAAAGGGAAATGAAAGCCTGTTAAGCAATAACCCCAGGTTAAACGAGGTTCTTGTCTGGAATAAAAAAGAACATAAGACCAGGAATCTTTTTAAAATGCTTGGACTGATCAGGCAGAACAAATACGACCTGGTTGTAAATGTGCAGCGTTTTTTTGCCACTGGCTTACTGACTGCTTTTTCGGGAGCCAAACAAACTATTGGCTTCGACAAAAACCCATTGAGTTTTTTATTCAGCAAAAAAATAAAACATGTATTTGACCTTGAGCATCCCAAACATGAAGTTGAAAGGAACAATGAACTCATAGCTGATATTACCGACAACCTTTTTACACGCCCGGTGTTATATCCATCGGCAGCAGATGAAAAAAGTATTGCTCCTTATGCAGAAATCAGGTTTGTTACGATGACGCCATCCAGTGTTTGGTTCACCAAAAAATATCCTGCTGAAAAATGGATTGAACTGATCTCAGCATTCAGTCCATCGTATAAAATATTCCTGCTTGGCGGAAAAGACAACTATGAGGAATGTAAAGCCATTGCAGACAAAGCTGCAAACAGTAATGTTGAAATTCTTGCAGGTAAACTGAGCTTCCTGCAATCAGCAGCACTTATGAAACGTGCCGCCATGAACTACGTGAACGACAGTGCACCGTTGCATTTCGCATCAGCTGTTAATGCGCCCGCAACAGCTATATTCTGCTCCACGATACCGGCATTCGGGTACACGCCGTTATCAGACAAATCCTATATCGTTGAAACCAAAGAAAAACTTTCCTGCAGGCCCTGTGGCTTACATGGAAAAAAAGCCTGCCCGCTTGGTCATTTCAAATGCGGCTATGGTATAGAAACTGAACAAGTACTTGAAACAATAAAGCAATAATGTATTTCAAACAGGATATTGAAGAGTGCCTGCATGTACTCAATAATGGCGGATTGATTCTTTACCCTACTGATACCGTGTGGGGTATTGGGTGCGATGCCAGCAATGAAAATGCAGTTGCCCGTATTTACCGGTTGAAGAACAGGAATGAACAGAAAAGCATGATTGTTTTACTGGCGGAAGAAAAAGACATCCTGAATTTTACCGACCAGCCGGCCCCTCCGGTTTTTGATTATGTCAAAGGTTCCAATAAACCGGTAACCGTTATTTACAGCAAAGCCAAGAACCTGGCAAAAAATCTTGTAAATACAGATGGCAGTATTGGCATCAGGATCGTAAAAGATGAATTCTGCAGAAGACTGATTACGGCATTTGGCAAACCGCTCGTTTCTACCTCTTCCAATATTTCAGGCTACCCAGCCCCGGGAGTTTTCGCTGATATAGATATTAAAATAAAAGACGGCGTTGATTACATTGTTCATCACCGGCAGGATGAACAAGAGCCATCAACACCCAGTACTGTTATCAAACTGAATGATGATGGCTCCTATACCGTAATCAGGCCCTGATTTAAAATGCAAAGCCCAACCCCAGTTGTATGGTTTGTGTTTTCCACTTTTGTTGATTGTCTATATCGTTGATATCGCTCAGGCCGATTGCATACCTGCCGTATAATCTGAAATGAGAAATATTCAATTGCAAACCTGCCAGCATACTGAAATCTCCCTGCTTAAAGGCATTTTGCCCATCCTGCAATACCGTATTTCCCTTGTCCATCAATATACCAAACTGCGGACCCGCCTGTAACGCCACAAACCTGTTGGGTTTAAAACTTAATAGAAGCGGTATGTTGATATATTTCAACTGGATATTAGATACTTTTTTAAAATTATATACGCTCGTAAATGTGCTGCTGGTATCAATATTTACCTGGCTGAAATATACTTCAGGTTGTATACCAAATTTTTTTGTGAGTTTAATCTCTGTAAAAGCGCCAACATGATAACCGTAGGAAAACTGATCATCGAATGATTTACCGGATAACTTTTTAATATCCGCACCGGCTTTAACGCCAAATTTAAAACCCTGTGCAAAACTGCTTGTAGTAAAAACAACGAGGCACAGACTGAGAAAGGCAATTGATTTTTTCATCTGTTTAGAATTTTGTTTTAATTCCGGCTCAAGATATATACCAAATGAAAAATAAATGCTTTCGTTCCTGTTAAATTAAATCTATTTTAAAAAGCATAACTTATCACTAACAAATAAACAGTGGTAAAACGATTGTCTGTAGCATCAGGAAGATAATAGTCGAGATATACCTGAGGCTCAAACCCGAATTTCCCGATTACATAATTAATATCCAGGTTGAATGCGAGGGATTGTATCGTAAAAGATGTTTTATCTGTTCGTTTGCCAAGATTCTTGAACCGTTCGCTGTTGAAATTTTTGAGCCGGGTAAAAATCGGGTTATTATGTACAACAGAAAATTTTTGCGATCCTGCATTCATGATCAACTGCGGGGTAACAGACATTCCATCTTTTTTACTGAGCAACTTATAAAACTCAAAATTGTGTTTTACAAAAACATTGGCTGAAAAGATGCGTAGTTTGATGTCTGCAGTATCTATCAAAATTCTTCTGATGCCATTCAACACCGTATCAATTTTGTAATAATCAGTGTAACGCCCCCCGGAAAACCCAAGCGAAATTCCTGGCTGAAGCCAGAACTTCTTCAGATAGATATTGCCATACAGTTCATTCCTGATCGGGGATGCCACACGCTGGTAACCGGTCCTTACGAATGTGTGAGTATAGCTGACTGTAGCCCCGACTTTTTTACTTTTTGTAATACTGTATGAAGGGCTTATTCCAAACTGATAAAAATTCATCTGGCCATCAAACGTAGAAAGATAAGAAGTGGCTGTAAGCGCCAGCCCGCTTTTATGAAAATAACCAACCGATGGTGTTATCACAAGTTGCGATTCCAGTTGAGAGGCATTGACCTGCTTATTCTTTGTACTGAAGTAGCTGTTTCCGAGGCCTGCACTTATTAAAAAATAACTTTTGGGGTTTAGTGCATCCTTGAGCATATTCATGAACTCATCATCTTTCAGCATTGAATCCAAAGCCGCTTTCTCCGCCTCTGTCATTGTGGTGGTTTGAGCTAACCCAATACAATGCAGGTGCGTGAGTATGATAACAAGCAGAAATTTCCTCATTGGTAGCCGGTTAAATATTCTCAGACCAATATAAACCGGAAAGGTTTAATGACCTTCTTTTTATTCAATTATTCATCATATTCAAAAACAAAAAGTCCATAAGCTAGGATTTACCGCTGAAAAGCTGTACATTTGCGCCCGTTAGTACATAACATGGATTTTTACATGACATGTTGAGTTGCTGTTGACAGACAGATTTTTTCTGCTCCTCCATTCCAGGATATTTCCAACAGCCAGAGGCATTACATGTGATCACCACTATTCGGACACGTGTAATTTGCCAGGCGCAATTTCATGGTCTTTTATTTAAACGAATTAATTTAATATGACGAATGCATTTGAAGCATTGGGTCTGAACGCACATATAGTTCAGTCCATCACAGAATTAGGATTTGAGAATCCAACTCCCATCCAGGAAAAAGCAATACCTGTATTACTTTCCGGCACTACGGATTTTGTAGGGCTTGCCCAAACCGGAACCGGTAAAACAGCCGCTTTCGGTTTGCCATTGATCCAGCTGATCAACCCTGCAGATAAATTTCCACAGGCGCTGATCGTATGTCCTACGAGAGAACTTTGTCTCCAGATCACCAACGACCTGCAGGTATTTAAAAAACATACCCGTGGGGTGAATGCCGAAGCTGTTTATGGCGGGGCATCCATTACCATGCAGATCAGGAACCTGAGACAAGGTGTTCAGATCGTAGTAGCTACACCGGGAAGGTTGATCGATCTTATCGAACGCAAAGCGATCGACCTGCAAAAAGTAAAATATGTTGTGCTGGATGAAGCCGATGAAATGCTCAACATGGGTTTCCGCGATGACATTGATTTTGTTCTGAAAAATACCATCAACCGCGAAAGCATCTGGCTTTTCAGTGCTACGATGCCACCCGAAGTAAGGGCCATCTCCAGGAATTTTATGGAAAATCCTAAAGAGATCACCGTAGGTAAGAAAAACAGTGGCAATGTTAATATTGATCATCAGTATTATGTGTCACCTGCCAATAAACGTTATGAAACACTGAAAAGGCTGATCGATTTCAACCCGGGCATGTATGGCATCATCTTCGCACGTACCAAGGCCGGGGCGCAGGAAATTTCTGAAAGCCTTTCCAAATCAGGCTACGAAATTGAAGCTTTGCATGGCGACCTTACACAGCAGCAGCGTGATAAAGTAATGGCACGCTTTCGCAATAAAACACTGCAATTACTCATTGCAACCGATGTGGCTGCCAGGGGTATTGATGTTGACGGCATCACACATGTGATCAACTACGAACTGCCGGACGATATGGAAGTTTACACACACCGCAGTGGCCGTACAGCACGTGCCGGTAAGAGCGGTATCTCCATTTCCATCTGCCATGTGAGAGAAGTTTTCAAGATCAGGCAACTGGAAAAAATGATCAACGCACAATTTCACAAACTGGATATCCCGAGTGGCAAGGATGTTTGCAGAAAGCAGTTTTTCCACTTCATGGATAAGCTGATGAAAGCAGATATCTCTCATGGCGACTATGAAACATACATGCCCGACCTGATGGAAAAATTCCAGGACATCTCAAAAGAAGAAGTACTGCAGCGTGTAGCAGCCCTTGAATTTGATCATTTCCTGAAGTATTATGAAAATGCAGATGACCTGAATGTAAAAATGGATAACAGGCGTTCTGATTTCCGTGATACCGGCAGAAAAGATTTTGGTACTAACAGGCGTGAACGTTCCGGATCAAGAGACAGCGGCTATACAAGACTGTT
>WBZP01005475.1_pt1 | contig 12906 bp, 23 predicted proteins | sample 5204301 | NCBI WGS metagenome assembly WBZP01 (sample SAMN12412401, study PRJNA552823) | activated sludge metagenome | isolation source: activated sludge from nitrification reactor of wastewater treatment plant... | place: USA: Pennsylvania | collected 2017
GATGGCGAACGCATTTCGATGGATAGGGTCTTCACCGTGTCGCACCGGAAGCTGATGCGCTGCCAGCCTTCGTAACCGGCCACATCATCCGACCACATAGCACGTCCGTTGACGTATAGGGTCTTGGTGAGCCGCCCGGTTAGCGATCCGATGTAACTATCCTTCACCCATGCCGAAACCCATACCCCGCTATCGGGTAGAACGGTGACCGGGTAATAAGTGATGGACGGCTCCAGGTCACGCCAGCCGATGCAGGTCACAACGTACACGCCTGGTGAGCGGTAGGTATAGGTGACTGACTTGCCTGCTCGCTGGCCCTGGTCAATCAGCCCGTCACCGAACCGCCACCAGTAGGTGTCTGCTCCGGTAGCTGATAGGGTTATCGGTGTTCCGACCCTGACTGGTTGGGCGGTGGTTAGGAGGAGGAGAAGGGGGAAGAGTTTCATAGGGTTTGGCGTTGCGGAAAGATTGATGTTAGGCGTTATTTTTTAGCCAACGCAAGTATTCATCATTAATTTTCATGCTATCAAACATACTTTTGAATATCGTGCATAGCCGATAGTGTTCATGGTTTTCCAGTTGCTTCATCTTGCTAAACAACGCATTTACATCTTCATTGGCGTATTTTTCTGTCAATATTCCCAGAACCTTACGGCTAACTAAGTCGGGTTTAAGTTCATCTACCCACCGCAAAAAACTACGCCTAATAAATGTTCTCCGCAACTCTTGTTTCTGTTCTTCTCTTGCTTTCTTTTCCATCGTGGTGGTGTTGGTTGGTTGGGTTAATGTCTATGTTAACGTAGGTTGACCAAATTATCATTTATCCATTTGCAAAATTCTTGGTAACCCAGCTTTCTTGCTTGTATATAAATAATTATTTTGTCTGGAAGCTGTCCCCTAACTGCTTCTAAACGCCATTTAAGTTCCGAGTTTTCTTTCTCAAGCTCTTTGATGGTTTCAATCAATCCGTTTATTTGTTCGTCCATTTCCTTCTATTTTACAACCAGCCATCGGCCAGTTAGGTTAGATTGTTACTACTATTACGCAAGTCGTTTAATGCCAATCGGTACGCCTCGAATTTGTTCCTGCCGTATGATTCGCCTAATACTTTCTCATTGCTGATAAGTCTATCCATCCAGTCTTCAGCCCAAATCCTGCAATACCATCTTTGGTTTCCTGAAATGAAATGCAGGCAAGAATAATATAGCTCTACCCGTTCGTGGTTTTTATTGAAGTTTATGTATGAAGCGAAGAATCGGATGGTCATGGTTGGACTGTTGTTACTTTACTATTACCTCAAACCCCTTCACATACCCCACCGCCTCCGGAACCTGACCCGAACAGCCAACAACAGAGCGGACGTTGTTGCGAACCCGGTTACCGCTAAACACCACCATCCCGGTATCGGTAGCTGGTTCCGGGAACGTAAACGCTCGCTGGTCAGCCGTTACAATGTTGCCCGTAACGATTGAAGAGTTACCGCCCCGGCACCCGTTACCTTGCCCGTGCCGAGAGATGACGGTGTAATGCTGTTCCGGCAGGAAGGTGTTATACTCGATGACCATGTTGCTGTAATGACCCGACCCGTCCACCGCCGACCGGCAGGCGTCGAAGATGTTGCGGCGTATCGTGGCCGTCCCTTCGAACTTAGTGCCGGACCCGCCGACCCAGACCCCGTAGCCGTATCCGGCGTTTCGGCAGTTGTGGATGTAGTTGCCTTCGATGATCGCCCCGTCAGGTGAGTATAGGTACACCGCCCACATATCGAACCAATACAGTTCACATCCGACCACCTTCAATCCAGGGTGATTCCCGTGAATACCTTTGCTCACACCCCGCCGGTAGTCGAAGTCTGTAATCTCTCCAGTTGCTCCCCGGAGCCGTAGCCCTGAGATCGTGACGTTCTTACCCCCGGTCTGAATGAGTGGTGCGCCGCCGGTGACAGGTGTAAAGGACGTTGAATATATCAACGCCCTCGATCCGCTGTATAGCGTAACACCTTCCGGTACGGTAATGGTGTATCCGGTAGCGTTGATTGTACCCGTAACCGTCACGGTGTCGCCGGGTAGCGCGAGTGATAGAGCGATGAGGAGTTGGGGTAGGGTCATGGGGCGGTGGTGTTAGGAACGTGCCGGACGTTTCACCGGCGACTGCTTCCAGTCGGAGTAGGTCAGGCGGCGGTCGGGGCAGATAACAAAATCTCCATCACTGATATTATGGGTGGAATTATGGATTGGCTTATCTTTATGCCAACACTCCACCTTATCAAAATCCGCCGCCCTCCATTCAGCCCATTCCGGCGCGCCTTCAAAGGGGTCGAGGGGTTGGGCTTTCTGCCCCTGCTCGAACCGAAGGCGGTAGTCGGCGTAGGCTTCGGCGAACTTAAAGGGACTTGTAAACGGGTCAACGTTTTGGATTGCTTCTTCTTCCCAGTACTCTTCCGCCGTCATCGGGCGGGTTGTTTCTTTCGTGTCGCTCATGGGGTCATTGTTTTTGCTGTTAGTGTTTAGTAGTTATTACAATCTCGTACACGGCAATTTTATTTATGCAATATCATGAAATGGCAATTTGCTTCCAGTAGCAGCTTTTTCAATTGAATTGATATTGTTTCGTTCAACAGATTTTTTTTCAATCACTGCCTGGTATTCGCCAATTGTTACTCCTTTGCTTACATCATATCCTAGCTTTTTAAGCTGCTCTACTTGGAATGGTTTAGCTGGACTTCCACTTATTATTTCACTGCAGTCTCTTTTTGTGTATTCGTTATTAACAACATCATAACCAAGTGTTGCCAGCCAAGCAAGTTGCTTTGGAGTTGCGGGTTCCAGCATTTTTGCGCTTCGAATAGTCTTTACTTTTGGAAGCTTCAGAAGGCTTACAACTTCTGTCTTTTCCTGAGTATGATTCAGCTTTCTGTGCTGCTTGATTTTGAACAACAATTCTTCTTTCTGCTTTCGCGTTTTGAAGATGCGTTCTTCAACGGGCTTGTCTTGATCCAATGTGTAAGTGTTGACAAGACTGTGCTTTTTGGTATTATCAGTAATGTCTAAAATTGTACACTTGGATTTTGAGCTTGCCATAATAGCAGCAATACGCTCTTCTGTCGAGTCAAAATTGACGTTGCATACTGGCCTGGTGCCTCTTCCTACTTGTTGAAGAAACACGGTCTTGCTCTTCGTAGGACGAGCATTGATGATACATGCAACTGGCGGATGATCGAAACCTGCAGTCAATACCATGACATTAGTAACCACTGTGTATTTCCCGTTCTTAAAATCGCGTATGCGATCTTCTCGATCCGGGCATATTTGCGTATCGCCTACAATAAATGTAGCTGGCACACCGTGATTACAGAACATTACAGCAAGATCCTGTGCATGCTGAACATCGACACAAAATGCCAGGGTGGGTTGTCCGGCGGCTCGTGCTTTCCATTCTTGTACGATCAGCCTGTTCCGTTTTTCATTGTTGATGACTTTACCAAGATCGCCGCTGTTTAGCTCGCCGCCGGTAGTACGCACCGTATCAAGGCTGAATTCCGTCTTAATCCGAACGCCTTCAAGCTCTACCAGGTACCCTTCTTTGATGCCGTAGTCAATGCCATACTCCACTACGATGTCGTCAAACAGGTTGCCAAGAGATAACCCGTCCAATCGTTCCGGTGTAGCTGTTAAGCCAAGCCGAAGCTTTGGGGTAAAGTACTCTAAGGTCTCCTGCCAGGTTTTTGCCATGGCATAGTGAGCTTCGTCTACGATGATCAGATCGAAATGATCCGGTGCAATTTTCTCCCGGCGACGAAACAGGGTTTGAATGCTTGCTACGACAAGTCTCGGTTCGATGTTGAACAGATCTTGCTTGACGATGCCTAACATTTCAGTCAGGGAGCGGTCCTCTTTGTCTGCAGGAAGAGATACAAACAATCCTTCGGAACGGATTTTACGCAACGTATTGATAGCTCCTTTTTTGCTCAGTACGTTCGTCCAAACGTGATCGGTCATTTCGCCTAAAACAGATGCCGCGGATTGATCGATCAGTTCTTCTGTGTGAGTAAGCCAAAGCGTCCTCTTAAACTGAGGCATGTTGGCTATAAGTCCGCCAATGTATGTCTTGCCAAGACCCGTAGCCAATACAACAAGCTGCTTGTTGATGCCGGCATTCAGTTTTTCGATTACCGTTTTGACTGCGTGATCTTGGTATTCTCTTGGTTTTCTCATGTGTCAAATTTAGTTGTTGCTGACGACAATTAAAACATGTCGGTCAATGTTTTTTGTTTTGGGTTTGAACGAGTTGCCTTTTTGGTTTTTGGCTTACAGCGTTGAATAAAGCTTTCTGCCATGTCAAAGCTGAGAAACGAAGCACTATATCCATAGATGCTTTTTGCCTCAAATTCTTTGGCGTCTTTTTTGACTACGATACCCAGGTTTTCTCCTGTTGACGAATCTTTGATTGTCCACTCGTTTTCGTTGAAAAGCGAAGTGTTTATGGTCGTTTTAGCGGCTTTCATACGGATCTGGCTTTGATGCTTCGTAGTCTTTGGCGCAATGCTCCATGATTTGCTCTTCGTATGTCTCGAATAGCTCGTCAGGCACCTCTTTTCCTATGACGTTTTGAACGCTAAGAATGGTCGCTTCTGCGGGTTCTGACGGCTCGTAACGTGATCCAGGGAAGCCTCGATACCATCGGTATTTGACGGTTACTTCTTCGCCGTTTGGCAGAACCATATTTGTTGATCGAACGTGTTTCATGATTAGAACAAAGAAAAATGCGGCTTATTCCAATGGAATAGGCCGCATTGTTAAGTCAGCAATGTTGATGTAAGCGCCTCTTTCTGTCAGGTAGTTCTTATGCAACATCTTCCATACCAGAGAAGCTATCGTAGTAGCCATAAAGAGATTCGTCATCAAATCTTGTCGGCCTAGAGCTTGCGCCAAGCTGCAGCTTGGTTCGTCTGGCTTTGACGTACTGCCTTTATAAGCATCCAAAACACTTTTTATCGAATCAAATGTTTTGAATTTAGACTTTCTAGGCTGTCGAATTTTATGAAACGTCATAACTTGGATCTGTCCGTATGTGTCTCCATTGCCACTGTCAATTAGATAATACGTCGTGCCAATTCCTTCTTGGTATTGATTATTGCAGTTGGATTTTCCTGACAAACATTGCACCATTTCTCTCCTGGCTTCAACAGAATCAACAGCACTAATTATAATCGCAGGATTTTGTTCGCTGACGACGAAATTGTCGTCAAAACGTTCCGGTATTGCTTTCCAATCATATCCCCAAGCTCGATTTACCTTGCTGATAGCTGCCACTGCTTTATTTGTTCCAATGTCGTTCTCGGAAAATAACTGACGACCTACATTAGACAATGAAACAAAATCTGAATCGTATGCAGTCACACTGATCCCTGGTCGATCCAAATTGATGAGTGCCATGTTGATCCTCGCCAATTCGCGCAAAACTAATGATCCTGTTCCGCCAACACCAACCAACCCAATATGAATACGATGATGATTGTTGTAACATATTGGATGAACATAATGAATTGGTTCTTTTTTCATTTGATTTCGATCCATTGGTCAAGTTTTACTTTAAGAGGAACTAATGACTTTTCCCAGAAAGAAAACACTTCTTCTTTTGTTGCTGCAGGCGATACGTGAGGATAGTATTCATCCGGATTTTTAATAACTGCAGTAAACGTAGCTTTCATAAAAGCCTTTTCGTATGCATTTATGATTTCAGCAACGGAAGAAATTTCACTTCTCTTAGGTTGTGCAGAACCCAAGCATGCTTTAAATTCATCGTTCAACCAATTTGCAAAAGGAGCTTTGTATAGCTTGTTTTCTTTTGTCGGGGCACTATCGCCAAGATAAGAACAAGCATAAACGTTTTTCTCCTTGTACATGAATATCATTGGCGGGACCCAATACATTTTTTGTTTATTGTAATGCTCGGGTATCGACAACTTTTCTATTTTGGCAGGACGAAACCAGGCAACTTCAACGTCATTTTTGTAACCCAAAGCAATAATATTTCCGGGTTCAACAAATGAAATTGGCATTGCTAATTCATTGTTGAAATTGCCTAACAACTTTTCGATTCGATCTCTTGTTGCAACCATCCAGCCATTCGGAACGTAGTTTATCCCGTCAATAGAATGAAAGCCCGAAATCTCTACTCTTTCGTAATTGTAGCCAACGATGCAGAAAATTGGCCGGCTTGAATTTGATTCAGCATTTCTTTTAGCTTGTTCGAATCTACTATGTATTTTTCCAAACAAAGAATGCTTTTCAATAACGTCTTTATCTGATTGTGATATCTTTCGCTGTCGAGTGTTTTTTGCCATGATAATACAAGTTTTTCAAATAATTTACGTTGCAAGTCATAGTCAATGCTCCTTTTAAACTTATTGTATTCGTCTAACGGAAATAATATCTGACTATAATATGCAACACCGTAACATTGCCACGATGCATGTAGCATCCCATCCAACCATTCTGAGTAATCCAAAATATCAAAATATGCATGGTGCCATTCTTGCACGCCTTCATCTTCGAATTCAGCATGTTGTTCGTTAATGAAATTCAATTGCACATTTTCAAACATTCCTATCTTCTTCCAATGAAGAAAGCATTGCGCCGTTTGTTTAAACAACAGGAATAGTTCTCCATTTTGGTGAGGATAAATCCATCGCTTCTTTTCGTCTTTCTCATACTCGTAATACTTTTCTGGATGGTAGTTTGCCCATTTTTTTACTATCGAGTCAACAGCAACTTTCTCATATAGCATACCTGAAAGTATACTAAACATTTTTTCTACTAAGTGTATTTTCTTAGCAAAATCAATGTTTTCTTCGCCAAACAATTCGTTTTCTGTGCTCTCAATCTCTGATAATGCAATTTGTTCTATCCAGTCGTGATGAACTATATTGCCTAATGCAAACGTCAAAGCAAAGACGTCAATTGCATAATCAGGATGCTTTACTGCAACGGCAAGCATTTCTGTTAAATCCAAGAGGTAAACATAGTCTCCTGCGTCAACGACTTTAGCTCCTAATACTTGTTTCTTCTCTTTGCTGTAAATAGAAACATTGAAATCTTGCAATGCTTCTTTAAGAAAGTGAAGGTCTGACAACGAAGATATTTTTTCCGATATCGATGGATCGATTCTTTCATAAAGCTTGTAGTAGTCTATAGCTTTTTGATTAGTTGGACCCAAAACGCGTCCAGCTAATTGGCGAAGAGTAATATCACTACTTGCCTGGATGCTTACATGTACATGTATTCTTCCTGACTTGGATCGGCTTTTTTTGTCAGATCCAAATCTGAGTTTATTTGTTCGTAGACTTCTGTCGTTTCGCATGTTATTGCTTTTAACTCTTCCGTCGGTTCGAAAATGAAAGGGGCGCCTTGCGAGCGCCCCTGTTCTTTATCCTCTTTCCCCGATTTTCGGGTTGATACTGTAAACCGCTTTGCCATCTTCGTTGATCTTAGGGTTTCCGATTACCGAACTGGTGATGTGAGGGTACATCATAGAATAGTGATCCCTTACTTGCTTGGGTGTCATGGTAGGATCAGGATCTGGAAGCGTGATTTCGTCTTCATCGTCATCCTGTTGAATTTTGAATACCCGTTGTATAATTTCTGTCTGGATTGCCATAATGCTTCTGATTAAAAGTCGTCGTCGTCGTTGGAAGCTTCTTCGCCTGTTTCTTCAATTTCTTCTTCCGTTGCTTCTTCTTCAACAGCCGGATTAGGCTGAATTTGAACAGGCTTGGCTTCTGTTTGAGGGATTTGAACCTCTTCAGCTTCGTCGGTATCTAAGTCATTCATGTCAGCCTTGGCTTTCTTGACTTTGATGTCGAAGATTCGGGTGCGCCACTGCTTCATCTCTTCAGCAGATCCTTTTTCTATCAGCTTCTGTACGGCAAACATTTTGCCCAAGTAGTCAAAGTCCTTGTTGGACATATTGGCTTCGATTTCGTTGAGCATTTCATTGACAGGGCTGGTTGCAGGCGCTTCTTTCTTTTCTTCGGCAGAAGCGACTTCAGAAGTTTTAGCTGTCATCTGCTCTGCTTTCGGCTGCGATGTAGCACCAGGCTTCCGTCCTCTTTTCGTCGGCTGCTGAGCAGGTTCCTTGGTTTCCTTGGTTTGGCTTGTTTCTTCTTTTGCCTTTTCAAGCGATTTGTCGAAATCGCCCTTGTTGACGATCAAAGCCGTTTGCTGTAAAGGCACTTCCAGGATGCCTGCAATGTTGCTTGCCACTTCTTCGATTGATCCCGATACGTTGATCGGCAGAAGGTTTTTGACCTTGGCAGAAGGCAGTATGCTAACCAGCACTTGTCCTTCAGCTTTCTTCGTCATGGTCAACGTCAGGGTATCCCCTTCCGTCATGGATTCATAAATTTTGTCGAGCATGATGTATAAGTTTTGATATAGAAAAATAAGGCAGCGAAGCCGAAGCTCCGCTGCCTACGGGAAAACCTTCCCATGAGAAAGGAAGGAAAAAACCCGTTTTAATGTTGTCTGGTAAACATCCCTTTGAAGGACCCGTTGCATATTTCCCTCACCGGATTGAACCGGCACCCCAGAATGCAACGCCTACTGGGCATGGCAAATATACTGCTTTTGTCAAAAACAACAAATCAAATACTTTCCCCGTAAAATTCGTAAGCGACCACCTGGCGATCGCTGGGCTTCATTTGCTCCCAGGTTTCATCTTCGATGCAGTCTATCACGTCGAACGGATCTTTTACATTCCGAAGCTCTCCCAAACGGCCGTCAACGTACCGTTCAACGCCATTGACCAATACGACAGGAAGATTGCCAGCAACAAATTCAGTCTTGTGTTCTTTGCTTCTGGGCATAACTGCTTTGTTTATTGGTTTGCGGATTTAAAGAATACGTTGTTGTGCCAATGAACAAACTCTTTCCAGTTGGCCTGAATTATCGAGCAAATTGAATACCGATCAATCTGGATGGCCATCTTTTCATCCATCTTTGTTTTGGCAAAAGCCCGTAGAATAACAATCTGATCTGCCTTTTTGGCGTACCCTCTTTTACGAAGCCAGTTGTTTACTCCTGAAGATGGATTTCCCTGTATGTATCTTGCTTTTCTCGGATAACCTACCGCCGGTCCTAAATACTCACCAGTTTCATAATCAAACTCACCGTTAATCATTGCGTCTGCTATTTCTCCCATAGCTTTATTTTTTAGTTGGTTAGGTTACAAACTTTCATCCACCATATCCGGCGGCATGGTGGTCATCATGGCGATGCGGGTCAGCCAGTAGTTTTGAACCTCGCGTCTGGTGCGTGGATAGGGATAATCAAGGCCGTTGGTTTGATCCATCGAAGTCATCTTCCATTCCGGCAACTCCAAAACATAGAATACGTTTACCCTTTCAGCCAGCAATGCGGCCAGTAGTGTAATACATTCACCCTTAGCTATTCGTTCCCCCGCCTTCTCAAGGTCGGCTTTCATTTTTGGTGTCATGCGTTTAGCTCTTTTGTTATCGTTAATAGCAAATTATGGCAACCCAAAGTGTTTGCCGGAATGTGTTTCAGATTAAGAATAGCGGATAGTGTTTTGGCCGCCTCCATTCTTCTGGTCTGAAAAAGAATCACGAGGTCGAGTATTTCATCGTCTTTTAGATGCTTTCTGAGGACATTTGTTTCTTTCATTGAAGTCATTAGTTAGTGGCCGGGGCTGGATTTGAACCAGCATAGCAGTCAGTTGAGTCACCTCTGTTGATTCTGCGCTTTGGGACGGTTATCACTTACCCATTGTGTTTTACCGTTGCGTCTACCAATTCCGCCACCCGGCCTGTGATTCATTTTGTGGGCCCTGTTGGAATCGAACCAACGACCCGCAGATTATGAGTCTGCTGCTCTAACCGATTGAGCTAAGGGCCCTCGAGCCGGTGTCAGTGCAAGTCGCGGCTCGCTACCTTGCACCGACCAACAACCGGCTTTTGTCAGAAATCATCGTTTGGATCCTCTCCCGGCAATTTGAGCTTGGGAAGACTGTCAGGATCGATTAAATGCACAATGTTTCGCGCTTGAATCTCACTGTAAAGGTAAGGAAGCGCCAACATTTGTGTCGTAGACCTTTTCTCCTTGGGTTTCCGTTCGATTTTCCGATAGGCGTTCAGCAAGTATGAATCGTTCAACGATTCAATGTCATGCTGTATGCCTTTGCTGTCAACGTACTGATGTGGATACTTGCTCATAGCTGTATTGCTTGAGGCAAAAGTCTGTCACGTTTACCCAAGTTCTTGGGCAATACAAAACAGGCTTTGCTGGTTTAAGTTTTCGTTGATAGTCTCTCAGCAGGTTTTTGTTGATGACATCCAACTCAGCGTAAAAATCGTCTTTCCTGCATTCACCAACAATACGCATAGCGATGTATCCATCTTTTTCTTCGATGAAGTGATGCCATACGACTTTGTTGCTGGCCTTTACGCAACTGACAAGTTTTGCAGTTCCATATTGACCCAGATCAGCAGTATAAACGTGAAAGATGCGATCGGTGGCTTGAAGCACTAATGCTTCATGGCCTGGACGGGTAGTTGTTCTCATGGTTGCTATAAAGAAAACCACTACAATTTTCCCTCATCAGCAAAAGAATAATGACCTGATTCAGTAAGGATAATATGATCCAATACGTAAATCTCATGCATTGCTCCGGCTTCTTTCAATCTTCGTGTCAAAGCGTTGTCTTGTTCGCTTGGGCTTAAATTTCCGCTGGGGTGATTGTGAAACAGAATGATTGCGGATGCTCGAAGGATAATCGCGCTTCCAAGAATAATGCGCGGGTCCGCTACTGTTCCCGTTATGCCTCCTTTTGATACTGGGACAACAGCTATGAGCTTGTTGGCTCGATTGAGAAGAAGAGATCCAAAGTATTCAACATCGCTGATGCTCATGCCGTTTTGCTCATACCATTTGCGGATAAAGAGCGCGGCATTGGATCCGTTTTTGAAAGAACTAACAATCGGAAATTCAATGTTTGTTTCTACCTGGCGATATGTTAGCGTAGCTTCCGTTACCATTTTGGTGTATCCCGGGATTACATCATTCGTCTTGTAATTCTCTAAGTCGAACACTACTTTTTTCGTTGACATGGTTAAAAAAAAGAGAAAGCCGGCTTTCGCCGGCCTTCTTCGCAGCACACAACTCCACCCACCTACACAAGCCCAAGAGCCATTGGCCAGCTTGGGAAGCCTTTTTCGTCGTGTCCGTCAAGCTCGTAACAAGTGTCACCTACAACGCTGGTAATGTTGCCATCGAAAATCATTTCCTGTAATTCTTCACTTTCAGGAACATCGAAAAGCGCGGTGTACCGGACAGGATAGATATCACCTTCATCAGCGATAAGAATGCCAATCTGAGAAACATTTTCAGATTGGTATTCAGGAAATCCATTGCTGTTCAGAAAACGCTTGTTGTAAGGAAATAGTCGTAACGTATCTCCCTTTTTTATTTCGAGGGAAAGGCCTTCTTTGTTATTCAACAAGAGGTCTTTGTCTGCCTCAAATGTGTGTTCGCGCCAATTTTCAGATCCCATAGTTGACAAAAAGAAAAAACCCGTCTTTCGACGGGCTTCTTCCTTTTTCGGTTGTGTAAGACTATCTGTAAATCTTCGTCAAAGCTCGGATTGCCTTTTCTTGGAGAGCACCCGGAAATACTCTTTGGTCCTTTCGCGATCCATGTAAGAAACGATAAGCGTCTTACTATTGGCGATGGCGAGTTGGATGTCAGTATCCTGGAGCTTCCACCACGTTCGGATGTTCGTCTTTTCGTTGTCCAAAGCCTGGTCGAAGAATCCATCGTCTTTGCTGTATGGCCACTTGTATTCTTCCTTTTCGTCGTCGAAACTACCGTATTTAGCCTGAAGGTCTTTCTGCATCTGCCGGTATTGACTCATAGGATCTGTAACAACCGGTACTTGGATGATAGCCATGCAAAACTGATCGTGTACAAATTCATAGCTGACGGCACACCCGGCATAATCGGCAAACGAAACATTCTTCCAGGTAATGTGATCACCGCCCCTGGGTTGGCTGGATTGAATGGTAATTGCTGCGGGTTGCAAAGCTTCGAATTGCGTGCGTACGGCAGCAGCAGGTTGACCGAAAGAGATGCCAAGGACTTGTTCGACATTTTCGGTTGTTTGTGCTTGTGTTTTCGGTACCGTCGTTCCCAGCGACAGGACCAGGCAACACAACAGCCAGATGAAAGTCAACTTTTTCATGGTTGTTTGGTTGGTTTGAAGTGTTTTTCCGGCACTAAGATATCATAAGCTCCGATGCCGGCATACGGAACTATGACGTAAGATTTCTTCATTTTCTCTCCGTACTTCTGGCTTTGAGGCCATGGAATACGAATGTAGGGGACGACTCTGCTCATAGGTCTTCGTTGCTGGCAGTGATCGAAGTATTGAACGAATCTAAAGCTTTTTCGATACAATCCAACAACTCGTTGAGCTCAATTTGCTTTGTTTTTATCGACAAATCAAGTCTTTCAATCAGGCTACGCAACAAGCCGGCTTCTGCAGCAATGCCACCTGCAATATAAACAGTTGTCCTGTCAAAAGAAACCGAGATGTTGGGGTGGTTCATGAAGCTGTTGTGGCAGGCGTTCTCGATTTCAATGAGATGCTTCCTGGAAAGCGCCATGTGGTTGAGAATGCCTTGATAGATCCTTGCCAGGCCATTCGCTGAATCGATCACATGCTTTTTTTCTTCGAGGGTGCGAAGCTGTTCAGCTTCTTGAAGCGCGCGCAGGGTTTGGCTGAATGGGTGGTTCATGGTTAGTATTCGCTGGGCAACATCACGACGTCGCCGGTGAAGAATAGTTTGATTTCGTTCAAAGGAAAGTCGGTATACGGGATTTCCTGAACGTA
>WBZP01005476.1_pt1 | contig 12902 bp, 7 predicted proteins | sample 5204301 | NCBI WGS metagenome assembly WBZP01 (sample SAMN12412401, study PRJNA552823) | activated sludge metagenome | isolation source: activated sludge from nitrification reactor of wastewater treatment plant... | place: USA: Pennsylvania | collected 2017
AACCATTTGGCGTCCGGTGGCCTGCTCCCGGTTTCGGGCTTGCTGGCGCTGCTGACGGAGGGACCGGCGCCAGTCGGAATCGGCATCAAAGGCCTCGATGGGCGCTATCGGATTGCCAATCGGCAGATCGAGCGGCTCTTGTGCGCGGACGGCGAAGTCCTTTCCGGCAGGTCGGAAAGCGATGTCCTGCCGGCTGAGGTCTGCCGATTGCTCGAGAACGCCGAGCGCTGCTTGCTGGCCGGCCAGGTTTCCCCGGCCGTCAGGGTCGATCTGCCCGTCAACGATCGGCTCAGCCATTGCGTCTGGTCCAAGCTTCCCATCCTCGGGCCGGACAATGTCCTTGAAGCGATTGTCTCGCTGGTTTTCGACGCCGCCATGCCGCAAGCGCTCGACGAGCTGCAGCAGACCAACCAGCGATTGCAGCAGATGGTCGAACGGCTTGAGCTCTTGGCCGGTACCGACAAACTCACCGGCGCGTGGAGCAGACGGCGACTCGAAGAATGCGTGAGCATTGAAATCGATCGCCTGCAGCGCTACGGGCAGCCGTTGAGCGCGATGATTGTTGACGTCGATTTTTTCAAGCAGATCAACGACCGTTACGGCCATGGCGTAGGCGACCAAGTGCTGCGCCGCCTGGCATCGCTGCTGCTGACCAAACTGCGCAAGGCGGACTCGCTGACGCGCTGGGGCGGCGAAGAGTTTGTCGTGCTGTGTCCGAACACCTCACGCGCCAGCGCGGCACTGCTGGCGGAAAGGCTGCGCAAGCACGTTGCGACCACAGCCTTCGAGACGACCGGGCCAGTGACCATAAGCATCGGCGTCGCCGAATGTCAGGCCGGCGAAAGCTGGGCGCACTGGTTCCAGCGGGCCGACGAGGCACTCTATCGCGCCAAGCAGGGCGGGCGAAACCAGGTTCAGTTGGCGCCCGCGGAGTTCGCTACCGGCGCCCCGCCCGACAGCCCGCGTGCCGATTTCGTCAAGCTGCAATGGCACGCTGGCTACGAATGCGGCCACGAGCTGGTCGACCGTGGCCACCGTTTGCTGTTCGACAATGCCAATGCCTTGCTTGCCGCCATCCTCTCGCGAGGCGACCGCAGCGAGGTTGACCCGCTGATCGATCAACTGCTGGCCGACGTGGTCGAGCACTTCCGCGACGAGGAATCGGTGTTCATCGCTGCCGCTTACCCTGCGGCGAGCGAACATGCGGCGACCCATCGCGAGCTCGTCGCCCGCGCGCTGGCCTTCGTCGAGGAATACCACCAGGCAAAACGATGGGTCGGCGACTTGTTCCAGTTCCTCGCCTACGATGTCATCACCATCCACATGCTCGGCGCCGATCGCCTCTTTTTTCCGTATGTGCGCCAGATGGCGAGCCGCGCAGGCTCGCCAGAATAGCCAGCGGCGCAGCGTCGGAAAGCGGTTGACAACGGAAACGGCGGCCTTTGTCCACTCCCCACCACCTACCCGGTTGAGGAATTGCGACAAATGGCACGCGCCGACGAGCGGCAGACGAACGATAATGCCGATCGCGGCAAATTGTTTCTCCGTCGGACCAAACCAAGAAAGAGCTGCTGTTGAAAACCCTATACCGAACCATACTCTGTGCGAAAGCCCGATCACCGATCGTCGGACACGGCTGGCGGCCGATCAGGTCGTCGAAGCAAGCGAGTCAGGCGACCTTTTCTGGTGTGGTCCCACAATACCGCTTCTTCGCTGATCGTGCCTTTTTTCTCCGCATCGACGATGCGAAGCAATGGCCCGGCGCATGGTGCCATGCTGCTGACGCGGCGCGCCTTGCAGCGCACGGTGTGAAACGGTCCTGTTCGCGAGGAGAAGCCAGATGACTGAGCCTTCGCCACGCCCCGAGCTCGAGCAGGCCCTGCTGTCCTTTCGCCACGCCTTCGTCACCGTCGCTGCATTCAGCTTTTTCATCAATCTGCTCATGCTTTCGCCTTCGATGTACATGCTGCAGATCTACGATCGCGCACTGGGCAGTCGGAACGTGACCACCTTGCTCATGCTGACCTTGATCACGCTCGGCCTGTTCGCGTTGATGTCGGTGCTCGAATGGATACGCTCGATGGTTCTTGTCCGCATCGGTGGACGGCTCGACATCGACACAAATTTCCGCGTTTTCAACGCAACTTTCGAACGCAACCTGCGACAGGCCGGCCAGAATCCGGCGCAAGCGCTGAGTGATCTGTCGTCCATGCGGCAGACCTTGAGCGGCGCCGGCCTGATCGCACTGCTTGACGCGCCCTGGATGCCGATTTATCTCGTGGTGATCTTCATGCTGCACGTTCAGCTCGGCGTATTCGCGCTGGTTGGCGTCGCCATTCTCATCGTCCTGGCACTCATCAACGAACGCGTTTCGGCAGCACCGCTCGCCGACGCGCAGAAACTTGCCATCGCAGCCAGTGCCCAAGCCAACAACCACTTGCGTAACGCAGAAGTGATCGAAGCCATGGGCATGTTACCGGCGGTTCGCGGCCGCTGGTTCGATCTGCATAAGAAGTTCCTTTCCCAACAGGCTCTGGCCAGCGACCGGGCCGGCATGCTCAATGCGGTGACGCGCTTCGCGCGCATCTCGCTGCAGTCGCTCGCCCTCGGCTACGGCGCACTGCTGGCCATCGAGGACCAAGTGACATCGGGCATGATGATAGCGGGTTCCATCCTGGTCGGCCGCGCGCTGGCGCCGGTCGAAATGTTGATCGCCAACTGGAAGCAACTCGTTTCGGCGCGCGCTGCCTACAAGCGCCTGGCGGCGCTCCTGCAGGCGTACCCGGCACGCACGGTCGGCATGCCACTGCCGAGACCGCTCGGCGACGTCACGGTTGACAATGCGGCGACCGCAGCGCCGGGCAGCAAACTGCTCATCCTCAGGAATGTCACCTTCAAGCTGCCGGCCGGCGAGGTGGTCGCCATCATCGGTCCAAGCGCTTCCGGCAAGTCGACGCTGGCCCGCCTGCTCGTCGGCGTCTGGCCGCCGCTGGCCGGTTCCGTCCGCCTGGACGGTGCCGAGGTCTACAAGTGGAACAAGGACGAACTCGGCCCCTACCTGGGTTACCTGCCGCAGGACATCGAGTTGTTTGACGGCACGGTCGCCGAGAACATCGCCCGCTTCGGTGAAGTCGACTCGGAGCAGGTTCTTTCTGCGGCGCAAGCGGCGGGCGTGCATGAACTGATCCTGCAGCTCCCGCACGGCTACGACACGCCCCTGGGCGATGCCGGCAGTGTGCTTTCCGGTGGTCAGAAACAGCGCATTGCGCTGGCGCGGGCACTCTATGGCGACCCGGCCCTGATCGTGCTCGACGAACCCAACTCCAATCTCGATGACCAGGGTGAATCGGCGCTCGCCGAAACGCTGCGACGCCTGAAAGCGCGAAAACGAACGGTGGTCATCATCACTCACCGGATGAGCACCGTTTCGGTCGCCGACAGCATCCTGGTGTTGCACGAGGGAACGGTCAAGGCGCACGGGCCACGTGATCAAATCCTGGCGGCAATGCGCGGTGCTCCGCCGCCGGGGACGAATCCGACGAGCGCGCCCACGGCCGCGCCGCGCGGCGTTCCTCCGGCCTATCAGGCAGCAGCCGGTCTGCCGATCGCGCCGATAAGCGGCGCCTGAACTGCTTGGCAAGGAAACGGCGACATGCAGCGAAACAACAAGACCGAGAACGATATCACCGACGTGAGCGAGGTCACCGTCGGCAAGGCCGAGGCAGGCAGCTCGACGATCGACATCAATTATGGCCGTGCCTCGCGCCTCGGCTGGCTGGTGCTTGCCGCCGGCTTCGGCGGCTTTCTGCTCTGGGCGGGAATCGCCCCGCTCGACCAAGGCGTTCCGGCCAGCGGTCAGGTTGTCGTGACCGGCAATCGGAAGACAGTGCAGAACCTTGGGGCAGGGAAAGTGGAAGCGATCCTGGTCAAGGATGGCGACAAAGTCAAGGGCGGCGACATCGTCGTCCGCCTCGACCCGACACAGGCCCGCGCACAGCACGAAGTGGCGCGCAGCCAGTGGTTTGTCGCCAAGGCAGCCGAAGCCCGACTGCTCGCCGACATGCAGGGCCGGAATGAGATCGCCTTCCCGGAGGATCTCCTGCGCGACAGGGATGACCCACGCGCAGCCAGCGCGATGGCCGTACAGACACATCTGCTGCGCACACGGCAGACCGGTCTGCAGGCGGAACTGAGCGCCCTGAAGAATTCGCTGGCAGGACTGCAGTCGTCCGCCAAAGGCATCGACGCCACCAAACGTGCAAAGGAGGAACAGTTCAAACTGCTGCTCGCCGAGTTGCAGGGGCTGCGCGAGCTGGCGGCCGAAGGATACCTCCCGCGCAATCGTCTGTCCGAACAGGAACGGCTTCTCGCCCAGCTTGGCGGTGCGATCTCCGAAGACATCGGGAATCTCGGCCGGACACAACAGGCAATAGCCGAAACCCGCATGCGCATCGTGGCGCGCGAACAGGAGTATCGCAAGGACGTTGAAAGCGCGCTGGCCGAGATACAGAAGGAAGTCACGTCGCTTGACAGCCGCCTTGAAGGGCTGGTCTTCGACCTGGCCAACACGGAGATCCGCGCGCCGGCCGATGGCGTCGTCGTCGGATTGAATGTGCATACCGTCGGCGGCGTCCTGCCAGCCGGTACACCGCTCATGGATGTCGTGCCGAGGAACGAGCCGCTGCGTATCGACGTACAGCTTCCGACGCACTTGATCGACAAGGTGAAAATCGGTCTGCCGGTCGAAATCACCTTCCCGGCGTTCAACCAGCGCACGACACCGCAGATTCCCGGCGAGTTCTCCCAGGTGGCTGCCGACGCGACAAATGACCCGCAAGGCAGGCTCCCGCCGCACTACCGCGGTCAGGTCATCGTCACCGCCGAAGGCATGAAGAAGCTCGTGACACACGACATCAAGCCCGGCATGCCGGCTGACGTATTCATCAAGACAGGCGAACGAACCATGCTCAACTATCTTTTCAAACCACTGGCCGACCGCATGCGCTCAGCCCTGACCGAGGAGTGATGATGCGGCGCGGTTTCTTGGCGCTGGCTGGCTGCACGCTGGCGCTCTCCTCCCCCGGCGCCTTCGCCCTGGGCCTGCTCGACGCGTATCAGGCCGCCCGCCAGAACGATCCGACTTTGCGGGCAGCGCGCTACGAGCGCGAAGCCGGGCAATACGCAATCGCCATCGGCCGCTCCGGATTGCTGCCGACCCTGACGATCACCGGCGCCTACTCGAAGAACAAAGGCGAGCGCGAGTCGACGACGAGCGCGCAGACACAGGACCTTGCCTACTCGGACAAGCAGGCGGCGCTCACCTTGCGCCAACCGCTGTTCAACTATGACGCTTTCGTCCGCTACCAGCAGGGCGGCGCTCAAGCTGCGTACAGCGATGCTGTCTTCGACCGCAAGGAAGGCGAAATGACGGTCAAGCTGACGGCGGCGTACTTCGAAGCGATGTTTTCGCTCGAGCGGCTGACCCTGGCCGAGGCCGAAATCGCCGCCTACGAAGCACAGCGGGAACTCGCTCGGCGGCGAAGAAAAGGGGGAGAGGGGACCGTCACCGAAATCGCTGAAGCCGAGTCGAGAATGCAGCTTGCGCGCGCCGGACGCGCCGACGCACTCGACCGCCTGTCGGTCGCAGCGCGCGTGCTTGAAGGGATGACCGGCAAACCGAGCGGCCGGCTGTGGGTCTTGCGTCCTGATTTCGCGCCGACAAGCTTGCTGCCTGGCCAGCTTGAAGAATGGGTGACCCTGGCCGAGGAGAACAGCCCGGAGGTGCGCGCGCGACGCCGGGCATTCGATCTGTCCAGCCTGGAGGTCGACAGAATTCGCGCCGGTCACCTGCCACAGCTTGATCTTGTCGCCCGCGCCAGCCGCTCGGAGAATGAAACGATCTCCACACTCGACCAGAGGACGAAAATCAACAGCGTTGGCGTGCAGCTCACCATCCCGGTGTATGCTGGCGGACGCGTCGATGCACTCGCCGAACAGGCAGTCGCCAACCGCGAACGCGCGCGGGCAGAGCTCGAAGTTGCCACGACCGAGGTCCAGGTTGAAGTCAAGCGTCAGTTTCTCGCCGCCGTCACCGGCATCGACAAGGTCGGCGCCTATCGGCAAGCCGTTGATGCCAGCCGCATTGCAGTCGAGGGAACGAAACGCGGCATGGCAGCGGGAATCCGCACCAACACCGATGTTCTTGACGCCGAGCGCCAGATGTTCGTCGCCCAGCGCGACCTTGCCCAGGCACGCTATGAATTCCTCATCGGCAGCCTGCGCCTGAAGCTGGCCGCCGGAGTTCTGGGCGAGAAGGACATCAGCGAGATCGAAAAACGCCTCCAGCCAAGCGAGTGAAAGCGATCGCCCGCGCCGCCCGCAGCCGCTCGCAATCGTCGCCAGCCGGCGCACACCGCGGGGTCCACTGCGCGCCAGCGGCGACCGGTCGGTGACGCCCCCCGGTCATTTCCATTTCTAACAGACAACGAAAGAACACGATGACACAGATCGCAATCAGGATGCACTGGGCAAGCGCCATTGACGGGCTTGCAGCCCTGTGGTCGGCGGTCCGAACAGCGGCCCTCGTGGGGAAGGAAAGCACGCGGGCTGGCGCGCAAACATCCGCCCTTCCCGGACATCGCGGCCAGCCGCCGGCGACAGTGCTGGCCGCCCTTTTGCTTGCCCTGGCAAGCGCAGGACCCGCCGCAGCGACCGACGTCTTCCTGATCGCAAGCTACCACGAGACGGACGCCTGCGGCCAGCCGCAGTACAAGGCAGCGATGGATGCCCTGCGACAGGGTGGCTTCGCCAACCTGTCCGCGAAGGGCTACTACCTCGACACTCGGGTTGCGCCACGAGAGGAAGTGCTCAAGGCCGTCGAACAGATCAGGAAGGACATCCGCGCGGCGAAGCCAAGACTGGTGTTCACCATCGACGATGCCGCCTTCGCGATGCTCTACGAGGAAGTGCTCCAGCATCCGGAAACCAGGATGGTGTTCACCGGCCTCAATCGCAAACTGAGCTACTACAACGACAAGGCCCGCTTTCTCAACAGTCGCACGCCGATCGCCAATATCACAGGTGTGTTTGAATATCTGTTCATGCGCGAACAGTTCGGCATGCTGGAATCCATCCTGAAACGACCGGTGAACAAGGTTGCCATCCTCCATTCGACGGATGCTGTCGGCGTCATCCTCAAGGATCAGATCCTGGACGAGATCAAAGGGACACGGTATGAGGACCGCATCGTCCTCTTTGCCGTCGAGGATGTCCCGAGCATGATCAGACAGGCCAAGGCGATCAATGACGACAAGCAGATCGACGCCTACGTTCCCGTCACCATGTCGGTGCTCGATCCGGCAGACAACAAGCGCAAGACGATGGACCTGCTGGCGCCCACGCTGCTGAAGAATATCCGCAAGATCGACCTCTCGCTCAACTCCTCCTTCACCGAGTACGGATTCTTCGGCGGAGTGAGCATCGACTTCTATCAGATGGGATTCCAGACCGGCTTCCTCGCCACCAAGCTGCTGAAAGGCGGTGCCATAAAGGACATCCCGATCGAGGATGCCAAGCGCTCGATCATCGCGGTGAATCGCAAGCGCGTCCAGGAGCTCGGCATTCGCCTGAGCCCCGAGGCACGCAGCGTCGTCGACAAATGGATCGACTGACGCGGCCGACCACGCTCTACTCCCCCACCGCCCGTTCATCGCCCGATGACTGATCTGGCGATTCTGCCGCTTCTGCCAAGCCTGACCACCCTTTGGCTGCTGTCTTGCGCATGCTTCCTGGCGGCGACGGCGCTTGTCACGCATCGCTTCCGCAAACAGCAGCCTGGCAATTCGCTGCGGGAGACCGCGCACGTGGCAGTGTTCGCTCTCGGCTGGGCGGTGAGCGGCCTGCCGACGCTGGTGGCGAACCTGCCCGCGTTGCCGCTGGCTCTCGGCGATCTGGGCTGGTGCCTGGCGATCGCCGCCGCCTGGCTGCTGCCCGCGCTGGCCAACCGGCAGATCGATCTGGGCTGGCGCATTGCCCTTGCCGGCTGTGCCTTGGCCATCGTCGCTGCGGGCGGCGTATCAGCCTGGGGGCTGCCGCTGTTCTCAGCTGGTGTGTTGCTCTGCGCGCGCGCCAGGCTGGCGGACGGCCTGTCGCGCCTGACTTGTCTTGCCAACGGCTTGCTTTTTCTTTGCGCCGGAATCGCCAGCCATTTGCCACAGTTCTTCCTCGGCCAACTCCCGCCTGCCGTGCTGCTGGCGGCACTGGTCGTGCGCCTTTGGTGGTGCTCCGGATTGTCCCGGCGCCTTGTCCAACAGTTGGTCGCCGGCCTGTTACTCTTCCCGATTCTGCTCGCCATCGGCGGAACAGTCATGGTGGGCAACGAGACGGCCTTTCGAGCGGGCCTGCTGCAAGATGCCCATACGCGGCTGGAACTGACGAAGAACCGCATCGAGATCATGGACAAGCATGGCTTCGATTTGCTGAGGGTGGCTACCGCCGACCCGATGGCCCTGGCGGCCATGATGCGCACTGCCCAGAACCACGATCTGCAGTTCCGTATCCTGAACCGGCGCATAGGGGCGGACCTCACCTTTCTGCTCGACACGCGCGGAGAGGTCATCGCCACCTCCGACCCGGCACTTGGCGGTCACAACTTCGCTTACCGCCCCTATTTCAAGACTGCCCTGCACGGCGATGCAAACCAGTATCTGGCGCGCGGCTCGGTGAGTGATCAGCCGCGGGTGTACTACGCTCGCCCCATCCTCAACGAGGCTGCGGACGTCTCTGGAGTGATGGTCGCCGCCTTCGATCTCGCGGGCGTCATCGGCGACAACGTACGCATGGACGAAGTTGTCTTGCACCAGAAAGGGATTATCCTGTACGGTCCCGAACGGTACGGGCGCGGGGCCCTGTTTCCGTCTGGAGAATTCGCCGATCGCCTGACGCAGGATCGCCTTTTCGGGCCACCCGACCTTGTCCACCTTGGCTTTCAGAAGATCGACGAGCAATGGGTGCGCGACGCGACCGGTCAGTTGTGGCTCTGGGCCTCCGTACCTCTGCCATACGGCGCCTGGGAGGTGAGCAAGACGGTGCCCATTGCTTCCCTGCTCAGTTTCCGCCAAAGCCAGCTTTCCATGGCCACGCTGTTCATTGCCATCCTGTTGCTGCTCACCATCAACTACCTGCAAGGTAATACTTCGGTCGCCCAGCTCCTGCGCGAGGTTGACAAGCGGCGAAGCGCCGAAGAAGCGGAGCGCGCAATACGCCGCGAAGCCGAACTTCAGCGCGATCAGCTCGACGAGACCGTGCAGATCCGTACGCACGATCTTGCCGTTGCCAAGGAAGCTGCCGAGGCCGCCAGCCAGGCCAAGAGCGAGTTCTTGGCAACGATGAGTCACGAGATCCGCACACCGATGAACGGCGTTCTCGGCATGACCGACTTGCTCCGCCACACCGCACTCAGTGTGCAGCAGCAACGCTACGCCGACGCCGTTTATCAGTCCGGCGAGCACCTGCTGAGCATTATCAACGACATTCTCGACTTCTCGAAAATCGAGGCTGGCAGGCTGGAACTCGAGCACGTCAACTTCAACCTGCGCCAACTCGTCGAGGATCTCAGCTGCCTGTTCGCCCAGCCCGCTGCGGCCAAGGGTGTCGAAGTCATCTGCAGCATTCCGCACGACCTGCCGGTGGCGGTCATCGGCGATCCGGTACGCCTGCGCCAGGTTCTGACCAATCTGGTAAACAACGCCGTCAAGTTCACCAGCCACGGTGAAATCTCCATCGGCGTCCGGCCGCTCGCCGAGAATCCGCAGCAGGCGCGCTATCGCTTTGACGTTCGGGACAGCGGCATCGGCATCAGCAAGGAAGCGCAAGGCCGGCTGTTCTGCCCCTTTGTCCAGGCCGACAGTTCGACGACCCGCCGCTTTGGTGGCAGCGGTCTCGGGCTGACGATCGCCAAGCGGCTGGTCGAAATGATGCATGGGCAGATCGGCGTAGACAGCGAAGTTGGACGCTGGACGCTGTTCTGGTTCGAGATCTCGCTCGACAAGCAGGATGCCGATGCGCGTCCGCTGCTCAGAACAGAAGAGCATTTCAACGGACTGCGTGTTCTCCTCGTCGACGATAACGCCAGCAGCCGTGAGATCCTGACCAGCCGGCTGGAAGGGTGGTCGATGGAATGTACGAGCGTCGCGGACGGACTCCAGGCGCTGCAGACGCTGCGGCAAAGTGCGCAGCGACCTTTCGATCTGGCTCTCCTCGATCAGCAGCTGCCCGCCATCGACGGCGTGTTGCTGGCACGGGCGATACGCGGCGACGCGCGCTGGGCGACGATGCCGATCATCCTCTTGTCGGTCGGCGAATACGCCGATCCTGCGGACGGTGCCGACCTGCCGTTCGACCATTGCCTGTGCAAGCCGGTACGTCGCGCCGACCTTCATGCGGCAATCGCAGGCGCCGTGTCGAAAGGAGGGACGCTGCCGGACAGCAGCCACCCGTTGCCGACACCGCCAGCCCGGGCCAGGCAGTGCAGCGTCAGCGGGCGGATACTGGTCGCCGAAGACAATCCGGTCAACCAGGTGGTGGTCGGCGGCATGCTCGAATCGTTCGGCATCGCCTACAGCATCGCCGACAACGGCGCAAGGGCAATCGACCGCCTATTGCACGAGTCCTTCGATCTCGTCCTGATGGATTGCCAAATGCCTGAAATGGACGGCTTCGTCGCAACCGGACAAATCCGCAACCTGCAGCGCGAAGGGCGACTGCCGCAGCCGCTGCCGATCGTCGCGCTGACCGCCAATGCCGTCGACGGCGACCGCGAGCGCTGTCTCGCGGCCGGCATGGACGACTATCTGAGCAAGCCATTCACCTCCGGGCAGCTCGCTGCCACCGTGCAGCGCTGGATGCCGCAGGACGAAGCGCGAGGTCAGTAAATCGGCTGCACCCGGCGACGCAAGGACGCCGCCAACAAACCGAAGGCGAGGCAGAAAAGGGCAGGATTACCGGGCTCGGGAAGTGCAGTTGAACCGCTACCACCACCAGTTCCCGAACCGCTGCCTGAACCGCCTGAATTGGCTGGCAGATGACCATCGACGACCAATTCAAACAAATACCCCCAATGTGGGGAACCGGCGTTAACGGAGTAGCGAAGATAGCGCGCCTGTGTGTCGGCGGCCAAATTGCCGAGACTGGTGGCATAGACCGCCCCCCAGTCATCCGCCCTGTCTGCAGTACCGGAGGCACCCGTATTGGTGAGGTTGGGCTCGTAGTGATAGCCGCCCACGGCGATGCTTGACCAGCTCGCGCCATCGTTGCTTACGGTCAGCGTGAACGGATCATAGGTGTTGAACCAGGCGTACAGCTCAACCCGGTCAAGGACGTAGTTCTGGCCAAAATCGACCTGCACCCAGCCTCCGTAGTAACCGGAATTCCACGAGTTGAAGCCGGTATTGCCGGTCTGCCCCCAGTCGCCGTCGAGAATATTGGTATGGTCGTACCGATTTGCCGGGTTGTTTGTGCAGCCGAGGTAGCACTGGGAAGCGGTGGTCGCCAGCCCCGGGCTGGTAATGATGAGCGCATGCGCGGGAAGAGCCGCGATTCCTGCCAACACGGGTGCGAGAACCTGCAAGAACTTGCTCGACATTTTGAATCATCTCCAGGTTGTTGAGTCGGCGGACTGAAGCAAATTCGGTGCCAATGAGAAACTGTCTCATAAAACCAGTGCGCAGCCCCGCAGTGCAATGCGCGCAGCGGAGCGTGTGTAAGAAATCTCGACACCAGGCGCCGGCAAGACATCCTGGCGGCCACGGAATCCGTCGGCGATGACGAGAGCTTGCGCCCCACAGCCCTGGACTTGCTGAGCATGACAGGTTGCACTGGAGGCGTGTCTAGGCAACAATTGGCTGTCGCCGAGCAGAAACCGGCGTTGTGCGGCCACTATCGCGCGCACGATTTCGCGCTCCGCCACAGCGGGTTTTCCAGACCATCCGATTTGCTTACCGTAAGCGCGCAGCGATTGCTCATCGCGTTCGGCCGGCACAATGAGCATCAACAACGCCTTGATTGGGGAATTGCATGAAGCCGAGGTTGGCCGTTGTAACCGGAGCATCCGGCGGAATCGGCAGGGCGACGATACGCGCTTTCGCCGACCGGGGATGGTATGTTCTGGCCGCGACACGCACACCGGAGCGCATTCCTCCCTCCGCCAACGTCCGTCCGCTCCTCCTTGACCCGACCTCGGCGAAAGATCGAATGGCGCTCGCGGAACTGATCGAACAGGATTTCGGGGGGCATCTCGACTGCCTCGTGAACAACGCCGGTTACGCGCAGAGCGGCCCGGTCGAACTCGTTGACGAGGCCGCCTGGCGCAATCAGATCGAGATCAATGTGATCTCGCCGGCGCTCCTGACTGCGGCGCTGATGCCGCCGCTGCGCGCGGCGCACGGCTGCATCGTCAATGTCTCATCGGTCTTGGGTCGCACCGGCTTCGCCTGGCAAGGCGCTTATTGCGCTTCGAAGTTCGGCCTTGAGGGCTGGACCGAGTCGCTACTGCTGGAGACGCAAGGACAGGGCGTGCGCGTTCACCTCGTCGAACCGGGAAGCACACGCAGCAATTTTGGCCGCGCAATGAAGATGGTGGACGCTGCGTCCACGCCCTATCAGGCGATGGCTGATAAATTTGCCGCTGCAAGAGCCCGCCTGGCGACCAGAGCACAAGCACCCGAGCGCGTCGCCGCGCTCATCGTCCGCACGGCAATTGAAGCGCGGCCGGGTTTCCGTCTGGCGGTCGGCAGGGATGCTGCGCTCGCGATGTGCCTCCTGCGTATGCTGCCCGGCACAGCGTACCTTGCGTTGAGCAAGGCACTCGCCCGCCGCATCTTGGGCCTCCGGGAGCGATGAAACGC
>WBZP01005477.1_pt1 | contig 12901 bp, 16 predicted proteins | sample 5204301 | NCBI WGS metagenome assembly WBZP01 (sample SAMN12412401, study PRJNA552823) | activated sludge metagenome | isolation source: activated sludge from nitrification reactor of wastewater treatment plant... | place: USA: Pennsylvania | collected 2017
CGTTACCGGGCCGCATCCAGCCTGGCTTCGGATTCATCCGCCGCGCGCTGTCCAGCGATGCTCTCTTCAGTCGTAGCCTCCACACGTGCCGGGTCGATACGCCCAAGTGTCAGCCCACCTGCAGAGGCGGCATCAATCGTCACTCGAACTGTTTTCATAGTACGTAACCTCACGCTGGTTGGCCTTGCGTGCGGAAATGATGCGCATGGCGTCAGGACGAGGGGTGTAAACCACCACAAACAATCGCTGCTCGATCACACCGATCACCCGATAGCGTTCCTCGCCATAGCTGTATCTGGTATCGGCCTGCACCATTCGATCGGGATCAAAGAACACCTGCGCCGCGTAAGCAACATCAAAACCTCGCTCTCTGAAGCATGAGTCGCTCTTTGCTTCATCCCACTCAAAATTCATAGCTCCAGTATAGTTCATTGGCCGACCCCTGGCAGAATCGGAGCGATAAGGGGGACAGTATAGGAAATACCTCCCGAAGAGGAGTCAACCTGGAAACTTGAGCTGGCCGCAGCAACATGGTCTGCAGGCCCCAGCAGCCGCAGCATCACTCCTCGACGGATCGTCGTTGCTCGCTTCAGGCCGCTCGCGCACTTGTTTCATCCAGTAGCCAATCGCGCGCCTCAACGACGGTCACGCCGGCAGGGACTTCCAGCACAGCCGGTTGGCCCGCGTGATCTGCACCCTGCTGGCGCGTAGGAACTCCGAGGCGGCATCCTGCAAGGCCCGGATTTCTCGTGTCTGGATAAAAGGGACAGTATAGGAAATACCTTCCAACGCAGGGCCCACTCACCAACCTCAGCTGACCTCGGTCATGGCGCGAGGCGGCGCTGTCAGCAATGGGGGTGGCGCTCGAAAGCCCTCATTCCCGCGCAAGCGCTAACGCACTTCGGGTAACCCGTTTCCCTCAAAAACAAACAGAAAAACCAGGTGGATTCCCGTGTGCTCGCGAAGCGGTCCGCCGCTATGTCGCGTGTCGGAATCGTCTGCCCGCTAGTGGTCCTCACCACGAAAACACGCCTGGGGCTGGTGTATTCCTGCCTGGCTGAGGGTTGATCAATTGCCCTGCAGTTGCCTCCGTACCTTCGCGGGTACTGCGCAAGCCTTTGTCTGCTGGGCGACGCGACGGCGCGGGGGGTCGGCTACTCGCGATGCCCGTCTTCAGACATCTGGTAGCCAGTCATCATTGAGGACTTCTTCTTCCATCGCCCAGGGACAAGCGTCGGGAAAGCAATCGAGGCCGGTTTCCCCAACCGCCTGAGCAACAGCCTTGGCCCACACCATCTCAAGCCATCGCGTTTCCTGAAGCTTGAGGGTCAGGCTTGGGGTGTCACTCAGTCCATAGGCAATCTCCTTGCGCTGTGCGAGGATGGTCTTTTCCCAACTGGCTCCCCGCCGCTCCGGCTGATATCGCCACTTGAGTAGATGAGCCATGAGAACCGACATCCGGCTCGCAAGTTCGCGCTGTTCGCTCTTGCCCACGTCTTCGATTTCCTCCGCGAGGTGGTCGCGGTCGAGCAGTTCGAACCGTCCGGCACGAAGAAGGCTAGCCTGCTCGTTGGCCCATGCCACGACATCGGTTTCGTACCTGGTGCTCATATCGACCTCCCCACAATGCACAATCAAAGAAATAGTATATGAAATACCTTTCAGTGCAGGGCCCACTCACCAACCTCCGCTGACCTCGGTCATGGCGCGAGGCCGCGCTGTCAGCAATTGGGACGGCGCCAGGAAGCCAACGCACTGCGTATAGCCCGTTTCCATACCGCCATGCCTCAGTGTCACCCTCGCCAGCCAGGAATTCACACGCTCTCGGTCCTCACCGGCAAAGTACGCGGGCGCGCCCCGGTCATACGGCGGCGAACTTGACGACCTGGACGACGAACTGCCGACTGCTGTATGGCGTGCCGGTGGCAATGACGACGTCGTGTGGGTGGTCCTGCGACATCGCAACCGGTTAGGGTGTGCTGCCCCCCCTTGCTACTGTGGGCGCTGATCGAAGACTTCGTCCAGGGACTCGGCATCGAGCACCTTGATCGCCCATTCTTCCAGCTGATCGACATCGGCGGTGGTCAGCCGAACCTGGACCGCATCGGGGAGCGCGCCAAAGCGACGCGCGAGCAGGCGCTTCAGGAGGGCAGCCTCGCCTTCCTGCCGGCCTTCCTGCCGGCCTTCCTGCCGCCCTTCCCGCCGGCCTTTCTCGACTCCGAAGCGCTCTGCAGAGGTGACGTAAGGCATGATGACCTTCCTTTCCAGTGTGTAGACTTCCTGCAGCAGCCGTTGCTCAAGGTCTGTCGGCAGCCGCATCAGCCAGTCGATGACCCCGAACAGATCGATGATGCGCTGCTTGTCCCAATTGCGTTCGTAGAGCAGCTTGGCCAGCCGCCATTTTGCCGCATAGCGCTGTTCCGGGTCACCCTTTGTGCGCCGGGTAAGAAGGTGAGCCGCTGTGACCAGTGCGAAGGGGTTGGGGTCTTCGAGCAGGGATTCGGTCTGGTTGGCGTAGTCGAGGAGCTTGACCACGGGAAAGCGGATGCCGACCTCGCAGCCGAACAGTTGATAGCCAAACCCGTTCGGCTTCCAGTTTTCACGTTCGTCGGCCAGCACGGCCAGGCTGGCAACCGGACGACGGTAGCGGTCGTAGAGGCGGTAGTTGTAGGTGAACAGGCGCTCGGGAAAGTCGGCATCGTGCTGGCCCTGGACTTCGACGTGGATGTAGACCCATTGCTCACCTCCGTCGCGCGTCGCGATCTGCACAAGACGGTCCACCAGGCGCTTGCCGAGCTGCGCGTCCTGCACCACCTGGGCGAGTTCCTGGTCCAGGAAGAGGTGCGGCTGCTGCCAGTCGATCTCGCCATGGGCTTGCGGGAAGTAGAAGGCCATGAACTCCGGGAAGTAGCGCGTCAGCGCGTCTTTCCACGGGGTGTCGTAGTCGTCGCTGGCTAGGGTTGGTTTTTCCATCGGGCTATGATGAATAAAATGACAGCATAGGAAATACCTTGCCGCGCAGGGCCCGCTCACCAACCTCAGCCGACCTCGGTCATGGCGCAAGGTTTGGGGGGTTGTCACGAGTTGGGGCTGCGCTCGGAAGCCCTCGTTCCCGACAAGAAAGGAGACAGTATAGGAAATACACTCCGGAGGAGAGCCAACCCGGGAACCGCAGCCAGCCTTGCGAGGCCCTGCCGAGCGCACTTATCCCCAGCCGCGTTGCTCAGCTTCTGTGATCATTGCGTTTGCCGTAGCGATCAGCGCAGGAACGAAAGCATGGCCGGTCAGCAAGGCGCTGGTGAGCACTTCCGGGTCTTCGATGTATTCGTGAACCATCTGGTTCCTGATCCTGCGCATGGCCATCCATTCATCCGCTGAGGCGAGTAGCCCCAGGCGTTCTGCACGGTCAAGGTTGTCTATGGCTGCAGCGGCTTGTTCCCCCAGAGCGCGCAGCAAGAGCGGCAAGAGCTTGTCCCCCAGCGTATCCTGCAGGCGGCCAAATCTGCTGGCGAAGGCTTCAACGCGCTCGGCCAGATCAGGGTATCTATCGAGTTGTGCCACGGTTTGCGAGGTGAACAGGGCGGCAAAGAGGCGCTGGTCTGTCGTCTGGAGGTGCATGCATTCCTTGCGGACGACCCTTATCAGGAATCGCAGGCGTTCAGCCAGGTTGGAATCCAGGCTCATAGCAATGCCCCTTCGCGGAAGGCGACGTCATGGATGGGCAGGCGCCGCAGGTTTGGGGCGCTGATCAGTACGTCGACCCTTCGCCCCTGCAAGGTGCGCGAGACCTTGGCTGACAGCCGGGCGGCCAGAAGAGCTGGGTTTGCCACGGGGTCGTCCAACTCGATCATGAGGTCGAGATCGCCACCGCGCGCGGCGTCGTCAAGCCGGGAGCCAAAAACGCGTACCCGAACCCTCTCGCCCGCAACTTGCAGGGCAAGAGCGCGGATGGTTTGAATTTCCTGCGGGGTCAGGCGCATGGCGATAAGGGACAGAGTTGGCATCGCCCGATGAATCGGGCTCCTGCAAGTACGCCTGGTCAGACGGATCAGTACACCTCGGCAGCCAGCAGTGGCGCTCCTGCGCGGTCTCTTGGCGATAGGGTCGGTTCGCCGTCGAGCGGCCAGCGGATGCCGATTGCGGGATCGTTCCACTGGATGCAGCGCTCGTCTTCCGGTGCGTAATAGGCCGTGGCCTTGTAGCAGAAGTCGGCCAGGTCCGAGAGCACGAGAAAGCCATGCGCAAAGCCGGGCGGTATCCACAGCATGCGCTGGTTTGCTGCCGACAGATCGACCCCTTCCCAACGTCCAAAAGTGGGCGACGAGCGGCGGATATCCACCGCGACATCGGCGCCCGGCGCGCATCTTCCGCGGCCTTCCTGGCGGTCAGGCGGTGCTTCAGGCTCTTGTCGTCGAGCTTCCGGGCGACGGCAACCCTGGCGATGCCGTAGGCCTTGGCGAGTTCGCTCGCTTGCGACCACAGATGCTCTGGAATGCGAGTACTGGGTGGGCGAGTGCTCCGCCATTGGGCAAGCGCTGCGGCGGTTTCCGCCAGTTGCGAGGCGTTTGCAGCTAAAGACGGTGTGACATCGTCAGGCCTCTCGAACGGTCGTTACGGGCCTACCAAGGTACCAGACCCGCGCTGGGATTTCACGCAGCATTTGCTGAAAGCAGCCGATGGATCGTCCCACTCTAGGCTCGCCAGGCGGCGCAAGGGCTACCATTTCATCGAGTCATTTCTCGGCAAGCGGCGGCGAGTCGTCGTCATCTACCAACGGAGACGGCGTATTCTCCAACAGTTGCTCGGCGCACCATGCTCCTGTGATCGCTCGGTGTCGCGCCTTTTCTTGGCCTTGTCCGCGGCATCAGGCCACTGCAGTTATTTTGCAGTTTTCATACAATCGCGACGGCGACAGTTCCAGCCCGTTCGGCCAGCATAAGGCCCCTGTATCGACAAACAGGCGCTTGAAGAAATTTTCATCGCGCAGCGCTTCTATCAGCGTCCCATGGCGTCGTAGCAAGGCTGTACCGTCAAAAACGCCTTCTTTATTGTCAGAGAAAACAACTGCAACTTGATAGTTGCCCCGATAGCGTGCCGTAGTCACCTTGATCATCCTGGTCTGCTCCAGCGATACGTTCCAAGGGTTCAAATCTTTGCGCGCGCTCCCAATTCGCCAGCAACTCTTCTTGCTGCCGCAAGCACCATTCCTTGACGAGCGCCGAAGCTTTCCTTGGTAGCCGCCCTTCGCTGATCTCGCCCGTTCGAATTTCGACAAGAGCCTCGAATCCTTGGTATTCGACATGAACATGAGGCGGTGGATGGTCGTCATGCCACATACGAACGATGATGCCGAAGAAAGCTGACAGTATAGACATGTAAGTCTACTCGTGCCGCTTAATGCAGGGACACGATACTGAATTCATCGGGAGAGACGCGGCCGTCTGGCCGAAAGCGAATGCCCTAAAAGCCGGCTTCTTGCACTGTTCTGTTCTTGGCCAGCTTGCTGAACCGCGGAATGCTGTTGATGCCGCTGCGTGTGCGGCGATAGAGACGAGCGGCTGGGCCAGGCGCTGGTCGCACGCTGCGTCCACCGGCGCGCACGCGGGCACGCTACCGCCATGCCCGAATGCACTCGCATTCAGCAGACTGATCGTCCGGCGTTCCGTGCACAGCAGCCCTGACGGCGCGGTTCATTTCGCAAGGGCTCGCAGCGGGCTGCCCTTGCGAACAACCGCCACTCGCGTACGAGCAGCGGTCGCGACTGGTCAACGCCAAGCCGCACGGCGAGCGCTCCGGCGTGGGACTGCCGCGGATGATGTCACCGCCCGGGCCGATCGCGTGTGAATTGCTTCACGATCGCCGCAGCCCTGCACCGCAATACCCAGGGTCCGCTCACTGCGGCAGCACGTGGTTGCCGTACGATGGACGCGGCCGCGACCACTCGTTCGCCCGCGCCGATGGCTGCCTGGACCGTCAAGCCCAGCGGCAGCTTTCGGCTTCGCCGCTCAGGGCCTCGAAAATCGCCACCTGCACGGGAACGAAACCATCCGCAGCCAGCAAGGTGCTGCGCACCGGCTTCGGATCAACGTGCGCTCGTCTTCGAGGCGGCCTCGAAGGCGGCCCTCGAGTTGCCCCTCGCGCAACCCGTCTTCTTTCGGCTGTCTTGGCCAGGTGCCGACCGTTTCCGCCAGCACGGTGTCGATCGCCTGTAGTCCGTTGACTTCCGCGATCGCCTAGCTCGGCATCAGCCAGCGAAGTACGACCCGGTTGATCCATACGACCAGCGCCGGGCGCAGGCTGTCGTACTGCGGACCCCGCGGCCGCTGGTGAAGCCGCGCGACAGCTCGAAGGATTTCGGCAGGCGCGCCACTCTTCTCGATCCGGATGATGCAGCCGACCGCGCTCGACTCGTCCGCCAGATGCGCTTCGTCGATGCTCGCTTCTTCGCGTACAGCCAGCCGTCGCGCCGCCGCATGCGCCAGATCACGTCGTCTTCGCTTTCGCGAAGGTCGTCCGTGACATCAGTGATCCTTGAAGACCTCTTCCAGCGTCGTGGCGTCCAGGATGTTCTCGGCCCATTGCTCCAGTTCTTCGACGGTGGCGGCGTTCAGCCGACCCAGTGCCTCCGCGCTGGGCGGGCCGAAGCGGCGGGTGAGTTGGCGTTCGAGGAGCGCAGACTCCCCTTGCCGCATGCCTTTCTCAATGCCGATACGTTCTACCGAGGTGATGTAGGGCATGGCTCGGTTCCTCTCCAGTTGTTCGATGTCTTGCCAGAGTTGATTCTGCAGGTCTTTGGGCACTTGCATCATCCAGTCGATGACGCTGAACAGGTCAATGATGCGTTGCTTGTCCCAGTTGCGTTCGTACAGCAGTTTGGCCAGCCGCCATTTTGCAGCAAGCCTCTGCCCATCGTCGCCCTTGGTTTGCTGGGTGAGCAGGTGAGCGGCAGTAACCAGGGCGAAAGGGTTGGGGTCGACCAGCAGGGCTTGGGCTTGCGGCTGGTAGTCGAGCAGCTTTACCGTGGTTTGGGCGTACGACGCCAACCGCATTCATTGCAGAGACCGCACGACGAACCAATCCCGCTCAAGCGCATCGGGCCATTTCTCGTTGCGGATAGCCGTTGGTGCAAGGTGTGGTTCGCTCGTGGCAGCTCGCCAAAACTCGTCATTGTCCTCGTAGAAATGCTCAAAAAAGCGGCCACCGGTGTAGCCGAGTATCACGGACTTCATTTCGATCTTGCGGACAAAATCGGGGACTTGACTGTAGTCACAGCGCTTACGAAAGGCAAGAAGGCTGCCGTACAAAAAACCATCGACGAACTGCATTTCCTGTTCGGAGAACTCGGTCTCGATGGTCCGTCTGTAGACCTGAGGATCGCACCGTACATCATCCGTGAACGTCTTGCAGAACCGCAGCTCCACTGTGCTTCGCCAATTGACGATGTTCAGAATGTATTGATGGCAGCACCCATCTTTGAGCAACTCGACCTCGAAGGGAAAAGAGAATATCCCTTTCCAGTCGTCGTACAGCCCTCCGGACCTACCGAACCTGACTTGCATGAGCGCGTAGTATTCAGCCAGATTAAGTGGCGTTTCATCATTAGCGAGGCGTGATCGGGCGTATCCGAATGCTGGCCATTGCTCGAAAATGGGGAATGCCAAAATTCTCCGTTCACAATAGTCCTTATCACTGATCCGTTTGATCCGACAATGAACCATTCCAATGTGCTCCGGAAAAAATCTGCGGGGCTTCCAGGCTGCGAGAGGCACGCGACTCAAGTTTGAAGAACTAAACAACCACCCGCTAGAGCCAGTAGAAATAACAGTGACAGTATATGAAATACCTTCGGTGAGTTCCCGGTGCAGGAACCTGTCCCGCTACTGCCTGACGATCTCACTGTCGCGCGCAGTGACGCAAGCATGGCCGCGCGGCACGGATCAGAGTTGTTCCAGATTCACGATGCAGGCGGCGAAGTCCCGGAAGTCATTCAGGTTCCGCTGACAAATGCTGTGCACGATGTGCCAGTCAATGACGTCGTAATTGTGGATGGCGATGTTGCGGAATCCGACCGCCTTCTTCATGCGGATGGCCAGGAGCGGGCTGATCAGGCCAAGGCTTGCGAGAGCTTCAAAGCTTTGCCCCATGGTGTTTGGCGCGGGGACGTCGCGGCTGGCGATCAGGTGGGCCGCCAGATCGACGGAGACTTGCACGGCGCGGGTCAGATTCAGCGTGATGATGTCCTGGGCGTCAACATCGCGCTCCAGGCTTGCCGCATCAACCGGGCATTTTTCCGTCACTCTGAGCAGACAGCGGCGGAGGGACTCGAGCTTCTCCTCGACTACCTGCCGATCCATGCCCGCCTCCGTTCAGCCAATATGCGGCTGCGATAGGGCGCGAAATCCGCCTCATCGAAAAGGTGCCGACGCAACAAGTCGGCGTAACGTTCATCGCTTCCCAGGATGCGGCGCCCATGCGCAAGGATTTGGCCGAGCAGCGGCTCGCCGGTGCAAGTCAGGTCAATCAGATCAACCGGCCGGCCTAGATGCTCCGCAAGATCGGCGATCAACGCCATCCTGGCGTCGACGCTCAACGGCCTGTCATCCGCCACCGCCAGGTCGAGGTCGCTGTCCGGTCGAGCCGCACCCGCTGCCAGTGAGCCAAACAGTACCGCCAGCTTGACATGAGGGTGGCGGAGCAGCACCGAGCCAATCAATTCTGTCGTTGTCATCTGCGGCAAGGGGACTGCATGCTCGATTCTCCTGTGAACACCATCAAACACGGCATTCCGAAAGTCGATCAGGGGCACGGTATGGGAACTGCGTCCCCGAACAGGGGCAACGGTAGAAGCTGGATTGATCGCGGGAACCTTCCTGCATTCCGCACGACAACGTCGACGATTTCGAAATTCGGCAAACGCTTAAGTTCAGAAGCTGGCATTGCTTCCGTGAGCAAAGGACTGGGGCTGGATCAAAGAATGTTATAGACGTATAAACAGAATGTTCTAGACAACGCCGTCAACCGCGAGCATGGTACAAACCTCTATCCGTCAGAGAGGTTTGGAATCCGATGGACACCAAGGTCAAACCAGTTGAAGTGCTGCCGCTGGTGAAGTATTACATCGAACAACTTGGGCTGGCGCGATCGTTCGACAAGTTCGTCCCCAACCGCAATGGCGCGGAAGCCGCTCCGGCCCAAGAAGTGATTTGCGGCGCCAGATCCTGGCACTGCTGAAAGTGCCGGTCACAATCTACACGAGCCTCTGTGATGAATGGTGGATGTTCGCACTCGAAAAATGGGAATTTCGGAAGAATCTGCCGATCCTATTTCGAGAATGGTTTGACCAAGCGCGCGGAATGTAAGGTCTATTGCCCGTAGCTGCGCGTAATGTACCTAGATGTGCGCAGTTCAGTTCTGGCCAATGACAGCCTCCAGAGACTCGGCATCCAGCAGCTTGATCGCCCAACTCTCGAGCTGATCCGTGCTCGCACAGGCCAAGCGTGCGCGGACTGCTTCTGGCAGGTGACCGAAACGGCGGACCAATAGGCGCTCCAGAAGGGCTATCTCACCTTCCAGACGGCCTTCCAGACGGCCTTCCAGGCGGCCTTTTTCTTTTCCGAAGCGTTCTGCTGAAGTCACATAGGGCATAGAGACGTTCCTTTCCAAGGTGTACACTTCTTCCAGCAGGCGTTGCTCCAATTCGTCCGGCAGCCGCATCAGCCAGTCAATAATACTGAACAAATCGATGATGCGCTGTTTCTCCCAGTCTCGTTTGTAGAGCAGCTTGGCCAAGCGCCACTTGGCCGCATACCGTTGTTCGGGGTCATTTTTGGTGCTGCGGGTAAATAGGTGCGCGGCAGTGACCAGGGCGAACGGGTTGCTGTCTTCGAGGAGAGCGTCGCTTTGACTCGCGTAATCGAGGATCTTGACGATGGGAAAACGGATGCCGACCGCGCAGCCGAACAGCTGATAACCAAACTCACTGGGCTTCCAACTCTCGATTTCGTCGGCCAGAACCGCCAGGCTGGCGACCGGTCGACGATAGCGGTCATAGAGGCGGTAGTTGTAGGTGAACAATCTTTCGGCAAAGTCCGCCTCGTGCTGCCCCTGCACTTCGACGTGGACATAAACCCATTCTTTGCCCCCGTCCGTTGTGCCGACCTGGACAAGCCGGTCCACCAGACGCTTGCCCAGTTCCGCATCCTGGACGACCTGCGCCAGTTCCTGGTCGAGAAAAACGTGCTCTTGGCGCCAGTCGATGGCCGCATGAGCCAAGGGAAAATAGAAGGCCATGAACTCTGGAAAGTGGCGCAGCAACGCTTCTTTCCACGGGCTATCGTAGTCGTCGTTGGTTCTGAGCTGCTTCTCCATGGGTCGCTGGTTCGCACGATATGAGCGGTGGACGAGCTTTGGCGACGGGCGCAATGTTGATTTGAGGGGCCATTACCCGCAGCCAATATGATCGCGCTGCATGCCGCGGTGCGTGCCGATCGTACGCAGGGCGGAGGTTCGAAGCGACTCACAGGCGTTCACTCAGGCTGCGGCTCAGGTTCATATGCGGAAGAAGTGGCCGCACCAAGCCGCCGGACGCCGACGCCACCGCTACCCATCCTCCGCGCGCTCCACCACTCCGGCACGGGCGGTACCGGAGCCCCTCGGCCGACCCGGGTCACCCGCCTGCTGGGGCACGCTACCGCCATGCCCGAATGCTCTGACGCATTCAGCACACTATCGGTCTTGGTCCTGCATCCGCCTGCCGGAGAGCGAAAAGCTTGCGCCCTGCTTAGCAGCCATGACCGACGAACAACTCAGCCACCCAGGGCCCACGGCCCATCTTCGGCGCAATCGGCCGACAATCCGTCGTGCTCAGCCAAATGACAGCCAGCGTTCACTACGTGAACGCGAATGATAGGTGAAGCGTAAGCCGGAGGCAAGGCCTACCGCCAGAGGCTAATCCTGGCGCCATCTCCACTTGAAACGCTCTGTCTCTGCTGCCGTGGCTACCACCAAGCAAACATCGAACCAAGCCAACCATTGGACGTGGGTACCCTCGTCCATCCGGCCAGCGCCTTGCCCACATGCTTGCGCATCCAGCAGGTGGCCATGCGACGCAGCCCAATAGGCAATGCCCTTCCTGCGTTGGCAGGAGCAATCGCTCCGCCCCGGCAACGCGGATCTCCAGAACGACGAAGCATTTTGCCTGTACTGCCTGTTTCGACGATTTTGGACACATTATGCATTCAACCGGCCAATCTTTCCAGCCTGGTGTCGAGTCAAAGAGGAACTAATTCTCGCTTTTCGGCCCACGTTCAGGATGTGTTTTCACGCTCCGGCGCACCGCAGCATGCAAGAAATCGGCGGCAAGCAAGCGAAACCGGCCAGCGCTTCGGCCATAGGCGGATGCACCGGCCTTCAGCAGGCAGTATGCTGCAGACTTACAGGCGGCGCGAGCAATGCCCCGATGCTCTTCGGCTGGCGGCCTGTTCCAGCCAGGCCAGGGAACACAACTTGACGAGAAACCCATGCCTCCGCCGTGCCTGCCGATCGAACTTCATGGCGCGACCTGAGGTGAGCTGCGCGAACGGTGTCAGGAGTTTGACAATACAGGCGATCCCGCTGGCTGATGTCTGCCGGCGCCTTGCTCAAGGCTTCTTGCTGCCGGTCTTCCCTCTTTTCCAACAAGTGCAAGGTCTGCGTACGTTCGCCGGCAGACCGTCACCTCTCGTCGGTGCCCCAATGATCGTGCTCGGCCAGCTCGGCGCGCATGGCTTCGATTTCCGCCTTCATGGCGACATATTCCTCTTCCTTGCGCGCCAAGTAGTCACGGGTGAGACGAAGCTTTGCGTTGATTCCTTCAGGGGTGAGCAAGTACGCGTAGCGGAGCTTGTTCTCGGCACGCATGAAGTTGCCGGCCTTGACGTAACCCTTGTCGAGGAGCGCCCGGAGCAGGTAATTGGTCTTGCCCAGACTAACTCCAAGCCGCGCGGCCAGTTGCCGCTGGTTGATCTGCGGATTTTCTTCGACGATCTTGAGGATGCGCAGATGCGCCTGTTCAGCAGAAGGCATGGGAAGTGTTCATTTGATGAACCTGCATGGTACGAAAATGGGGGAACAAAAGCAATACCGAGAAAAACACGCGCTACGAAAGCCGTCACACGAGGGTGACGTGCCCACTGAGGATGGTGACCGGACGGTGGTAGCGGTCGTAAAGCCGGTAATTCTAGGTGCACAGGCGCTCGGGGAAGTAGCGCGTCCTTTCACGGGGTATCGTAGTCGTCGTTTGCTGGGTTCTGGCTTTCCAGGTCGGCGTGGTTCGCGGCGGGTGATTCGTCTTTTCGCGGGATCATGCGGGACAGAGTCATGCTGTGTGAATATAGCCCGACGGGTGTGCAAACAGCCTTATCGTTTGCCTGCCGGAATAAGGCATTGGTGTGACTTGAGCGTGGACCTCTGTAGACCGCGGTCACGACCCGCGGGAACATGGCTGAGCGAGACAACAGCCGTTTTGATGAACTACCGGCGGGCGCCCGATGAGGGTTGCGACTTTCGCGACCTTCAATGGGATTCCGCGAACACTCCGCTCAGCGACGGCGCCGTCAGCGCCCGCTGGAACCATGTCAGCTTGTCCACAGAACGCCGCCCGACCACCGCTCGACGCGTGACCTTCTGTAACTCCTTGTCCAGGAACTCATGCCCGCGTGACCAGTCGATGTCCGCGGCGGCCAGCGGAAAGAAAAATTCCAGAAACTGCCGATGCCAGCGGTCGAGCAAATCCTTCCACGGCGAGTCGTAATCGTCGCGCTCGGCTATGGGCTTCGGGATGTTCTTCACCATCGCGTTCATGGGGACGCTCCGAGGGGAAACAAGACACTGCGCTCGCAGGAGGCGCTGCGTGTTGCCGGGC
>WBZP01005478.1_pt1 | contig 12898 bp, 17 predicted proteins | sample 5204301 | NCBI WGS metagenome assembly WBZP01 (sample SAMN12412401, study PRJNA552823) | activated sludge metagenome | isolation source: activated sludge from nitrification reactor of wastewater treatment plant... | place: USA: Pennsylvania | collected 2017
GGCGTTGAAGGCCAGCCACGACAGCTCGCGGTCGAGGAAGCGGTCGTCGGGCAGGGGGGCCGGCTCCGGCTGCTGCTCGGGGGCGAGGGGCTCGGCGCTCATGGGTCAACCTTGCCAGACCGCGCGCCGCGCTGCGCGGTCGCCGGGGGCACCGGAACCGCGCTGACCAGCGTGGATGCGATCAGGTGCTGAACTCGACGTCGGTGTCCCAGAGCGTGAAGCCCAGGCTCTCGTAGAGAGCCACCGCCGAGGTGTTGCGGGCGTCGACGTAGAGCATGGCGTCGGCGAGCCCGCGGGCGCGGAGGTGCTGCAGCCCGACGAGCGTGAGTGCACGACCGAGCCCGCGGCCCTGCTGGCCGGGGTCCACCCCGACGACGTAGACCTCGCCCATCGGGGCGTGCGCGTGGTGCTCGTCGTGGTGCTCGTGACCGGCCTCGCCGTCGGCGTGCTCGTGGTGCTCGTCGGCGTGGTCGTGGTGGTGGTCGGCGCCGTGGACCTTGGTCCAGTGGAAGCCGATCATCCGCTCGCCGTCGGCGCCGTCCTCGACCGCGACGAGGAAGCCCTCGGGGTCGAACCACGGCTCGCGCATCCGCAGCCGCAGGTCGTCGACGGTCCAGCCGCCCTGGTCCGGGAGGTCGACGAACGCGCGCGCGTTCAGCGCGACCCACTCGTCGTCGTCGAGACCGGGGAGGAAGGAGCGCAGCCGGACGCCGTCGGGCCACACCGGCTCCGGCAGGGTCTCGTCGAGCGGTCGGCGCATCTGGAGCAGCGTGCGGCTCAGGCGGAACCCGAGCGAGGCGGCCAGCGGCGCCGCGCCGCTCTCCTCGCCGTGCGACCACAGCCGCAGCCGGCCGTCGGGCGACTCCGCGAGCACCCGGCGCACGAGCCCCTGGCCGACCCCCTGGCGCCGGAAGGCCGGGTCGACGGCCACCTCGGCGCTGGAGCCGGCGACCTGGTCGGTGACGTCGAGGTGCGCGTAGCCGACGAGGCGGCCCTCGGCGTGGGCGAGGACGTGCCGCACGTCGCTGTCGCCGCCGTGGCGCAGGTGGAGCAGCACGTGCTCGGACAGCGGCGCGATCGAGTCGGCGGCGGTGACGCGGTCGACGAGGGCGGACACGGCCGCGACCTCGGCGTCGCCGAGGTGCCGTCGGACCTGCCACTCCACCGGGTTCACGCGGCAACCCTAGGGGCGCACCAGCACGCGGGAGCCGCCGGTCGAGCTCCCGGCGGGTCGGGCGTCAGGCGACGGGAACGGGGGAGAGGTCCTCGGAACGAGCCGGCGCGGCCACGAAGCGGTAGCCGACGTTGCGCACGGTGCCGATCACAGCCTCGTGCTCGGGGCCGAGCTTGGCGCGCAGCCGGCGCACGTGGACGTCGACCGTGCGCGTGCCGCCGAAGTAGTCGTAGCCCCAGACCTCCTGCAGCAGCTGGGCGCGCGAGAACACGCGGCCCGGGTGCTGGGCGAGGAACTTGAGCAGCTCGAACTCCTTGTAGGTGAGGTCGAGGATCCGGCCGCCGACGCGCGCGGTGTAGGTCGCCTCGTCGATGCTCACGTCGCCGGAGCGGATCTCGTCGGGGGTGTCGTCGTCGGTCCGGCGCTCGAGGCGGCCGATCGCCAGACGCAGCCGGGCGTCGACCTCGGCCGGTCCGGAGGTCTCGAGCACGACGTCGTCGACGCCCCACTCCGCGTTGACGCCGACCAGGCCACCCTCGGTCATCACGAGCAGGACGGGGACGTCGACCCCGGTGGTGCGCAGCAGGCGGGTGAAGCTGCGGACCGCGGGGAGGTCGCGACGGCCGTCGACGAGGATCGCGTCGCACGCGGGCGCGTCGAGCAGGGCGGTCGCCTCGGCGGGCATGACGCGGATCTGGTGGGAGAGCAGGCCGAGCGCGGGCAGCACCTCGGACGAGGGCAGCAGGTCGTTCGTGAGGAGCAGCAACGACGCCATGACGGGCCTCCCGTGACGACGCCTGGTGCGGAAACGCGAAGGGACCCGGGGGCGTCGTCGCCCGGATCCCTCGAGAGGCAGACTAGCGGACATGGATCTGCGTCCGTCGTCGTGGGGCCCGTCGGGGCCGGCACCGAGCCGTACCGGCACGGTGCTCGCCGCCGACGGCGAGCGGATCTCGGTCGCTTACGACGCGCCCGCCGCGGGTGCGGTCGAGGGCCTCGTCCTCGTGGTCTCCCACGGGTTCACCGGCGGGTGGCGCCGTCCGGACAACCGCGCGATCGCCCTGGCGCTCAGGGAGTTCGGCGGCGTCGTCTCCTACGACAGCCGCGGGCACGGGGCGTCGTCCGGCGTCACGACCATCGGCGACGAGGAGGTGCTCGACCTCGACGCCGCGCTCGGCTACGCGCGCTGGCTCGGCGGCCGGCACCTGGTCACGGTCGGGTTCTCGATGGGCGGCTCGATCGTCCTGCGGCAGGCCGCGCTCGCAGCGGACGGCACCCGGCCCGACGCCGTGGTGTCGGTGAGCGCCGCGGGGTTCTGGTTCTACAAGGGCACTCCGCCGATGCGCCTGCTGCACCGGGCGGTCGGCACTCGCGTCGGTCGCACGGTGCTGCGCTCGGCGTTCGGGACGCGGGTCACCGACCAGGAGTGGACCGAGCCGTACCCGCTGTCGCCGTCGGAGTCGGCCGCGATGATCCCGCCCGTACCGCTGCTGGTGGTGCACGGCGACCGCGACACCTATTTCCCCGTCGAGCACGCGCGGAGCCTGGAAGCATCGGCGGCCGACGGAGCCGCCCGGCGCGGGGTCGAGGACCGCACGACGGCGTGGGTCCTCGAGGGCTTCGCCCACGCCGAGTCGGCCACCGACGAGCAGCTCGTCGCGCGGATCGGCGCCTGGGTGGTCGAGTCCCTGCGCCCCGAGTCCCTGCACGTACAGCGAGCCCCGGAACCCTGGGAGCACAAGGCATGAGCGACGTCGTCCTGGTGCGCTACTGGGCTGCTGCGAAGGCCGCGGCGGGCCGCTCCGAGGAGGAGTTCCCCTCGGCGGCGACGCTCGCCGCGCTGCTCGACGCGGTGCGGGCGCGGCACGGCGAGGGGTCGTCGCTCGACGTCGTCCTGGGCCGCTGCTCCTACCTCGTCGACGAGGTCAGCCCGGGGACGCGCCCGCTCGCCGAGGTGGAGCTCGCGCCGGGCGCGGTGGTCGACGTGCTCCCGCCGTTCGCCGGCGGCAGCCGCGACCACCGTGGAACACCGCGCGCCTCTGCGCGGTTGGTGCTCCCGTGACCGGTGCTGTCGTCCTCGTCGTCGTCCTGATCGCCGCTGCCGCCTTCGGGCTGTGGCGGCGTGCGACCGACGGCCGGATGCGCACCACCGCGGCGGCTGCTGCGGTCCCGGTCGCCGTCGAGCTCGCCGCCGACACCGAGGGCTCCCAGCACGTGCCGGGCACGGGTCAGGGCGGCGGCCACGCGCACGACGGCGACCGGATGGACGCCGTCGACCTCGGGGTCGAGCTCGGCAGCCGCGCCACCCTCGTGCAGTTCTCCTCGGCCTTCTGCGCCCCCTGCCGCAGCACGCGCGTGGTGCTCGAGGAGGTCGTCGGGATGGTCGACGGCGTGACGCACGTCGAGGTCGACGCCGAGTCGCACCTCGACCTCGTGCGGCGCCTCGACGTCCGTCGCACGCCCACCGTCCTCGTGCTCGACAGCACGGGGCTGGTCCGCGTCCGGGCCGCGGGCGCGCCGCGCAAGGCCGACGTGATCGCCGCCCTCGGCCAGGTGGTCTGACCCCGGGGAGCGGGTGGCGCGTCGCGCCTTACCTGCGAACGATGTGCAGCACCGTTCCACGATGTGGACACCGGTGGTCCGACCTGTGAGCGCGACCTAGCCTTTCCGCATGCAGTCGGTGGATCTCATCAAGAGGCGCGCGGTCGACTTCGGCCGCCTCGCCTCCTGCACGTGTCGGATGCCCTGACCGGACCCCCGCTCCCTGCGCGCGGTCCGGACCCGCCCGGACCAGTCCCGCGCACCCAGGAGCCCTCCGATGTCCCAGCTCGACAACCGCACCAGCACCCCCGCCGTCGCCCCGGCGGCCGACGTCGTCTGCGACTCGGGCCGCACGGTCGTCGACGTCCGCGGCCCGCGCTTCGGCGCCGCGATCACCACGGTCGTCCTCGGCCTGATCCTGCTCACGATCCCGTCGCCGGTGTCGGTCGCGCTCCTCGTGTGGCAGACGCTCGTCTTCGGCCTCGGCGCGATCGTCGGCCTGCAGGCCCAGCCCTACGGCGTCCTGTTCCGCCGCGTCGTGCGTCCGCGCATCGGCGAGGCCACCGAGTTCGAGGATGCCGCCCCGCCGCGGTTCGCGCAGACCGTCGGCCTCGGGTTCGCCCTCGTCGGCCTCGTCGCGCTGCTGCTCGGCGTCACCGTCGTGGCCTACGTCGCCGTGGCGTTCGCCTTCGCCGCCGCGTTCCTCAACGCCGCGTTCGCCTTCTGTCTGGGGTGCGAGGTCTACCTGCTCGGCAAGCGCGTCCTCTCGCGCGCCTGAGCCACCGGCCCCGTCGGCGGCCCGCCCGCCCCCAGACCCCGTCGAGGGTCGTCCCCCTCGTCCTTCCGTGCCCCGTCGCGCGCAGCTGCGCCGACCGGGCGCGTGCTCCCCGGAGTCCCTCATGACCCGAGCCACCCTGCTCGCGGGTGCCGCCAGCCCCGCCGGCTTCTCCCTCGCCGGCATCGACGTCGCCCAGGAGTCCGTCGTCCAGGGGACCGTCGTGCGTGACGGCAACCCCGTGGGCGGTGCCTACGTCCGCCTGCTCGACACCCGGGGGGAGTTCACCGCCGAGGTGCCCACCACGCCGAGCGGCCAGTTCCGCTTCTTCGCGCTCCCCGGCACGTGGACCGTGCGCGCGCACGCGCCGGGCTCGACGGTCGACCACCCCGTGCTCGCGCAGCGCGGCCAGGTGGTCGAGCTCGTCGTCGCCGTCTGACCCCCAGGCTCCCGGTCGCGTGCCGGTGAGGGTGGGCGGCGGCCGCGGTGCTCGTCCGCGGCCGCCGTGCCCGCCGTGCGCTACGCCGGGACGGGGGCGGGGAAGGTCCAGCTGCCGTCGACGACCTCGGGCCGCGGTCGGTAGAGCCGCACCGTCGCGTTCCAGCCGTCGGGCAGCGGGATGTGGTTGGGCAGCGAGGGATCGCCGCCGAGGTTGATGGTGACGCCGCCGTCGGTGTCGCGCTGCGCCGTCACCGAGTTCACGCTGTAGCGGCCCTCGTCGTTCGGTGCGAAGAAGCCGTCGCCGTCGTAGACCGACAGCGACCAGAAGCCGTCGACGGGGACGTCGCCGACGCTGATCCTGTAGTGACCCTGCGGCAGCCCCATCGCGGCGAGGTCGTAGACCGCCTCGGTCTCCGGCAGACCGCCCCACCCGACCGCGGTGCCGATCAGGTGCTGAAGCGGGTCGACATGGTGCTCGCTGCCGAAGGCGCGTCGGCTGTCGAAGCCGTACGGCGCGAGCGCGGCGAGCGCCGTCCGCAGCCCGTCGAGGCTCGCGGCGTCGACGTCGGGCATCAGGAAGGGCTGGCTGTCGCGGTGCAGCAGCGCGAGGCCGTCCTGCACCTCGTGCGCCTTCTCGAGGTCCGCGGGGTCGTCGGGGTCGGCGAGCACCCGGGCGGCCAGCAGAAGGTAGCGGGAGCCGAGCGCCGCGGGGTCGAGCACGTGGACGCCGGCGTCGTGGAAGACCCTGTTGATGTAGTGGTCCTCCGTGACCGCCATGACCGACAGGTAGCGACCGCCGGACTGCGGCACCACGAGCTCCACCGGCCGGCCGAGATCGACCACTGCGAGGCTGTAGAGGGTGTCGCGGTTCATGCGGACGACGGTCTGCTGGTCGAGCGCCGTCGCCTCGCGGTTGTGGTGCCAGCGGTTCGGGCCGCCCGCCACCGCCTGCAGGTCCCGGAACATGCGCGCGGTCTCCAGGCGCGCGAACGTGTCGAGCGTGGCGGTCTCGGCCATGTCGTCCCCTCCTCGGTCGAGCCCCATCCTGGGGCGCCGGGCGGCGGCGCGTCCGGCGATCCGGTGCGACGATGGCCGGGTGCCCGACGTCGTCCTGCAGAGCGTCGGTGCCGAGCACCTCGACGTCCTCGCGCGGCTGAGCCAGCTCGAGCGCCACGACCTCTCGGAGTTCCGCGGCACCCTGCCAGGTGCGGACGGGCTGTTCCCCGACCCGCGCCTCGTCCAGTTCGTCATGGACCCGGCACGCGAGGCGGTGCTCATCCGCAGCGACGGCCGGCTCGTCGGCTTCGCGCTGGTCCGTCCGCACGAGACCGGCGGACGCTCGCTCGCCGAGTTCTTCGTCGTGCGCGCGGCTCGTGGTCGGGGGGTGGGTCGGGCTGCGGCGCTCGCCCTGCTGCGCGGCCGGCCCGGCCGGTGGGGGATCGCGTTCCAGGAGGAGAACGCGCGCGCTGCGCGGATCTGGCGACGGCTGGTGCCGGAGGCCGCGCTGGGCGACGTGGTCGAGGAGGTGCGGCTCGCGCGCGACGGCGTGCACGCCGACACCTGGCTCTGGTTCGAGGTGGCCGACGCCGACGTGCAGGAGGAGTGGGACGGCGCCGCCGCGACGTTCGACGACGAGCCCGATCACGGGCTGCGCGACCCGGCGGCGCGCGCCGCCTGGGCGGCCCTGCTGGCGTCGCTGCTCCCGAACACGCCGTCGGACATCGCCGATATCGGTTGCGGCACAGGGACTCTCAGCGTGCTTCTCGCCGAGGCCGGTCATCGGGTGCGAGCGCTGGATCTCGCGCCCCGGATGGTCGACCTCGCTCGCGCGAAGGCGGGCGCGGCAGGGGTCGAGGTCGACGTGGTCGTCGGCGACGCGTCGTACCCGCCGTGGTCGTCCGGGTCCGTCGACGCCGTCGTCGCCCGGCACGTGGTGTGGGCGCTGCCCGACCCGGCCGAGGCGCTGGCGCGCTGGCTGGGACTGCTGCGGCCCGACGGCCGGCTGGTGCTCGTCGAGGGCTTCTGGCACACGGGTGCGGGCCTGCACGCCACCGACGTCGTCGGGCTGCTCGACGGCCTCGGCTGCCCCAGCGAGGTCGTCGCGCTCGACGACGCCGTGCTGTGGGGAGGCCCGCTGCGCGACGAGCGCTACGCCGTGGTCGCGCGCCCCCGCGCATCGCGTCAGTAGACGAGCGCCTGCGCGCCCTCGGCGAGCGCCTCCTCGACGAAGGTGGCCGCCCCGGCGATCCGCACGCCGGGTGCGACGTCGTCGGGACCGATGCCGCGCCGGGTCGCGCACTGCGAGCAGGCCGTGACCGTGGCGCCCGCGAGCACTGCGGCGACGAGGTCCGCGAGGGGCACCGCGTGCTCGAGGCCGAGGTCGGGGACCCTCCCCGGGACCGCGAGCCAGACGGCCTCGCCGGTGAGCCACAGGGAGACGTCGACGCCGGACGCGACGGCGGTCGCCGCGACGGTGACGCACTGCGAGAGGCGCTCGGGCGCCTCGGCGCCGCACGTGACCTTGAGGACGAGGGAACGGGCCATGCCCCGAGGGTAGGCGCGGCGGCTGCGTCGCGTGCGCGCCCACGGCCTAGGATCGCGGCGTGGTCGAGACCGTCTCCACCGTGCTGCTCCTCCTCGTGATCCTCGTGGTCGTGGGTGTCGGGGGCACCGCGGTCGTGCGGCTCTACCGCGACCAGGACTGACACCGGCGCCCGCGCGGCGCGCGACACAGGGGACCGTTCCCGGAGGACGACGTGACCGAGCAGCCCGCCCTGCCCGACGAGCTCCTGCCGCTGTCGTGGCTGATCGGCACCTGGGTCGGTGTGGGCGTCGGCGGCTACCCCACGATCGACGAGTTCCAGTTCGGCCAGGAGGTCACCTTCGCCTCCGACGGCCGACCGTTCCTGTCGTACTGGAGCCGCAGCTGGAAGCTCGACGCCGACGGCAACCGCGTCAAGCCGCTGGGCACCGAGGCCGGCTTCTGGCGCCCGCGCCCCGACAACAAGGTCGAGCTGCTGCTGGCGCACCCCACCGGCTTCGCCGAGGTGTGGCTCGGCGACATCACCGTGACCGGCATCGAGAACGCCGTCATCACCGGTGCGCGGGCCGAGCTGCAGACCGACGTCGTGGCGCGCACCGACTCGGCCAAGGAGGTCAGCGGCGGCACGCGGCTCTACGGGCTGGTCGACGGCGAGCTGCTGTGGCGCTACGACATGGCCGCGGTCGGCCACCCGCTCACGCCGCACCTGTCCGCCCGTCTGCAGAGGGCGTGACCGCCATGGCCGGCGAGGAGTGGGAGCAGAAGCTGCGCCGGGGCGGCTACCGCATCACCCCGCAGCGCCAGCTCGTCCTCGAAGCCATCGGTCGGCTCGGGCACGGCACGCCGGAGCAGATCCTCGCCGAGGTGCAGCGCACCGCCACCGGCGTCAACCTCTCGACCGTCTACCGCAACCTCGAGGTGCTCGAGGAGGTCGGGCTGGTCACCCACGCGCACATCGGCCACGGCGCCCCGACCTACCATGCGGTCGACGACCACGTGCACATCCACCTCGTCTGCGACGACTGCGGCGAGGTGCTGTCGGTCGACGCCGGGATCGCGGAGCCGTTCCTCGACGAGCTGCGCCGGCGCACCGGCTTCGTCACCGACGTCAGCCACGTGGCCCTGCACGGCCAGTGCTCGGGCTGCTCGTCGGCGTCGACGGCCTGACCGGGAAGCATCCGGGCGCGAGCGGGGTTGAGCCGAGCATGACCACCAGCCCGCTCCTCGCGCTGCGCGGCGCCTGCCCGGCGCCCGAGGGATCGCCCGACTCCGGCGTCGCCTGGCACTACGGCGACCCGCTGGGCGAGCAGCGCCTGCTGCAGAGCGGCGAGGGGTGGGTCGACCTCTCGCACCGCGGCGTCGTCACGGTCACCGGCCCGGACCGGCTCGCCTGGCTGCACGACCTCACGACGCAGCACGTGCGCGAGCTGCCGCCGGGCGGGAGCGCGCTCGCGCTGATCCTGTCGCCGCACGGGCACGTCGAGCACGAGCTGCACCTCGCCGACGACGGCGCGACCACCTGGATCACGGTCGAGCCGGGCACGGCGCCGGCTCTCACGGCGTACCTCGACCGGATGCGTTTCCTGCTGCGCGTCGAGGTCGCCGACGTCACCGACGCCTTCGCCGTCGTCGCGGAGCCGGTCGCGGCGCCGCACGACGTGCTGCCGACGTACGTCATCCCGCAGGTGTTCGGCGAGCGCGAGGCGCACGACCCCGCGTCGCTGCGCTATGTGCCCGAGCGCCCCGACGTCTGGGTCGGCCGCGAGGTCGTCGTGCCGCGCGAGGGGCTCGCGGCGTACGTCGACGGCCGTCCCGGCGCGGGCACCTGGGCCTGGGAGGCGCTGCGCGTCGCGGCCGCCGTCCCCCGCATGCGGTTCGAGACCGACCACCGCACGATCCCGCAGGAGGTCGGCTGGGTCCCGGCCGCCGTGCACCTGGACAAGGGCTGCTACCGGGGCCAGGAGACCGTGGCCCGGGTGCACAACCTGGGCCGGCCGCCGCGGCGGCTGGTGCAGCTGCACCTCGACGGGAGCGCCGCACGGGCTCCTGAGCGCGGCGACCCGGTCCGGCACGCGGGACGCGACGTCGGAGCGCTCACGTCGGTGGCCGAACATGCCGATCTCGGACCTGTCGGCCTCGCGGTGATCAAGCGGTCGGTGCCCGTCGACGCCGCCCTGGTGGTGGGGTCGGACGAGACCGCCGCGGTCGCCGCGACCCAGGAGGTCGTCGTCACAGCGTGACGGCAGCCGCCTGCCGGGTAGTGGGCAGGCGCGTGTGGTGTCATGGCGGCACGACGGAGCAGGGAGCGGTGGCGGACGTGGACCAGATCGTGACCAAGGCGGTGATCCCCGCGGCCGGGCTCGGCACGCGGTTCCTCCCCGCCACCAAGGCGACGCCCAAGGAGATGCTCCCCGTCGTCGACACCCCGGCGATCCAGCTCGTGGTCGAGGAGGCGGTCGCCGCCGGCCTCGACGACGTCCTCATGGTGACCGGGCGCAACAAGCGGCCGCTCGAGGACCACTTCGACCGCGCCGCCGAGCTCGAGGCCACCCTCGAGGCCAAGGGCGACACCGAGAAGCTCGACCTGGTGCAGCGCAGCACGGACCTCGCGTCGGTGCACTACGTGCGCCAGGGCGAGCCCAAGGGCCTCGGCCACGCGGTCCTGTGCGCCGCCCGGCACGTCGGGCACGAGCCCTTCGCCGTCCTGCTCGGCGACGACCTCATCGACCCCCGCGACCCGCTGCTCACGCGGATGGTCGACGTGCGCGGACGGCTCGGCGGCAGCGTCGTGGCGCTCATGGAGGTGCCGCGCGAGCAGATCCACCTCTACGGGTGCGCCGCGGTCGAGGCGCTGCCGGGCGAGGACGACGACGTCGTCCGCATCACCGACCTGGTCGAGAAGCCCTCGACCGAGGAGGCGCCGAGCAGCTACGCCATCATCGGCCGCTACGTCCTCGACCCGGCGGTGTTCGGGATCCTCGAGAAGACCCAGCCCGGGCGCGGCGGCGAGATCCAGCTGACCGACGCGCTGTGCACGCTCGTGTCCGACGTCGAGCCGGCGGACGGCGGCGGCGTGACCGGTGTGGTGTTCCGCGGCCGTCGCTACGACACCGGCGACCGGCTGTCCTACCTGCAGGCCGTCGTGCGCCTCGCGTGCGAGCGCGAGGACCTCGGTCCGGAGCTGCGCGCGTGGCTCACCGAGTTCGTCGCGACGCTTCCCGCCTGACGCGCACGGGATCCGGCGGTCGGGCGTCGACCGGCCGGATCCCGCCGCGCGTGCGGTGCTGCTGAGGCGAGCGACGGCTCAGTCGTCGCCGTGGTTGCCGTTGCCCCAGCCCCAGCCGTTGCCCGAGCCGTTGTTGCCGTTCCCGTTCCCGTTCCCGTTGCTGTTCCCGTTGCTGTTCCCGTTGCCGTTGTTGCCGGAGCCGGAGCCGGAGCCGGAGCCGGACGAGCCCGAGCCGGACGAGCCCGAGCCGGACGAGCCCGAGCCGGACGAGCCCGAGCCCGATGTGCTGGACGCCGACGGGGTGGGAGCGGCGCTCGATCCGCCGGAGGACGCGGTGGAGCAGCCGACGCCCTTGGCGCCGATGCAGGTGCTGGTCGAGTCGACGGCTGAGCGCACCCGGGCGCCGAGCCCGAACGCGATGCCGATGATCACGGCGCTGATCGCGGCGATCAGCAGGGCGTACTCGACGGCGGAGGCGCCGCGGTCGCGCGGGGCCGCGGCGGCGCGGCGACGGATGCGGGACATGGGGCACCTCGGGGTCGGGAGGACTGGTGTCCCTGCTAGGGAACCGGCGCTCCAGCACGACCGCCGCATCCGCCGACGAACCCTGAGCAGGTCGTCAGCGGGGCTTGAGCAAGCGTCACCGAGCGCAGCCGCAGCGACCGTCGCAGTCACCCGCCGTGCGGACGGGTGAGGGCGTCAGCCGACCTCGAGGACCAGGGTGATCGGGCCGTCGTTGACCAGGTCCACCCGCATGTCGGCGCCGAACACCCCGGTGCCGACCTCCGCCCCGCGCGCCCGCAGCTCCGCGACCACGGCGTCGACGAGCGGCTCGGCCACCGGGCCGGGAGCTGCGGCCGTCCACGTCGGCCGACGGCCCTTGCGGGTGTCGCCGTAGAGGGTGAACTGGCTGACGACGAGCAGCGGCAGACCGAGCTCGGACGCCGACAGCTCGCGGCGGCCGTCGCTGATCGGCTCGCTCGAGTGGCGCGGCTCGAACACGCGCAGGTCGTGGATCTTCGCAGCAAGGCGCCGGGCGATGTCGAGGGTGTCGTCGTGCGTGACGCCGACGAGCACGACGAGCCCGGGACCGGTGAAGGACGCCACGGTCTCGCCCGCGATCTCGACCCGGCCGCCGTCGGCCCGCTGCACCACTGCCCGCATGGCCAGATCGTGGCAGGGCGGCACGCCGGCGTACGCCGTGGGGTGGTCGAGCAGGCGGCGACGCGGACGGGCGTCAGCGGCCGAAGAGCTTGCGCTTCTTGGTCTTGTGCTCGGACGTGTCGGCCTGCAGCGGTCGCGTCGTGACCTTCGCGCCCGTCGACGACGTGTCGGGGTCGTTGTCGAACGCGCCGCCGAGGCTGGACAGCTCGAAGAGCAGCGCGGCCATGTCGGCGCCCTCGGCACGTGCTCCGGCCATCGCCGGCTCGAGGTCGGGCTGGGTGGTCGTCGCGAAGAAGTCGCCGGGGTCCGAGCTGCGCGCCAGCACGTGCTCGCGCTCGGGCTCGTCCAGGCCCGTCACCGGTGCGGCGTCGGGCTCGGGCAACGATCCGAGGTCGGAGGTGTCGAGCACGAACTCGGTGAGCAGCGAGGCGTGCGCGCGCTCGTCGTCGTCGACGTCGTCGAACCGGTCCAGGACGGCGGTCGTGCCCTCGGAGCGTCCCGACTCCTCGGCTGCGAGTCGCTCGGCCTCGAGGCGGGCGGCCTCCTCGACGGCGAGGCGCTCGGCCTCGCGGCGCGCCGACTCCTCGGCTTCCGCTCGGGCCTCCGCCACGACGGCGAGGCGCTCGGCCTCGAGCTGCTCGGCCTCGATCCGGGCGGCCTCCTCGGCCTCGAGGCGCTCGGCCTCCAGGCGTGCGGCCTCCTCGGCGACGAGGCGCTCAGCCTCGACGCGCTCGGCCTCGGCACGTGCGGCTTCCTCGGCGGCGAGGCGCTCGGCCTCGGCACGTGCGGCTTCCTCGGCGGCGAGGCGCTCGGCCTCGGCACGTGCGGCTTCCTCGGCGGCGAGGCGCTCGGCCTCGGCACGTGCGGCCTCCTCGGCGGCGAGGCGCTCGGCCTCGGCACGTGCGGCTTCCTCGGCGGCGAGGCGCTCGGCCTCGGCACGGGCAGCCTCCTCGGCGGCCAGACGGGCGGCCTCCTCCGCGCGGGCGGCCTCCTCGGCGGCCAGGCGGGCGGCCTCCTCCGCGGCGAGGCGCTCGG
>WBZP01005483.1_pt1 | contig 12891 bp, 2 predicted proteins | sample 5204301 | NCBI WGS metagenome assembly WBZP01 (sample SAMN12412401, study PRJNA552823) | activated sludge metagenome | isolation source: activated sludge from nitrification reactor of wastewater treatment plant... | place: USA: Pennsylvania | collected 2017
GAGCCCGACCGAGAGCAGCCAGGAGTCGTCGAGCGGCTCCTGCAAGGAGAGCTTACGGCTCTGGCCGGAGCCGCCCGAGATGCCAACGGCACCCATTACCTGCGGATTCTCGATCAGCGGGGGCTCGCGGCCGATCTGATCGGGAGTCAGTACATTGGGCGGTATCCCTTTGAACTCCTCCAAAATGCGAATGACTCGGCGACGAAAGCAAATGACAGCGGAGCAGCCAGTAGGAAGAGCGTCCTCTTCACTCTAACGGATAGCGCGTTGCTCATCGCTGACATGGGAGCAGGCTTTGGGGATGAGGAGGCGGATGCAATCTGCAATCTGGGCCGCACGTCAAAGGATCCCCGGAAGACGATTGGCTACAAGGGGCTGGGCTTCAAGTCCGTTGCGCAGATCACAGACACTCCGCAGATCATCTCCCACCCGCACCGGTTTCAGTTCGACGCGGCTCGCGCACGAGAGCTGGTGAGCACACAGCTTGGCCCGTTGCTCACGGATCAGCGTATTCCGATTTATGCTTTCCCGTTCCCGCTCACGCCGTCTGATTTGGGACCGGACCGTGGGCTCGTTGACGAGTGCATGAGCAAGGGCTACAGGACCATCCTGCGACTGCCCATTAAGGCCGGAGTAAGGCGGTCCTCAGTTGAAAAGGACATCGGCTCCCTGCTGTCTCCCCAGATTCTCCTACTACTTGGTTCGGTCGACGAGCTGAGCCTCTGCGGCGTCAGCAAGCCTCTTCGGGTCCAGCGGGTGCGCGAGGAGCAACAAGGAATTGTTCGGGTTCTGCTTGAGATCGAGATCTCGGGCAGCAACAGCCTCGAAGACTGGCTGCTTTTCGAGAAGACCGTGGAGATCCCTGATCGGCGGCTTGTCGCACGACTTGGTGATAACTGGTCCCGCGTCAGCAGGGTCCGCATAGCCGTAGGGCTCCCCCTGCGAGAGAACCGGCCGCACTGCGGGCGTTTGCACCCCTTGCATGTCTACTTCCCGACGGAGGAGACTAGCGGATTCCGGTTCATCGCACACGCCGACTTCGCCCTGGATCTCGATCGGCGGCGCATCAGTCAGGCTGAGGAGGCCAACGACTACAACACCTGGATCGCCGGAGAGCTGGTCCGTTTCTTGGCCCGTGTCGTTGCCCCAGCTCTTTGTTCGCGGTATGGGGATGATCCCTGTGTAGTGGCGGCGCTAGCACCCGGCCCTCCCACGTCGTCCTTCGGAGCCCGGCTCCGCGCCGACTACATCGAGGAAATGAAGTCGTGCCCGTTTATCACCACGCTGCACGGCGGCAGGGTGTCAGCGCTCAAGGCCAGGCTGCTCCCTGACAAGATGCCCAATACAGCGCAGAGGAAGCTGGCTGCGCAGGAATATCTGGACCTATCCAAGCTCACCGATGCATGGGTGGTGAAGCCGGAGATCGAGCTGGACTCAGTCGCCAGGAGGTTCCTTTCGGATTCTCTGGACGTTCTCTATCTCGATCCCGAGCAGGCTCTGGCATTGCTGCGCAGTGACATCAAGGATCCGGCGCAGTTCTATGATTGGCTCTGTGCCTGGGCCAACGGCACCGAGAACTACAGCGAGTTCGTATCGCTGCTGAAGAACGTTCGCTGCGTGCATACGACGAGCGGCGAGTGGCTGGTGCCGGCGAAGGACATCTTTTTCCCGAAGGAGCGAGACCACCTGGAGCTGCCGACCGACCTCCCTGTCCGCATCGCCGCTGTTCCGGAGAAAGCCAGACACTTGCTTGAGCAGGCCGGGATCGGCCCGTTCCGGTGGCGCGAGTTCATCCAGACCTCCATCTTGCCCCTGCTCAAAGATCGCAAGGTGAGCGCAGAGATCCGAGCCAGAGCGCACGCGGTGCTGCGCAGCTACTTCGTTGCTGAAGGAGATGACAAGGAGATCCGCCAACGGCTCGGGGAAGTACTCTTGCCTGTGACGACCGCCGATCGGGCTGCGAGGGAATTGCTCTGTGCCAATGAGGTCTATTTTTCGGCGGATTGGCTGGACGGCGGGCGCCTTGAGTTAATCTATGGGCCGTTCGGAAAAGCCGAGTTCCTTGACTGGTCGCTCTCCGGGCTGGACGACAGGGCCTCGCTCAGGCGCTACTTCGAGTGGCTAGGAGTCTCCGCCCGGCCGCGCCTTGACCGTCGGTCCGTTGATGTAGAGGATGCCGCGGAGTGGCGCAGGAAGCCGCTCTATGGTGACTGGCTGCGTACGATCACAGATGCGCTGCGCTGCCCGCTCGATCACTCACGGAGCGCACGGTCTGGCACTCCGTACTCGCTCGATCGCTTTGAGCAGCTCGTGGGCGCTCAGGCCATCCCTAGGCTGCAAGCGCTCTTTCTGGAACTGGCCGAGGGATGGCAAACCCATTACCTTGACGCGGTGCAGACCCTTATCTCCTGTACACACAGCGCCCATGCCAGAACGCCTGGGAAACGGGCTCCCTCCTACTTCCTTCATGCGCTGCAGCGGCAGGAGTGGATCCCGGCGCAGCGCCGCGGCCGTCAGTCCCTGTTCAGACCCGGCGATGTATGGATGCCGGATCCTGAACTCTCTGGCCGAATACTCCCGTTTCTGCCGATGCTGATTCAGCCTCTGGCGGAAGCAGGCCGCACACCTTTTGGCTCTGAGTTAGGTCTTGCAGAGAGTTCTCGGGCGACGGCAGCGCAGTACATCCGTGTATTACAGAATCTGGCCATCGAGGCGAAGACCAGCAAATCCGACATCTCGGAGGACGTGGCTCATGCTGCACGCTGGTCCATGAAGCGGCTAAACCAAGCCCTTGATGGATATGACCCGGAGGGACTCGAGCGCCCTAAGCTGCTAGCCGAGCAGGCGGGCAGATACGTATTCACCGAGCATGCCTATGTCGCAGAGGACGAGCTCCACGAAGAGTTGTGGCGGGACGATCTTCCCATCCTCGCTGCAGACAAGGAGCTTCATCGGCTGCATGCGGCCTTTCAGCTAAAGCGCCTGTCTGCCTGCGTCGAGATGCAAGCACATCCCGAACTGGTGGATGATGCCGAGAGCACCAGCCTGCAGCGCAACTTTGAATTAGCAGCCCCCTATCTGGCCGCCATCGCTTACAAGGTCGCGCCTTCTTACTCGGAGCAAGTGAGATCGCGCCTGCAGCGTATCCGTATCGTCGCCTGCGGCAAGCTGTCCCTTTCATCTTCTCTGAAAGGAGGCAGGACCATCAGGCGTCCCGTGGCTGTCTATCTGGAAACGCTCGAAGAAAAGGCGGGCATCATCCGGCGCGCGACCGCGACGCTTTACGTACACGTCACAAATCGGTCGTTTGCCTATGAAATGGGTAGCCAACTGGCGGGGTTTCTGTACGCTCCGACCCAGGCTGACGCCTTCGCTCTCATCCTGAGCGGGACCCCGGAAGCTCGCGATGCTTACCTGGCCTCGCGGCGCATATCCCAGGAGTCTCTGGAGCGGGAAAAGGCTGTGCTGCGCAAGGCCGTGAACGGACCCGAGCCGATCCTTGATCAGCTGCTCGACATGTCTGCCATTAGGCCGCCCACCGATTCACCCCAGGCTTCTGCGCAGGCAAGGCCTGAGCAGGTGGCACCGCCCGGACCCGAACTGGCGGCCAGCGCACAACCCAGGCAGGGTCCTGAGGACCTACCGCCTCTTTCCGAAGAGCACATTGACGGCGTTGAGGTCAGAACCGTTCGGCCGCACAAACCGCGCGAGCCGGGATCTCCTGGCGGCGGTGGAATGCCGACGCCGCCTGGCTCGCGGGATTGGGCGTCCGAAGAGGCGTGGCGACGGACACGCGGCGCGCGGGGAGAGCAAGCTGCCTTGGTCTTCGAGCGCCGCCGGGTGGAGACAGCAGGGGGCAGTCCGTCCGCGGTGATCCTGAAGTCCGCGACAGATGAAACCGCAGACTTTGACATCCTGAGCACTCAGGACGGTCACCCATTTTACATTGAAGTCAAGTCGACTCCGGAGTCACAGCCGGAGGTCGAATGCATAATCTCTGAGAAGGAGCTTCGCTGGGCCTTGCGACATGGACCCAGCTACGCGATCTATCGGGTTGTGAACGTCGACAGCGCCAGGCCACAGATCTACTGCTACCGGGATCTGAGCGCGCTTCTGGCGCAGGGCACCGCTAAGATCAGTCTGGAAGGCGCGCGGCTGCGCCTCCCCGCGCCCGCGCCCGAGTCGAGCAGCAACACAGAACTCGACAATGCACGCTAACTCTTTCGTCTGGCCATCAGCTGAGGGGTTCGCAGACGCTAGGTCGGCCACACACGTACCGAGGAGCTGTCACCCGGTTGAGACCTAGAAGCCCCGCGGCGGCGTGTTCGAACCCAATCGCTACTCCCCGATCTTCGGAAGGTCAGCGGCATCGATATGCGGTAATACGGGCTGTCTTACCTCCGCTGCTAGCTCGTCCAGCGTAACTGTACTTCCGTCGTTGAGCAGGATGTCACCACGGACGATGTACTGAAGTCCCCAGCTCAATTGCCCGGTTCGCCGCTCTGGATGACGGGCCAAATCGTCGAGGAGTGCGCAGTCTTCCATGGAGGCGCAGCCGGACAGATACCGTGCAAGCGCAGGCCACAACGGTTCGTCCGGAAGTGCCGTAGATCCGAGCAGTAGTTTCAGTTGCGAGGGATCTGTTGTTGCGCCTATCGAGAGTCGGGAGGCCTCTGCGAGGAGTGCCCACAGAGCATCTTCCGGCTTCTCCTTGGCAAGGAAAGCACGCGCAGTATCACGCCCGATCGACATCAGGTCCAGCCAGACGAAGTCGTTGATCCATGGGCAGTCGGGTGAAAGCCGGAGGACTTCTATCAATGCATCGGCCCACGACTCGGCCAGCGGAATAGCCAGGGAGTCCCAAGACATCCGTCGAATGGGAACAAATCGCGACTCAACGATCCCCCAGTAGCGAGTCCAATTGATGAGCCATTGCTTACCCAAGACACCCGCTCGCATAGCCGCCAAATTGCTGTTTTCATGGGCTTCCGCGTCGGGATCCCCTAGGTGCTCAAGATAGACAAGCCAATCAACAGCCCAGAATCCCGCCCATTGCTGGATGTCTACAGCGGACCAGTGTTGCGCTAGTGCTCTGGTCGCAGCGGGAAGCGCTAGAAAGGCCGGCGATTTCTGAAGAGCTTCGTATCTGTCGAAATTGGCATCTTGGTCATCCCGTTGTTCAAACAAGCACAGTCGGCGTAGATTCCTGGCCTCGGCTAAGGACCAGCGCTCCGCCAAGTGGAGCACCCAAGGCGATGGCACCACTGGAACTGGCTTTTTCCCAGGAAGAGCTAATGGGTTAGGTAGATCCTCAGCGGTCACCGTCTTCTTGGTCGTTGGATCCTGATTGTGCAGTTTCAAGATACCGACGCTGAAAGATAGCCAGCGCTGCCAGTCTTGTGCGCAGTGAACTGCCAGCTGTGATGTTGCCTCATCCCATTTTGGGGGCGTTAGCCAATCCTCAGCGCAACGAATCAAGTCTTTGCGGTCAGCGCCGCAAAATGCTGCAAGTTGAAGCCGCTGCCCGACGACCCGCCGGTAGCTTGGCCACAAGTTGAGCAGCGCTAGCTCGGCAGGCTCACCTGGCCATAGTGCCGAGCCACCAGTCAGCACACGACTCACAGCTACCGCACTAGGATTTGAGCACTCCCCACTACTGAACCAGCCGAGGAGATGGACCGCCGTACCTTGCGATGGAGGAGCGAGATGCTTCCCTGACCAAGCCAGATGGGCGACGTTGAGTCTGCGATAGGCTTGGCAGGTGCTGGCCGGTGCTCGCCTTTGCAGGCGGAAAAGCAGCTCGCGCCTTCTGTCATCATCAGGATGTTGAGCCCACTCGACAATGCACGCGCTGATGGATTCGTTGCACCGACGCTCCAGAGCGGGGATGAAGTAGCTGGACCATATCCTAAAATCCTCGTCTCTCCCTACCCCTTCAGCAAACAATGAACCAAGGAGACCAACGACTTGGTCGTCCATGGCCGATAGTCTCTTCACTATTGGATCCAGCCAGGCTGGATCCCTGCTGCACCCCAGCTTTGCAGCCCTACGCAGGAGTGACCAGTTGTCGGGGTCACTAAGACGCCGCTCAAAACTCTTGAAACGCTCTTCAACAGAACATTCCTCAGAACAAAGGTAGTACGCGGCCAAGAACTCCTGAATGCTGCGGTGGACGAACTCAAAACGACCGTCCATTCGCTCGACCAATAAGGCGGCAGGACCAGCTAGCCAGCCAACAAACGCACGACGCATACGCTGTCTTGAGTATCCTGCCCTGAGAACGGCGGGCCAACCCCTCGGCAGTCTATCCGCTGCCGCCGCTAAGTCTGGGGCTCGTTCCCAGGGGTCCGATGCAAATGCCAGTGCAGCGACTGCCCGCATACGCTCTTCTGGTTCGTCTGGTCGCCACTGCTCGGCCTCTGCGGAATCCTCCATGCCGTTGCGCTGGTCAGCCTGAACGCTGAGCAAGTACTCGACGTACGCATTGCATAGATCCCACCTGGAAGTAGGAAGCTCGCCGGTTCGCCAGAGCATCAGCGCCATCAACAGTGCCGTCGGCGTATCGGTAAGCTCGGTCAGCCCCGGAGTTTGATCGATTGATTCTGAGACTTGCTCTGCCCTTCGCTGTGCCGCTTCTTCACTCTCGCCTTCGACATGCAGCAAGTATCGTCGAGCAATCTCCAGACGTGTCTGCGTTCCGAGATGCTGAAGCTCGAATACGTCAAATCCATTGCTGTGGGTGGGCTGGCCCTGCCCATATGGTCGGCTTGTGACGACTGCGAGCACGCGTGGATATTGTCGCAGGAGCCCAAGCAGTTTCGCCCGTATCTCGTCGCCCAGCGAAGCGGTTTCGTCCCATCCGTCCAAGAGCAGGATCGGCCGGACTTCGCCAAGCTCGGAAACAAGCTGCTTAAAGGAAAAAGGACGCAGTTCCGGGGCGTACTCGTACAGCCATCCTTCGATGTAATGGTCCAGAGAGCGCTCTGGCCCGCTCGCCTCGGCACCCAGCCAGCGCCGGGCTAGATCGCGTAGGGATATACGAATTGGGAGCGCCCGTTTGTCGCGCAATAGCTGACGAAACGAGGATTCAACCCAAGTAGACTTTCCTGATCCAGCCCGTCCGCGAATGACAAGGGATGCAGACTGAGCCAGCAGTTCCTCGGGGCCGATTGCTGTTAGCTTGTCATCGGTCTTCAAAGTGAAAGGAAAGTCTGCGAACGGCTCGGTACTCTGTGCCTCGGTCACGCTACATTTTCTGAGCAGCAGCGGGACATACATCTGCTCGAAACCCACCTCGATATGACGCCGACTGCGACCGATGACCGTCGCAAGTGAGGGGGCTACTCGCCACTGAGCGCAAACGTCATTGAGGCGAAGGCGGTATGCGACGATTGCATCGGCCAGACCCGACGAGGTGGCATTCACAAATGTCCCGCCAGGCGCTGGACGGCGATGCGAGTTGAAGCTCAGCGAGACCCGCTCATCCTTCAGCGCGTATCGACTGTCCGGAACGATGATGCGGTGACCAGCTGCGGACTCTATAGCGACACGCGGCCATAGGTGCAGCGTTCCTCCGCTGTTGGCAATCTCAATGCGTCCGGCGCTATAGCCGTGGCTGCGCTGCAGCGCCGTTCCGAAATACTCTAGCCCGAACAGCGATGATGCTTGGATGGAGGTTCGCGGCTCGAAGCCTCCCTGGCCTGACGACTCCAGTGCGTGCTCGTGCATGTGGCCGAACAGATGCGCGGCGAAGCGGCCGGGGATTGCGATCTCGCCCAAGAACGCCTTGCGCGACCGCGGAGACAACCAGCTTAGCGGGTGGTGTGTCAGTACGAAGCAGGCATCGTGCTGTGCCGCCCAAGCCGCTCCATCGCCACCGCAGGCTGCGTGGAACTGGCGCACGTCGATGTCGAGGTGTCCTTCGTAGTCGTTCCCAGTCAGCTGCAGGAATGCGGAGTTCAGGCCAAGGACGCCGAGCCGCAGACCGTCCTTTTCCAGGGTGGTCGAAAAGTCGCCGGGCAGAAGTCCTGCACGGAAGCTCGCCAGCGTAGCTGTGTTTCCCCTGGTCCGTGCTCGCGTCGTCCAATCCTGATACGGAGTGAAGGCAGTGCGGACAAGTTCCACGAGCTTCGACTTCCCGGTCCCATGGTGCCCTTTCCAGAAACTCTGGCGCAGCTTCTCATCGGATTCCCAAGTCTGGGCGGCTCGGAGAGTCGCTGATTTCTTGGGGCGGACAAGGTCATGATTTCCCGGAATCGTCAGCAGGACCGGATGTGACCCAAGTGCCATGAGGTGCGCAAAGAGCGCGTCCAGCGTTTGCTCCAGCCTCTCAAACTCGGCGGCCGATCCTCTCTGTGTCAGGTCACCCGTAAACAGAACGACATCCCAGGGGCCACTCTGCCTATGAAGCCGCTCTAGATCTTGGAAGAGCTGTTCGCGGACATTCGGCCATAGCCAGCCAAGCGGCTCCATCCCCTGGTGCAAGTCCGATATGTGCAGGAAACCAATCGACCCCATGGATATTCGTCTGCCTTATGGTAGCGGCGAGGCACGCATTAGTGGGCAGGATGCGATAATACGGACGCACCCCGTCTATGCGCGCGACGGAACTGCTGGAAATGGTCACGCAAGGCCTGCGTGATGGCAGCGCGCTCGATGCTCTTGGGGATTCGGCGCAGACTTCGCCCGTGCAGCGCTGCAAGGGCCGGGCTTTTTCGCAGAGACGGTGCAACCTGCAAGCACAGTGTTACTGGATCGACGGAGAACAGATGACGGTCATAGGCCCAGTGATGGGTACGGCAAAGGGGCAGCGTGTTACTGGGCCAGTCCGAGCCATCCTCTGAAACAGGCCGGATGTGAGCGACCTCGACTTCGTAAGCTCCCTCGACGCTGGATAGCTCTAAGCCACAGGCTGCGCAGGACGGCCCCCACAGCTCGATGACCATTGGGCGCAGAGCCTGGTCGCGGGCTAGGCGGCTGCACTGCTCGCGAATGCGTTCCTTTTCGGCCTTGCTGCTGCCGCCGGGAATTGAGATGGACAGTTCTTCGGAAGGCGCGCGGAACGGTGGCAAAACGTGCCCCGTCTGCTTGCGAATCGCTTGCTCAAGAAGCCGGACATCGTCCGCGGTCAAGATGCGTGGCGTTTGCAGCGACTGAGCCATCACGCCGCCTCGCCATTTGATCCCGATTCCATTGTCGAAGCGGAGCTTGTCCCGAAGATGGGTGATGTCAGTGATGGGTGTCCTGTTCTTCCTGGTCGACTGGGGATATCCCCTCTCGCTTCTCTTGATCGATTCGTAGACAGCGACCAGCCAAAGGTGGTTCGTCTGCGGCGGAACGCAAACCAGAAACAATCGACTTCCGCTCGTTAGCTCGTCTAGCCGCGGATGGTCGCTCACATAGTTGCGCCACTTAGCCAGCGTATCGCCTGGCCCATACCCGCGCTCTTCAATTTCGTCCTTGAATATGTCCTTGTTGACTATGGCCAACATCTGAACAGACATGGTCCCCTCCAAGCTGCCTAGTTCTTGGGCTCCCGTGCCGGGTGGGCGACCCGCGGGTCGGCCGGCGGCGGAGCAATGGAGCCAGACTGGTGCAGACATCTAGCCTGCAAAACCTGACCTGCAGTTCCGGCAGTACGACTGCGCGCGCTCCGTAACCGCTTCCGAGCCGTCTCGCCGCTTGCTTCGCATCTTGCGTGTCCCAAAGAGCTCACGGATGCTACCGATACCGCCACATTTGGGGCAGGTGCGCGGAGCATCGAGGTCGATAGTCGACGTAGTCTTCCCATCGCCAATCCGTCGCAAAATGTCCTTCAGGTAGCCGTTTTCTAGGTTCGGTACTTGAAGACGATACATGCGGTTGCTTGCGTCTTTGTACAGTAGATCGCCTTGGCCTAGTAGTGTTTCGGCCCCGCCCTCATCGAGGATTATCTGGCTGTCGTGCTGCTGAGGAAGCTTCAGCGCGAAACGGTGCAATATGTTGGCCTTGATGGGGCCTTTCAGCGCGCTTGCATCGGGGCGCTGCATACAGACGATCAGGTGGATGCCAGCGGCACGTGCCTTCTGCGCGAGGCGACCCATGGCCGTTTCAAAGCCAACTCGCGCTTCCTTGTCACCGAAGGAGGAGATCATTTCTGCATACTCGTCGAATACCGCGACAATGTATGGAAGGGCCTCTGCCCGATGTTCGCGATTAAATTCCGAGAGATTGTCGCAGTACGCTTTGCTGATCTGGGCTATGCGGCGATCCATTTCCCCAACGAGTTCTTGCGCAACGAGCAAAGCTTGCGTGGCGTCGGTGGCCATCGGGACGCCGCATGTGTGTGGTGCCTGGGTGAACGTACGGAAGTCCATTGGCTTGCTACTGCACATGCGGAGCAACAGCCGCTCGGGACCATTGTGCATGAGGAGCGTGAGGATTACGTTACGTAGGAAAACCGTCTTTCCGCTGCCGGTTGTGCCTGCGACTAGCATATGCGGCATCTGCGCGAGGTCGGTCCAGACAGGGCGGCCTGTCACATCGATGCCGGCGCAGAATCCGAGCGTGAGCTCCTCCTGTGCTGCGGTGAACGAGGGGTGCCCCACAAGTTCATGGAAATCGACACTATACGTCAGCCCGCGCAGGGGGAGATCAATGGCCACCGCATGTCGCTCCGGCACGTTCGTCACGTGCAGATCGGATGACTCCGTGCCTACCTCGCGCGCCAGGTCTTCGCTAATGCGACGCACCGAACTGATGGACTCTCCTGCCTCGAGTCGCAGGTAGACGCGAAGCAGACGTGGTCCCCGCTCGGTCTCGCGAACAGACGGTGGAGATGCCACCCGGACTCTGTGACCGCGAAGTGCTCGATCGATGCGGTTGATAGCATCGACGACGGCTGAATCCGGGTAGGGCGCATCCTTTACTGCAGTGCGAACAGCTACTTCCAGAGTGACTAGCGAAGCCGGATCCGGAGCGACTGTCGAGGATACCTGCTCAACTGTGCTAGCAGGATCACTCGACGCTTCTGGCTCGCTAGCCTCCTCTGGTACTTCCGGCTCGCCTGTCCGTTCCCCGGGGATCAGTTCAAGCAGCACATTTCGTAGTCCGCTGACCGCAGGCGGCTCATTCATCAGATGCGATGCGGTGGCAGGCGTGTCATGTACCGCCAAGGCCGGCCGACGGGAGACGCCCGATGCCGTCTTGGTGGTCTGGTAGTGGCCAAGCCGCGGCATCGTCGTTGCCGGTCTTTCAACGAGAGTCGGACTGGTGTCAGGCTCAAACGCAAGCCATTCCACCAGGAGCCGTGGCAATGTTATCATGCGAACGCCGTTGTCCAACTCCACGACGTGTGTACTAGCCACCTGCGGCTCGCGTGTATCGAGGAGGAAGGCGTCACCGAGGATGTGCTGTCCATCGACACCGAGCGTGTAGTCCACCTCATAATTGCCTGTCGCCAGGTTCGCGCTGAGCACGGGGATATTGAGGAACTCGTAGACATCTGCTCCGAGCACGCCCATCGCCACTGACTGCTCAAGCTGCGCTTTGATGAGGAGTGAAAGTTGCTTGTGGCGGAAAGACGCCTCGACGGTCTCGCTTTTGCCTCCCAAGTGCTTCTGCAGCAGATCATGGGTCGTGCGAACCTGCTGCACGGCCTTCTCGCGTGCTCCGGAGGCGGTTGTCCCGAACTTCACCTCAATGACGCGACCAAACAGGCGGCTCGGCTCGCCTTCCTTTGACGAGGGGACGTAGAGCACCAAAAGGTCATCGCAGTACTTCGCAGTCTTCTCGTCTTTCTCGTCTTCGTTTGTGTACCGGTGCACAAGCCCATCCCGCTGCAACAGTCCGGCAGCCGGTGTAACTCGGAGCAGTTCCTCCAAGCTCACCACGATAGGCACGACGACACCAACGTTTGTCTCCAGCACAGAGCCACCGTAGGAAGGCCGTTCGATTCGCTTTAGCCACCGATATGCCAGAGCTGCCCCGACGTTCCCCTTAAGACGCAGACTGTACTTCCGCCCGGCGATGCTCCCCATCAAGAAATCGAGGGCCCAGCTGCCGGATAGCACGTTGATATCATCGAGAATCCGGTGTGCTGCACGGCGCGCGTCATCCCCTCGACCCTGGATGTCTAGCGCTACGGTAGTGAGGATTTCTCCCAACTGCTCGCGATACGGATCCGCATAGCGGGTCACTGTAATCGTGTCGAAACCAGGGCTCTCAGGCACCTCCTGGTCGCTGTATTCGATAATCGTGGGCGCGTCATCTGCGCGAGTCTTGGTGAATAGCTCCAGGCTGAGTTCTCGGTCGAGGTGAACGACCCAGTCGCTGAAGTGATAGATGTTCCCCATCTGGGTAATATCAGGCAGTGGGCACTCCCAGTAGATCGCCTTGCTCGACTCTAGATCGCTATCGCGGCAGCCACGCTGTAGCGCCACCAGCCGCGCGAGAGCCCCCCGGAGCCCCTTCGATTTTATGTCCAGCCATAACCCCCTTCGACTCTGCAGGTGCCCGGCTGCTCCGGGAGTCGTTCGTCGCAGATAGGTCGTTAGGAGGCCATCCCCGAAGCCGCCATCCCACCACTCCGCAAGCGAGCCAGTCTTGCTAGCCTGCTTGCTTGCATCAACAAGCCCGTGAACGAAGCAGATGTGGACGGCATCTGCTGGCGACGTCGGCCCGCGCTTGCCGCTCTTGCGATACCGAAGACGAGACACGAGCGTCTGCTGGATCGCATCCTCATCTGCGGCGTTCACCTGCTGTCGGAAAAACTGCTCGAAGGTTGCGCCCAGATCGTTTTCCTGACCGTCGGTGGAAAACAAGAAGACATCGAATGATGGGATCTCCTCAGTGGGCAAAATCCGGAGACGCCCCGACCTCTCTCGCATCAAGTTACTTAGCCAGCGTTTGAGC
>WBZP01001317.1_pt4 | contig 12890 bp, 10 predicted proteins | sample 5204301 | NCBI WGS metagenome assembly WBZP01 (sample SAMN12412401, study PRJNA552823) | activated sludge metagenome | isolation source: activated sludge from nitrification reactor of wastewater treatment plant... | place: USA: Pennsylvania | collected 2017
CATTTCGCCCAATTCCTCTTCCGTCTTTTGCCAGATCGGAACAGATTCTTCGGCGAGATGAAGTTTGATTTCGGGAACGAGCGGCGGGGCGAGCAGGCGGGTGTTGGCTGCGATGAAGGCCGCGAGGCGCGCATCGCGCTCACGGCGATCCTGCGTTCTGTCGATTGATGTCACGACGGCAGCTTCTTCAAGTCGACGCCGCCCATCCGGCAGATTTCCACCCATTCGGCCGCCTGGACGGGCTGAACCGACAGCCTTGAATTGGTGACGAGCACCATGCCGGAGAGAACCGGATTGGCTTTGGCGTCATCGATCGAAACCGGGTTTTGAAGATCAAGGGCGGCAGCCACATCGACGCAATCCCACTTGCCGGTGCCATCGGTTGAATCGGCATGGGCGGTCCGAATGATTTTCAAGATGCCGACGATCTCCTTGCCGATATTGGAATGATAGAAGAAGCCCAGATCGCCCACCTTCATCGCTCGCATGTTGTTGCGCGCCTGATAGTTGCGAACGCCGCTCCATTCCTCGCCGGCCTTGCCCTTGGCCTTGAGCATGTCCCAGGAAAAAACGTCGGGTTCGGATTTAAGCAGCCAATAGTTTGGCATGGGCATGGAGACCTAAAAGGAGGGGGTGCTGAAGTGCCTTAGCGGCATTGGCGCGGTCTCACAAGGCGGCACAACAAAAACCCCGCACGCGAACGTGCGGGGTTTAAGACGCGACACAAAAAGGGAGTAGCGCCCTTAAAGCGCCACCACGGCCACCTGCTGGATTGAATAGCCGATGTACCGGAAGGTTTTACCAGACGTCGCTTGAAATTCAGTGAACGCCTTGTGCTCGTGAGCCTTCCAATTGGGATAATTGAAGTACTCGTCGAACATGATGACGCTGCCCGGCACAATCCGGCCGCCAAGCGCATCGAAGATCGTTTTCGTCGATGAATAAAGATCGCAATCGACATGCAGGAAAGCGACCGGGCCTGAATGCTCGGCCGCAAACTTCGGCGCCGTGACGTCGAACCAGCCCGAATGCAGAACGACGTTGGCCGGGACCTTGGGCAGGCGGCCCTTGCGGTTGAAGTATCCGGCCGCCATGGCGTTGCCGGCCCAATCTTCCGGCAGGCCTTCGAAACTGTCGAAGCCGTGAATAGTCCGGCCGGGCTTCTGCTTGGCGATATATGAAATCGTACCGCCCTCGTTGACGCCGAATTCGGCGTAGAGGCCGTCGAGGGTGGCGCGCGACAGAGCGTGATGCATCAATTCGCGCGGGGTGTCGAAGGCAAGGGCGTCCGGCATCTGCTCGATGATGAAATCAAGCGTCTCCCTGTGAGCGCGCTCCTTGAGACCGGTATAGGGGTGGTCGGCCGAATAGGCGATCGGCAGGCGGGCGACCATGGCGGCCTTTTGCACCAGGCTCTTCAAGCCGTAGTTGGCGATGAACATGGAGTGCCTCTCTAGACTGCCGGCTCGAGCGATTTGACCGGCTGGTTGAAGACAAAGAGCCTGAGGCTCAGGAATACGACGATGAACGAGCATCCGGCGGCGGCGATTTTTGCCAGCATCGGATGGAAGCCCATGAGATCGGCCAGCACACCGACGACGACGGCCGTGACGAGCAGCCCGGTTGCGCCGGCTGCAAAGAACTTGGCGAGTGTCGGCGCTTCTTCGACCACGCCGCGCTTGTCGAAGCGATGGCGGAAGATGATGCGCGACGACATCAAATAGTGAGCCAGAACGCCGAACACGTAGCCGCCGGCGGCGGCCACGAAGGCATAGTGCGAGACCTTCAGAAACAGCCAATAGATCGAGACATCGACGATCAACGCACAGCCGCTGACAGCGACGTAGCCGGCGAACTGGACAAGTTCGCCGGCGTGTGCCGCCACCAGGTCCTTGAGGGATGCGAAGGTCACGCGGCGGTCCCCACGCGGCGCGGCACCATGCGCACGCTCTTCAACGCCTCTTCGGCGCCGGAGTGGCCTTCCTCGTGATATTCCGCGTCCTCATTGACATTCCAGATGTCATAGACCAGCTCACCAGCGGCGATGTTCTTGACCGTCAGCATGGCGGTCATCATCGCGTGGTCCTGGTTGTTGTACTTATGCATGCCGTTGCGGCCGACGAGATGCAGCGTCGGGAAGTTAGCGGCAAGATCACTGCGAATGGCCTCGACGTTGGTCTTGTAGCTTTCGTCGTAGACCGGATAGGCCTTCTTTTGGCGCACGACGCAGCCGTCGATGCATTCAGCCTCTGTGGCTAGACCGATCTGGGCCAGTTCCTTCTTGGCGAGCGCCATCAGCTCGTCATCGCCGGCGGTCCAAAGGCCGTCGCCTTCGAAGCAGAAATATTCAAGGCCGAGACAGGCGAGCTTTTCGTCCGGCACCATTTCCGGCGACCAAGAACGGAAGTTCTGGATGCGGCCGACCTTGACGGAAGGCTCGTGGATGTAAATCCAGTTGTCGGGGAAAAGATCGGGCTTATCGACGACAACGGCGACCGTGATGAAATCGCGGTAGCGCAACTTATCGGCATAAGACGCGCACGCCGGCGTTTCGGTGAAGGCGTGGATCAGCTCCCTGATCGGCGCCGACGAAATGACGTGGTTGGCGGTGAAGTGCTTCACTTCGCCGTTGCCATCCATGCTGGTGATCGACCAGAGCGATTTGGCCTTGTCGAACGACAAGCCGAGCAGGCGCGTGCCCATGTGAATGGTGCCGCCCTGGGCGCGGGTCTTGCGGGCCGCTTCGTCCCACATCATGCCCGGGCCGCGGCGCGGATAGCGGAAGCTGTCGATAAGCGTCTTGATGACGGTGCCATCGTTGGCGGAGGTGCCGTCGGTCACGCCGGCGGGCTTGATCGAATTGCGCAGCGCATTCGCCATGGCCGACCACAGATCGAGACCCTTGATGCGCTGAGCCGCCCAATCGGCCGAAATCTCATCGCAGCTCATGCCCCACACCTTTTCGGTGTAGGTCTTGAAGAAGATCGAGAACAGGCGCTCGCCGAACTGGTTGGCGACCCAATCGTGGAAGGTTTCGGGCTTTTCGTTGGGGAAGGCCTGCTTGTACATAAACGACAGCACGCACATCGAGCTTTCGATGACGCCGAGGTTGGACAGCGCCTCGAAGGCTTTGAGCGGGTAGGAATAGTACTTGCCGTCGTAGTAGATGCGGCTCAAGCGCGGACGCGAGATGAAATCCTGGGGCAGGATCTCGTTCCACAGATCCACGACCTCCTTGGATTTCGAGAAAAATCTGTGACCGCCGATGTCGAACAGAAAGTCCTTGTAGTTGGCGGTGCGGCTGATGCCGCCGACGTAGGTCGGGTCGGCCTCGATAACGGTCGTTGAAATACCCTGCTTGGTCAGAAGGTAGGACGCGGTGAGCCCAGCAGGACCGGCACCAATTACAAAAACATCACTATGGGACATGAAGACGCCTGCGATTTCGATACTGGCTCAGCCACCGGCTCACGGCACCCTCTAACGAGCGCGCAGCCTCAGCCTCGACACTAGGCAGGAAGGGTAAATAATTGCTGAGAGGATGGTGTACGCGCCCGCAAATGATTGATCGTTTTGCGTAAGACTTTGTTCACGGATCAATCGCAACGCCGCCGCCCGCACGGTTTACCGCTCTCTAAGGCCTTGCCACTAGTTTGGCCTTTCGAAATGCGGGACCTCCCATGATCGCCACAACCTTGAAAGCAGCCGAAGCGAAATGGCTCGGCCTGCGCGCTGCGGCCCTGCCGCCCGCCGCGTGGTGGGCGCTTGCGATGACGGTGATCATCGCCAAGGCCGTCGCGACGACGGGACAAGGTCTGTCGGCCGATCTGGGCGACATGGACGACGCCACGCGCCTCGTGCAGGTCCGCGAATTCATTGGCGGCAAATCGTGGTTCGACACCTGGACGGCGACCATGGGGGGCGAAGGCGGCATGCTTTCGCACTGGTCGCGGCTGATCGACCTGGCGCTCGCCGCCCTCATCCAGACGTTCTCGATCGTCATGCCGGTTGATCGGGCCGAGATCGTGACCCGCGCGGTCTGGCCGCTGATGGTTGCCGCGCCGATGATATGGGTGCTCTACCGCGCGACGGCCAAGGTCGCAGGTGAAACCGCGGGGCGGATCGCCCTGTTCCTTGCCGCGCTCTGCCCGCTCGGCCTCTATCAATTCGATGCCGGGCGCATCGACCATCATAACGTGATGATTGCCTCGACGGTCTCGGCGGCCGCGCTGATCTGGGCCCACTGGGGCGACATGAAGCGGTGGCGGATTGCGGGCGCGCTGACCGGTCTTGCGCTGGTCATCGGCTACGAGGCACTGGCACCGGCGGTCGCGATCGCAACGGCGGTCGCCATGTTCGGGGTGTTCGGCCGGGCCCCGGCCGATGCCGTCCGCGCCTACATTTTGGCGCTGATGGTGGCACTCGCCGCCGGGTTTTTGATCTCAGTTGCCCCGTCGCGCTACTTCGATATCCGTTGCGACGCAATTTCGCTGAACCTCGTGTTCCTGGCGCTGCTGGCAGGATCGGGCGTCATCGCCGCGCTATCCTTGCCGCACCTTACCTTGATGCAGCGCCTGTCGATTGCGGCGGCGCCGGCCATTTCAGGTCTTGCCCTCTTTGCGGCGCTGGAGCCCAAATGCCTCGCCGGTCCGCTGGGCCAGCTGCCTGCGGAATTGAAGCCCATCTGGCTCGATCAGGTCGCCGAGAGCCGCAGCATCCTGGCCGACCTCGGGCACGGCAAAATCGAGCAGTCACTCGGCCTCGTGCTGTTCTTCCTGCTGGGATTGACGGCACAGCTTCGCCGCGCCGTTTCCAAGACGACGGCCGCCGACATTTTCATGGCGATAGCCGTCGCCAGCTTCGTCGCCTTTGCCTGCTGGCAATATAAGTTCGTGGCCTACGCCAGTTTCCTCGCCATACCGCCGCTTGCCCGCTGGATCAGCCGTCTTGATGGCTTTGGCGAAATCGGCCGCGGCACAACGCAGTTTGCCGCCGCGCTGCTGCTCAGCCAAGGCGTGCTTCTTGGCGGCTCGAAGTCGCTTGAAAAGCTGCTCGATACGCCAAAAATCGTCGCCGACGACGTGCGGTATGATGCCGAGGCGTGCATGAAATCCGAAGCGGTCCGGGAACTTGCGCAATTGCCGCCGGGACTGATGGCCGCCCGCATCGATCTGGGCGCCTATATCGTCGCGCTGACACCGCACCGTGTGCTCTCGGCGCCGTATCACCGCATCGCCGATGCGATCATTACCAATCACCACATCTTTGCCGCGCGTGACGCGGCCCTTGCCGCCGACCTCCTGCGCAAGGAGAAGATCGATTACGTCGTGATCTGCAAGGGTCTCGATGCGCCATTCGTCACCACCGCGGAATGGGCTGGCACGCTGCGTGCCGATCTCGTCGCCGGCCGCGCGCCCCAATTCCTGACACCCGTGCCGCTGGCCAATCCCGCGTCGCAGATGAGTGTCTGGCGCGTGAACTGACGGCGCTTGGCGCGCCGGCTTTCAGTCTTCCGCCTTGAGCGGACGCAGCATCAATCCCGTGATCGCATCTTCGACCGTGATGCGCCCCTCGATGATCGCGTGCACCGCTTCGGCGATCGGCATCTCGACGTGCTTTTCGCGGGCCAGCCGCACGACCGCTGCCGCGGTATAGACGCCCTCGGTGACGGCGGTGCGCCCGCCCAGAATGTCGGCGAGCTTCTGACCATCCCCCAGCGCCCGGCCAAGGCTCATGTTGCGCGATTGCGGGCTGCCGCAGGTGAGCACAAGATCGCCCAATCCCGACAGGCCGAGCAGCGTTTCCGGCCGCGCCCCCATCGCTTCGCCGAACCGGCGCAATTCGGCAAAACCACGGGTGACGAGGGCTGCGTGCGCGCTCGCACCCAGGCCGCGGCCATCGACAATGCCAGCGGCGATGGCGAGCACGTTTTTCACAGCGCCGCCAAGCTCCGCGCCCGTCACATCACTCGACCAGTAGAGCCGCATTTGCCGCGATGAGAGCTCGGACGCGAGCAACCGCCCGATGGCTTCGTTGCGGCAGGCCAGCGTGAGCGCGGCGGGAAGGCCGCGGGCGATATCGGACGCGAAACTCGGGCCCGAGAGCACGGCATATTGCACGGCCGGCAACGTCTCGGCCAAGACGTCGTGCATCAGCTTGCCGCTCGCCTGCTCGATGCCCTTGGCGCACATGGCAACGGGCTTGCCGTCGCCGGTGTGCCGCGAAAGCTCCTGAGAGACCACGCGCACGTGCTGGGCCGGCACGACAAGCAGCAACGCATCGGATTTCGCCGCCTCGCTCAAGCTGGCGGTTGCGGCAATCGAGTTTTCAAGCTCGATGCCGGGCAGAAAGGTGCGATTGACGTGACGGGAATTGACATCCTCGACGACGTTTTGTTCACGCGCCCACAACACCACCCGTTTGCCGCCGTGGGCCAGCGTCTGCGCCAACGCAGTGCCCCAGGCGCCGCCGCCGATCACGCTCACAGAGTTTATTTTCACGCTGCGCTTCCCCCTTTGAGGATGGCTTGTCTAGCATGGCCCAACGCCTCGTGCATGACGAAGGACAATCGAGTTCAGGCTTTCACGCCCGCGCCCATGGCCGGCGGCGCTGCCGGATCGAGCGGCCAGCGCGGTTTGACCGGCGCATCCAAGGCATCGGTGAGCCCGAGCGCCAGGCGCTCGGCTCCAGCCCAGGCGATCATGGCCCCATTGTCGGTACAGAGTGAAACCGGTGGGGCGATGAAACGATAACCGTTGTCACGCGCCACTTGATCCAATGTCCGTTTCAACGCCGCGTTGGCGGCAACTCCGCCGGCGACGACGAATGGCTTTTGTGCCCCTGCCGGGAAGGCATCCGACGCCGCCGCCATCGCCAGCCGCACCCGGTCGGCCACGCTTTCGCACACGGCCTGCTGGAACGAGGCGCACAAGTCGGCGACGTCCTGATCGCTGAGTGGGGCGAGCGGCTGGGCGGCATGACGGACCGCCGTCTTTAACCCGGCGAACGAGAAATGCGGATCCTCCCGGCCAAGCATCGGCCGGGGCAGCTTGAAGCGGGCCGCATGGCCCCGTAGCGCCATGCACTCTACGGCAGGGCCGCCGGGCATCGGCAACCCCAAGAGCTTGGCGGTTTTATCGAAGGCTTCGCCCAGCGCATCGTCGATGGTGGTGGCGAGACGGCGATAGCGGCCGACGCCTTCGACAAACAAAAGCTGCGTGTGCCCGCCGGAGACAAGCAGCATCAGATAGGGGGGGGCGACGCCGTCCGTCAGCCCGGCGGTCAGCGCATGCGCTTCCAGGTGATTGATGGCGAGAAACGGTTTGCCCGCCGCCAGCGCCAGCGCCTTTCCAGTCACCGAGCCGACGATCAGCCCGCCAATGAGGCCGGGGCCTGAGGCCGCGGCCACCGCATCGATGTCCTTAAGCGTAGCGCCAGCCTCGGCGAGGGCAGCAGCGACGATCTGGTCGAGGCAGGTGACGTGGGCGCGGGCGGCAATTTCCGGCACAACGCCGCCGAAGGCCTTGTGATCGTCGAACTGCGATCTGACGATGTTGGAGAGGATGCGCCCGGCGCCGCTGGCACTGCGTTCCACGACCGCTGCCGCCGTTTCGTCGCAGCTCGTCTCAAGCCCCAGGACGAGGAGCCGGCCTGCGGCTTTAACGTATTCAGCGCTCATCGGATTTCGGGCCATCTGAGGTTGGCAAGCGGCAACTTTGCAGCCATTAATACCGCCGCTCATAGTCCGCCAAGCCTGTTCCGACAAGCGTGGCCCGCCTTGCATCCGGAGAAACCCTCGTGCCAGCCGCTACACTTCGCCTTGGAACACGCGGCTCGCCCCTGGCACTGGCCCAGGCCCACGAGGTGCGTGACCGGCTGGCGGCGGCCCACGGCCTGTCACCCGATGCCATCGCCATCACCGTCATCAAGACTTCGGGCGACCGCATTCTCGACCGGCCGCTGGCGGAAATCGGCGGCAAAGGCCTCTTCACCAAGGAAATCGAAGAGGCACTGATTTCCAACGAGATCGACCTTGCCGTGCACTCCATGAAAGACATGCAGACCGCGCTGCCTGACGGCCTGCAGATCGGCGCGGTGCTGGAGCGCGAGGACGTGCGCGATGCCTTCATCTCGCTCAAGTATCCAAACCTCGACGCCGTGCCCAAAGGCGCGACCGTCGGCACCTCGTCGCTGCGCCGGCAGGCCCAGTTGCTCAATGCCAGGCCCGATCTCAACGTCGTCGGCTTTCGCGGCAACGTCCAAACCCGCCTCAAGAAACTTGAAGAGGGCGTGGCGGAGGCGACCTTTCTGGCGGTGGCGGGTTTGAAGCGGCTTGGCATGGCCGATCGCATCACCTCGGCAGTGCCCATTTCGCAGATGCTGCCTGCCGTGGCGCAAGGCGCCATCGGCCTTGAAATCCGCGCCGGCGATGAGCGGACGGCCGATATGATCGCTCCGCTCAATCACGAACCGACCGCGATTGCGGTGACCATCGAACGCGCATTTCTGACGCGGCTCGAAGGTTCGTGCCGCACCCCGATTGCCGGACACGCTTGGCTTAAGGGGCCGCATCTCGTGTTCTGGGGGCAGGTGTTGTCGGTCGATGGCAAGAGCGAATTCAACGTCGAACGCATCGGTCCGCCCGAGCAGGCGCTCGACATCGGGGCCAGCGCCGCCGAGCAGATCTTGAAACTCGGCGCCGCTCAGGCGCTCGGAAGGCCGGCAGTGTGATGCACGTCGTCCTCACCCGGCCAGAGGAGGACAATGCCGCCATGCGCGCCGCGCTTGAAGCGCAGGGCATCACAGTCAGCACCGCGCCGATGTTGTCGCTGAACTTCAATCCGCTCGGACATGAGGTGTTGGACGGCGTGAGCGGACTGATCGTCACCAGCCGCAACGCGCTGAAAGCTATCGACCGGGCCGGCATCACCGCACGGGCCGCGCATCTGCCGGTGTTCGCCGTAGGACCGGCGACGGCGGCATTGGCCCGGACGCTGGGCTTCACCAGCATCATCGAAGGTCCGGGGACCGCCGAAACCCTGACGGATGTCATCGCCCGGCATCCCGCCGCCAGAGGAACGCTGCTGCATGTGACCGGCAACCGCCAAGCCTACGATCTTGGCGCGGCGCTTGCCGCCCACGGGATCGCCGTGCGCCACGTTGAAGCTTACCGGATGGTTGCAGCCCAAACCTTGCCCGATACGGTCGTCCGCAGCCTTGCCGCCGGCGGCATCGACGCCGTCATCCTGATGTCGCCTGAAACGGCGCGGGCCTGGATGGGGGCGATTGGCCGCCTGCCGGTTAAGCCTGATTTGACGAATGTCGTGCATCTGACCCTGTCGGCCGCGGTCGCCAAGACCTTAGGCCCTGACCAAGCCTTAAAAATTGAAATAGCTTCAGCGCCTAACGCCGAACAAATGCTTGCCCTGACGTTTCATCTGGCTGCAAAGTCCAAGGCGGAGTAGTAGACTTGCCGCGGCTGTGGCCCGCGCCCTGGCGGCGCCGGATGAAGAACGGCCAAGAGTACTGTGATCGACGCTGATCTTCTCCCCGGAGGTTCAGCTGCGCACTGACGGAATGCACTGCGTGTGAAGGCGCTCGCAGGTTGTGACGCGTGACCGCGCGGTAGATGAGTATAAGAGGCGTACGCTGCCATGGCAGACGACAAGAAGACTTCCCCCACTCCGGCTTCGCCGAACGATCCCAAGTCCGTCAAGCGGCCCTATGCGACGCTTGACTTGAAGGCGACCGAAATCAAGGTCACGCCCATTTCCGAAAAGTCGTCCAAGGACATTGCGGCAGAGGCCGCGCGCCTTGCCGCCAGTGCCATCGCCGGACGTCCGGTCGAGGCCAAGGATGTGCCGCTGCCGCTTGCAGCCTCCAGCTACGCAGCAGCGGTGAGCGCCGGCATCAGCGCCAACGCATCGCGCTCCGACGCCAAGGCCCAGGCGAAAGGCGAGACCTCGCAACCGGCGCCGCAGAAGAGCGCTGTGAAGACGGAAACGGCAACAGCCGCGGCAGCCGCCGGCGCCGATGCCGCGCGGGAGGGTGCACGCGGAAGTTCGTCCGCGCCGCCGCGCGCCGGCTCACCTTTCGCGCCCGAGACCGTCATCGTCAAAAAGCGCGGTGGTTTCTTGAGCCATCTGGCTGCAGGGTTGATCGGCGGCATTCTCGCCATCTCTGCGTCCGAATGGGCCCTGCCCCAGCTCGGCATCCACGGCTCGACCTCGCGCATCGCCGACGATACCGCTTCACTCGAACGGCGCTTGGCATCTGTCGAAAAGAAACAGAGCGCGCCTTCCAGCAGCGGCGATCTTTCAGCTTTCGAACAGCGCCTTGCCGCTGTGGAATCGACCGCCAAGCAGGTCCCCTATCTGGCCGAAGCCCAGTCGCACCTTGTCGCCGAGACGAAGGCGGCACTGGCATCGGCGGCAAGCGACAGCGGGGCTCCGCAATTCATCGAGCGCCTCGTCAAGGTTGAAGGCCAGCTGAAATCCCTTTCGGATGCCGGCGCCAACGATCCCAACGCCGGGCGTGTTGAACAATTGGCGGCACTGACCGGCAAGGTCGCCGATCTGGAAACGGCCTTGGGAACCAAGCTCACCGAATTGCGCAAGAGCGTCTCGGACGATGTCTCGGCACGCTTGACGTCGGCTTTGGAAACGAGCGAAGCGGCAAAATCGGGCACCCTTCGCATCGACAAGGATGTCGCATCCGTCAAGACCGATGCCGCACGGCTTGCCGAACGCATCGAGGCGATGAAGCTCGACAATGACCGGTTGACCGAAGCCTTGCGGCTTGCCCGCGAAGATCAAGTCGCGCTCAAGTCCTCTCTAGAAGCCGTCAAGATCGAAGCGGCCAAACCGGCAGACATTGCCGCGGCCGTTGGCCCAGTCACGCAAAAAATTGCAACCCTGGAGCAATCGCTCGGCAGCGTCGTTAAGGCGGAAGATGACCGCCGGTCCAATGCCGAGCGCGTGCTGTTGTCGCTCGAACTGCAAAACCTGAAGCGCGTGATCGAACGCGGGCAGAAGTACGCCGTGGAACTCGCCGACGTGCAAAAAATAGCCGCCGGAAAGGTCGATCTGTCGGCACTTGAGAAATTCAAGGATCAGGGCGTACCGCCGCTGGCCGACCTCAACAAGGACTTCCGCGAAACCGCCAACAAGGCCATCGACGCCGAGACCGAACCGGTCGAAGGCGGCGTGGTCGACCGGCTGATTGCCGGAGCAAAATCCGTGGTGCGCGTGCGCAAGGTGAGCCACGACGCCTCCGACAAGAGCGCCGAGGCCGTGATCGGCCGCATGGAACTCGCGTTGAACGAGGGCCGGCTTGGCGACGTGATCACCGCCGCCAAGGATCTCTCGCCCAAGGCAGCGGAAGCCGCCGCGCCGTTCCTTGAGAAGGTGGCTGCGCGCTCCGGCGTCGATACGGCCGTCGCCCAACTCGAAGCACAGCTCAAGACCTCGCTGAATACGCCGAGCAGCGGCGCAGAATCGGCACCGAAAGCCACGCAATAAGGGCAGATCCCAAGGGTACGCGTTATGGTTCGTCTCGTCATATATCTGCTTTCGATCGCCGCAATCGCGACCGGCCTTGCTTGGCTCGCGGACCGGCCGGGCACGCTCAACATCCAGTGGCAAGGCTACGACATCGAGACTTCGGTGTTCCGAGCCGTCGTCATTCTGGTCGCGGCGATTGCCGTTGCGATCTTCCTGTGGTCGCTGTTGCGCACGGTTTGGAATTCTCCGGCCGTCATCGGCGATCGCATGATCCGCCGCCGCCAGAAGAAGGGGCTTGAGGCACTGTCGAGCGGCATGATCGCCATCGGTGCGGGCGATCAGGCGCTTGCCACGCGCTATGCACTTCAGGCACGCAAATCCCTGCCGCACGAACCGCTGACGCAATTGCTTCGTGCCCAGGCCGCTCAACTTTCAGGCGACCGGGCGACGGCGCGGCGGATATTCGAATCCATGCTGTCCTCGCCCGATACCGAACAACTTGGTCTGCGCGGCCTCTATCTTGAAGCCGAGCGTGAGGGTGCTGGCGAAGCAGCCAGGCAGTTCGCGAACCGCGCGCTATCATCGAACCCCAAACTCGGCTGGTCGGCGGACGCGCTGTTCACCCACCAGTGCAAGGACCGCAACTGGGCCGGCGCGCTTGAAACGTTGGCGGTTGCCAAGCGCAACGGCCACATTGAAAAGACCGCCGCCGACCGCAAGCGCGCCGTGCTGCTTGCTGCCCAAGCCCAGGATGCGGAAGAAAACGAAACCGACAAGGCGCTCGCTCTCGCGCTTGAAGCACATGGCCTTGCGCCGGACCTGGTGCCGGCCGCCGCCGTGGCCGGCCGCATCCTCGCCTCCAAGGGCAATACCGGCAAAGCGGCCAAGATCATCCAGAAGACTTGGAGCAAATCTCCCCATCCCGAACTGGCGGCCGCCTATGCCTATGCCCGCGTCGGCGACAGCACGCGTGACCGCTTCGATCGCATTCGTCAGCTTGCCGCTCAAAATCCACATTCGATCGAAAGCCCGATCGCGGTGGCGACGACGGCTGTCGATGCAAGGATGTGGGCGGAAGCACGTCAAGCCCTCGAACCACTGCTCGCCAATCGCTTGACGCAGCGGGTCGCGACTCTGATGGCGCGCATCGAAGCTGGAGAAACGGGCGACAAGGGCCGGGTGCGCGAGTGGCTGGCCCGCGCCGCAACCGCCGCCCGCGATCCGGTATGGACCACCGAGGGCGTCGTTTCGAATCGCTGGGAGGCGATCTCTCCGGTCTCCGGCTCGCTCGATGCGTTTCAATGGCGGGTGCCGGTGGAAGTGCTGGAAAAATCAAGTACCGATCTGGTCGTCGAGCGGCTTGAAGAGCTGCTGGCCATCAGCGCACCG
>WBZP01005484.1_pt1 | contig 12890 bp, 8 predicted proteins | sample 5204301 | NCBI WGS metagenome assembly WBZP01 (sample SAMN12412401, study PRJNA552823) | activated sludge metagenome | isolation source: activated sludge from nitrification reactor of wastewater treatment plant... | place: USA: Pennsylvania | collected 2017
GACCTGTGTGATGCGCAGGTAGGCTTGCGGCGCCAGCAGATTGGTCTGGCCCATCACCAGCGGCGTGCCCAGGTCGTCGAAGACCTTCACGAAGACCAGCGAGGCGCCGGCCACGAAACCCGGCGCAGCCAGCGGGAAGATGACGCGCCAGAAGAGGCGCCAGCCGGTGCAGCCCAGGTTCTGGGCGGCCTCCTCCATCGCGCCGTCGATGTTGCGCAGGGCCACCGTCAGGTTCAACAGGATGAACGGGAAGTAGTGGATGGCCTCGACGAAGACCACGCCGCCCAGCCCCTGCATGATGGGCAGCGTGAAGCCAAGGTGCTCCTGCAGCAGCAGGTTGATGCTGCCGCTGCGACCGAAGATCAGCTGCAGCGCCACCGCGCCGACGAAGGGCGGCATGATCAGCGGCAGCACACCCAGGGTCTGGATCAGGATGGCCCCTCGGAACTCGAAGCGCACCGTGAAGTAGGCCAGCGGCACGGCGATCAGCGCGGCGAACAGGGCCGACATCACGGCCACGTACAGGCTGTTGAAGAACGCCTCGCGCATCAGCCCCTGGTCGAAGAAGGCGCTGAAGTGCCCCAGGGTGAGGCTGCCGTCGCCGTCCAGGAAGGCGGTGATGAACACGCGCGCCACGGGCAGCACGAAAAACAGCAGCAGAAAAGCCAGCACCGCTGCGCCAGCCAGCCAGATGCCCGCGCGCACCCCGCCGCCGCTGGCGGCAACAAGCGGCCCACGCGGCCTGGCCACCGCGTCAGGCGGTGTGCCCATCGCGGCTCAGCGCGCCTGCGCCTGCGCCTGTTCGGCGAGGGACCGGGCGCGCCTGTAGTTCTCGCGCGCATGGACGTTCCAGCTGTCTTCCAGTCCGGTGACCTGCTTGTTGACCGCTGCATCCTTCTTGTTGGCCGTGAACAGCGCCAGGAAATCCTTATTGCCGGCCATCGCCTGGCCGACCACGGGCGCAAAGGCCAGGTCACGCGCCTGCCGCACCAGGCCCGCTGAAGCGGCGTTTGGCCTGGCGGCCAGCGCCGCTTCGGCCGCCTGGATGGCCTGGGTCGCGGCCTGCAGCTCCTTGAGGCGGAAGGTGATGGTCTGATCGAACATCGCCGAGACCACGTTGTAGCGCGATTCTGACAACTCGCTGTTGAACTGCACCTTGGCCCGTTTGGCGATCTCGAAGGCATTGGGGTAGCCGGCCGGCGCCTTCAACTGGTCCAACGGCAGGATCGGCAGGCGGCTGATTTTCGGGTCCAGCAGCAGCTGCTGGCCTTCGGTGGAGAGCGTGTAGCGGATGAAGGCCCTGGCCTCGGCCGGGTTCCTGCTGCCGGCAACCAGCGCGATGTTGGCCGGCACCACGGCCGTCACGTCCGGGTAGATGAACTCGACCGGGAAGCCGCTGTACTTTCCGGCCAGCCCGAAGAAGTCGATCACCAGGCCGATGCCGAACTGGCCGTTGTTGACGCCGTCGGGCACGCCGAAGCTGCGTTCCGTGATGGCCGCGCAATTGCCGGCGATCTGCAGCAGCTGCGACCAGCCCTTGTCCCAGCCTTCGCCCTGCAGCATCGTCTCCACCGTCAGGTGCGTCGTGCCCGAGCGCGAGGGCGAACTCATTGCGACGTGTCCGAAGTAGACTGGCTTGGCCAGGTCCGCCCACTGCCTGGGAGCGGGAAGCTTGTTGGCCGCCATGTAGCGGGTGTTCCACATCAGGCCATAACCGGCCAGTGCCTGGCCCAGGTACAGGCCCTGCGGGTCGTTGATGGGATAGGCGCCGACCCTGGTGGGGGCGGCCTTGTTGGTCAGATCGGCGGCGTTTTCCAGCAGTTTCTGCCCGGCCAGCACCTCGAACGCATCGGGTGCGCTGGCCCAGAACACGTCGGGCCGCTGGCCCACGGGCAGTTCGCGCACGTAGGCGATGCCCTGCACGGTGTTCTTGTTGAGGATCTCGATCTTGATGGCGGGGTTGGCCTTCTCGAAGGCGGTCTTGTAGGCCTGCGTCAGCTCCTTGGGGAACGAGGTGACGACGGTGACCGTGCCGGCCAGGGCCGGGCTGGATGCCAGGGCGGCGAGGGCGGCGAAGGCGATGAGGTCGACGATGGCCTTGTGCATGGATTTGCTCCGCAACGGGTACAGGAATGGTGCCCACGATAGCCGGGCTGCGGGGTGCCCGCCAGTCCGGACTGCTGATGATGCGGATCACCGGGCCGCCCCGGTGGGGGTCAAGCGAGGCGGCAGGGCGCCGTCGGCTTGAGAAGCGGCGCTCTCGGCAAGCGCCATCGCCACCGCTTCAGCGGCACCCATGGCCTCGCCTTCGCGGCGCAGCGCATCCCAGCGGGCGGCGCAGACGCGGCCCGTCACGAGGCGGCGCACGCGGCGCTGCTGTTGCGCGTCGAAGCAGTCGGCGCGGCCCACGTGGGTCTCGGCGGCCTTGGCGGCATAGGCCTGCAGCCGCACGGCTGCCTCGGACCGCCGCAGGTGCGCCAGCACACGCGGCAGGTCGCGTAGCGAGCGTGTTAACTCCACCAGCGCCATGCCTTCCCAGGCCAGCTGGATGGACTCACGCAGGGTGATCGCCGCCTCGTGCCATCGCCTGAGCGCACACAAGGCCTTGCCGCGCACCTGCAGCGCCTGGCTGACGCGGCGTGTGTCCTCGAGCGCCCGGGTGCTGGCGATCACCTCGTCGGCGCGGGCCAGGGCTTCGGCATGCCGGCCAGCCTCCTGCACGATGAGGGCGACGAAGTAGCGGCCGGCGTTGATCATGTGCCGATTGCCCAGCCGCTCCCACATCGCCAGGGCCTGCCGGTAGAGCGCCTCGCCCTTTTCGAAGTTGCGCCAATGGGCGTAGGCGATGGCGGCTCGCAAGACGGTGAGTCGGGCCAGCACGTGGGTCTCCTGCGCGGCGCGTGCCAGAGCCTGCGCTTCGTCGACGAGCGGCTCGAGCCAAGGCGCGTAACCTTCGAGCAGCCAATGCAGCCGTGCCTTGACGTACAGCGCGCGGGCGCGCAGGCCGGGTTCGTCGGGCACCTGCTCGACACCCAGCTCCGCATGGCGGCGCGCGGAGTCGCCAAGTGCGACGCTGAACAGCAGCTGCGCCAGCAGCGTGTGGCCGCGGCTGCGCAGCTCGGCGTCGTCGCAGCGCGACACCGCCTGCTCGACGTAGGCGAGCGAGTCGGGGCCGAGCACCAGATCATCGTTCGCGTGGCCCAGCGCAAGCACGATGCGCACGGCGGTGATGACATCCCCGTCGGTGAGCGCGCTGTGCAAGGCCATGGACAGGTTGGTGAGCTCGGCGCGCATGGCCGACAGCGCCGGCGTACTCGGCAAGCTTTCGGCCCAGTCCAGCATCCAGGCACGGTGCGCCGCACGCAGCCCGGCCTCGGCACCCGCGGCACCGGACTGGCGCAGGGCGACGAGGGCGAATTCGCGGATCGGCTCGTACATGTGGAAGCGCATCTCGCCGCACGGTCCTTCGACGGCGCGCAGCATCGAGCAGGCCACCAGGGCATCGAGCCCGAGCGCGGCACGCAGCGGGGTGACGCCGCGCACCGCCGCAGCGGCCGCCGCGGTGCAGCCGCCGCCGAAGACGGTCAGCGCGTGCAGCAGGCCCCTCTCCTCATCGCTGAGCAGTTCCCAGCTCCAGCGGATGACGCGCTCCATCGATGCGTGCCGCGGGTCGTACATGCCGCGTGGGCCGCTGCGAGCCAGCAGTTCGAGCCGCGGGGCCTCGCCCGCCTGCAGCAGTTCGAGGATTCGTGCCGGGGCCAGGCTGCGAACACGCGAGGCCGCCAGCTCGATGGCCAGCGGCAGGCCCTCCAGCGCACGCACGAGCTCGAGCACGGCAGTCTTGTTCTGGTTGCTGAAGCAGAACGTCGCGCGCGTGTGCTGGGCCCGATCGACGAACAGCGCCACGGCAGGGTTGTTCAGCGCCTCGGCCAGCGACAGCGTGCTGCTGGGTGCCGGCAGCGCAAGGGCCGGTACCGCCAACGCCCGCTCGCCATCGACACCCAGGGCGCGCCGCGAGGTGATGAGCAGCCGAAGTTGAGGCAGCCCGCCGGCCAGCCGGGCCACGATATCGGCAGCCTCGTCGACGAGCTGTTCGAAGTTGTCCAGCAAGAGCAGCATCCTGTGCCCCTGCAGTGCCTGCACGAGCAGGTCGATGCTGCCGGCTGCGTCGCTGTCCGGGCGCGCGCCGGCCCGCCGGCCCTGTGCAGAGGTGCCGAGCGCTTCGGCCATGGCGTCGAGTGCCTGCTCCCTCGTCTCGCACGCCGCCAGCGAGACGAAGGCGACACGATCCACGTCGGGAAGCGTCTGGGCCAGCTCCACGGCCAGACGCGTCTTGCCTGAACCGCCCGGTCCCAGCAGGGTGATCAGCCGATGCTCGGCCAGCAGCGTCAGCCACTCGACGCGTACGGGCTCGGGCATGAAGTGGCGCGTGAGATAGACAGGCAGCGCGGCGCGCCGCAAGAGAGGTGAAGGCGCCAGGGCGTGGACGGGCAAGGTCCCGAGCGGCTTGGCGGGCGGCGCCACGACCGGGCCGGTGGATACCTGTGTCGCCAGCCGCGTGCTCAAGGTCTCTAGACGTTGCCTCTCGACCAGCACCCACTCGTCGAAGAAGCCAGGCAGCAGTTCGCCACGGTACAAGGCCAGCGCCTGCGCTGCGTGGCCCTGGCGCGCATGCTGTTCGAAGGCCAGCACGTCACAGTCGACCGCTCCGGCCACCAGTGCCACGTCGTGGCGGTCGGCCAGCAGCACCGGGGCAGACACGGCGCTCGGCGGTTCGAGTATCGAGCGCAACACCGACAGTGTCTGTCGCAGCCGATTGCGGCCGACCGGTGCGTCGACGCCCGGCCACAGCAGTTCGACGAGCTCCTCGCGCGGGTGGTTGCGTTCCGGGGCAAGCGCCAGGCGCGCCAGCAGCGCAACCATCGGCCGGCTGGCCAGACGCGTCAGGCGCCGCTGGCCGTCGGTCAACTCGAAGGCACCCAGAAGGCGCAGCTGCCAACGCGCCCGCGCCTGGCTGGCCTGGGCTGGATCACAGGCATCGTCGTGTGTCGAGGGTGGTGGTGCCGCTTGCATGGACAGCCGAGGATAGCGGCACCGCAGGCCCCGGCGATGCGGGCCATGCGATGCCGCCCGTGTGCTGCGTCTGGCCGTCGTCGTGGCCGCTGCTGGATCATCCCGTGCCTCTCAACGCCCCGGCAACGCTAAGATGACCTGCGCCAACCTTCGGCCCGAACTCCGGACCCCGAGCGATGAACATCTACGACCTTCATCTGGACAAGACCGCCGCCAACCACACCGCGTTGTCGCCCGTCAGCTTTGTCGAGCGGAGTGCGGAAGTTTTTGCCGACTTGCCGGCCATCGTGCACGGCGCCCGCCGCTACGCCTGGGCCCAGACGCGTGACCGCGCCGCCAGGCTGGCGGCGGCCCTGCGTGCACTGGGCGTGGGCCGTGGCGCGACCGTCAGCGCGATGCTGCCCAACACGCCGGAGATGGTGGAGGTGCACTACGCCGTGCCGGCCCTGAACGCCGTGCTCAATACGCTGAACACGCGGCTGGATGCCGCCCTGCTGGCCTGGCAGATGCAGCATTGCGAGGCCAGTGTACTGATCACCGACCGCGAGTTTGCCGCCACGATGGCGCCGGCGCTGGCGCAGTTGCGGGGCGAATTCGGACGCCGCATCACCGTGATCGACGTGGCCGACAGCGAGTACACCGGCCCCGGTGACCGCCTGGGCGAACACGAGTACGAGACCCTGCTGGCCGCCCACGCGCCGCTGGCGCACCTGGATGGTCCGGCCGACGAGTGGGACGCGATTGCCGTGAGCTACACCAGCGGCACCACGGGCGACCCCAAGGGCGTGGTCACGCATCACCGCGGCGCCTACCTCAACGCGGTGTGCAATGCAGCCACCTGGACCATGCCGCACTTCCCACGCTATCTGTGGACCTTGCCCATGTTCCACTGCAACGGCTGGTGCTTCCCCTGGACGGTGGCCATGCTCGGTGGTACGCATGTCTGCCTGCGGCGCGTGGACGCCCAGGCCATACTGGGCGCGATGCGCGAACATGGCGTGGACCACTACTGCGCCGCGCCTATCGTCCACAACCTGCTGATCAACGCGCCGGCCGAGTGGCGTCAGGGCATCGCCCAGAAGGTGCGCGGCATGGTCGCGGGCGCGGCGCCGCCGGCAGCGATGATCGAAGGCATGGCGCAGATCGGCTTCGACATCACGCATGTCTACGGCCTGACCGAGGTCTACGGCCCGGCTAGCGTGGCCGTCAAGCGCGACAGCTGGGCGCACCAGAGCCTGTCCGAACAGACGCGGCTCAACGGCCGCCAGGGTGTGCGCTACATGCTGCAGGACGGCATGACGGTGCTGCACCCCGAGACCCTGGCCGAGACGCCTGCCGATGGCCAGACCCTGGGCGAGATCATGTTCCGCGGCAACATCGTGATGAAGGGCTACCTGAAGAATCCATCGGCCACCGACCAGGCCTTTGCGGGCGGCTGGTTCCACACCGGCGACCTGGCCGTGATGGAGCCGGATCGCTACGTCAAGATCAAGGACCGCAGCAAGGACGTCATCATCAGCGGCGGCGAGAACATCAGCAGCATCGAGGTCGAAGACGCGCTGTACCGCCACCCGGCCGTGCTGGCCTGCGCCGTGGTGGCGCGGCCCGACCCCAGATGGGGCGAAACGCCGGTGGCCTACGTGGAGACCAAGCAGGGTGCCGGCGTGACCGCTGAAGAGCTGATCACCCACTGCAAGGGCCTGCTGGCGGGCTACAAGGTGCCACGCGAGATCCGCTTCGAGGCGATTCCCAAGACCAGCACCGGCAAGATCCAGAAGTTCCAGTTGCGTGAGCGGGCGAAGTCCTCGTCCGCCATCGAGTGAGGAGTGACAGCATGACGGAAGATGCCCTGGTCCTGCACCACCACGACCTGCGCGGCGTGGTGACCCTGACGTTGAACCGCCCGCAGGCCTTCAATTCACTGAGCGAGGCGATGATCGACGCGCTGCAGTCGGCCTTGCATCGTGTCGCCGAAGATGCCGGCGCACGCGTGGTCGTGATTGCCGGCGCCGGCAAGGCATTCTGTTCCGGACATGACCTGAAGGAGATGCGCGCCGAACCTTCGATGGGCTACTACGAACGCCTGTTCGAGCGCTGTGGCCGGCTGATGCTGGCCATCCAGCACCTGCCGCTGCCGGTGATTGCCCGCGTGCATGGCGTTGCCACCGCCGCCGGTTGCCAGCTGGTAGCGATGTGCGACCTGGCCGTCGCCGCACGCGAGGCGCGGTTTGCCGTCAGCGGCATCAACCTGGGCCTGTTCTGCAGCACGCCCAGCGTGGCGCTGAGCCGCAACCTGCCGCGCAAGCAGGCCTTCGAGATGCTGGTCACGGGGGATTTCATCAGTGCCGACGAAGCGCTGGCGCGTGGCCTGGTCAACCGCGTCGCGCCGGCTGCCGAGCTGGATGCCGCGCTGGAAGCGCTGGTCAGCCGCATCGTCGGCAAGCCGCGCGCTGCGCTGGCCATGGGCAAGCAGCTCTTCTACCGCCAGCTCGAGGTCGGCATCGCGTCCGCCTACCACGACGCCAGCCGCACGATGGCCTGCAACATGATGGATGGATCGGCACTCGAAGGCGTGCAGGCCTTCATCGACAAGCGGCCGCCGAACTGGTGAGCGGGGGCGGGCCGCGCCGGATGCGGGTGCGGTTCACACCTGCACCGGCACGCGCGCCTTGCTGAGGGCTTGTCGCCCACGCCGTGTGACCTTGATCGTCTTGGAGCAGGCCCCGGTGGAAGAGGCAGGCCTTCGGGTGCTGATCGAACTGGGCCGCCACGCCCTGGGATGGCCGCGAGCCGTGCGCGTGGTGCTGGCCGGTGGGCCCGTTGCCCGGCATCGCCAGGCCCGTGGTCTGGTGAGCGCCTCGGGTGGGCGCTACATGCCGGCGTAGTTGGGGCCGCCGCCGCCTTCGGGCGTGACCCAGACGATGTTCTGGGTCGGGTCCTTGATGTCGCAGGTCTTGCAGTGCACGCAGTTCTGCGCGTTGATCTGCAGTTTCTCGCCCTTGCCGTCGGGTACGAACTCGTAGACGCCGGCCGGGCAGTAGCGGCTTTCGGGGCCGGCAAAGCGCTCCAGGTTGACCGCCACCGGGACCGCGGCGTCCTTCAGCGTCAGGTGGGCGGGCTGGTTCTCTTCGTGGTTGACGTTGCCCACGAATATGGACGACAGGCGGTCGAAGGTGATCACGCCGTCGGGCTTGGGGTAGCGGATCGGCTCCACCTGGCTGGCGGCGTGCAGCCGCGCGTGGTCCGGCGTGCTGTTGCGCACTTCCCAGGGTGGTGTGCTGACGCCCAGCTTGGGCAAGAGGAACTGCTCGATGCCGGTCATCACGGCGCCCACCGTGTTGCCCTTCTTGAACCACTGCTTGAAATTCTTGGCCTGCGCCAGCTCGGCGTGCAGCCAGCTCGACTCGAAGGCCCTGGGGTAGTCGGTCAGCTCGTCATGGCGACGCCCGGCCTTCAAGGCGGCAGCAGCGGCCTCGGCCGCCAGCATGCCGGTCTTCAGAGCAGCATGGCTGCCCTTGATGCGCGCTGCGTTGAGCGTACCGGCGTCGCAGCCCACCAGCGCGCCACCGGGAAACACCAGCCTTGGCAGGCTCAGCAGGCCACCGGCACAGATTGCGCGTGCGCCGTAGCCGATGCGCGTGCCGCCCTCCAGATGCGCCAGGATCACCGGGTGGGTCTTCCAGCGCTGCATCTCTTCGAAGGGGCTGAGCCAGGGGTTTTGGTAGTCCAGCCCAGTGACCAGGCCCAGCGTGGCGCGGTTGCCTTCCAGGTGGTACAGGAAGCCGCCGCCATAACTCTGTTCGTCCATCGGCCAGCCGGCGGTGTGCACCACCAGGCCCGGCCTGGCCTTGGTGGGGTCGATCTCCCAAAGCTCCTTGATGCCCAACGCATAGGTCTGCACGTTGCGGCCGGCGTCGAGCTGGAAGCGGGCGATGACCTGCTTGCCCAGGTGACCGCGGGCGCCTTCGGCGAACACCGTGTAACGGCCACACAGTTCCATGCCCAGCTGAAAGCCGTCGTGCGGCTGGCCGTCCTTGCCGATGCCGGCGTTGCCGGTGGCCACGCCGCGCACCTGGCCGCCATCGGTGTACAGCACCTCGGCACCGGCAAAACCAGGAAAAATCTCCACGCCCAAAGCCTCGGCCTGCCCGGCCAGCCAGCGCACCACCGCACCCAGGCTGATCACGTAGTTGCCGTGGTTGTGCAGGCAGCCCGGCAACAGCCAGCTGGGTGTGCGCGTGCTGCCGGTCGCGCTGAGGAAGTAGACCTCGTCGTCGGTCACCGGCTGGTTCAGCGGGGCGCCAAGTTGTTTCCAGTCCGGGAACAGCTCGCCCAGCGCACGCGGGTCCATCACGGCGCCGGAAATGATGTGGGCACCGGGCTCGCTGCCCTTTTCCAGCACCACCACCGACAGCTCTGGGTCGATCTGCTTGAGGCGGATGGCAGTGGCCAGGCCGGCGGGCCCGGCACCCACCACCACCACGTCGTAGTCCATGGATTCGCGTGGGCCGTAGGCCGCCAGGATCTCGACAGGGGTCATCGCGGGTCTCATGTGCAGTGATGAAGCGGCCGCGATTCTAGGAGCCTGCCATAGAGGTCAACGCCTAAGCACGGCGACCGTTGCCAGCCCAGCAAAAGTCAGCGTCAGCGAGCCCAGCACATGGGTGGCCGCGGTGGCCAGCGCCCAGCCCAGGCGCCCATGCTGCAGCGCTGTGACGACCTCGGCCGAGAAGGTGGAAAAAGTGGTCAACCCGCCCAGGAAACCGGTGATCACGAACAGCCGCCATTCCGGCGGCAAGTGGTTCGCGTGGCCGAACACGCCCACCGCAACACCGACCAGATAGCCCCCCAGCAGATTGGCCAGCAGGGTGCCCAGCGGCAAGCTCGGCAGCAGGTGATTGAGCCACAGGCCCAGCCCATAGCGCAGCAGGCCCCCGAGGGCTGCGCCGAGGCACACAGCGACGATGGCGGGCAGCATGACGGCGATTCTGCCTGCCTGCCTGCCGGCCTGTGGCGTTCAGGCAGGCGTCAGACCCAGGCGCTGGCTTTCGCTGAAGATCGGGCGTCTTTCGTCGCCCTGAGCGGTGACGGCGCGTGAGCGCCCCTGCCGCTTGGCCTCGTACAAGGCCTGGTCGGCGCGACGCAGGGCCAGGCGGATGTCCTCGACCATGCCTACCTGGACGAGGCCAAAGCTCAAGGACAGCCGGGGCAATTCGTGCGCCGGCGCATGGCGCTGCACGTCAGCCACGATGCGCGCGGCCACGCCCATCGCGTCGTGCGTGTTGGTTTCGCGCAGCAGCAGCACGAATTCATCGCCGCCGTGGCGGCCGGGCACGTCCTGGGTGCGCAGGTGCTCCAGCACGCTGCCACAGACCAGGCACAGCGCCCGGTCGCCGGCGGCATGACCCAGGCTGTCGTTGATCTGCTTGAAGTGGTCGACGTCGAACATCAGCAGCACCGCGCTGCCCGGGGTGTCGTGGCGCAGGGCGTCGTCGGCCAGCTCCTGGAAGCGCCGTCGGTTGGGAACCTGGGTCAGCGGGTCCAGATTGGCCAGCACCCGCAGGCGGCGCCGCGAATCGCGCAGCTGGCGCTCGCTGCGCTCGCTGACCAGCGTCACGGCCGCAAAGGCCAAGGCCATCGAACCCAGGGCGGCGGCCATCAGGCAGGCCAGCATGGGCGAAAGCAGCTCGGCCCCAGGCAGCGTGCACAGCAGTGCGGTCAGGGCGGTGATGGCCATCACCGCGCCCAGGCCCTGCGCCGGTGTGTTTTCGGGGCCGCCCGGGGCCATGAAGAGCAGCGCTGCGGCGTAGAAGTGAACGCAGGCGATCAGCAGTCCGGGCACCCACTCGGCGCGCGCCGCGCCTTGACCCTGCGCGCCGAGCATCAGCAGCAGTGCGACGGCCAGCACGGTCCAGTCAGCCTGGGTACGGCCCGGCATATGTTGCCGCGGCAGGAAGCGCCTGAAGCCCACCAGGGCCAGGATCGGCCACTGCGCCATCAGCATGGTGGCCACCAGGTGGCCTGGCGCGGCGTTGAACACCGCGCCCAGCAAGGCACCGGCGGTGGTCAGCCACAGGCCCAGCACCCAGCAGCCAAAACCCGGATAGCGGCGCTGCCGCAGGCCGAAGCCCGTGAGCGCCAAAGCCGCCAGAGCCAGCGTTGCCGCGCCGAACAGCAGGGTCTCGGTGGAGGTGGGCATGGCACAGCATTGTGGGCAGGTTGTGGCGTGGCGCGACCGGCGAAAGGTTTGGCTTTGCAACGGCTTGCTACCGCCGGCTTGGGTACCATCCCGTCCGCGACCTGTACCAAGGATGGCGGCGATGGCGATGGATGTTGTGGACTACGAGATCAAGGGTGCGGAGATGCAGTTCGTGGAGGTCGAGCTCGACCCCGGCGAAGCAGCGGTGGGCGAGGCAGGCAGCCTGTTCTTCATGGACGCTGGCATCACGATGGACACGGTGTTCGGCGACGGCAGCAACGCCGACGGCGGCCTGTTGGGCAAGCTGCTGGGGGCCGGCAAACGCCTGGTCACCGGTGAGTCGCTTTTCACCACTGTTTACACCAACGCGGCTACCGGCAAGCAACGGGTGGCATTCGCCGCGCCTTATCCCGGCAAGATCCTGCCGATGGACCTGCGGCAGATGAATGGCCTGCTCATCTGCCAGCGCGACGCCTTCCTGTGCGCGGCGCGGGGTGTCTCGCTGGGCATCGCCTTGCAGAAGAAGCTGTCCACCGGCTTCTTCGGCGGCGAAGGCTTCATCATGCAGAAGCTGGAAGGCGACGGCCTGGCCTTCGTGCATGCCGGGGGTACGGTGGTGCGCCGTGAACTGCAGCCTGGCCAGACCCTGATGGTGGACACCGGTTGTGTTGTCGCCTACACGGGTTCGATCAACTTCGAAATCCAGTACGTGGGCAAGATCAAGACTGCGCTGTTTGGGGGCGAAGGGCTGTTTTTTGCCCGCATCACCGGCCCGGGTACGGTGTGGCTGCAGAGTCTGCCCTTCTCCCGCCTGGCCTCGCGGGTGTTCGCCGCGGCGCCGCAGATGGGTGGGCGGCGCGAAGAAGGCGCGCTGGGTGGTCTGCTGCCGGCCGGCGGCCTGCTGGGGGGCGTGCTCGGCGGTGGGGACGACGAATGAAGACGATTGCCCGGATAGCCCGGATAGCCCGGATAGCCCGGATGGGCTGGTGGACCCGGCTGGCTGTCGCGCTGCTGATGGTGTGTGGCAGCGTTGCCGCGCTCGCCGCGCGGCCGATCTTCGTGCTCAATTCGCTGGATGCCGATGTCAGCATCATCGATCCGCTCACCCACACGGTGATCCGGCGCCTGCCCACCGGCAAGGAGCCGCACCACCTGTACCTGGCGCCTGACGAGAAGACCCTCATCGTGGCCAATGCCGGAAGCAACAGCCTGACCTTCATCGACCCCACCGATGGCAATCTGCTGCGCACCGTCACCGGCATCGTCGATCCTTACCACCTGCGCTTCTCGCCCGATATGCAGTGGTTCGTGACCGCGGCCAACCGGCTGCACCACGTGGACATCTACCGCTGGCAGGGCGCCACGGCCGCGGAGCCCTTCAAGCTCATGAAGCGCATCCATGCGCCCAAGACGCCCAGCCACCTGAGCATCGACCGCAAGAGCAGCGTGGCCTACGTTTCGCTGCAGGACAGCGACGAGCTGCTGGCGGTCGACCTGGCGACGCAGACGCCGCGCTGGAAGATCAAGGTCGGCAAGCTGCCGGCCGACCTCTACCTGACGGCCGACGACCGCACGCTGCTGATCGGCCTCACCGGTGACCGTGTGGTGGAGGCCTACG
>WBZP01005486.1_pt1 | contig 12887 bp, 9 predicted proteins | sample 5204301 | NCBI WGS metagenome assembly WBZP01 (sample SAMN12412401, study PRJNA552823) | activated sludge metagenome | isolation source: activated sludge from nitrification reactor of wastewater treatment plant... | place: USA: Pennsylvania | collected 2017
TGAACCCCTCGGCGCCGCCAACGCCAACGCTCCAACCGATCTGCTCGCAGATACCCCCCTCTTCGCCCGCGTCTTCCACCACAGCCCCGTCGGCATGGTGATCAGCGACACCGCCGGCCGCTTCGTGGCCATCAACGAGGCGCTGGTCAACATTCTGGGCTGGCCGGCGGCCAGCCTCATCGGCCACACACCTGTCGAGCTGGGCCTCATGGCCGCCGACGACTTCCGCGCGCTCCTGGTCAGCATGCGCGCCGGCAATCGAACCGACGTACCGCTGCCATTGCTGGACAGTGAGCGCCGGCCGCACAGCCTGCTGGCCTCCATCCAGCACGTCGAGATCCGCGGCCGGCCCCACACTGTCACCCTCATCCAGGACCTCTCCGAATTCGACCGCCTACGCGACGCCCTGGCCCAGAGCGAACAACGCTTCCGGCTGTTCTTTGAAAACGCGCCCCTGGCTCTGGTCGTCAGCGACCCCGCCACCAACGAGATTGTTGACGTGAACCCGGCCGCCTGTCGCCAGTATGGCTATACACGCGCCCAGTTCATGGCCTTGTCGGCCGATTCGTTGCCGCCTGAAACCGATGTTCAGCCGGGCCTGGCCCAGCACACCACGGCCGACGGCCGTTCGCTCGATGTCGAAGTCAGCACCTTCGCCTTCGACCTGGCCGAACGGGCGCTGAACATGAACGCCCTGCTCGACGTGACCGCCCAAATGGCCGCCACGGCCGCCCTGCGCGACAGCGAGCGCACCTTTCGCATCGTCGCCCAGGTCTCCAATGACGACCTGTGGGAGTGGGATCTGGTCCACGATCGCGTCTGGCACAACAGCAGCGCTCAACTCCACGACCGGCTGCCCCACGGCCCGGCCGAGCTGTGGCTGGAAGATATTCACCCCGACGACCAGGCGCGCAGTCTGGCCGACTTCGAGCAGGCCCTGGCCGACGGCCAATCTGGCTGGACCAGCGAGTACCGCGTCCGGCGGCCCGACGGCCAGTGGGCCAAGCTGCTGCAACGCGGCGTCATCCTTTATGAAGACGATATCCCCGTGCGCGTCATCGGCGCCACGGTGGACATCACTGAGCCGCTGCAACTGGCCGAGGCCGAAGCCCAGGCCACCCAACTGGAGCGCGACCGGCTGGCCCGCGACCTCCATGACTCCGTCACCCAGTCCCTCTACAGCGTCAGCCTGTTGGCCGAGGCCGCCCGCCGCCAGGCCATCATCGGCCGGGATGCGGAAACGGCCGAATTCATCACCCGGCTGGGCAGCCTGGCCCACCAGGCGTTGCGCCAGATGCGCCTGCTGGTCTACGAATTGCGCCCGGGCGTGCTGGACCAGGAAGGGCTGATCGGCGCGCTACGCCACCGGCTGGAATCGGTGGAAAAGCGCGCCGGCATCATCACCAACCTCATCACCCGCGGCGAGCGCCCCGTGCCGGCCCATTGGCAAGGGGAGCTGTATCGCATCGCCCACGAGGCGCTCAACAACGCCCTCAAGTACGCCGCGGCCACGGCCGTCACCGTGCGCGTGGATACTCTGGGCGACAACATTGTGCTCGAAATCCTTGACAACGGCACCGGCTTCAACCCCGACGCCTCCCACCCCGGCCGCGGGCTGCCCATGATGCGCGAACGTTGCGCCCAACTGGGCGGCGACCTGACCATCCTCTCCACCCCTGGTTTGGGTACAACAGTGCGCCTGACCCTACCGCCCACGGCCTAATTGCGCGCTCGCCCCTCGCTAATAAATCCCCCTACTACCCTGATAGGCCAATTGACGCATGGCGTTGTAACAGAAAGTCGGTATAATGTAGGTGACCTTTTGTCCAGTGGAGGTTGTAGCGGCTACATGGTACCGTCCATATTTGCACCCGGCACTCTCTTTGCCCGCATCTTCCACGCCAGCCCGGTGGCAATGACGGTCAACGCCTTGCCGCATGGCGAGTACCTGGACGTCAACGACTCCTTCAGCCGGCTGGTCGGCTACTCGCGCGCCGAGTTGATCGGCCGGCGGGCCATCGAGTTGGGCATCATCACCCCCAGCAACCGGGAGCCGGTCGTCCAGGGTTTGCTCAACAGCCGCGAACTGGTCAATAGCCCGCAAGTACTGCACCACCGTTCCGGCGCGGCGCGCCGCGTCATCGTCTCGGCTCAGGTGGAGGAGCACGAAGGCCAACTCTTCACCGTGGCCATCATCCAAGACCTGACTGACTATCACCGCACCCAGGACGCACTGCGCACCTCCGAGACGCGCTTCCGCCTCTTCTTTGAAAGCGTGCCCCTGGCGGTGTGGGTCTTCGACCTGGAGACCCTGCGCATCCTGGACGCCAACCCGGCCGCCTGTCAGACCTATGGCTACAGCCTGGACGAGTTGCGCGCCATGACCATCCGCGATATGCGTCCGCCGGAGGAGTACGACACGTTCGATACCCTGCTGCCGGAGATGCGCCAGTCGCCGTCGAATAAGGGCGTTTGGCGTCATTGCAAGAAGGACGGCACGCCCATTGACATGGCCATCAGCGGCTATACGCTGGAACTGGACGGCCGCCGCGTGCGCCTGGCGGTGCTGCGCGACATCACCCAACAACTGGCTGCCGAGCGCGCCCTGATGTCCGGCGAGCGGCGCCTGCAAATCATCACCGAGCTAAGCACCGACGGCATCTGGGATTGCGATGTCGCCAGCCGGACGGTACATCTCAACGAAGCGTTCCGGCTGATCTACGGCGCGCCCGAAGAGCCGGAGAAGGCGCTGGAATGGTGGATCAACAGCATCCACCCCGACGATCGCGCCGCCGTCTTTGCCAGCATCCAGGAAGCGTTGGCCGGGCGCGGCAACTACTGGTCAACCGAGTTTCGCATGGCGCGCGCCGGCGGCAACTACGCCACGGTCATCATCCGCAGCCACCTCATCCGCGACGACGCCGGCGAGGCCGTGCGCCTGACCGGCGCGCTGGTGGACATCAGCCGCCAGGTGGAGATCGCCGAGGCCGGCGCGCGCGCCGCCCTGGAAGAGCGCCAACGGCTGGCCCGCGACCTCCACGACTCGGTGACCCAGTCGCTCTACAGCGTGACGTTGCTGGCCGAAGTCGCCCGCCGCCGCGCCCAGACCGGCGACGCCGCGGCCACACTGGAGCAAATCAACCGGCTGGGCGAACTGTCACAGCAGTGCCTGCGCGAAATGCGGCTGCTGGTCTACGAATTGCGCCCGGCGATGGTCGAAGAGGTCGGCCTCATCGGCGCGCTGCGCCAGCGGTTGGAGGCCGTCGAGCAGCGTTCCGGCGTCAGTGTCCAACTGGCGGCCGACGACGACCGCCACATCCCGCCCGGCGTCCAGAACGAGTTGTTCCGCGTGGCCGAAGAGGCGCTCAACAATGCTCTGAAGCACGCCCACGCCTCACGTTTGGCGGTGCGGCTGCACACGACCGCCGAGCAAATCGAACTGGAGATTGCCGACAATGGGCGCGGCTTTGACCCCATTGTCGCCGCCGGCAGCGGCGGCCAGGGGCTGACCAACATGCGCGAGCGGGTGGTGCGGCTGGGCGGCCGCTTCGCCATTAACACCGCCCCCGGCCATGAGACTACCGTCCGCGTGCGATTGAGCCTGCCCGACAGCCGCAGCGAGCGGGCCAGCCGCCTTCGCGACGCGGCCTAACGGCACAACGCCGCGCTGCCGGTCGGCGCGCGGCAACGAGCTACCGGCGTCCCATCCTTCGGGATAGTCGCCACGCTTGACTCGGGTTCACGTGAATCATCGCCATGTCATCGAATCCATCCGTGCCCGACACGCTCTTTACCCGCATCTTTGAGGCCAGCCCGGTGGCAATGGCCATCCACAGCCGGACTGACGGTCGCCTCGTCAGCGTCAATGAGGCTTGCGCCAACCTGCTGGGCTTTTCGCGGTCGGAGTTGCTCGCCCTCCCCACGGAAGCCCTGGGCCTGGTGGAGCCGGCTTTGCTGGACAAGCTGACCGACGCTATCGCCATCAGCGGCCACTTGCCTGATAGAACTCTGACCATTCGCGCCCGCGATGGCTCCGCCCACGACGTGCTGGTTTCTGTCCAACTGGCCGAGTGGGATGGCCAGAGCTACGCCTTCACCCTTCTTCAAGAGCTGACCGACTACAACCGCGCCAGCGCGGCATTGCGCGAGTCTGAGAGCCGCTTCCGGCGCTTCTTCGAGGCCATCCCGCTGCCGGTGGTCGTCTTCGACGTGGCCACGCTGGCCATCCTCGACGTGAACGACATGACCGTGGCCCAATACGGCTACGGCCGTGAGGATCTGTTGGGCAGGCCGGTCACGATGCTCTGGCCGCCGGAGGAGCGCCCGGCCCAGACCGTCGCCCTGCAAGCCGCCAACGCCCCCACCGGCCCACAGCAACACCAGCGGCGCGACGGCACGCCCATCGAAGTCGACGCCATCAGCGGGCCACTCGCCATTGACGACCAGGATGCGCGGCTGGCGACCTTTGCCGACGTCACCGAGCAGCGCGCCACCGAGGCCGCCCGACGCCACAGCGAAGAACAACTGCGCCTCATCGCCGACGTCACCACCGACGTGATCTGGGAGTTCGACCCCGCCGGGCAGACGGCCGTCTACTCCGGCGGCATGAAAACCCTCTTCGGCCACGACGCCGGGCCGCGCCCCGCCCCCGCCTGGTGGCTCAGCCTCATCCATCCCGACGACCGCGACCGCGTTCGGCAAGAGCTGAGAGACGCCATTCCCCAGTTCCACGGCCTGTGGAACACGCAGTACCGCTTTCTGCGCGCCGACGGCAGCTACGCCCACGTGCTCGACCGCGGCTATGCCATTCAGGATGAACCGGAGGGGCTGCGCGTTGTCGGCGCGATGGTGGACATCACCCGCCAGATCGAGTTGCAAGAAGCCACCGCCCGCGCCCAGCAAGAAGAGCGCCGCCGGTTGGCCGGCGACCTCCACAACGCCGTGACCCAGTCCGTCTACAGCCTGACGCTGATGACCGAGGCCGCCCGCCGCCGCGCTATGCAGGGCGACACGCAATCCGCCTTCGACTACGTTGACCGTCTGGGCGAGCTGGGCCGCCAGGCACTGAAGGAGATGCGCCTGCTGGTCTATGAGTTGCGCCCGGCGGCGCTGCAAGAGCAGCCGCTAGTGGCCGCCCTCCAAACCCGCCTCGATGCTGTCGAACTGCGCGCCGGCGTCCAGGCCCGCCTGCTGGTCGAGGCCGAGCCTGACCTGCCCCTGGCCGTCCAGACCGAACTGTTCCAGATAGCCGAAGAGGCGCTCAACGACACGCTGAAACACGCCGCGGCCACGGCCGTGGACGTGCTCATCGGCGGCGACGACCACACCCTGCGGCTCGAAATTCGCCATAACGGCCAGGGGCTTCTCTCTGCGCCCGATTCCGATGCCAACACAGGGAGTTTAGAGCTTGTCAGGATGCGTGAGCGGGTGCAAAATGTGGGTGGCACCTTCGTGGTCGAAACTAATCCCGGCAAGGGAACGACGGTGCGTGTGACTCTGGAACGAGAGAAGAGAGAAAATGGAAAAAGCGATCCGCATCCTCATTTGTGACGACCACGCCGTTGTCCGCGAAGGGCTACGCGCCCTGATCGGCACCGAGCCGGGCATGGAGATCATCGGCGAGGCGGGCGACGGCGAACAGGCCGTGGCCGCCGTCCGTTCGCTCCATCCCGACGTGACCCTCCTGGACATGGTCATGCCGCGCATGGACGGTCTGGAAGCGATCCAGCTCATCAAGCAGGAAAGCCCCGAAGCCCGCATCCTGGTGCTGACCTCCTTCGCCGAAGACGACATGGTCTTCCCGGCCATCAAGGCCGGCGCGCTGGGCTATCTGCTGAAGGACTCTTCGCCCGACGAACTCATCCGCGCCATCCGCGACGTAAATCGCGGCGAAGCCTCGCTGCATCCCAGCATCGCCCGCCGCCTCATCCTGGAACTGAGCCAGCCGACGACGCTGCCGCCGACACCGGAACCACTGACAGAGCGCGAGCTGGAAGTGTTGCGCCTGGTGGCCAAGGGGTACTCCAATGAGGAGATCGCCACCACGCTTATCGTCAGCGAACGCACCGCCCGCGGCCACGTCAGCAGCATCCTCAGCAAGCTGCACCTGGCCAACCGCACCCAGGCCGCCCTCTACGCGCTGCGCGAAGGGCTGGCCTCGCTCAACGACTCGGCCGATTCCATCTAGGCCCCCGCCTCATACGGCTTTCTACCTAAACCGCTGCCGTGTATGCCCCCTTCCGGCCTTTCCGGAAGGGGGCATTTGTTGCTCCTAAGTGGGACTGTAAAGCCGATTCACGCGCCACGCCGCCGTGCTAGACTCAATCATAGGAGTCAACGGCCTATGAGTGTGATGGAAGATACCGTATTTCTGATGATCGGTTCACGCGACCTGGCGATGGGGTTGGCGGCGCTGCTACTGTCCATCCCGCCGTTGCGCCACGTCGAGCGGCTGCGCGGCCCGGAAGCGATGGTGGATCGGCTGAACAAAGGACGCCAACCCGCCCTCGTCGTCCTCGACTCCAAAGCGCTCGGCGCGGGCACGTGTGGCATGGTGCAGGCCGTGCGCGACATCTCGCCGGAGACGCGCACCATCGTCCTGAGCGACAGCGTTGAGGAGTCGCGCCAACTGGTGTCCGACGGCGTCGAATCGGTGGTCGTCAAGGGACTGGGCGCGTCCACTCTGGTAGGAACAATCGAGAGCCTGCTGAGCGACGGCGCTACCGCCTAGCCGCCGAGGCCACTCACGATCCTGGCCGCCGCGGCGATCTCGTCATCGTTGATCGTGTGCCCCAGCCGCGGGTAGATACGTTTGTCCACCGCCCCGCCCAACCCGGCCAGCACGGCGGCCGTCTCTTCCACCCGCGCCAGAGGGATGTGGGGGTCCACGTCGCTGCAACCGATGAAGACCGGCGTGCCGTCCAGCGCGCCGCGATAGTCGCGCGGCGTGCCCGGCGGGCCAATCACCCCACCACTGAAGATCAACAATCCACCGTAGCGCTGCGCGTGGCGGGCCACGAACTCACTGGCCAGACACGCCCCCTGCGAGAACCCGCCGAACACGATGCGCTCGGCCGGAATGCCCGCCGCCGTCACCTCGTCCAGTAGCGCCTCTAGCCGCCGCAAGGCCGATGACAGCCACGGCTCATTCTGGGCTATCGGGGCCAGGAAGCTGTAGGGGTACCAGGTGTTGCCGGCCGCCTGGGGGGCCAGGTAGGCCATGTCGGGGTGCGGCAGATAGTCGGCCAGCGACAGGATGCTCTCCGCCGTCGCCCCGCGGCCGTGGACGAGAATCAGCGCCGCCCGCGCTTGGGCCAACCGCCGCCCCGTGAGCAATACGGGCATGTTGTCGTGGGCTGAAGCGCTCATCGTGCCTCTCCTTGCCCCAACCCCAGCCGCCGGCACAGGGCCGCCAGCGCCACCTGCTCCTCGGCCGGCAACACGGCGAAGGCAGCCACCACCCCGGCCACGTGCCCCGGCATCAGCCCGGCGATGAGCGCCCGCCCCTCGTCGGTCAGCGTGACCTCGACGGCGCGCCGGTCGTCGCTGCGCCGCGCCCGCGCCACCAGGCCGCGCTTGGCCAGATTGTCCACCACCAGGGTCAGATTAGCGCTGCTGCGCAGAATCTTCTCCGCCAGTTGCCCGGCGGTCATCGGCCCGCGGTAGTAGAGCGCCTCCAGCACGCCGAACTGGCTGACGGTCAGTCCCTGCTGGTGCAGGTGTTCGTTCACGCGGCTGTTGACCGCCTCGGCGGCGCGGCTGAGTTTGATGTAAGCCTCGAGCGCCCGGCGTTCGTCGTCGCTGCCCGGATAGTGTGTCGGCATAGCGGTTCATTCCACGTCAAATAGTTTGATGTCATAATAATAGTTGAGTTCTCTGTTTGTGTCAAGGAGAGGGACGCAGAGAAACGCAGAGAGACGCAGAGAAAAGATTCTTCTCTGCGTCTCTCTGCGCTTCTCTGCGTCTCTCAGCGTTCCTCTCAGGCACTCCGCCGCGCCAGCTTCAGCCCACGGAACCCGGTGTTGGCCAGCACGAAGCTGCCCAGAGCCATCCCCAACGCGATGAGCACGTAGCCGACCAGCACGCGCACCACGAACGCCTCCGGGGCGACGACGGGCGTATGGACGGACATCCAGTGAATGGCGAAGCCACCGACTTTGGGCGTCGAAGCGTAGAGCGGGGCCATGACCAGGTTGTTGGTCAGGGCCATGGCCGTGAAGAACGGGGCGCGCGGCAGCTTGTCGTAGCGGCGCATGATGAAGGCGGCGATGGCCATGTCCACCAGCGGCAGGGGGATGGTGCTGACCAGCGTGCCCGCGGCGAAGGACGTAGCCATCTCGCCGGCCGGCGCTTCGGCGGCCGTCATCTCGCGCCAGTGGGCCAGCGCCTCGCGACGAATGCGGTCAACCCGGTTCACGGCCATTTCCTTCAGTTGTGCAAAGTTGATCGTTTTCATCGTTTCCCTCGCCGGCCGCCGGTTTTTTTCTCGTTGGTGCGGCCTTACAACAGTGAAACGATGGGGAGCGGAGGGTTGTTCCGTGTTTTTGCCGGGCGTGGGGTTGGCGACGGGGGAGCGTAGGAAACCTACGCCCCCGATCCCCCTCCCTGTGGGAGGGGTTAGGGGAGGGCTATGTTCGACAGCCGCGGGGAAGGCCCCTCTCCCTAACTCTCTCCCGGAGGGTGAGGGAACCAGAGGGCGATCCCCCTCCCTGTGGGAGGGGCTAGGGGAGGGCCATGTTCGACGACCGCGAGGAAGGCCTCTCTCCCTAACCCTCTCCCGCAGGGTGAGGGAACCAGAGGGCGATACCCCTCCCTGTGGGAGGGGCTAGGGGAGGGCCATGTTCGACAGCCGCGAGGAGGACCCTCTCCCTAACTCTCTCCCGCAGGGCGAAGGAACCAGAGGGCGATACCCCTCCCTGTGGGAGGGGCTAGGGGAGGGCTATATTCGACGACCGCGAGGAAGGCCCCTCTCCCTAACCCTCTCCCGGAGGGTGAGGGAACCGGAGGGCGATACCCCTCCCTGTGGGAGGGGTTAGGGGAGGGCTATGTTCGACGACCGCGAGGAAGGCCCCTCTCCCTAACCCTCTCCCGGAGGGTGAGGGAACCAGAGGGCGATCCCCCTCCCTGTGGGAGGGGCTAGGGGAGGGCCATGTTCGACGACCGCGAGGAAGGCCCCTCTCCCTAACCCTCTCCCGCAGGGTGAGGGGACAAGAGGCCGGCGGCGGCGTAGAGTTCGCGCAGAAAGGGGCTGTAGAGCGAACTGCCAGTTCGCGCTACACGACCGGCCGCAGGGTGGGGGCCAACAATAGCAAGAACAACACCGCAGCCACACCGGCCAGGGCTGCGCCGAAGAGGAACGGCGCGGCCGGCCCAAAGCCCGACCAGCCGCCCACCCCCTGCCACAGCGCCCCAGCGATGAGACTGGCCGGCAGGGTGGCCAGACCAACGACGGCGTGATACAGCCCATAGGCCGCGCCGCGCCCCTCGCTGCCGGCCAGGTCGGCCACGAACGCCCGCGCATTGCCCTCCACCAGGCCGTGGTAGGTGCCATAGGCGATGAACAGGGCCACCACCTGCCACGCCGCCCCGGCCAGGGCCAGCCCCAGGTAGATGACGGCGTAGACGGCCCAGCCGGTCAGAATCAGCCGCGGCCGCCCCACGCGGTCGGACAGCCGCCCGGCCGGCCCGGCCACGGCGGTGTAGACGAGATTGAAGGCCAGCAACATGGCCAGCACGCCGACGACCGACAGCCCCCGCTCCTGGGCGCGCAGGATGATGAAGGCGTCGGCCGAGTTGCCCAGCGTGAACAGACCGAAGATGAGCAGGAAGCGGCGGAAGTTGGGCGGCATGGCCCGCAAGGAACCCAGGATGGGACGGCCGGCGGCCGGCGCTTCGCGGCGCACCTCGCGCAGGCCGACGGCCAGCACCAGCACGGCCAGCACGCCCGGCACGGCGCTGAACAGGGCGATGCGCTGGAAGGTGGCCCGGCTGAGGGCCAGGGCGTTGCCCTGCGTCAGCCAGACGACCAGCAGCGCCAGCCCCAGGCCCACCACCGCCCCCAGACTGTCACCGGCGCGGTGGAAGCCAAAGGCTGCGCCGCGCTGAGCGGCGGGCACGCTGTCGGCCAGCAGGGCGTCGCGCGGGGCGGTGCGCACCCCCTTGCCGAAGCGGTCGCCGACGCGCACGGCCAGCACCGCCGTCCAACTGCCGGCCAGGGCCAGCAGCGGCTTGGACAGAGCCGACAGGGCGTAGCCGGCCACCGTCGGCGGCTTGCGGCTGACCACGCGATCCGACCACCAGCCCGACAGCAGCTTGATAAAGCTGCTCATGGACTCGGCCACGCCCTCCACCAGCCCAATCGTCCCCGTCCGTGCCCCCAGCGCGTTGGCCAGGAATAACGGGACGAGGTTGTTGACCATGTCGCTGGACACGTCGGTCAGGAAGCTGGCCGCGGTCATGACTATAATGTTGCGGGGGAGTTTCATGGGGAACAGGGGCTAGGGGCCAGGTTCCAGGGGCCAGGGAAGAGCACTCTTCCCTGGCCGCTGGAACCTGGCCCCTGGAACCTCGAAAAGTTAGACCGTCCGTAAATACTGATGCACCTGACTGACCACATTCGCCCCCTCGCCGACGGCGGCGGCGACGCGGCGGGTGGCCCCCTGGCGCACGTCGCCGGCGGCGAAGATGCCGGGGACGCTCGTCTCCAGCAGGAACGGGTCGCGCTGCACCTTCCAGCTCTTCGGCCGCTGGCCGTTGACGATCAGGTCCGGCCCGGTCAGGATGAAGCCGGCGTTGTTGCGCTCGACGATGCCGGCCACGCACTCGCTGTGGGGCACGGCGCCGATGAACAGGAAGAGGGCCGGCGTGTCAATGCGGTACTCCTCGCCCGTTTCGTGGTTCTTGACGTTGATCCCTTGCAGCCGATCCGTGCCGTGCACCGCCTCGACGGTGTGGCGCGTCAGCACCTCGATGTTGTCGGTGGCGGCGATCTGGTCAATGAGGTATTGCGACATGCCCTTGCTGAGCGAAGAGGAGCGGACGAGCATCGAGACCTTGCTGGCGTAGCGCGAGAAGAACATCGTGCCCTGCCCGGCCGAGTTGGCTCCGCCGACGACACAGATGTGCTCACCGCGGTAGAAGGCGGCCTCGGTCAGCGCCGCGCCATAATAGATACCCGCTCCGGTCAGCTCGGCCGCGCCGGGCACGTCCAGCTTCTGTGTCGTCACGCCGCTGGCGATGACCAACGCCCGGCAGCCCAACTCGGTGCCGTCCTTGAACGTCACGTAGCGGTAGGGGTCTTCGACGCGCACGCCCATGACCTCGCGCGCGGTCAGAATCTCCGCTCCCAGCCGGCGGGCCTGGGCCACGGCGCGCGTCGCCAGGTCGGCCCCGCTCAGCCCTTTGGGGAAGCCGAGATAGTTCTCGATGCGCGAACTGGTTCCGGCCTGGCCGCCGGTGGCCTCGCGCTCGATCATGACCGTTTTCAGCCCCTCCGACGCGCCATAGACGGCCGCGCCCAGCCCGGCCGGGCCGCCGCCGATGATGATCAGATCGTAGAACGGGGCCAGCGCGTCGGTCTGTAGCCCGGCCTTGCCGGCTATCTCGACCGTCGTCGGCTGGATCAGCGTCGAGCCGTCGGGGAAGAAGACGACCGGCAACTGGACGGCGTTGTCGGTGAACAGCGCCTCCACCTGGGCGCGCACCTCGGCGTCCTTGTCAATGTCGAGCCACTGGTAGGGGATGCGGTTGCGAGCCAGGAAGTCCTTGACGGTGTGGGAGGTGGGCGACCAGAGCGTGCCGGCCACGCGGATGCCCTCAAAGGGCAGCGGCGTCGTGGCCCACCAATCGCCCAGCAGGTCGTCGAGCACGGGGTAGAGGTTCTGCTCCGGCGGGTCCCAGGGCTTCATCAGATAGTAGTCGAGGCCGACCTTGTTGATGCTGGCGATGGCCGCCTCGGTGTCGGCGTAGGCGGTCAGCAGCACCTTGCGCGCGTCGGGGAAGAGCTTTTGCGCCTCGGTCAGGAACTCGACGCCGGTCATCTCCGGCATGCGCTGGTCAACCAGGAAAAGGGCCACCGGCGTGTTGCGCTGCTTCAGTTGTTGCAGGACTTCGAGGGCTTCCGCGCCGTTGCTGGAACTGACGATGCGGTAATCGCTGCGAAAATGGGCGCGCAGGTCTCGACCGACGGCGTTCAAGACCTGCGGCTCATCATCAAGGGTAAGAATGACGGGTTTAACCATAGGTTCTCTCTAGAGGTGCGCGGCATCGCAGACAACGCCCACCGCGCAAGGGCCACACCTTGACAGCAAGTGTAGCCCCACTGGAGAGAACACACAAGTAGAGCCGCGCTACTCTTCTACTTCACCATCTTCACTATCTTCACCATCAGGGCTGGGAGGCTCTTCGATCACCTCTTCTTCCTCCACCACCACCGCGTTGTTGATGTCCACCAAACCCCGCCGCAGCGCATAGAGCGCGGCCTGGGTGCGGTTGGCCAGATGCAGCTTGCGCAAGATGCTGCCGATGTGGTTGCCCACGGTGCGCTCGCTGATGGTCAGCCCCTTGGCGATGTCCTGATTGCTGAGGCCCTGGGCCACCAGACGCAAGACCTCGACTTCGCGCTCGGTCAGCGGGTCGTCGGTCAGCGGCCGGTTGGCCGCAGCCATAACCGGGTTGTCCAGTTCGCGCAGCATCTTCAGGGCGATGGTCGGGTGCAGGTGGGACTCACCGTTGTACACGTCATGGATGGCCTGGAGCAGTTGCTCCGGCGAAGCGTCCTTGAGCAGATAGCCATTAGCCCCGGCGCGCACGGCGGCAAAGACGCGGTCGTTGTCGCCGAAGCTGGTCAGCACCAGCACGCGCGCCTCGGGGTTGTCGGCCCTGATATG
>WBZP01005487.1_pt1 | contig 12887 bp, 7 predicted proteins | sample 5204301 | NCBI WGS metagenome assembly WBZP01 (sample SAMN12412401, study PRJNA552823) | activated sludge metagenome | isolation source: activated sludge from nitrification reactor of wastewater treatment plant... | place: USA: Pennsylvania | collected 2017
CGTCGGCGGGGAGGATGAAGGGCATGCGGTATTTGTTCACCGCCGTCATCGGCGTGGCGACGTAGCCGGGGCAGACGGTGACGACCTTGACGCCGTGCGGTCGCAGCTCGATGCGCAGCGCTTCGAGGTAGGTGATGGCGGCGGCCTTCGAGGCGCTGTAGGCGCCGGCGCCGGGCAGCCCGCGCATGCCGGCCACCGAGGCGATGCCGACGAGGCGGCCGCGGCGCGCCTCGCGCAGGGGCGCGACGAAGGGCTGGAAGGTGGCGGCGAGGCCGACGACGTTGGTGCGCATGACGCGCTCGAACACTTCGACGTCCTCGGGATGCTCGGTGAGCGTGCCGACGGAGACCCCGGCGTTGGCGACGACGATGTCGGGCAGGCCGTAACGCGCCATGAACTCGCGCGCGGCTTCCTGCATGGCCCGGGCGTCGGCGACGTCGGCGGCATACAGGGCGGGCGAACCGGGCAGGCCGCGCGCCACGTCGGCCAGCGCGTCGGCGCGGCGCGCGACGAGGCCGAGCTGCGCGCCGCGCGCGGCATAGTGCGCGGCGAGCGCCGCGCCGATGCCGGAGGAGGCGCCGGTGATAAAGACGCGCAAGCGCGGCTTACTTCTTCTTCGGCCGCTCGGCGCGCGCCTTGACGATCAGCTCGTCGAGGGTCTTCATGAGGCCCTCGGGGCTGCCGGTCATCGAGACGGACGTGACGTACTTGCCGTCGACCACCAGCGTCGGCACGCCGCTGATGTCGTAGGCCTGGGTCTGCTGGATGGCGCGCTTGGTCTTGCTCTGCACCGAGAAGGATTTCCACGCCTCGGTGAACTTGGCGCGGTCGACGCCCTTCTTCGCCATCCAGTCGAGCTGGATGCGCTCGTCGTTGAGGTTCACGCGGTCGATGTGGATGGCGTCGAACACCTCGCCGTGCAGCTTCTCGAGCAGGCCCATCGCCTCCAGCGTGTAGAAGGTGCGCGCATTGGGCATCCAGCGCTCGGTGGGCACGGCGGGGATGCGGCGGAACTCGACATCCTTGGGCAGCTTGGCCGTCCACTTCTTGAGGAAGGGCTCGAGGTCAAAGCAGTGCGAGCAGCCGTACCAGAAGAACTCGATCACCTCGATCTTGTCGCCGGTCTCGACCGCCTGCGGATTGGCGAGCGGCTTGAAGGCCGGCTTGCCCTGGGCGGCGACGGATCCGGCGGCGAGCGCCAGGGAAAGGCCGATCAGGCCGAGCCATTTGTTCAGGTTCATGTTTTCTCCTGTTAAGTTCAGTGGGCGGCGTCCTTGGTGTCCTTGCCGTCCTTGACTCTGACAACGCTGGCCTCGATTCCGTTCTGCGCCAGCAGGGTGCGTGCTTTCGCCATCTCGTCCGGGTTGGCGTAGGGGCCGATGCGCACGCGGTGCATGACGCCCTTCTCGGGCAGGGTCACCTGCTGCACGCTGGCCTCCACCCCCATCAACGCAAGACGCGCCTTCAGGTTGTCCGCGTCGGCGGGCTTCTGGAAGGCGCCGGCCTGGAGGAAGAGGGCTTCGCCGGGAGGCGTCGCCGGCTTCTCGGGAGCGGCCGCCTTGGGCGCCGGCTGCGGCACCGGCTCCTCGGAGCCGGGCAGGATCTTGTAGAACTCGAAGCGCGGCTTGTCCTGCACCTTGTCGCCGGGCTTGCCGGGCAGCGGCAGCGGGGCGGCGGCCTGCGGGCCGCCCTTGGCCTCGGCCGGCTTCTCCGCCTGCGGCTTCTGGCCCTTGGCCTGGAAGGGGAGCGGCGTCTTGTTGAGATACCAGACGACGCCGGCGGCGATCACCACGCCGACCACCAGGCCGATGAACATGCCGAGAATCGTGCCGCCTGCCTGCCTGCGTGGATTCATGGTTTCCTCACATCGATTCGGGCGCGCTGACGCCGATGATCTTCAGGCCGTTCGCCAGCACCTGGCGCACCGCCAGGCACAGCGCCAGGCGCGCCTCGCGCAGCGCCACGTCGTCGACGAGGAAGCGCTCGGCATTATAGTAACTGTGGAATTCGCCGGCCAAATCCTTCAGGTAAAAGGCGATGGCGTGCGGCGCATGGTCGCGCGCGGCGTTCTCCACCGCCTCGGGGAATTCGGCCAGGCGCGCAGCAAGCGCCAGTTCGCGCTCGTTGCCGAGCGGGGCGAGGCCGGCACCGGCCAGCTGCGCCACGTCACCGCCCCACTGCGCCAGCACCGACGAGACGCGGGCGTGGGCGTACTGGATGTAGTACACCGGGTTCTCGTTGGTCTGCGACTTGGCCAGGTCGAGGTCGAAATCGAGGTGCTGGTCGGACTTCCGCAGCACGTAGAAGAAGCGGCAGGCGTCGTTGCCGACCTCCTTGCGCAGCTCGCGCAGCGTGACGAACTCGCCCGAGCGCGTGCTCATCGAGGTCTTCTGGCCGTCGCGGTAGAGCACGGCGAACTGCACCAGCGCCACTTCCAGCCGGTTCTCGTCGAGGCCGAGCGCCCGGATGGCGCCCTTCACGCGCGGAATGTAGCCGTGGTGGTCGGCGCCCCAGATGTCGATGACCTTGCCGAACCCGCGCTCGTACTTGTTGAGGTGATAGGCGATGTCCGAGGCGAAGTAGGTATACAGGCCGTTCTCGCGCTGCACGACGCGGTCCTTCTCGTCGCCGAAATCGGTGGAGCGGAACCACTTCGCGCCATCCTGCTCGTAGACGTGGCCATGCTTCTGCAGCGTCGCCACGGCCTTGTCCACCAGCCCGGTGTCGAAGAGCGACCGCTCCGAGAACCAGTGGTCGAAATGCACGCCGAACTCGGCGAGGTCGTCGCGCGCGTCGCCGAGCTGTTCGGTCAGCGCGAAGCCGTGCACATAGGCGTAGTCGTCGCCGAGCAGGCGCTTGGCGTTGGCGATGAGCACGTCGAGGTGGCCTTCCGCGTCCGCCGCCGCATCGGGCGCGCCGTCCAGCACGTGCAGGGCCTCGCGCCGATAGCGCGTGCCGTGCGCCTTCTGGATGGCGGTCGCCATGTCGCGCACGTAGTCGCCCTGGTAGGCGTTCCTGGGGAACGGCACCGTCGAGCCGTGCAGCTCGAGGTAGCGCAGCCAGGTCGACAGCGCCAGGATGTCCATCTGGCGGCCGGCGTCGTTCACGTAGAACTCGCGCGTCACGCTGTAGCCGGCGAAATCGAGCAGGCTGGCCAGGCTCGCCCCGTAGGCGGCGCCGCGGCCGTGGCCGACATGCAGGGGCCCCGTCGGGTTGGCCGAGACGAACTCGACCTGGATCTTCATCCCGCCGCCCAGCGCGCTGCGGCCGTAATCGGCGCCCCGCCCCAGCACGGCGCGCACCGCCTGCAGCTTGGCCGCGGGAGCGAGGGTGAAGTTGATGAAACCGGCGCCGGCCACTTCGGCCTTGGCGACGAGCGGCGACTTCGGCAGCGCGGCAAGCAGGCGGCCGGCGACGTCGCGCGGGTTCGCCTTGAGCGGCTTGGCCAGCTGCAGGGGGAGGTTGCTGGCGAAATCGCCGTGCGCGGCCTGCTTCGGACGCTCGAGCAGGATGGCGGCGTCGCGGCTCTCCGGCACCGCGTTCTCCAGCGCAGTGCGCAACAGGGCCGTCAGTTCGGTTCGGATGTCTGCTGCCATGTGGGTTTCCAGAAAGGGCGGATTATACCGGCCGCCGGCCGGACCGCCCCACGGGTCTCAGAAGTCGCGTCGCAGTGTGATGCTCGCCACGCTTCGGGTGTACTCGCCGAGGGAGACGTTCGAATCGTTGTGGGTCAGGCTGACCTGCGGGATCACCACCCAGTCCTTGGCAGGCAGGTAATTGGCGCCGAACGTCACGCCATACTGGTTGTCCTTGCGCTTGGTCAGGAAGAGCGGCCACTCCCCGCCGTAACGGCGGTGCTCGTAGGAGATGTTGGCGAACACCGTGAGCTTGTCGGCCGTCGGCAGCTCGCCGCCGAAGCGCAGGCCGAAGAGGTCGTGGCCGAGGTAGGGCACGCCGCGATGCTTTTCGACCTCGGTGCCCAGGTAACCGCCGACGTAGCCGATCAGGCGGTTGTCGAAGGCGCGCGCATAGGCGGCGCCCCCCACCCAGCGGTTCGCGTCGCGGATGCTCTGGTCTATGCCCCGGTAGGAGCCATACATGAGATCGGCATACTGCAGGTAGGCGGTCACCTGCTCGCGCGTGCTGAGGTTGCGCTGCCACTGTCCGATGACGCCGCCGGCCGTGCGGTAATTGTGGCTGTCCAGCGCCATGGTGTTGGCCTGCAGGGTGACCGAGTAGATGTCGTTGCCGACCGTCTTCACCAGGCCGACATGCGCGTCGACGTTGCCCGTGTTGAACTGGTGCTCGTGGAAGTTGCCGCGGTAGGCCGCATTGGCCCCGGCGACGAAGGCGAGTCCGGCGCCGAACGGATTGCGGTAGCGCAGGCCGGCGCCAAGGCTGGCAAAGCCGTCGGACACCTTGGCATCGCCGGGTCCGAACTTGACGATGACGCCGCCCAGGCCGGGGATTGCCTGGCTGCTGCTGCTCATGCTGGCGTTGATGTTGTCGTCCCAGCCGAGCGTCCCCTCGACGTAGCCTTTCAGCGTGGGCCGGGTGTCGTCCTCGAGCCGCCCGACCGCCTCGAGGAATTTCTCGATGGTATGCGCCACTGCGGGCGGCACGCCCTGCCGTTTCACGTGCTCGAACTCCTGGCGTGCGGTGTCCGCGTCGCCGATGGCGAGGTACACGCGGGCGATCTCCGCACGGGCGCGATTGTTGCCCGGCTCCACCGCCAGCACGCGCTCGAGGGCAAACAGCGCGCGGGTGTTCTCGCCGGCCTCGAAGGCCGCCACGCCGAGCAGCAGGTCGAAATCGGGCTGTCCGCGTCTCTGCGCCTCCTGCGCCGCCAGCAGGGGATACGCCTCCGCGCCGCGCCCGCCGTCGATCAGCGTGCGCGCCTGGTCGAGCAGCGCGTCGGCCCAGGCTGGCGATGCGGCCAGCCAGGCGGCGAGGAAAAGGGCCTTGAGCAGGATCGGTTTATTCATCTCAGCCCGGGATCATCTCGCAAAGGTCGCCGCGCCGGTCACGCCGCCCAGGGCGCCGGCGCCGGTAAAGTTGTAGGTCAGGCCGGCGCGTTGCGCCGTGTTGCCGAAAAAGCTGCCGTTGATCTGGGCGGACCCGCCCGCGCCCGCGCAGGAACCGGTACAGGTCATCGTTGCGCCCACATCCGAGAACGCCGGGAAGCCGGACATGCCGGCGTTCGTGATGGTGTAATAGCCGCCGGCGATGGGCACGTTCAGCAAGGTGGCGATGGTGGCCGAGCCGGGACCGAACTGGACGGTGAGCTGGCCGCTCACGCCGCCGCCGACCGCGCCGTTGGCGGCCGTCGGCTGGGTCGCCCCCATGAAGTTGTACGTCGCCTTGCCGGGCGTGCCGAGGCCGAAATCCATGGTGGACAGCGTGGTCGCGGCCGCCAGGGGCGCCGGCGTGCCCGTCACGTAATGCACGCTGGTCGCAGGCAGTCCCCCCACCATGCCGCCGGCCCAGCGCCCCCAGGCAATCACGCCATCGGTCATCGACTCCACCTGCGCCGTCGGCGTGTCGGTGGTGCCGCCGGTCAGGCTGGACAACGCGCCGGCCTGGTCGAAGGTGGCCGTGCCGCTCGAGGGCGGCAGGGAGAATCCGATGCCCGTATCGAAGCCGGCGAACATCACGTCGTAGCCCGGCCCGGAAGGCAGCGTCGGAATCGGGATCCCGCCCGTTGCCGTGGTGCGCTCGCCGCCGATGTACAGGTCCGGGTTCGCTGGCGGTCCGGCGGGCGGCAACCCGGCCTGGATGTTGGTGTAGTCCGGTTTCGTGTTGGCGTCCGGCGTGAATACCGACTGGCCCTTGCTGACGATCGTGCAGCCGGCGTTGTTGCACACCTCGATCTCGCCGGCGATGGTGGTGGCGGTCAGGCCATTGTCGATGCGCGCGCCGTACTCCGTGCCGCGGATGCCGATGGTCGCCACGACGGTGCTCATGCGGTAGGCCGTCTTCTGGGCACGGCCGATGCGCCCGGTGATCGTGCGCAGCGCGCCCTTGACCAGGCTGAAGAAACCCTTCTCCTTGCCCGGATCGGCCTCGGTGAAGGCGTATTCGTCGATGCGGAACTCGGTCTTCGGCTGCAGGGAGACGATGGCGCCATCGCTGAAGTAGAGCTGGGTGCGCCCGTCGTTGGTGAGCACGGTCTCGCCGCTGCGCACCTCGCCGCCCGTCTGCAGCGGCCGCTGGGCGCCCCTGGCGTCGACGGCCATCACCGGGCCGCTGACGAAGTCGGCGCGTGCTGCGCCTTGCGCCTGGGCTTGCGCCAATGCCGGTTGCGCGAGGCCGGCCGCAAGCAGCAGCACCGTCAGTGAAATGATCTTGTTCATATCAGCCTCCAGACTCCGGGGCCTCCGGAACTCATTATAAACACAAAATCATGCTCTTGCAGACAATTTTTGATGTAGTTCACTAACAACGCGCCGAACTACCGGTGCCCACTCGCCGTAGGCCTCCTGGCGGAACAGCCGCAGGGTCGGATACCAGGGCGAATCCTCCCGCCCGGTCAGCCAGCGCCAGCAGGCGTCGAAGCGGGAGAGTGCCCACACCGGCACGCCGAGTCCGCCCGCCAGATGCGCCACGGAAGTGTCCACCGTGATGACCAGGTCGAGGGTGCGCACCAGCGCGGCAGTGTCGGCAAGGTCGTTCAGTTCCGCCGTCCAGTCGGTCAGGCGCGGATCGGCCTCCTGCGCCGCTTCGCCCTTCTGCAGGCTGACGAAGCGGATGCCCTCCACTTCCAGTATCGGCCGGATCATGTCGAACGTGAGGCTGCGGCGCTTGTCGAGCAGGTGCGCGCCGGGATCGTTGCGGCGCGGGTTGCCGGCCCAGACGAGGCCGACGCGCGGGCGCGGATCGCCGGTCAGGCGCAGCGACCAGGCGCGCACCTGCATCGGATCGGCCCACAGGTAGGGCACCTGCCGCGGCACCGTCTGCAGCGTGGTGCCGAAGGCCAGCGGCAGGCTCATGAAGGGGCAGTGGAACTCGGTCATCGGCAGCCCCTGCCCCTGCGGGACCACCTGGGCGACGCCGGGCAGGAACTCGAACAGCCGGCGCAGCGGCGCGTGGCATTCGACGGCGACGCGCGCGCCGAGGCGCGCCACCAGCGGCACGTAGCGCACGAACTGCAGTGCGTCGCCGAGGCCCTGCTCGGCATGCAGGATGATCGAGCGGCCGGCCAGCGGCTCGCCCTTCCATTGCGGCATGGGAAACTGGCGGCGGTGGCGGCGCGCCTCGTAGGCGCCATCCCAGCGCCATTCGTATTCGCGCCAGCCGTGCTCGTAGTCCCCGGCGGCGAGCAGCGCCATGGCGTAGTTGAGGTGGCCCTCGGCGTGCTCGGGCGCCAGCTTCAGGCAGTGGCGGTAGGCCTTCAGCGCGCCGCGCAGGTCGCCCAGTTCGCGCAGCGTGCTGCCGAGGTTGTTCCAGGCGCGATAGTTCGACGGCTCCTTCGCCAGCGCCTCTTCCAGCAGCGTCTTCGCCCCGGCCGGATCGCCCAGTTCGCGCTTGAGGTTGCCGAGGTTGAGCAGCGCGCCGGCATGCGCGGGCGCGATCTCCATCACGCGCCGGTAGGCCGTCTCCGCCGCGTCGAAATCGCCGCTGTCGCGCAGCACGTTGCCGAGGTTGAGCCATGCGCTGAGGTAGTCCGGACGAAGGGCGACGGCCTGGCGGTAGGCCTCCGCCGCCTCGCGCGGCTGCGCCAGCTCGGCGAGCGCGTTGCCGAGGTTGTAGGCAACCGCGGACTGGCGCGGGTCGGCCGTCAGCGACTGGCGGTAGGCGTCGACGGCCTCCTCGTGGCGCGCGGCGCCGGAATAGGCGATGCCCAGGTTGGAGAGGTACACGGCGTCGTCCGGCTTGGCCGCCAGGGCGCGGCGGATGCAGGCGATGGCCTGGTCGTGCGCCTTGCGCGCGCCGTGGATGACGCCGGTGAGGTGCCAGGCGTCGGGCTGCTCCGGCTCGATGTCGAGCACCTGGCGATAGAGCGCGAGGGCGTCGTCGAGGCGGTCCATCTGGTGCGCGGCGAAGCCCTCCTGTAGGCGCTGCTGGGCGTGCCGCTCGTCGCGCGGCGGCGGCGCCAGGGTCGAGACGTGGACGAGGTCGCTGCGCGCGTGCGGCGAGGCGCCGGCCAGCATGTAGCGGTCGGCGGCGACGACTTCCACCGGCGGCGGCTGGTAGGCGGCGGCATCGGGCCGCAGCGGCGCCTCGGCGCGGCCCGGCCACTGCGCCAGCCATTCCGGCAGGGCGGCGGCGATCTGCGCCAGCACCGGCTCCCAGACGGCGGGCTTCTCCTGCTTGAACATGCGCAGCGTCGGGTACCACGGGCTGTCGCTGCGCCCGCGCATCCAGCGCCACTCGCTGTTGAAGCGGTTGAGCATCCACACCGGCTTGCCGAGCGCGCCGGCGAGGTGCGCCACCGCGGTATCCACCGAAATGACGAGGTCGAGCTGGCTGATCAGCGCCGCCGTGTCGGCGAAATCCTTCACCTCCTCCATGCAGTCGATCAGGCGGGAAGTCAGTTCCTCCGGCACGGCGCCGTCGGGGCGCATCTTCTGCAGGCTGACCCAGGCCGCGTCGTCGCGCATCAAGAGCGGCGCGAAGGCCTCCAGCGGCACGCTGCGGTAGCGGTCGCCGCGGAAGCCGCGCGAGCCGTACCAGACCAGGCCGATCCTCGGCCGCGCCTCGTTCTCGAAGCGCTTGCGCCAGCCTTCCGCCGCCTGCGCGCCGGCGAAGAGGTAGGGCACCTGCGCCGGCACCGACTGCAGCGTGGTGCCGAAGGCGAGCGGCAGGCTCAGCACCGGGCAGTGGTAGTCGTACTGCTCGCGCACCACCGGCTGGGCGTGCTCGCCCGGCACGACACGGATGCGCGGGTCGAGGCTCTGCCGCAGCAGGCGGTAGAGCTCGTTCTGCGCGATGAAGGTCACCTCGCCGAAGCGCTCGGCGAGCAGCGGCACGTAGCGGCTGAACTGGATGGCGTCGCCGAAGCCCTGCTCGTAATAGGCGATGATGCGCGCACCCTTGCGCGGCTTTTCCCCCTTCCACTGCGGGCAGGGGAAGCGCGGCGGCTTGACCTTCTTCGCCTGGTCGGAACCCTCCCAGCGCGACTCGTAGTCCTCGAAGCCGCCCTTCAGGTCGCCCATCATCAGGCGCACCAGGGCGCGGCCGAAGCGGGCGCCGGCGAACTTCGGGTTGATTTCCAGCGCGCGGTCGTAGCTGGCGAGGCCTTCCTCCAGGCTGACGAAGTCCTGCAGCAGGTTGCCGAGGTTGGTCAGCGCCTCGGCGAAATCCGGCTTGATCTTCAGCGCCTCGCCGTAGCAGCGGCGCGCCTCGTCGACCTCCTCGCGCCCGACACGGATGTTGCCGAGGTTGCTCCAGGCGGCGGCGAACTTCGGGTTGCAGCGGATCGCCGCCTCGAAGCATTCGATCGCCTCGTCGGTGCGCTCCTCGGCCATGAACAGCGCGCCGAGGTTGTTGTGCGCCTCGGCGAGGTCCGGCTGCAGCGCCAGCGCCTCGCGGTGGCGGCGGATCGCCTCGTCGATGCGTCCGGCCTCCTGCAGCGCGTTGCCGAGGTTGGTCAGCGCGGCGGCGAAGTCCGGGCGGATTTCGACGGCCTTCTCGTAGGTTTCGATGGCCCCCTTCAGGTCGCCCTGGTCGCGCAGGGCGGCGGCGAGGTTGTTCCAGGCGTCGGCGTAGTCCGGCTTCAGCTCGATGGCCTTGCGGTACTCGGCGATGGCCTCTTCGCCGCGCCCGGCGTCCTTCAGCGTGACGCCGAGGAAATGGTGCGCCTCGGCGTCGCCCGTGCCGGCCTCGAGCGCCTTGCGGTAGAAGGCGATCGACGCGTCGCTGTCGCCCTGGCGGCGCTTCATGCGGCCGAGGTTGGTCCACGCCTCGGCCATCTTCGGCGCGAGTTCCGTGGCGCGCACGAAGGCCCGCTCCGCCTCGGCGTCGCGGTCGAGGCTCTTGTAGGCCTTGCCCAGGTTGTTCCAGGCGTCGGCAAAATCCGGCTTGAGGCGCAGCACGCGCTCGAACAGCGGCAACGCCTTCTCGAAGGCGCGGTCCTGGCAATGCGCCACGGCGGTCAGGTGCAGCGCGTCGAGGTGGTCCGGCTGCAGCGCCAGCACCTCGCGGTAAAGCGCCAGCGCCTCGTCGATGCGGCCGGACTGGTGCACGGCGACGGCGCGCTGCATCCGTTCGCCGAAGGCCTGCGGCGCCGGCGCCGCGGCGGTCGGCGGCGCAGCAGGTTTCCTCGGCGCCGGCTTTTTCGCGGCGGCCTTCCGCTCGGCGGGCTTCGGTTTCGTCGCCATCACGGCTCCCGGATCGCCTCGTCGAGCGCCTTGGTCAGCGGCCACAGCAGGTAGGAGATTACCGTGCGCTTGCCGACGACGATCTCGCCGGTCAGGGTCATGCCGGGCAGCAGGCGGTTCTTCGCGTCCATGCCCTTCAGGCGCAGGCCGCCGAGGGTGATGCGGCCGAGGTAGTAGGCGTCGGCACCCGCCGCCGCGGCCGCCGCGCCCGCGGCGCCCGGCATCTCGCGGCGGAAGGCGTCCTCGCTCAGCGTCTGCACGTCGCCCGGCAGCGTGCCGTGCAGCTGGAAGGGGTAGGCGTCGAGCTTGATGCGCGCCGCGTCGCCGAGCTTGACGTAGCCGATGTCGCCGGACTCGATCTGCACTTCCGCCTCGAGCCGGGCATCGAGCGGCACCAGGGTAAACAGCGGCTCGGCCTCGCGCACCACCGAGCCCGCGGAGCGCCGGGCGATCTCCAGCACCACGGCGTCGACCGGCGCCGTCAGCGTCACCAGGCGCCGGCGCTTGTCCACCTTCTGCAGTTCCTCGGCGGCGGCGTCGCGGTCGCGCTGGGTGGAGAGCAGCTCCTCCATCGACTTCTGCCGCCAGCTGTTCACGAAGGCGGCGCGTTCGGCCTCCGCCGCAGCCAGTTCGCGGCGAATCTCCGCCTGGCGGTTGCGCGCCTGCAGCAGGTCGCGCTCGATCTCCTGGCGCTTCTCGCGCGCCTCGAGCAGGCGCACCTTGGCGCCGAAGTTCTGCGCCACCAGCTTCTCCTGCATGGCCTCGATCTCGGCGAGCGACCTGACGCGCTCGTCGAGCACCTGCTGATCGTGCAGGTTGGTCTTCTGCGCCGCCTTCAGGCGCTCCACCGTCTCCGTCATCTTCGTCAACTGGGCGCGATAGTTGGCCTGCTTCTCGGCGGCGAGCCGGGATTGCAGCAGCGTGTCGGCATCGCTCCCGCCAGTGGCCGGCCGGCCGCCGGCGATCTCAGTCTCCAATCGCCTCACCTGGGTATCGAGGCTCTGGTGGCGCGCCTTGAGCTTCTCCAGGTCGGCGCTGGTGAAGGTCGGGTCGAGCGTGGCGATCTTCTCGCCCTGCTTCACCACCTGGCCGACGCGCACGTCGATGCTCTGGATGATCGAAGTCTCCAGCGGCTGCACGACGATGTTCGGCAGCGGCGTCACCAGGCGGCCGCGCGCCACGACGATGCGGTCCACCTCGGCCAGGCTGGCCCAGAGCAGGAAGGTCAGCACCATCGCCGCCAGCGCGTAGAGCGTCATGCGCGCCGCCGGCGGCAGCGGACGGCGCTCGATCTCGTCGGCATCGGGCAGGAACTCGATGGCCGTCTCGGCCGCGCGCGCGTCCTGCGCCGGCGCGGCGGGGTCGGCGGGCGCCTGCGGCGTCACAGGTGGGCGGTCTGCTGGTTCCATAGCTGCTGGTAGGGCTCGCAGCGCGCGAGCAGTTCCTCGTGGCGGCCGATGTCGGCGACTCGGCCCTGCTGCATGACGATGATGGCGTGGGCGTTGACCAGGGTCGACAGCCGGTGCGAGATCATCACCACCGTGCGGCCGACGGCGATGCGCGACAGGTTGCGGATGAAGATCGCCTCGCTCTCCGGGTCGAGCGCGCTGGCCGCCTCGTCGAGGATCAGGATGCGCGGCTGCGAGAGCAGCGCGCGCGCGATCGACAGGCGCTGCTTCTGGCCGCCGGAGAGGTTGGCGGCGTTTTCCTCCAGCAGCGTGTCGTAGCCCTGCGGCAGGCGCTCGATGAACTCGTCGGCGCCGGCCGCCTGCGCCGCGGCGACGATGTCCTCGAAGGAGGCGTCGGGGCGCGCCGCCGAGATGTTCTCGCGCACCGTGCCGCGGAAGAGGAAGTTCTCCTGCAGCACGACGCCGATCTGGCGGCGCAGGTGCGACAGGTCGATCTCGCGGGCGTCGATGCCGTCGAAGCGGACGATGCCCTCCTGCACCGGGTACATGCCCTGGATCAGGCGCGTCAGCGTCGTCTTGCCCGAACCGCTGCGGCCGACGATGCCGATGATCGCCCCGGCGGGGATGGCGAAGTCGGCGCGATCGAGCGCCGCCACGCTGGCGCCGGGGTAGCGGAAGGTGACGTTCTCGAAGCGGATGTCGCCCTGCAGCGGCGGGCGCAGGCCGCCGGCGCCGGCGCGTCCCTCGGGCGGACGGTTCATCACCTCGCCGAGCATCTTCACCGAGAGCGCCGTCTCCTGGTACTCGTGCACCAGCGAGACGATCTGCACCAGCGGCGCGACGACGCGGCCGGAGATCATCTGGAAGGCGATCAGCGCGCCCACCGTGAGCTGCTGGCTGAAGACGTCGCCGGCGCCGATGACGATGATCGCCACCATCATCAGCTTCTCGAGGAAGGCGACGGCGGCGTGCGCCGTGATGGAGATGCGGCCGACGCGGAAATGCATGGTGATGGCCTGCGCCGCGCGCTGGTCCCAGACCTTGCGCTGCACCGGCTCGAGCGCCAGCGCCTTGACGGTGCGCATGCCGTGGATGGCCTCCACCAGCAGCGCCTGGCGCTCGCCCTCGGCCTGGTAGAGATCCTTCAGGCGGCGCTGGA
>WBZP01005489.1_pt1 | contig 12881 bp, 14 predicted proteins | sample 5204301 | NCBI WGS metagenome assembly WBZP01 (sample SAMN12412401, study PRJNA552823) | activated sludge metagenome | isolation source: activated sludge from nitrification reactor of wastewater treatment plant... | place: USA: Pennsylvania | collected 2017
CGTGCGCTTTCATTATTGCCGTCCGAATATCTACCACCCCGCCCCATGCACAGGATCGTGCCCGCCGGTTCTCGCCCTGGGGCCAACCCGGCGGTCCGTGGCTACGAGCGGCTGCCCACCTGGCCGGCGATCCACGAGACCAGCCACCCGGCGTCGTCCGGGCCCTCGCCCGAGGGCACGCCCGCGCCACCGAGCCGGCCACCCTCGGCCTGCTTCTCGTACCGGGCCGCGGCCGCCCGCTCGCGACGGTCGGCCTGCAGCAGGGCCCGTAGCCCCAGGGCGAAGAACCCGAGGGCTCCGAGCATCGGCAGGAGGCTGGCGAGGACGCTCTTCACCCTCCGAGGGTAAGCCCGCGACCGGGCGACCCGGCCCGCCCGGCGGCGCGCAGGGCCCTGCTCAGCCCTGGAACTTGGCCAGCCGTCCGCGGATCAGGTCCTCCTGCGGGGGCAGGCCACGGCCCGCCCCCAGCCCGCGCAGGACGAGCGACTCCTCCTCGCGGCGGGCGAGGACGTCACCGGCGATGTGGGCCACCCGGGGGTCGGAGGTTCCGACGAGCTGGGTCAGCACCCGGGCCAGCGCCTGGTGACTGGCCAGCAGGCCCTCGATCACCGAGCCGGGCTCGCCGGGGTCACCCGAACCGGTGTCGAAGCCGGCGGGCAGCGAGGCCCCCGCCCGGACGGCGCAGGTCGCCAGCACGGCGAGGTCCCGGACGTCGCCCTCCACCAGCGCCGACCACTGCCGGACGTCGCGCTGCTCCTGGGCGAGCGCACCGATGGTGCGCAGCAGATCCTCGGCCTGCAGGCTCACCGCGGAGCGCAGCAGTTGGCGCTCGGCGCCGGTGAGCGCGGCGGCCCGTGGGGCGTGCGTCTGGTCCGGTTCGTCGATCGTGACGGCCGGGTGCAGATCGGTTGCGGCCACAGTCTGCGCCGTTGCAGATATCGCCATGTGCCTGTCCCCTTCTGATGGCAGTGATGGGTGTGCTCACAGCCCCCGGCGGGATCTCACTGATAGTAGTTACCAGGTCACCATCGGCCACTAGGCGCGCCAGGCAAAGCCCGCGCGGCGGGGTTTAGTAACGGCCCGGGAGGGAAAGGCTGAAAGCACCCGCGCTCGTCCGCCACCACTGGAGCGACCGTTGACAGCCCCGGCCCGATCGACCACCTTCGCGCCCCACCCGAGCCCGCCGCCCGCGACACCCGTCACCCCCGCCGGCCCAGCCCGCCCGGGCGCGCGCAAACGGCGCCGGGCGAGCGCCGCCTGGGAGGGCCTGCCCGCGATCCGGGTGGCGACCCTGCCCGGGCGCAGCGTCTACGCCCGCCACCTCACCCATCCCGAAGGGGTCGACCGCGTCCACCGCGGCACGGTCGGCTTCCTCGGCGCGCCCGCCCGCCCCGGCGAGTTCGACCCCGGCTGGCTGGCCGGCGCGCTGGGCGGGCTGGACGTCGTCCACGTGCTCGGTCTGCCGCCCTACCGCCCGGACGCCGAGCGGCGGCTCGACGCGGCCCTCACCCTCGTCCGGGAGGCCGGGGTGCCCCTGGTCGTCACCGCCTACCACCTCACCGACCCGTCCCGCACCGATGCTCGGCTCGGCCGGCTGCTCTCGCAGGCCGACGCGGTGCTCACCCTGACCGACGCCGCGGCCGACCTGCTCGCGGCGGAGCACGGCGTGTCCGCCGACGTGATCGCCCACCCCCACGCGCTGGACTTCGTCCGGATGCGCTCCCCCGTGCGCCCGCGGACGGCGACGCTGCGGGTCGGGCTGCACCTGGGCGCCCTCACCGGCGGCACGGGCAGGCCGGCCAGGGCGGCCCTGCGGCTCGCCGGCTGCCTGAGCCGGGCGGTCCGCCGGGCACCGGGGCGGACGGCGCTGCGCCTGTCGGTGCACGACGGCCTCGCCGACCCCGCCTCGACGAGTTACGCCCCCGAGGCGTTGCGCCGGCTCGACGGCCTGGCCCGGGCCGCGGGCGGTTCCCTGGTGCTCGGCCCGGCGCCCACCGAGTCGCAGATGTGGGACCTGCTGGCCGGGGTCGACGTGGCGGTGCTGGCCCCCGACGTCCGGTCGCACTCGGTGCTGCCGGAGGCCTGCGCCGACCTCGGTGTCGAGATGATCGCGCCGTCCGGTTCGCTGGCCGCCGCCCAGGCCCTCGCCTGGCCGGGGGCTCGCCCGCCGATCACCTACCAGCTGACCGGGGCGGCCACGGAGGACTCGCTGGTCGAGGCGCTCACCGAGGCCCACCGGCGCGGGGTGGCCTTCCGCAGCGACCCGGTCCACCGCTGGGGGCAGCGGGTCGCGGCGGCCGCCGCCCACCGCACGCTGTTCGAGTCGCTGCTGGCCCGGCGGGGGTGGTCCGCGCCGGGGTGAGCGCTCAGCGCAGCACGAGCTCGAGGTCGACCTCGCGCGCCTCGGAGACCAGGGTGTCGACGTAGACGTGGTCGACGCCGGTCCGGGCCAGCCGCGCGGCGTCCCGCACGCCGTAGGGCCCGGTGCAGGCGATCTCGACCCGGTCGCCGGTGGCCGCCCGGATCTGCGGCACCGTGCTCGCCAGCTGCTCGACGGACATCCCCTCGCAGACCACGAACCGGGCCCCCGCGTGCACGGCCTCGACCCCCTGCAGGGGGCTGCGGACGTCGACCTGGACCAGGGCCCCGGGCAGCCGGCGGCGCACCGCATCGAGGGCGGCGGCGACCGACCCGGCGGCCTCGGCGTGGGCGACCGTCACGTGGGCCGCGTCGTAGAGGCCGGCGCGGCCGTTCGTCCCCCCGCCGCAGCGCACGGCGTACCGCTCGAGCGGGCGCAGGCCGGGGGTGGTGCACCGGGTGTCGATCAGCCGGGTGCCGCTCTCGCCGAGGGCACCGACCCAGGTGTCGGCCAGGGTGGCGACACCCGAGAGGTGCCGGACCAGGTTGAGCGCGGTGCGCTCGGCGACCAGCAGCACCCGGGTGGCGCCGCGGATGTCGAGCACGACGTCGCCGTCCTCGATGTGGGCACCGTCGTGCACCCGCAGATCGGCGATCGGCACGGGCAGGGTGAGCCGTGCCGCCGCCTCGGCCAGCACGACCGGGAAGAGGAGCAGCCCGGCGACCACCCCGTCGGCGACGGCGCGCACCTCGGCCCGGCGGTCGGAGTCCGCCGGCACGGTGGCCGCCGTGGTGACGTCGACCCACCCGGGGCCGAGATCCTCCGACAGCGCCCGGACGACGACGTCCCGCACCCACTGCGGTTCCAGGCCCGCGGCGGCGAGCGCCTCGCGGGTGCCTTCCTGCCATGGTGAACGGGGGCCCTCGGCGCGGTGCCGACTCATCCCCGACCTCCTACATACGGGTCACCCCGATACGAACAGTGTTCTACTGGCTACGGACCGTACCGGAACGGACGCCGCGAGGGGCCACTCCACGCTCGTGTCGGGCCCGCGGGCTCAGAGGGTCGGCTCGCCCTCGAGCCCGATCATCAGCGGGGCGTTGTCGATCAGGCGGGTGGTGCCCACCCGGGCGGCCACGGCGAGCAGCGCCTCGCCGCGGTACCACTCGGCGACGTCCGCGAGCGTGTCCGGGTGCACCAGCACCAGGTAGTCGACGACGCACAGCGGCTCGGCCACCAGCACCGCCCGGGCGGCCCGGCGTACGGCGCTGGCCCCCTCGCCGGCGGCCGCCCGGCCCGCCTCGAGCGCGCGGGGCAGGGCCAGGGCGACCTCGCGGTCCAGCTCGGTGAGGTACATGTTCCGGCTGCTCATCGCCAGCCCGTCCGGCTCGCGGACGGTGGGCACCGCGACGATCTCGACGTCGAAGTCGAGGTCGCGGGCCATCCGCCGGATCAGCAGCAGCTGCTGAGCGTCCTTCTGGCCGAACAGGGCGACGTCCGGGCGCACCAGGTGCAGCAGCTTGGCGACGACGGTGAGCACGCCGTCGAAGTGGCCCGGGCGGCTGTGCCCCTCGAGCAGGGTGCCGAGCCGGCCGGAGGAGACGCGGATGCCGGGCTCGCCGTCCGGGTAGACGACGTCGGGGCCGGGCGCGAAGACCAGGTCGACGCCCTCGGCGGTGCACCGCTCGAGGTCGGCGTCGAAGGTCCGCGGGTACTTGGCCAGGTCTTCCTTCGGGCCGAACTGCAGCGGGTTCAGGAAGATCGTCGCGACCACGTGGTCGGCCCGCTGACGGGCCTGGCGCATCAGCGTCGCATGCCCCTCGTGCAGTGCCCCCATGGTCATCACCACGGCGACCGAGCCGGTCAGCGCGGCCCGCGCCTCGGCCAGCTCGGCGCGGGTGCGGACCACCACCGGGGCGGGCCGCGCGGTCATGATCTTCTGAGGCAGGGCAGTGTCGGCCACGGCGCTCTCCTGCGGTTCCGGGGACCACCCACCGTGATCCGGCGCGCCAACGCTACCGGGCGTCGTCCGGGGCCGCCCGGTCCGGCGGGCGACCGGTGCGGCGCCCGGCCTGCTGGACGGCCCGGGCCAGCAGCCACTCCAGGTGGGCGTTGGTGCTGCGCAACTCCTCGGCCGCCCACCGGGCGAGGGCGTCGTGCAGGTCGGGGTCGAGGCGCAGCAGCACCGCCTTGCGCTCACGACCGCGCCGCGGGGGTGGGTTGCCGGACGGCGCGGCGTCCGGCGTGGTCACGAGTACAGGGTGCCGGTGTTCACCACGGGAGTGGCCCGCGAGTCACCGCAGAGCACCACCAGCAGGTTGGAGACCATCGCCGCGCGGCGCTCCTCGTCGAGCTCGACCACGCCCTGGCGGGACAGCTCGGCCAGGGCCATCTGGACCATGCCGACCGCCCCTTCGACGATCGTGCTGCGGGCCGCGACGACCGCGGCCGCCTGCTGGCGCTGCAGCATCGACTGGGCGATCTCGGCGGCGTAGGCGAGGTGGCTGATCCGCACCTCGACGATCTCCACCCCGGCGACGGCGACGCGTTCGGCGACCTCACCGGCGAGCTCGGCCGAGATCACGTCGGTGGAGCCGCGCAGCGACTCGACGTCGTCCCGGCCGTCGTAGGGGTAGGAGCGGGCGACGTGCCGGACCGCGGACTCGGCCTGCACCTGCACGAACGTGGCGACGTCCTCGACGGCGAAGGTGGCCCGCGCGGTGTCGGCGATCTGCCAGACGACGATGGCGGCGATCTCCACCGGGTTGCCGGCGGCGTCGTTGACCTTGAGCCGTGGGGTGTCGAAGTTGTTCACCCGCACCGAGACCGGGCGCTTGGTGGTCAGCGGGGCGACGGCGACCAGCCCGGTGCTGCGGGCGGTGCCGAGGTAGCGGCCGAACAGCTGGACGACCTGGGTCTGGCCGGGCTGGATGACGGTCAGCGAACTGGCGACGACGCCGGTGGCCAGGAGGAGCAGGAGGAGCCCGACGCCGAGCCCGGTCGAGGCCACCCCGGTCTCCTTGGCCTCGTTCACGAGTCGCAGGGCGACCCAGACGGCGGCGGCCAGCAGGGCCAGGGCGACCGCCAGGGCGAGGAAGCCGGTGGTCTGCCAGGCCGGGCGCTCGCTGACGTGGACGCCGGCGGGGCTGGTGCCGATCGGGCTGTCGCTCGGGGCGCTGGGGGTTGGGCCGCTGGGGGTTGGGGCGCTGGGGGTTGGGGTCTGACTGCTCATGGCGGTCCTCCTAGGTGATCCCACAGTGATATCACTTTGGAATCAGCCGGGCAACCGCGCGTACGTAACGACGGAAACCGGGCCCTCTCGCGCCGCTCTGTGACGCCTGAGGCGGTTCCACCCGTCGGTGCGTACCGCAGGAAGATCAATCCGCGAGCACCGTGAGCAGCGTGGCGGCGCGCTCGGCGGTGAGCCGCCCGGAGGCGAGGGCCCGCTCGGCCGTCGCCCGGGCCATCGCCCGGTAGGCGGCGACCACGTCCGGCCCGACCCGCACGGCGTCCTCCGCGGGGTCCGGCGAAGCCGCCGCCGCGGCGATCACCTCGAGATGGGCCGCCACCGTGCCCGCGTCCCCCCTGGCCACCGGCCCGGTCAGCGCGGCGTCCCCGGAGCGCAGGGCGTTGTCGAGCGCCGCCGAGAGCAGCGGCGCGATCACCCGGTCGGCCGGTTCGACCCCGGCCGCCCGGAGCAGCTGCAGTGCCTGCGACACCAGGGTGACCAGGTGGTTCGCCCCGTGGGCCAGCGCCGCGTGGTAGAGCGGGCGGGACTCCTCGGCGACCACCACCGGTTCGGCCCCCATCTCCACCACCAGCGCCTGCCCGATCGGCAGCACGGGGGCGGGGGCGGTGACCCCGAAGCAGCAGTCGGTGAGCCGGACCAGGTCGAGGCTGGTGCCGGTGAACGTCATCGCCGGGTGCAGCGCGAGGGGGATCGCCCCGGCGCGCACCGCGGCGTCCAGGACGCGCCAGCCGTACCGGCCGGAGGTGTGCACGACGATCTGGCCGCTCTGCCAGACCCCCGTCTGCGCCAGGCCCTCGACCAGACCCGCCAGCACGTCGTCCGGCACGGTCAGCAGCACCAGCTCGGCCCGCTCGACGACGTCGGGCACGGCCAGGACCGGCACCCCGGGCAGCATCACGTCGGCCCGCTCCCGGCTCCTCTGCGAGACGGCGCTCACCCCGACGACGGCGTGGCCGGCCGCGCGCAGGGCGCTGCCGAGCACCGCGCCGACCCGTCCGGTGCCGACCACACCCACCCCGAGCCGGCCCGGGGGTGTCGGATCCATCACGATGTGCTCACGGTCCTCACCTTCACCGGGACAACTGCTGCAGCAGTCCTGGTCCGCGACGTTAGCCTGGCCGACGTGGGACGTCATGACCGCATCGCACAGCTGGCCGACCTGCGCCCCGGCGCGGGCGGCGAGCCGCTGCAGGTCGCCGACCTGGCGACCGGCTCGGGACGGACGGTGCGCGCGCTCCTCGCCGCGGCGCCCGGCGCGGTGCGGGTGCACGCCGTCGACACCGGCTCGGGGCTGGACGACGACCTGCTGGGTGACGAGCGGGTCCGCTCGCTGATCGCCGACCTGGACGAGCCGCTGCCGTTCGCCGACGCCTCGCTCGACCGGGTGATCTCGGTCAACGTGGCCGAGCACGTGGCCGACCCGAGCGCCCACCTCGACGAGTGTTTCCGGGTGCTGCGCCCCGGGGGGTTGCTGGTGCTGGCCCACAGCGACTGGGACACCACCCTGTTCGCCTCGGACGACGACGCGCTCACCCGGCTGCTGGTCGACCGGTTCGTCTCCACCGTGCCGCGCTGGGCCGACCGGGCCGACGGGTTCATGGGCCGCAAGCTGCTGGGCCTGGCACGCAACTCCGACTTCGAGATCGTCGAGCTGGAGACGTGGGCCGACACCCACCGCCGGTTCGACGAGGACTCGGTCGGCTGGAAGGTCGCCCGGGGCGTGCTCGCCGCCACCGCGGACGACGCCCAGCTCGCCGCGCGCGCCGCGGCCTGGGTGGCCGGGCTGCGCAAGCAGGCCGACGACGGCCGCTTCCTGTTCACGGTGACCGACGTCGCGCTGGTGCTGCGCCGCCCGGAGTGATGCGCCGCTCGGAGTGACCCGGCTGCTCCGAGGGTTGCAGCGAAGGCCCCCGCGTGGGCGGGACGACGTGGGACGGCGGCGCGCCAGGTGGCGACCGGCATATCCACAGAGCACGTGTCCGGGCCGACGCCTGGGTCCTCCCCTGTCCTACGGTGAGCCGTGCTCTCGCGCACCACCGACAACGAGGGGGTTCGAATGGCAAGGGGCGGCTGGGAATCGCAGCAGAGCCCCCGCCTCGCGTTCATCGATGAAAGCCGACGTGGCCCCCTGTACGTAATCGCCGCTGTGCTGGTCGCTCCTGCGGATGCCCCGGGCTCACGGGCTCGGCTGCGGGCCATGGCCCTGCCAGGTCAACGCTCGGTGCACTTCCGGGACGAGGGGGACCGGCGCCGTCGACAGTGCCTGAGCGCGCTCTCAGCAATGCCCTTGGCCGCAGCCATCTATCACGTACAAGGACCGAGGCCTTCCGTGGCGCGACGACTCTGCCTCGAGGCATTCGCCGGGGACATCGATCGGCTGGACGTGTCACGGATCGTCCTCGAACGCTGCGACGGTGAGCAACACCGCGACCACCAAGTGCTCGACCAGGCAAAGAAGGCCCTCAGCGACCCCGCCGCGTTCTCCTACGACCACGCCGATCGGCGTGCGGAGCCGTTGTTGTGGCCCGCCGACTGGGTGACGTGGGCCTGGTCCAAGGGCGGCGATTGGCGACGGAGGGTGGAGTCAGTGGTCGGCTCGGTCACTCCGGTCTAGCGCCGGACAGCGCGAAGCCCGAGAGACAGTCGTCCGGCTGGCTCTCGGGCTCTACTTCCTCGGGCTCGTGCCCTCGGCTTTTCCAGTATCGGCGCTCGGCACCACCGGGACAACCCCAATCAAGGTCCCGTGCTCAACGCGGTTCGATGACCCACTCCCGCGAGGTGGTCAGCTCGGCCAGCGCCTCGGGCAGCGGGTCGACGCCGATCCCCGGCGAGGTCGGCACGGCGAGACGGCCGTCGTCCAGGTCGAACGGCGTGGTCACGTCGAGGGTGTAGTACCGCCGGGACGCCGAGGTGTCGCCCGGCAGGGTGAACCCCGGCATCGCGGCGAGGGCGAGGTTCGCCGCCCGGCCGATACCGGTCTCGAGCATCCCGCCGCACCACACCGGCACCCCGGCGGCGGCGCAGACGTCGTGGATCCGCACCGCCTCGAGGTAGCCGCCGACCCGGCCGGGCTTGATGTTGACGATCGAGCAGGCGCCCATCGCGATCGCGTCGGCGGCGGCCCGGGCGGAGACGATCGACTCGTCCAGGCAGACCGGGGTGCGCATCACCCGGGCCAGCGCGGCGTGCCCGGGCAGGTCGTCCTCGGGCAGCGGCTGCTCGACCAGCAGCAGGTCGAACGGGTCGAGCCGGGCCAGATGCGCGGCGTCCGAACGGGTGTAGGCGGTGTTCGCATCGACCTGTAACACGATGTCCCCGAACCGTTCCCGGACGGCGCGCACCGGCTCGACGTCCCAGCCCGGCTCGATCTTCAGCTTGATCCGGCGGTACCCCTCGGCCAGGTAGCCGCCGACCACGTCGAGCAGTTCGGGCACCGTGTCGGTGATGCCGACCGAGACCCCGCAGTCGACCTGGTCGCGCACGGCGCCGAGGTGACGGGCCAGCGGCATCCGGTAGGCGCGCAGGAACGCGTCCAGGACAACGGTTTCCACGGCGGCCTTGGCCATCCGGTGGCCGGTCACCCGCGCCGTCGCCGGGGCGACCAGCTCGGGGCGCAGGCCCGGCAGGGCGGCCACCGCCGGGGCCAGGTAGCGGCGGATCACGTCCTGGCTGCCGACGACGTACTCGCTGGAGTAGAACGGGTCGTCGTCGCTGACGCACTCGGCCCAGCCCTCGACCTCGCGCCCGTCGGCGGTGCGGGCGAGCAGGCGCAGCAGCAGCGCGTCCCGGGCGTGCTGGGTGCCGAACGAGGTCCGGAACGGCCGCACCAGCGGCAGCGCCACCCGGATCGCCTCCAGCCCGAGCAGCCTCAGCGGTTCGACGTCCTGGGTCGTCGTACTCATCCTGACTCCACGATGTAGTAGCCGTCGGGGGTGAAGCCGGTGATCCGCATCCCTTGTGCCAGAGCGGGTTCCAGCGCCTCGCGAATGAGACGGCGCCAGGCCAGGGCGGCGGGCAGGTCGGTGCGCCGCAGCGTCTCGATGTCCTCCGGCGTGGCCACCAGCGCCACCACCCGCCGAGAGTCGGCGTCCGGCCCGTGAACTCGGTGTGTCGCGGGCGCGTCACCGACTCTCGGCGGTGGGGGTGGGAGGGGGTCGGTCAGGCGCCAGAGCACCTGCAGCCGATCGGTGTCGTCGCCGGCGTTGATCGCGTCGGGCATCTCGCCGTAGAACGAGGGCAGGTAGGCCACCGGCAGCGCGCCGAGCCGGGCCAGGTTGAACCAGGCGTTGCGGCGCACCAGCGGGTCGAACGTCCAGCCGATCACGGTGATCCCGCGGCGCAGCGCCCAGGCCCGCTGGTGCAGCTTCAACGCCCGGCCGGTGGCCCGGCCGCGGGCGGCCGGCAGCACCCCCGTGATGTGGCTGTGCAGCGCGAAGCCGTGGCCCGGCTCGGGCCCGGTGACCAGCGCGCAGCTCGCCGCGAGCAGCTCCCCCGACTCGGCGTCGTAGCCGGCGACCACGTACTGCCCGGTGTGCGCGTAGATCCGCAGCACCTCGTCCTGGATCACCGGCCCGCCCCCGGGCACCCCCCAGATCGCGTCGAACACCTCGGCCACCGGGCCGACCCCGTCGAACCGGGTGATCTCCTCGACGCGCAGCCGGGCGACGTCCAGCACCTCGGCGGCGTCCCGTTCGGCCGCGGCGAGCACGGCGTCGTCCACTGGGTCGGCCCCTGCGTCGTGGCCCACGGCACCCTCCCGCGTGCGAGGCTGGGCCGGTGCGCGACTGGCACCAGGCCTGGACGGCCGCACTCTACGGGCCCGACGGGTTCTACCGCCGGTCCGCCGCGTCGTCCGGGCCCGGGCCTGCGGCGCACTTCCGGACGGCGAGCCACGCCGCCGCGCTCCCCCTCGCCGCCGCGCTCTCCCGGCTGGTGCCCGGCGCGACGGCGGTGGTCGACATCGGCGCGGGCCGCGGCGAGCTGCTGACCGCCCTGGCCGCCACGACCTCCTTGCGGCTGCACGGCGTCGACCTCGCCGGCCGCCCGCAGGGCCTTCCCCCCACCGTCGCCTGGCACACCGGGCTGGACGCCGTCCCCGCCGCCGCCTGGGACGGCGCCCTGGTGATCGCCTGGGAGCTGCTCGACACGGTGCCGTGCCCCGTCGCCGAGGTGGACCCCGCCGGGACCCCGCGCCGGGTGCTGGTCGCCGACGACGGCACCGAGGCCCTCGGCGAACCGCTCGACGGGGCCGACCTCGACTGGTGCGGGCGCTGGTGGCCGCTCACCGCCCCCGGTCGGCGCGCCGAGATCGGGGCGACCCGGGACGCGGTCTGGGCGGACGTCGTCCGGCGCGCGGTGGGGGCGGTGGCCCTGCTGGCGGTCGACTACCGGCACACCCGCGCCGACCGGCCGCCGCTGGGCAGCCTGGCCGGCTACCGGGCCGGGCGGCTGGTGCCGCCGGTGCCCGACGGCTCGTGCGACGTGACCGCGCACGTCGCCCTGGACGCGGTGGCCGCCGCCGGCGAGGCGGCCGGGGCGACGACCCTGGCGCTGACCACCCAGCGGGAGGCGTTGCGCGCGCTCGGCCTGACCGGACGCCCCGAGCGGTTCACCGCCGACGCGCTCGCGCGGGCGTCGGCACAGGCCGAACTGCTCGACCCGGGCGGCCTCGGCGGCTTCGGCTGGCTGCTCCAGGCGGCCCCCGGCACCGCCGCCGGGGAACCCCCCGAGTGGCTCAGGACGTTGGCCCCCTGACCCGGCGGGCACAGGCGGCGACGATGGAACGCCGACAGCGACGGACCGCGGCGTGAACCGCGAGGCAGCCACAGCACAGCAAGGGAGGAACGTTCACCGATGGACGTTTACGCGGTGCTCCGGGACCAGACGACCGAGATCCTCGACGACGCCGTGCACACGCTGCGGACGGCGCACTTCGCCCACTACGAGTCCTGGGGCGAGCAGCTCACGCGCGAGAGTCTGGGCGACCTGTACGAGCACATCATGATCTCGCTGCACCACCGCGACCTCGCCCACATCATCCGCCACTGCGAGAACCTCGCCAGCGAGCGGTTCAGCGGCGGGTTCGACCTGGTCGAGGTGCAGACGACCTTCAACGCCCTCGAGCAGACCATGTGGCGGCACTGGGTCGACCGGGCGCCGGCCGAGGAGGTCGCGGTGGGCGTCGGCATGCTGAGCTCGGTGCTCGGCGCCGGCAAGGACGCCGCGGCCCGCACCTACGTGCACCTGGCCAGCCGGCGGCACACGCATGCGATCGACGTGGCGGCGCTGGCCGACGGCACTGTCTGATCGGCGCTGTCTGATCGGGTCAGGCCTGGCGCATCCACCGTTCGGGTCCGGCGGCCGCACGCGCCGCGCGGGCCCGCAGGGTCTGCGCGGTGATCAGCCCGGCCGCGACGTCCACGGCCAGGTGGTCGACCCGCGGCGAGATCGAGCCCGGCGTGGTGTGCACCTCGACGCTGGCCAGCCGCAGCCGGCGCTGCCAGGGGCCCTGGGTCACCCCGAGGCTCTGCGTCCGGGCGTGCGGCACCAGCGTGACGCTGCGCTGCACCACGCCGTGACGCACCAGCAGCGCGCGCTCCGTGGCGCGGAACCCGTTGCGGCGCCACGAGATCCAGTCGAACCAGCGTGCGGCCCGGGGTGAGGTGACGAACCCGGACGCCGCCCCCGACCCGGTGAGCGCGTCGTCCATCACCCGGTACGGGTCCTCGTCGCCCACCCCCAGGTCGGGCAGCACGTAGGCGAGCACGGTCAGCGCCTCGGCGCGGGTGCCGACCGGCAGCAGCGTCGAGGCGAGCTGCGCCTGCTCGCCCGGCATGCCGCCGTACCCGGCGACGGTCACCGTGACGTGCCACCAGTCGGTGCGTCGCCAGAGCAGCGGCTGGCTCAGCTCGACCGCCTGCACCCGCCCCGGCGGCACCGTCTGGGTGCGGTGCTCGGTCAGCCCGTGCCGCAACCGGACGCCGTCCGGCGAGACCGAGGCGCGGAAACCGAAGCCGCGGTTGAACCGCGTCCAGACCGTGCCGGCCATGCCGAGCAGCGCGGGCCAGCCGCCGGCGAGCAGCGGCGCCACGGAGCCGAGGACGACGGCGACCACCCCCAGCGTGATCAGATAGAGCAGGGCTCCGATGGTCAGGCCCGACAGCACCATCGAGGCGACCAGGCGGGGCAGCGGGACCTCGACACCGTGGTACTCGGGGGCCTCCGGGGCGTCGGCTCCGGCGTACTCCACCCCCGCGGCGCCGGCGAGCACCC
>WBZP01005492.1_pt1 | contig 12879 bp, 12 predicted proteins | sample 5204301 | NCBI WGS metagenome assembly WBZP01 (sample SAMN12412401, study PRJNA552823) | activated sludge metagenome | isolation source: activated sludge from nitrification reactor of wastewater treatment plant... | place: USA: Pennsylvania | collected 2017
CGATTGTGCCGTTCGCTGCGCGCGCTCTCGGCGCGCTGGGCCGGCGTCTCGCCATTCAGCGCTGCAATGTCGATCGATAATTTTACCGGCCGGCCTAGGCGGGCGGCCAGGGCTGCCTGCAGTTTCTCCTGCGGCGCCTTGTTCATGAGCAGCGACTTGTGCGCCGGATCGAGGCGCAGCTTGATGACGTTCTCGCCCTGCTCGGCGAGCTCGCAGTGGTGGGCCAGCTCCCGCACCATGCCGCCGAGCCTGAGTTGCTCCAGCAGGCCGTGCCAGTCCCCCGGGGGGGCTTCCAGCGGGGCATCGACGGCAACAGCCGGCGCGATGGTGTCCTTAGCTGACGCCGGAGCCTGCGTTGCTGGAACCGCGGCCGGCGCAGCTTTCGGTGCCGCCGGCGCCGGCGCGCGGACGGCGGGCTCGGGCGGCATGTCGGCGCCGAGCGCCGGCGGCGTCTCGGGGTTGAAAGCCGACAGCCGCAGCAGGGTCATCAGGAAACCGGAATATTCGTCGGGCGCCAGGGACAGGTCGCTGCGGCCGTTGATGGCGATCTGGTAGCAAAGCTGAAGGAATTCGGCGTCGAAACGCCGGGCATGGCCGGCCAGGCGGGCGCGCTCGGCCTCGTCGGCGATGGCCTCCGGCGCGAACTGCAGCAGCGCGATGCGATGGAACAGCACGGCCAGCTCCTGCAGGGCGGAGTCGAAGGACAGGCTGCGGGCATCCATCTCGGCGGCCACGGTCAGCATGGCCTGCACGTCGCGGGCCGCCAGCGCATCGAGCAGGCCATGCAGATGGTCCTCGCCCACCGTGCCGAGCATGTCGCGCACGCCGGCCTCCTCGACGCGGCCGGCGCCGTGGGCGATGGCCTGGTCGAGCAGCGAGAGGGCGTCGCGCATGCTGCCCGCCGCGCCCTTGGCGATGTGGCGCAGCGCCGTCGGCTCGAAGGGCACCTGCTCGGCGTCGAGGATGCGCGAAAGATGGTCGACGATGTGGCCTTGCGGCATCTGCTTGAGGTTGAACTGCAGGCAGCGCGACAGCACCGTCACCGGGATCTTCTGCGGATCGGTGGTGGCGAGGATGAACTTGATGTGCTCGGGCGGCTCTTCCAGGGTCTTCAGCATGGCGTTGAAGGCCGAGGTGGACAGCATGTGCACTTCGTCGATGACGTAGACCTTGTAGCGGCCGCGGGTGGGCGCATAGGCGGCGTTCTCCAGCAGCTGGCGCATCTCGTCGACCTTGGTGTTGGTCGCGGCGTCGACCTCGATCAGGTCCACGAAGCGGCCGCTGTCGATTTCCTGGCAGGAGCTGCAGGTGCCGCAGGGCCTGGAGGTGATGCCGGTCTCGCAGTTGAGCGCCTTGGCGAGGATGCGGGCGAGGGTGGTCTTGCCGACCCCGCGGGTGCCGGTGAACAGATAGGCATGGTGCAGCCGCTGCTGGTCCAGGGCGTGGGTCAGGGCGCGCACGACGTGCTCCTGCCCCACCAGCGTCTCGAAGGAACGGGGGCGCCACTTGCGCGCGAGGACCTGGTAGCTCATGGCGGGATTTTATCAGAGGGCCGGGGAGGCGCCTCCCGTTTCCAAATCGGCCGGGAACGCGAAGACGGAGCGCAGACAGTACACATTAAGTACGGCAAGCGACGTCGACAAAGTGCCCGGTCGATTTGGAAGCGGGAGGGGCGGCGAGCCTGACCCCCGGCACTTGCAGTCAATGGCTGTGGCTGCTTCCTTCCGGACCTGACCAGGTTCACCACCCTGCAATGCGGGGAGACCCGCCGCACGGCATTCTACCGCAACTCAGCCACCGCCCCGGGCGAAATACAGATCGAAGCGGCGGAAAAAGGCGGCGATCTCTTCACTGGCGTAGCCGCGAAACGAGAAAACGACGCGCCGCCGCTCGAGGCGGATCAGGCCATGCGTCAGATCCGGCAGCGGCGACAGGGCAATCCGCCAGCCGCGACCGGCATCGCCGTGCTCGACGACGCCGCCGCTCGAAACGAACGGCACTCCGGCCACGGCGGCCGGCAGCAGGCGCAGGAACTCCGCCTGCGTGATGGTCATCTCGCAATCGCGGGCGACGATGCCTTCGGCCACCGGCCCTCAACCGCCGGCAATGGGTGGCCAGATGGCCAGGATGTCGCCCTCGGCCAGCGCCCGTCCGGCCCGCTCTGCCGGCGGCACGAAATTGCCATTGACCAGCACCAGATGCACCAGCTTGGGCGGCAGGTTGAAGGCCTCTATCACCTCCGCCACCGTGCGGCCGGAAGGCACCTCGATCTCCAGGCTGTTGGTCTTCCTCGCCTCGTCCGGCAGATGGTCGGCCAACATGGCATAGAGCTTGAAGGTGATCTTCATCAGATCGGCCGGGTTCCCAGATAGCGCGTCTCGGCGCCCTGCGCCCGCGCCAGGTAGGCTTCCATGAGGCGCGTCGGGTCGGCCAGCAGGCGATCCTTCCACTCGCCCAGGCGGACCCGCCCCAAAGTCAGTCCGCGCAGCACGCCGACATGGTCGGTCAGGCCGATGCTGGTGGCGCCGATCAGCATGTCGTCCTTGAACTGCAGGCTCAGGTAGCGGTAGTGCTTGTCATCCACCCGCTCCACCGACTCGCCGCCAGGCTCGCCCCACCACTGGCCGAAGGAGGCCGAGATCAGGCCGAGGGTGTCGAGCACGTTGATGGCCATGCTGCCGGGCAGTGTCGCCTGGCCGCCGGCCATGTTGATGGCGGCGATGCGCGCCTGGTCGGCGGCGTTGGGCTGGATGGCGTTGAGCGTCGGCTGGCCGCTGAAAAAATCGGCGGCCTCGGTGACGTCGCCGGCGGCGTAGATGCCCGCGACGCTGGTCTGCATCGCGGCGTCGACGCGGATGCCGCGCTCGGCGGCGATGCCGCTGCCCTTGAGAAAATCGATGTTGGGCGCCACCCCGGCTGCGCAGATGACGAGGTCGGCCGCCACTTCCTGGCCGTTGCTCAGTTTGGCCACCAGTTCGCCCTTCTTGGCGCCGGCGCGCAGGGATTCGACCTTGGCCCCGGTATGCACGCCCACGCCCTTGGACTCGCACCAGCGGCGGATCATGTTGCCGGCCTTCTCGGTCATCATGCGCGGCACCATGCGGTCGCCCATCTCGACCACCGTGAGCTGGGTGCCGCGCGAGGCGAGCGCCTCCATGATGATGCAGCCGATGAAGCCGGCACCGATCTGCAGCACGCGCGTCCCGGACTTCGCCAGCTTGGCGATGGCGCGCGCATCTTCCAGCGTCCAGCAGGTGTGCACATTCGGCGCATCCATGCCGGCGATGGGCGGCTTGAGCGGATGCGAGCCGGTGGCGATGAGCAGGCGGTCGAAGCCCAGCGAGGCGCCATCCTGCAGCTTGACGCTGCGGCCCTTGGCGTCGACCGCGGCGGCACGGCCGCGCACCAGCTTGATGCCAAGGGACTCGAAATGCCCCTTGCCCTTGCGCAGGTGGGTGCCCTCCTCGCCAACCTTGCCGATGAGGAAATAGGGAATCGCCATGCGCGAATAGGGCGGCTCCGGCTCGTCGCCGAGCAGGGCGATCTCGGCTTTGGGATCGGCCTTGCGCAAGGTCTCGGCGGCGATCACGCCGGCCGGGCCGTTGCCGATGATGACGTGCTTGGTCATGGATGCACCTCAGACAAAAACGCCAAGGCGCCGGCGGGGCCGGACGCCTTGGCGAGGAGGGTTGAAGATTACAGCCCCAGCCGCGCCAGGGTGTCCTTGGTCGGCACGCCCTCGGCAGACCAGCCGCGCGACTTGTAGTACTCCGGCTTCATCTTGTCGATGCCGGAGACCAGTCCCTTGGCCGGGCCGGACTTGGCCGGCTCGGTCTTCAGGCGCTTGGGCAGGTCGTCGTCCTTCGCCGTCAGGCCGGCCGCCAGGTTGTACTGGCGCTCCATGTTCCAGATGCGCTCGCCCACCTCGGCCAGTTTCTCCAGCGTCCAGCCGCCCTCGCAGGCGGCGTCGAGCTGCGGCGCGAGATCCCCCAGGGTCCAGGCGAAGGTGGTGAAGATGCAGGTGCCGGAGGAATCGAAGGCGGCGGTGGCATCCTGGAAGGCCTTGACCAGATCGGCCTTGCCGTCGGTGACCAGCGGATCGGTCTTGACCGGCACGCCGAGGATCTCGGAAGCCACGGTGTAGCTGCGCAGGTGGCAGGCGCCGCGGTTGGAGGTGGCGTAGGTCAGGCCCATGCCCTGGATGCCGCGCGGATCGTAGGCGGGGAATTCCTGGCCCTTGACCGACATCGACAGCTCGGGATGGCCGTATTTCTTGGTCAGCCGCGCCGAGCCGAGGGCGATCTCCTTGCCGAAGCCGCGCCCTTCCGCCGTCATGTGCGCCATCTCGATCAGCGCCTGGGCGGAGCCGAAGGGCGCCTCGATGCCGACCTGCTCCTTCTTCAGCACGCCCATCTGATAAAGCTCCATGACGGCACCGACGGTGGCGCCGAAGGAGATCGGGTCCATGCCGTCCTCGTTGCAGATCATGTTGGCGACGGTCAGCGCGTCGAGGTCGTCCACGCCGTTGGCGGCGCCCAGCGACCAGGCGTTCTCGTACTCGAGGCCGCCGGTCGCGCCCCAGTACTTCGGGCTGTTCACCACGCTCCAGTGGTTCTTGTCCACTTGCGAGACGCGGCCGCAGGCGATGGTGCAGCCGAAGCAGGCGGCATTGGTCACCAGGTTGGACTTGCCGTCACCGGGCCGCTTCTCGTGCATGGCCTCGGCGGAGATCTTGCGGGCGCCCTCGAACTGCACGTCGTTGGCGTTGCGCGTCGGCAGCGCGCCGACCTCGTTGATGACGTTCATCAGCACCTGGGTGCCGAACTTGGGCAGGCCCTGGCCGGTGACAGCGTTGTCGGCGAGCACCTTCTTGGCCGCCTTGGTCGCCTGCAGGAAGGCCTTGAAGTCGCGGATGTTGCCGACGCCAACGGTGCCGCGAACGGCCACCGCCTTGAGGTTCTTCGAGCCCATCACGGCGCCGACGCCGGAGCGGCCGGCGGCACGGTGCAGGTCGTTCACGACGCAGGCATAGAGCACGCCGTTCTCGCCGGCGCGACCGATCGAGGCAATGCGGATCTGCGGATCCTGGTGCGCCGCCTTGATGGTCTCCTCGGTGTGCCAGGTGGTGGTGCCCCACAGGTGGGAGGCGTCGCGCAGCTCGGCCTTGTCGTTCTCGATCCACAGATAGACCGGCTTCGGCGATCTGCCCTCGAAGATGATCATGTCCCAGCCGGCCATCTTCAGTTCGGCGCCGAAATAGCCGCCCGAATTGGAACAGGCGATGGCGCCGGTGAGCGGGCCCTTGGTGACCACCGAGTAACGGCCGCCGGTGGAGGCCATGGTGCCGGTGAGCGGCCCGGTGGTCATGATCATCTTGTTCTCGGGCGAGAGCGGATCGACCTTCGGGTCGGTCTCGGCGACCAGGTACTTGGTCGCCAGGCCGCGCTGGCCCAGGTACTGTTGCGCCCACTGCATGTTGAGCGGTTCGGAAGCGCAGGTGCCCTTGCTCAGGTTCACGCGCAGGATTTTCTTGTTCCATGCCATGTCGTCTCTCCTCTCAGGCGCGCGGTTGGGTGTCGGTCTTCTCGGCCCATTGGCGCATCTTGCCCAGGCCGGTCCAGTCGGACTCGACGTAGGTGATGGCCCCCGTCGGGCAGGCCTCGGCGCAGGCCGGCTGGCCACCGCACAGATCGCACTTCTGCACCTTGCCGCTGTCGGCCACGTAGTTGATGGTGCCGAAGGGGCAGGCGATGGTGCACACCTTGCAGCCGACGCAGGTGTTCTCGAACACCACCTTGGCGCCGGTGGCGGCATCGATGCGGATGGCGTCGACCGGGCAGGCATGCAGGCACCAGGCCTCGGCGCACTGGGTGCAGGTGTAGGGCACCTTGCGCCCGGCGGACTCGAAGTTGAAGACCTTGATGCGCGACTTGGAAATGTTGAAGGCACCGTAGTTCTCGTAGGAACAAGCCATCTCGCACTGGAGACAGCCGGTGCACTTGTTGGGATCGATGTGCAACGACTTCTGCATGACGCCTCCTCGGAATTATTGAAGCATGTTCTTGATGTTTGCGCCGCAAGAGCGGACAACAGCTGCGCGCCGGACCATCATGGCATAGCTCCTGTCCAAAAAAAACTGTTTCAGAATGAGACAGTGACCGGGTTCCGCCGGAACTGCCATTCGGACCTTTTGCTTGCTGCATCGCGGCGGATAAAGTATTTTTAGCACAAGGGAGGCCTGAATGCTGGACCAAACGGCGAATGCGGAGCGCAGCGCCCTGAAGGCGCACCACCTGATGCGGCAGACCGGCCGGCCGCCGGAGGGAATCCTGCCGGCCGTCATCGAGTCCTCCTGGCACCGATGCCTGGCGGGCGGACCCCGGCTCGAATCGAAATCCGAATACGATCCCGGCCGCCGCGACGCCCTGGACCTCATGCGGCAGCGCAACAAAGCCCTGGTCGACCATGCGCTGCCCATCATGGAGACCCTCTACGAGCAGATCGCCAACACCCAGAGCATGGTGGTGCTGTCGGATGCCACCGGTTACATCCTGCATTCGCTGGGGGACGACGACTTCCTGGCCAAGGCCCAGCGGGTCGCCCTGTCGCCCGGGGTCGAGTGGTCGGAAGATTCCCGCGGCACCAACGCCATCGGCACCGCCCTGGCGGAAAAATCGCCGGTAGTGGTCCATGCGGCGCAGCATTTCCTGCCGGCCAACCACTTCCTGACCTGCTCGGCCGCCCCGCTTCGCGACCCTTACGGCAGGATCGTCGGGGTGCTCGACGTGACCGGCGACCATCGCCGCTTCAGCCCGCACACCCTGGCGCTCGCCAACATGTCGGCGCGGATGATCGAAAACCATCTGTTCTGCCACGCCTTCCCGGACGCCTATGTGGTCCGGCTGCATGCCCGGCCGGAATTCCTCGGCACCCTCTGCGAAGGCTTGGCCGCCTTCCGCGAGGACGGGTTGTTGATTTCGTCCAACCACAGCGGCAGCTTCCAGTTCGGCTTGCCGGAAAACCGCTTGCAGCAGCCGAGCTTCGAGTCGCTGTTCGGCATGCGCCTGTCCGCCGCCCTCGATCTGGCGTCCCGTGCCGCCCCGGCGCCCTGCCCCTTGCTGTTGCACAACGGCATCCGGGTCTTCGTCAGGATCGAAGCGGCGCAACGCCGATCCAAATCAGCCGCTGCCCTCGACCCGGCTCCGACTGTCGACGACCGGAACAGGGAGGCGCTCAATCAGGCATTCCTCCCGCTGGCGGAAGAGGCGGTTTCCAGCCGTACCCCGCTGCTCATCGAATATGTTGACGCGGCATCCGGCCAGGCCGCACAGGAATGCCTGCGGCGGCATCTCGGCAGGGATGCGGTCTGGATCGATTTCGATTGCGCCCATGCCCCGGCAGGTGAATTCGAGGCCATCCTGAACCGCCTGGCGGGCAGCGCGCCCGAACCTGGCGGGTCTGCAGTCGAAATACTCTTTCTCGGCGACATCCACGCACTGGATCAGGCACGCCAGGCCAGGCTGGTCTCGTCGCTGCAGCAGTCCCTGCGCCCGCCCTGCCGGGAACTGCCGCTGGCGCTGATCGCGAGCAGCCACGGGAAATTGAAAAGGCACGTTGCCCGCGGCGCTTTCCGGGCCGATCTCTACTACAGGCTGGCGGCCCGGGTGCTCGAACTGCACGGACGCGATCCCCAATGCGGCCCGACGTCGGGCGATCTCCACAGCATCACCCGCCAGGCCATCGAAAGCACCCTGGCGGAGGAAGGCGGCAACGTCTCGGCGGCGGCACGGCGGCTCGGCATCAGCCGCAGCACCCTCTACCGACGCCTGCGCGAGGGCTGAGCGTGGCAGACCGGCTTCTGCTAGAATGCGCGCCTTCCGGAGAGATGGCCGAGTGGTCGAAGGCGCACGCCTGGAAAGTGTGTATACGGTAAAACGTATCGAGGGTTCGAATCCCTCTCTCTCCGCCAACAAAAAGGGCCGCTTGCGCGGCCCTTCGTCTTCCCGGAAACCCGGCTGCGCTCAGTGCTCTCCCAGCACCGATACGGTGATGGTGGTCACGACGTCGCTGTGCAGGGCAATCTGCAAGTGCGCGTCGCCGATCATCTTCAGCGGACCCTGCGGCATGCGGATATCGGCCTTCTCCACTTCGAAACCCTGGGTCTTCAGCGCCTCGGCAATGTCGAAGTTGGTGACGGACCCGAAGAGGCGTCCATCCACTCCGGCCTTGCGGGTGATTTGCACCATCAGGCCTTCCAGCTTGGCGGCCTTTTCCTGGGCCCCGGCCAGTTTCTCGGCCTGCTGGCGCTCCAGTTCCGCGCGGCGCTTCTCGAACTCGGCCATGTTTTCCGGAGTGACCCGCTTGGCCTTGCCCTGGGGAATGAGGAAGTTGCGCGCGAATCCGTCGCGCACCTTGACGACATCGCCCAGGTTGCCGAGGTTGACCACCTTTTCCATCAGAATCACTTGCATGGTCGTTTCCTCTCTCAGTGCAGGTCGGTGTAGGGCATCAGCGCCAGGTAGCGCGCGCGCTTGATGGCGGTAGACAGCTGGCGCTGGTAGCCGGTGCGGGTGCCGGTGATGCGCGCCGGCATGATCTTGCCGTTCTCGGTGATGAAATCCTTGAGGATCTCGATGTCCTTGTAATCGATCTCCTCGATCTTCTCGGCGGTGAAGCGGCAGAACTTGCGCCGCTTGAACATGCCGCGCGAGCCCTTGTCGTCCTTGCGCTTCTTGGCGTCCTTGCCATTCTTCGGTTTAAAAGCCATGGTTACTTTCCTTCCATAAATTCGATTCGTTCAACATGCAGCACCGGCTGCTTCGACCTGGCGCTCCTGGCGGCGAGAAAGCCTGCCAGTTCGAGCTGATCGCCCGGCCGGGCGCCCTGCATCAGATGGGCGTTCGGCCCGAGGGCCACTGCCTGCAATTCGCATTCGACCCGACGCGGCAGTCCGGCTTCGATCTGTTCCGAGGCATGGGCCACCCTGAACTGCAGCACGGGCAGGCCGGCCGGGGTGTGGCGCAATTGCGCCAGCTCGATGATGCTCCCGCTGATCGTCAGCCGGTTCTGCGGCTCGGTCACATCAGGCCGCGGGCTGCTCGGCCGGCTTGGCTGCCTCGGCCGGCTTGGCCACCTCGGCGCCCGGCGTCAGCGACTTGGCCTTCTCCTCCTTCATCATCGGGGAGGGCGCCGTCACGGCGCGGCGCATCTTGATGGCCAGGTGGCGCAGCACGGCGTCGTTGAACTTGAAGGCGTGCTCCAGCTCGGCCAGGGTCTCGCCGTCGCACTCGATGTTCATGAGCACGTAGTGGGCCTTGTGCACCTTCTCGATCGGGTAGGCCAGCTGGCGGCGGCCCCAGTCCTCGAGGCGGTGGATCTGGCCGGCGCGACCGGTGACGAGCCCCTTGTAGCGCTCGATCATCGCGGGCACCTGCTCGCTCTGGTCCGGATGGACGATGAAAACGATTTCGTAATGGCGCATGCAGTCTCCTTCTGGGTTATACCCCCCGCCATGCGTTGCGGTGGGGCAAGGGTTGAAAGGGGCAGGATTGTAGCCCGTAACACTCCGCAAATCAAGTATAAATCAAGCGCTTGTCGTGAGCAGAGAGCGTTGCCGACGGGCCTCGAACAGGCAGATGCCGCTGGCGACGGAGACGTTCAGGCTTTCCACGCTGCCATGCATCGGGATGCGGACCAGGGAATCGCAGGTTTCCCGCGTCAGCCGGCGCAGGCCGCTGCCTTCGGCACCCAGCACCAGGGCCAGCGACGCCTGGAGGTCGGCGCCATAGATGTCCCCTTCCGCCTCGGCATCGGCGCCAACGGTCCGGACGCCCCGCTCCTGCATCTCCCGCAGGGCGCGCGCCAGGTTGGTGACAGTGACATAGGGCACGGTGTCGGCGGCGCCGCAGGCGACCTTGACCGCCGTGGCATTGAGCCCCACCGCCCGGTCCTTCGGCGCAATCACCGCATGCGCCCCGGCGGCATCGGCCACCCGCAGGCAGGCGCCGAGATTGTGCGGATCCTGCACCCCGTCCAGCACCAGCAGGAGGGCCGGCTCAGCAAGCGTGTCGAGCACGTCGTCCAGGGTGACGTGGCGTTGGGCGGCGGCGACGCGCGCCACCACGCCCTGGTGGCGGGCCGCCTTGCCATGGCCGCCGGCCATGCCGTCGAGCCGGGCCGGGTCGGTCGCAATGACGCGCACGCCCAGCGCTTCGGCCAGGCGGACGAGGTCGCGCGTGCGGCCGTCCTGCCGCCCGGCGGCGAGATAGATCTCCTGCACGCTGCCGGCGCTCTGCCTCAGGCGGGCATTGATGGCATGGAATCCGTGGATGAAGCGGGTGTCAGCCACGTCGCCCGCCCTTGCTGCCCGCTTCCTCGGCGAGGCGGAAATCGATCTTGCTGCTTTCCATGTCCACCCGCACCAGTTGCACGCGCACCCGGTCGGCCAGGCGGAAGCGCTTGCCTGTACGCTCGCCGACCAGCTGGTGCTTGGCGTCGTCGTAGTGGAAATAATCGCTGCCGAGGTCCGAGATGTGCACCAGGCCCTCGATGAAGACGTCGTCCAGCGCCACGAAGATGCCGAAGGACGTGACGGCCGAGACGCTGCCGGCGAATTCCTCGCCGATGCGGTCCTGCATGTAATAGCACTTCAGCCAGGACTCGACGTCGCGCGTCGCCTCGTCGGCGCGCCGCTCGGTCTGCGAGCAGTGGATGCCGATCTCGTCCCACTTGCCGGGGCGGTACTTCTCTCCGCGCAGCACCGCCTTGATGGCGCGGTGGATGAGGAGATCCGGATAGCGGCGGATCGGCGAGGTGAAATGGGTGTAGGACTCGTAGGCGAGGCCGAAATGGCCGACGTTGTCCGGGCTGTAGACGGCCTGCTGCAGCGAACGCAGCATCACGGTCTGCAGGAGCTGCATGTCCGGCCGGCCCTTGACCTGCTCCAGCAGTTTGGCGTAGTCCTTGGCGTGCGGCTCCTCGCCGCCGCTCAGCTGCAGGCCGAACTCCTTGAGGAACTCGCGCAGCTTCTCCAGCTTCTCCGGCGTCGGTCCCTCGTGGATGCGGTAGAGCGCGGCGTGCTCGTTGTCGTGCAGGAAGTCGGAGGCGCAGACGTTGGCCGCCAGCATGCATTCCTCGATGATGCGGTGGGCGTCGTTGCGGCTGGTCGGAACGATGCGCGCAATCTTGCCCTGGTCGTCGAAGATCATCTGCGTCTCGAGCGTCTCGAAATCGATGGCGCCGCGTGCCCAGCGCGCCTTGACCAGCACGCGATACAGCGCGTCCAGGTTCCTGAGGTGCGGCAGCAGTCCTGCGAGCCGTTCTGCGGAGACCGACTTTTCCTCGTAGAGCGCCTCGGCCACCTGAGTGTAGGTGAGGCGGGCGTGGGAAAACATCACCGCCGGATAGAAGCGGTAGCGCTTGATGACGCCATTGGCGGCAATGGCCATGTCGCAGACCATGCACAGGCGTTCCACCTGCGGGTTGAGCGAGCACAAGCCGTTGGAGATCTTCTCCGGCAGCATCGGGATCACCCGGCGCGGGAAATACACCGAATTGCCGCGTTCGCAGGCATCCCGGTCGAGCGCCCGTTCGGCCTGCACGTAATGGCTGACGTCGGCGATGGCCACCACCAGGCGGAAGCCGCCCTTGCCGTCCTTGCCCTGGCGCTCGCAATAGACAGCGTCGTCGAAATCCTTCGCCGTCTCGCCGTCGATGGTCACCAGCGGCAGCTGGCGGAGGTCCTCTCGCACGCCGCCTTCCCATTTCCAGTCGCTCTTGCGCACGGCGTCGGGCAGCTTCCTGGCCTCGGCCAGGCCTTCCCGTGAAAACTCGAAGGGCAGCTCGTGCTTTCTCAGGGCGATCTCGATTTCCATGCCGGGATCGGCATAGTTGCCGAGCACCTCGACCACCTTGCCGATCGGCTGGGAATGCTTCGACGGCTGCTCGATGATCTCCACCACCACCACCTGCCCGGCCAGCGCCTTCTGCTTGCCTCCCGGGGCGAGCAGGATGTCCTGGCTGATGCGCCGGTTCTCGGCCACCACGAACATCACCCCATGCTCGTTGTGCACGCGGCCGACGAGGCGTTGGTTGGCGCGCTCCAGCACCTCGACGATCTTGCCTTCCGGCCGGCCGCGACGGTCAACGCCGACGATTCGCGCCATGACCCGGTCGCCATGCAGTACCTTGTCCATTTCCTTCGGGCCGAGAAAAAGATCCGGCCCGTCTTCGTCGCGCACCAGGAAACCGTAGCCGTCCGGATGCCCCTCGACCCGACCGCGAATGAGGTCGGCCTTGTCGGGAATCAGGTAGTCGCCACGGCGGTTCTGCATGACCTGGCCGTCGCGCTGCATGGCCCCCAGCCGCCGCTGGAAGGCATCGAACTCGTGCGTCCCGATGTCGAGGACGGCGGCCAGCGACTCGAAGCTCAGCGGCACGCCGTGGTCGCGCAGGATCTGCATGACGTATTCGCGGCTCGGCAGCGGAAAATCGTATTTTCCGGCCTCCCGCTCATAGTGCGGATCGCGCTTGCGCGCCTTGCTCGGCTTGTTTGACAAAACGTTTCTTTCCTTTAAAATTGCGCCCTCTTTGCCCAGATGGCGGAATTGGTAGACGCACTAGGTTCAGGTCCTAGCGGTGGCAACACTGTGGAGGTTCGAGTCCTCTTCTGGGCACCAGATGCAAAGGAAAAAGCCGGTCAGCGACCGGCTTTTTTTACGCCCGTCACTTGAACGGGTGCCGCAAGACGATGGTTTCCTCGCGGTCCGGTCCGGTCGAGATCATGTCTACCGGCACGCCGCACAACGCCTCCATGCGCTTCAGGTAATTCTGCGCAGCGTTCGGCAGCGCCTCGAAACGCTTCACCCCGACGGTGCTCTC